>Ga0247779_1000522_pt1 | contig 23655 bp, 28 predicted proteins | sample UWRJL221509R5_FD_179925 | JGI IMG/M metagenome (GOLD analysis project Ga0247779, IMG submission 179925) | Plant litter microbial communities from Arlington Agricultural Research Station in Wisconsin, United States - UWRJ-L221-509R-5 | ecosystem: Environmental > Terrestrial > Plant litter >... | reverse complement strand
CATCATAAGCATTTTATCATCACCAACACTAGCAAAAACATTATCTTGAGTGGCATGCCAGTCAACGTCCTGTGATGATCCTTATTAAACTTCCTTGTCAGTCCAGAGCGACCTCACTTACACCAACAACCGAAGTATGACCCTTGAATGTAGTTGTTGGCTCAATCGTGGACTTAGCCTTTGTGTACGAGTTGACATCCCTTCCAGGAAGAAATCAGGCATCGGTCCAGCGATAAGGACAAAAGAATATTACCAGCAGCAGACCGTCATGTCTTCCGAGGCACCCAAGATATAACCGGATTTCACGGGATTCCATGCAAGTCCATACCTAGAGCATTGTAAAGTCAGATAATAAAACAGCAAAATCATGAAAATGTTAATGCGCACCCTTCACGGTGTTGTCCAACCAAACGGATGTCTGGTTTGCACAGCCCTCCACGTTCTGGTTCACTTGAATGTTTCGTGCGATCAAAAACTAACACTTCTCCCGTAACGGCCTTCGTGGCAATCAAGTCGGGGTTCTGAGGCATATATCTAGCGCGATTAACTTCGCCATCGTGGTTGATTTTCTGAATGATTTGAATGCGCGGTGATGGAGGGAGGTTGTGTCCGCCCAGTTCTCCTCGTTCATCATCATAATCCGCACGATCGAGCTTGTCAGAGCCAGTAGATGGATGTTCACGCTTAGGAATCTGAACTGTGGCAATTTGGAGGTAGTCTTGAGCTTGACCGGATGTATGGGTTCCAAGAAGAAGTCGGTGCGTTGTATATGGCTTCTGAGGGTTTCTGAAGGGGGTTTTGAGCACTATCTTTGGTTGTAAATTGATAGTACTTACTGCTCTTTGTCTGGGAACCATTGGCATGTCAAACTAGGCCAATCCAAAGCATGGGTAACCACGAGATCGTAGAGGTATGGAGCATTCTTCTTCCTGAAAAGTGCCACTGTCAGTCAAAAGATCTAAGTCGGGGTTTCGTACGGTGCTATCCATACCAGGTTTTGTATTCCTTTAAGGATAAAAATTAAATCAATGGCTCGGAGACGCAATGAACACGGCTAGATACCTCGTTTATCAGTTTGTTCTCCTCCTCGGCAGCAAGATCATCTTCAATTTCTTCCATTTGCGTTTTCATAACCAAAGGTTACCTGCCGACAGTAGACAGCAGAAGACAGAGGTGCGTGGTGTTTCGTATAAGAGCTTCAAGAGTGTTTCTTAACAGAAGTTTACAAACGTCCAAGTTGGGAGAAGTTGGTAGAGAGGATTGAAGAAATGTCTAATTGACCAAAGTGGACGCGACGCGCTGTTCTCACGGTTCATTCGCGCAAAGCTCTTTTACAAAAAAACAAACAATATCAATGTCCTCACGAATGAATAAAGTGCTGCTTTATTTCAAGGTTTACAGCAAAGTGGTAAATTCAAAGGCAAAAACAAACGCTGAAGGTTATAAGCTGTTATAAATTATCCGACAACATGGATAAGGTGCATTTCGGTGCACATCTAATGGCTGGTTTAAAGGAAATCTATTGACAGACAATACCAACGGCGAGACTGAAGTAGTTCATGAACTCTTCTCCCAGCTTACTAGCAACTTTTCTAGGTCAAAACGGGGATCCTCTGGGTCGGTGATCACTATGGAAAGTAACGTGTCAATATTGGCATTGTCTAATGCATTTATGTGATTGCACGAAGAACTGTGACAAAATAAGACCAGATAATGTAAACTGGAAACTCACAAGTTGTACCAGCTGATGCCTGCTGTTTCCTCTTCCATGCCTCCTTCGCCTCCGCAATTAGTTTTTCCCGGTGGTGGGCAGCGTCGTCCAACTTGTGCTTGTCATGGGAAGCTTGTAATGAACGGCGATGGTACCAGCCATAGGCAATGCCTGAGAAAAGCGCAGTATAACGGACGACCTAAAGAAACCAGCGAAAGGGGTCGAATTAGCGGGGTGATAGCTGCCACATAGAGACGGGGCACACGTTAACAGTTGACGAGACCATGACGATGCCTGGAAGATTCAACCTGCTTAAGAATTATGTGGTTGACGAGGCAGAGGCCCACGCTGCAGAATATTCATTTAGTTCTTTCTCAGAAACCAGCACATGTGAGCTAACCTGATTTTTGGGAGAGCGGAAAGAGTGATACAATTCGACAAATGTAGACACGGAGAATTTCGGTAGTTGCTTACATAACAAACTTAGGCTACTAACAGCAACTTGGAGCCACGGCTCCCGTCCCTTATCACACTATTACTGCTTCGCAATTTCATGCGTTGATGATAACTGATTATAATAACAAGATTTCCTGAGGTCGTTTCGCTCACTTTCAACATGTCGGAAACAGAACATACAGGTGGATGTTTTTGTGGTACTGTACGCTATAAGGTCGTGGGTGCGCCAATATTGAGCGCGTACTGTCATTGCACGCTCTGTCAGAGACTAAATGGTGTGTACTCTCCTCAGTCGATGCAGCGTCATCAGTATACTTACCTACCGACGCTCTAGCGGCTGTTTTTATCTTGACGATCCACTTTCCCGCATCCCGATTCGCATGGACACACGTAGAACCTCACAAAGACGCCCTTGATTCATATGCCGTGGAAACCAAGCCGTGGAAAGTCCGCTGGCGTTGCAAGAAATGTGGATGCACGGTTGCCAGCCACAACACAAAGCTTGACAAATGGAGTGTATGGGGTGCGCAACTTGACCGTGATGGAGAGGGGCAAATCATTGGTTTTGATGCAATTCGGCCTACAGCTCATATTTTTTATGAGACAAGGATGGTAGACGTACATGACGACCTTGGAAAGTGGTCAGGATACGAAAGCCAGTCAACAAGGCTTGGTTGAGGGAAAACTGTATTGTTATGGAAAGATCAATATACTAGCACCGAGATTTCGGTAATGATTCCAAAAGAAGTTATGTTGGAAGCGAGTTTTAGAGAGTTTTTTGAAATGACTACAAGTTGAATGTAACTACAACAACAACAACGAACTTTACGCAGAACACGAGAGGCGATAGAAATACAAGCAAACATTGGACAAAACAATTCGACAGCAGCAATCAAACCATGTCATCCTTCCGTGCTTCGCCTTGGGTTTCTTACGAACCAACCGTCACCCACTACAACCGCCAGCAACCTTCTGAAATGGACGACGATGCCGACATGGAAGCCCCCCAGATATCCACTCTTCATGAAGAAGAGACTCCTCCCCCCCAGACCCGCAAGAAGGTCACTCTCACCGTTCGGAAACGACCCGCCCCATCACCCGCCTCGAATGAGCAGTGGGGAAACCCAACCAAAAAGCGGGCTACAGATGATGCTGAACCTGAAGAAGAGGAAGACCAGCTCATTGACGATGATGACAACGACGATTCCGCTAGACCCACACCTTCGTCTCAACCCGGGCGTCTGGCTGACGATGCTCAGAAACGAAAGACTTCTCCAAAGAAGAAGCCCAGGAAAAGTGACAAGAAATCCGGAGAAGGCGAAAAGAAGGTAAAGGAGAGAATACCACAACAAACGGGTGCGCACATTCTTGCGCCAACAATGTCAATCTTTAAAGCAACTCCGGCCGAATCTCTTGAAGATGCAGAAATGGCCAGCTCACCGGTAAATCAAGAACATAGCATCGCGAAGGTAAAGAAGAAGGCTGCCCCACGCAAAGCTCCCAACGTTTCAAAACCAAAGATAAAGTTGGCGAAGTACGTGCACTTGTCAAGTCTCTTACGTCTTACGTGTTGAGTATGCTTTACAGACAGAAAAATGCTATTCCACCTGCCGTTCTCGATGATGCAGGGGTGTTCAGCGAAAGTTGGTTTCACTTTCTGAGTTTCCATTCATTCATCTCTAATATCTATTTAGGCTATGCAGGAACTGCTGCCTCTTCTCCTGTAACTGCCCAGTTTGAACTGGAACAAAATTCGCCTGAGCCAGAGAACATCCCTCCAAGCTCACCTCCATCCCTGTCGGGGCCGTTACCCGAGGAAACCAATTTGGAAAATGTTCCCATTCCTGTATACCCTCTACCGACGAAACCTTTCCCAGTCCAGCCTCCGCAAAAAATACCGACAGGTACCGCACCACTCATACCTCTGGACAAGAGCAAGAAACATGTGCGTCATTGGCGTGAAGCCAATCGTGAAATAAGAGGAATAGCTGGAGGACGATGGCTTGCTCGCACATGGGTTGGCGACAAAGAGTCCGAATTTGCTACCCATGCAATTGCCAATGCTCAAGCGAAATTGGCGGATGATAAAATCTCAAACGCAGTAGCGTTGCCCAAACTTTCATCTGTATCAATTTCAGCGCCAGCTTCAATTAAGGCTTTGGGCAAATTGAAAGCCACTTCAAAGGGCGGATCTACTGTAACCTCTGCCAATCCTTCTCGTGCATCTTCCGCTACTCCAGAGGGCCCACCAGTGCAGAGTGGTATTCCGATTACCAGTGCTGTTCGGGCACCTACCAAGATGCGAATTCTTCAACTGGCGCCGTCATCGGAAGGGGGGGATTCTGATGCCCCTCCCGCGCAGGAGACGTAATTTCGTGTTCCCTTGATGTATTTTCTATGCTTCTCAGTGCATTTATAACTTTGTGTTGAATACTGGTAGTTGAATTTTATGGTTAATTCCTGTAGTAAATATGTGTAGTAATTATTTAATTGAACATTTGTTGTCATTGAGCAGCATTGAGCATTCTTGAGTCGATGAACGTGTCACGTCGTGACTTTCCATCAATTGACATAGGAGGGACACCGCGTCTTATTGACATTAGACCTCATTGCCAGACTCAGTGCTTTCTTCATGATCAACTATCAAGTTCTTGCTGTGGGCCACTTCTAGGAAGAAATAAGCCCTAACAACAATATAATCAAAACAGCGCTTAACCGCAGGTGCTCCAATGTCGGTCATTGAAGGATCAAGTAACGCCGGCGCGCAAGGGTCTTCCATGGTCTCTGTGAGAACTAGCGAACGCGGTACGGCACACCTCTTGACGTGCATAATGTAAAACATCTACTGACGTGTGTTTTTATAAGCCAATACACTGAATACATATGCCTCCGATCCCAAGTATAAGAAATATATCCAACAAGTCGAGAAATGTCTCAATTCTTTCGATAATGTTCACGAATGGGCGGATTGTATCTCATTCCTCAAACAAATGCTCAAGGTATGAGTATTAGCCACCAATGTGAGAATGACAAGCCTACTAACTTTCGATACAAGACTTTCCAATCGTACACTCAGTTTAAAGAAATTCCTCGCAAGTTGATTGTGGCTAAACGCTTGGCACAATGCCTGAATCCTGCTCTTCCTACTGGCGTTCATCAACGCGCATTGGAAGTATATGTACACATTCTGTCGGTCTTGGAGGTGATCTCCTCTCTTATGCTGTGTTTTTCGGGGATTAACCTCATTATATGCTCCAAGGCGGATGGCTTGAAACGAGATCTCTCACTTTGGTCCTCTGGACTCTTCCCTTTCTTTGAATACGCCGCTACTTCTGTCAAGGTATGGGGCGGCCCTCCATTGTCCTGAAACTTTATGCTTACTAGGTTCCTCAAATTAATCAAGCCCACCCTTCTCAACATCTACGATACATATTACCTTCCCTTGCAGGCAGGCCTGCGACCAATAATGAAGTCGTTTATTATTGCGTTGCTGCCAGGATTAGAGGAGGAAACTGGGGAATACTTTGAGAAGGTAATGTCAATCGTTCTTTCCAAGGTTTTTGGTAGTACCAATTGATTTGCTTGTGTAGGTGCTCACCTTACTTGACCGCTTATCAGGGGGTGTTTCCGTGTCCTTTTTTTTCCAAAATATCTGGTTGATTATGTTGACGACTCCTTCTGCTCGTGGAACATCGCTTAACTACCTCTCACGTCGTTTACCTAAACTCAATACTGACGAAGGTGTGCTTCTCCATCCATATTTCTGCCAGTCTTCACTTATTGTTTAAAGATATCACGGATATCGTTGGGAAGGACATCGGCTTAATGATACGAGCTTTTGCCTCTGCTCTTGAAGACGAAAATCTGCTCGTTCGGAGAGCTGCTCTCGATATCTTGCTCCAGAGTATGCGACTCGACAGTCACACTATTCGTAAAGCCCAAAGTGAAGACCGCGTGATATTAATGAGGGCCGCCACAGGTGTTGTTTTGCGTCGTGATCTCTCTTTGAACCGCAGACTATATACCTGGCTATTGGGTCCTGATGAGAAGAGTGATCATCAAGTCACGTATTTGAAAGATAATGGGCTAGAACTTCTCAGCTCAACCTTGAAGGTGTGGCAAATTCGAAGAGCCTTATCATTTCAATATCTGACATTTCAATTCAGAATGAAATGATGTCTCCTTCTGGAGAATACGCAGAGTCAAGGCCATTTAAAATATTCATCTCCCTCTTAGATAAATGGGAAATTGGCGCTATTCTGACAGAGACCATTATTTATGATTCTTTGAAATCCATCATGAACTTAGTACAGCATCCAAGCAATAGCGGAGAAGATGTGCGTCGTGTCTATTCCTTTTTTTATATACCTGAGACCAACCTCCTGACCGAACGCCAGTTATCCATGACTGCTAGTACTCTCTATGAAGCGGCTGAACCTCAAATACTTTGGAAACATCTACTCGAACGTGTGTTTGAAGAAATCATGAGCGATGGGGACGAAACAGAGGTAGGCATGTTTGCCTGTGTCGCTAATCCTAACTGAACATTGACGACATTTAAACCAGGCTATACAATTAGTTCAATTCATTCTGAAGTCTTTCTCGCAAGACGAGGAGATTCAAACAATGCATCTGCCCATTATTTTTGCAGGGATTCTTGATTTGATAAATGTGTGTTTCAAACAATCAACGCGACAAGGAGATCAACTCACTTCGCTATCTAGTCAGAATTACAAAGAGAACCTCAAAAGGCTCACCGAGAATCTTTTTGTGCAAGCTTGCGTCTGCTTGAAGACATACTGGGCCGTATTCCACCATCTGGTCTCTTACTTCCACAGTCAATCCAAGGTGATCATTGTCACAGTCCTTATGAAGTCGCGAGAACATTCTTCAAATTCAGTAAATCTTCTAAAACCGTACAGAATACTGGCCCGTTCGCAAGAATTCCTTTTCAAAACTGTTTTCAGTGTCTTGCATCCATCAGTCAGATTTACACACGATTTCTTAAGGGGACACCGCAACATATCATGGGTTTGCGTGAATCGTTCTCCCGCTCATTAACACTTATCCAGACACTTATCGGAATACTAACTGGTCCGATCGATGTTGTTTGGGATCCACAAACCTGGCTTAACGATGTTCTTTTATGCCTTGAATCCGAGGTGCGTTGGTTCTGATTCGCTTACCCCGCTATCTGATAGTTCATTTGCAGACTGCCACCTTTACGACCATTGATCGCCTCATCACCACTACAGTAACTCTTCATCAGAGCCATTTTTTACGGCCAACACTTTCCTTAGATGAGAGGTTGATCATGCGGAAGATGGTGACCACTCTGCTGAAATACCTGCGCTTTGATACAACAGCGTATCATGCTCGTGCAGTCAATCTCATTTGGTCATTACAAGTGACAACGTCACGTTCGCATATCGAATCTACCATAGCACAATCAATGGGTTCGAACGACCTTCGGAGCATGTCCGAAGCTTATGAAGCATTTGGTATTCTCTGGCGCTTGACTGGTGTGTAACTTTATTTGTCACTCAAAGAATTACACTTCAATTACTGCTTACAGAGGACAACTCCTTGCCTGGGTTTAACTTCAAAATTCCAATGCTCGTAGTTCTGGACACCTTAAAAAGTGACAATCCCAATCTTCGGCGTATCGGTGAAACATGGATGCGATGTAGCCTTAAATCATACATCAGGTTGGTCTCATTTGTGACATCTCAAGCTTCTTCTGACTTGAGCAGGGTATTGGATCCTATTCTGTATGAACTATTGGATCCCGCTACAGTTAGAAGTCCAACCGTATTCAAAGTTCGGGGCAGAGAGCTTCCTGGATTTTTATACGAGCGGCCCTATGATCAACGTATTGCAAGTCACCTCCTCGAAACGTTACTGTCAATCGTCAATTTTGGTGGCCAAGGTTTTGCCAAAGCGGCTAGGACATCTGCAATAAAGCGTTCTCAACATTCCGGCCTGATTCAAAGAGTAGCGAATAGTGAGCACATCTTGCGAACTATCTACTTGAGGGCGCTGAACACTGATTTGTTCTTCCCAAGGTAATTTTGTCGATGCGGATGCCACTTACTTGGATGTCATCATAGAACTCCTCCTTCGGTGAGACTGACGCGACAATATGGTCACACATTTCCTGACTATCTATCAAGGTTTGTCCAGTCGGAGCCCAAACCTTCCATTTCACTATCTATGAAAACCTTGAACAGTACTATCCAGTCAAACGCGACTGAGCTACTCCAAGCCATTGTTTCTCGTGGAGAAATTGAACGGGCTTCTTTGGAAAGCATAGAGACTGCAGCAATAGGGAAATTATATTTTTCTATTCATATGAATCATTTGGACTTGCAGAATAAGTGGTTACACTTACTTCACTCCGTTATTTCAGCATCAATACTACAACTGGAATCCGCACGTCGGACAGAGATTAAGGGAGAAGATGCCCCTTTGGAAAGTGGTACCGTTCCTGACAACAAAACGAACGATATCGCTTTCCGTTATCCTGTAAATCCCCTCATGGTGCAGACCTTAGTAGATGGCATTGCGACTCGTCAAAATCGACCTGTCTTACAACATTGGCTTGACTTCATCCTCATGGCTGTTCCGCAATTCCAACCTGCCTTACAAACTGTGGTCACCCCTCTCAACGATTGCCTCTGTCGTCAAACTCTTACTGCTCTTGGGGATGTCTTGAAAATGACAGCGCAGACGCGAGAATATATGGATGATATGCGCACTACCGTCACGGATGCAGAATTAATCATGCTGCTTAATGCTTTGGAACGTCTAATCCTCCTTAGCTTGGCATATACTTCAGATGTAGATTCCTCCGAGGATGATCCTAACGTCCCAGAGAAAGTCAACACAGAAGCCAGTGGCTTACTTGGATATGTTTCCAATGTGTTTAGTTCCGAGGGGGGCTCTTCCCATCAGGCCGACCAATTGACAGTAAGCAACTCTCTTTCCGAAGATAATTGTTCTAAGTATACATCCAGTCTCGTTCTCCGGGCTATCGTTCTTTGGATGATGGAATCCGCGTCCTTTACTCTGTATGGGCCTCGCTCGTATGGAAAGCACCCCAACCTTGGTCACCGAAGGATGAGACACTTTCTTTGATTTATAATCGAACGAGGTTGCGCTGTCGCCGAGTTCTTGAACATTTGTTTAGAGTACAGAGCGCTGAGGTCTTTGAGTCTATTATTGATTGGTGGAGTCGAGACTTGACAGTGCGTACATATTCAGTTCAGTTTTCTTGTCCTCCGACTGGTCTTTTTGTAGCTAGCTACGTCTTCGCCTGATGCAGCATTCGAACTTATCGACGTTCTTGTTGCCAACGCCCAAAATGCTGTGCACATGATTTGTGAAAGCATCGCTAACAGAGCACTGAGTCCTTCGGAAAAGAGGCAGAAACAAGCCATCAACCCTAACCTGTAAGCGTCGAATTTGGCAAATCCTCGCAGCTATGGTATTACTGAACAAGTTAATAGGACTGACACCATATTGTTCAAATTCCTCGAACAATATCTCTCCCGCCTTGAAGGGCCAGTTGCAACTCAAGTTTGGAGTCGCTACATAGCTCTAGTTAAGGATATTCTCAATACTTCGCGAGATTTTAAAGCACACACTTTTAGTGCATTAAGGTAGTGATCATATAAACTTTATTTATTTGTTTATTGACATAATTTTATAGATGTTTGAATGTCCTGGCCGACAAAGTTACTCAAACAACGGCTATGGAAGATAGGAAAATACGTAAGGAACTCCAGGTACCTTCTTACGCACTCCTCTTCCCATGACATACCTCAACGCTCAATACAGGATTGCTATGGGAAACTCCTTGATTCATGTGTCGTGTATGTCGGACGATTCACAGACCAAGGATCGTGGATTCGTCGAGGTGCTAAAGAGTCGGTCCTGCTCAGTGGAAGTGGGAGAGAATCCCCAGCTCTTCGAAATGGTGATACAGCTATGAATCCTACGTCTCATTCATCTAATATCACTCTTAGAACCTGCCTCACGGAATGATGAGAAGTATGATAATAACGCCTCTGCCATACCGCCTGAGACACCGAAGTTGGCTTCTCTGGAGGTTGTAGGACAGGTGAGATTACATTTGCCATTTGCCTTCGCATTTACCGACCTTCACGGAACACTAGATCAACTCTTTTGTGGCCATTTACGCATTGCCAAATCTTCGAAAACTTCTCATTGATAACGATCGAATCATAGCAGCCTGTAATAACATCATTTATTATATCGTCAACCCGGCAATGAGAGGAAAAACCAGGTCCGCCGCCAATCTTTGCACACCTTTTCTTATGATTAAAATTTTGATAACATCACATTATAGACCGATGGACGTCGAAGCCACTGTCATTCAGATTTTGCAGGAAATGTCCCGGATACCAGCAGCGCTAAAATCATGGAAGACGCCCGTGCTAGATCTTCTAAGCGATAACAGACTTTTCAACTGCAACCCTGCCGATGCAATTAAATGGAAATCCATTGTGAAAGTTCTCTATGATACAGATAAAACAGTATTACCTGAACTACTGGGTATGTTTTGTCGCGTAACAGAACTGCGAAATTCTGACTACGAAGCTTTACAGGAAAGCTGGCAAATGCAACATCTGCAAATATCTTCACAAACAGGGAATATGAAATGTTATTGCGATCGTTGAACCTCCGAAGATTGTCATACGTGATCTTCGCCGGCGAAAAGAATCACTTTCTGACGCAGTTGCCAAGTATTCAAGAGAAGCTTGTCGATATTTTCCGAAGTGTAACTTCCCCGGTCGTACTGAGTGAAGTCTTCCTATGCATCCGCGTCCTTCTTTGTCGACTTTCGCCTCGTAATATGACCAGTTTTTGGCCTGTCGTTTTAACAGAATTGGTATGTCTGTACTCAACTCAAAGATTCTCGTCTCTTACGTCTCCAAATCGTATAGTACCGGATTCTTGAACAAGCTATGATGAATTTACCTCCAGATGGATCCGAGGACCTCCAACTTATACTTGCTGCGTGTAAATGTCTAGACACCCTCCTCGTGTTACAAACGGAAGAATTTCAGATGTAAGCCCTGTTTAGCTTCCGACTGGCCTTTGCTGAGGATTTTTGTAGACACCAATGGATATTTATCACTGATACGGTAGACGCTGTATATCGGCCCGACAATTGGGTCCCAGAGGCGATGCTGGATCAACTGGCAGAAATTGCTGCCAATCTGCTCGTTGGAGTGAGTCCTATTCCTTGCTGCATCATTCCTGTTGTTTCTTAATGCTATATCATCGATAGGAGACTTCGAATTCAAACCAGATAGAGAATTCTACCAATCAACGCATCATGCGTCGACCTTTATTAGCGTCACTTCGCCAAATAGAAAGCATGCGCGACTTGGTACCATTCTTTTCTAACGTCAGCATAGCGTCGTACGAAAGCGTATACATGAGCGGGGGAAATGTCGACTGGGAAGCTGTGGAAAAGAGTATTTTGGACGACATGTTCGACGGTCGTTAGTAAAACTCGGCGCTGTCTTTTATTTATTTTCACATCATATAACGAGATACCCTTGCAAACTTTGGACACCTCAGGGTGCTATATAAACAACGATGCTTGCAATTAGAAACCGGACTCCGGATATGGCTTCAATAAATTACATGGGTAAAACAAAACAACGGATCAGGATATGCAAGACGATACGGTTGCTTAGCACGAGATGCAGTTAGAAGTCTCCCCAGTTTCGGCGGAACTTGTACTGCATGCGAGTATTCTGACTTAGTCTTAGACATAAGAAATGATAATAAGGAAATACACAGTACCTTGTAAGGAAGGTTTTTTCTGTGCAAAAGGACATAAGTCTAACCTTCTATAACAAAAATCTGCACATAAACATACCTTAATTTGTCGCTCGGATCAGTAGGGGTTTTATAACCCCCTTCACCAGTTCCCCATTCTCCTTTGCGAGCACCTTCACTGGCGACATTCTTGTATTTAACTTCGGGATCTTGTTTCTCCGGTGGTGGTACCCTCGTTACTGGTTTAGTGTTGGTAGCCGCCTCTGCAGCCGCCTCTGCCTCTGCGGCTTTTTTCAAAGCAGCCGCAATAACCGCAGCCTCCTCTTGTGCCTTCACGAACTCTTCCACCGTCACTCCCTGGAATTCTGCTTCACGTTCGGTTTCCTTGCGTTCAATGGCTTCATGTTGTGCAAAATGTTCCATATCTTCCGGGTGGGTATAAGACTCGTCCGTTTGTGTTTCAGGAGTCGAGTGGAATTGTTCTGTAGCTAAGAATTAGCACCGCGTTTCCGTGATAAATCAATGGAAATTATTCGAACCTTCGTGATGTAAGAAGAATTCTATAGAATACGCCATAAGAAAGTTGATCGTAGGTATATTTTATATTAACGCACCGCTCTCAACATCGTAGTGATGTCCTTCTGCGCCTAGTCCATCAAAGTTTGGTAGACCGTCTAAGCCCACCTTTTCCAGTTCTTCTGGTGACACCAAACCATCACCATTAAGGTCAAGTCTCTGGAGCACGGATGTAACGATGTGATCCGCCTTCTTCTGGTGCTCAATGTCATCCTATAAGAGAGAGAGATAAGTCAATGAAGGGACGCGTCCGCGGTCCATAGCAGAAATATATATACCTTGGATTTCTTCTGTGAATACACATGATGAACGCCGTAAATTGCTTCAATTTCCTCCTTCTCCCAGAAGCCATTCCTGCGACCTATTAGATGCAACGCTCGTTTCGACATAGGTGTGACATTTTGGTAGTTACCTGTTCAAATCGTGCAATTGGAAGAAACTACCGGCATCGAAAGAGTCACTAGATAAACCGGGTCAATATCGAGCACACACAGAGGCCATGGCGAGTCTTACATGTGATGCTCTGAAGACATCTGTTCGATAGCAGAGTTCAGCTACCATACACCCAAGGTAGTTCGTTCGAAAGAAGACGTACGTGTCGCTGTGCATATTGTTGTATTGTCTCTCCTGCGGCTGGTCCACTGTTCTCGTGTCCCCCATGCCCAAGGGCGCCTTGAGTAAGGCCAAGAAGTGATAAGCAGAGCAATTTATACATGATCGTCCTTCGAGTAAGGTCGTGAAGGTCTGTAAGGCGACTCAATGCTCTGAACAAGGGGCCATAATAGATTAGTCAGCATACCATAAATATACCGGCCACTTCAGTGCCGGAGCAAAGGAATAGGGGTCGCGTCTTGATTCATACATATGCAAATTTTATAAAAATACTGTGAATTATTGTAGTACGATGCAAAGGTAAAGAGTGTTCGATGATAAAGAGTGACGCGACTGGCTACATATTACTAAAGTCCATTTATACAAATACCAAAAACCCTAGAGTAAAATTCTAACTGACAGCACTCCTACCACACAACTAATAACCAGCCAAAGATGCTGGCGAGCAATGTGAATTCAATGATCCATATTTGCGCGCCTGAGGCCGAAACCGTTCGCATACCATCTCCAGAAAGAGGCGCCCATGTAGTAGCAGGCAACTGTGTCGGATTATCTGCTCCGTTGACCGTGTGCAATGTAGTGGTCGGTGTTGACGAAGTGACGTTTTCTGTGTGGACAGTCTTTGCTCCGAAATATAATTCTCCCAAAGCATTAAATCCTCCGTCTGCGCGCAACATACCTATTATGCAAAGATCAGCGCATCTCTTTCGGAGCGTGTGGGGTTGAACTTACCGTAATGGACGTCCGGCTGCGATGGTGATGGCCGCTAGATAAATGTGAGAATAAGAAGAATAATAAAGATCTAGAAAATCTGACTCACGAAAAAACCGAACCATGCGTACCGCTCGATCCAGTCTGTACGATCAAGGAAAGCCAACGTCTGATTCATAAAATCAAGAACAACTAGTACACATACACACAATACTTCAGACTGTTATCAAGTGCACATTAATGCCAATCCTTACCTGAATCATTTGTCGATGTTTCCGCGTATTCAGTAATCCACAATGGGTACTTCGGGAATGCATTATGGACGTCCCCGACGTAGTCCGCAAAACTTTCGAAACCACTGCCGTACCTTTAGCATTAAAAATGTTAACATTGATATCAGGCCTAGGGAAACAAGGAAGGCCTCACCAATGAACGGGTAGAAAATCGATGGTACAGTTGCTGCATGCACTGAGGAATGATGTTAACCACGGTCTGCCACTTCCTGCGGCTGTCACAGCAGGACCACCGAGACGGATACCCTGAGATTTCAGGGGTTCCAAAAATTGCATCCACAAGCTTGCGGCTTCTTCTGGGAGCATGTTTGCTTCCTGGACGTTATCCGGCTCATTAAATCCCTAGAATTGATATCATAGTCAACAAGCTGTTGTGGCAGGGGAGATGTGGCATACCAGTATCGTATTCGATCCTAGGATTTTGACTGTAGATGAGAAACCATCTATTGCAGCAGAACCCCATTGCATCGGGACATATGGGATATTAGAGGTAGCAATGTAGTCAGGAGGTAGTGAGCCCCAGTTGTATTGCCAGGAGATCAAGCTGTTGGACTGATTTGCATTGATGAGGTCCCCTGGAACGGTACTGGAGAAGCCTATGCCACGCTTCGAATTTTTTGTACGAGCGACGGCCAATGAAATAGACAAAACAAGAGGCAGGAGAGAGATGCGGGACAACATCTTAGATATCAAAGAGCGAGGGCAAGAAAGCGGATGAATCACACTGTCTGGGCTCATATATAAGAGAGATCCATTATTGACCCATCAACGGGATGGACAGAAGTCTTCCGAGGTAAGTGACACATCGTGAGAGGTGCAGTCAGGGCGAACTGTCTATCTTCAAGCGTAAGAATTTATAGCCAGGAAGAAGACGTGTCCGCCTTGTTCTTCACAATGACATTTGGCCTACAACACCCAACATCTATGCACTCGTATGCAGCCCTATGCAGCCTCGCTAGGAGAGTTGAGCATTGGTGAAAAGACTGAAAGATTTTTTGCGAAACCGAGGAAAAGGAAGACTGGACAGCATGCATATCCGAAGTCAAGATATGTCAATGAAGATCAAAGTGTACAATGTCCGCACTACAAACTTGATGCTGAAGAGTGATCGACCTGGCCAGAGCTCCTTGTGTCCATACTGCGGGTTTATCGAGCTGTATAGTTTATCCGTGTGTCCGTAGGAGTATGTGTATAAAGAGCACCCACGCAATATAGGCATGATTCCCATTGGACGATGAACATGATAGATAGCTTGTTCGCGGGTCCTTTACAGACGGAGATCAAACTTTTAGAAATTATGTAAGCAATAGCAGGCACAGGAACCGAACGACTACTTTTAAGTGTCCTCTGTGCTCAACGTCCTTCCTTTCATTGCCCAGACACCTTGTCCAATCTCCGGCACCAACGATATTTCCGTTTTGTCCCTTTTTGCCCGCATACACTGACTCTTCAATGTGGTTTCGGCTTTCCACCGTCCAAACATAGCGCTGTGCAACACCTCAACAATCTATTTTGTCATGTCCAAGTGTCATCTCAATACCCTCCGGCCGTCTGCGATCCCTTCCTGTTAGATATTCATTAAGGCGACCTTGATGTGAACCATGTTCTATAACAGTTCGCCAACCATTTTGACTCTCAATTGCGCTAGAAGGCAGTATAAGACGATGTGTCTCAACCGAAAGCCTTCCCTTCTTTACGCGGCAGTCTCGGAATTACTTCCTGTGTTTCATTCATCGCACAGCATCCTTCTGGAAACCTTGGTGTCGATTTTCATTTTGCTATCTTTATTTGCTAAAACTGATAACCATTTTGCGTAGATGAGCCTGTGGATGGATGGCTACCTATGGCTGTTGCTCATTTCATGTGCATATATTATGTGTAATGATTACCAAGAGATTGATTACCTTGTGCAACATCCTCGGCGCCCTTTACTTGCTTTAGTAAACTTTCCGCCATTCATGGGCTACATACGCAATATTCGAATGGTTTAAGAAGAATTTCGAAGGCTCAATTGTAAACTTCATGACAGAACGGCCCGTCAACGCAATCGGAATCACACAAAAACCTATGTCATGGAAAAGCAGCTAAACTAATCGGAGATACTGAATTGTGGATTGTCCCTGGAACTTGACCAAATTAAGATGACATGACGATCTAAAATGGCCTCAAGGTGTTGCTCTAAAACCTGATTGGTAAGTGATTGGTGGATTAGTAACAGTTACGAGAAGACCGAAAAGCTTCCATCGGGATCACTTGTGTGACGAATATCCCGCGATTTTGTGGGACCCCAAGGCTTCGAAAGACGGTGTACTGTTGCATAGTAGCCAGAGGATCTGATTCGACAGTTGGATTTTTTGTTGCGCTCATACACCAAGTCGTGTTACAGATATTGATGCAACGATGAAGACGGCGACCTTCATTCTTTTTTTTTTGAAGCGGAACCGAGGCATGGTCCTTGTTGACTCGTATGACCCCAACCTCGACGGAAGTTTTTCCATATGGAGAACCATATATGGATGGATACTCGACCCGGTTTAATTGGCATGTCAGCATTATTTTTTTTTGGGTATATATAAATATCATTGCTCGCAAATTCGACCCGTAAGGTCTTCCTCTCCGCCCTCTTCTGTATCCACGCTAAATGGCTGACCTAGAAAAAGCAGGGGAAGGGGACCCCTACGTTGATGGCTCCCGAACGCTTGGCATGAACACTCCCAACCATGATAATTCCCAAACGACCAACTCCCCTCATGTCGATATTGAGCTTGCAAAAGAACAGTTTAATGAACTTTCACGACAATTGACCTCCAGATCGGAGGTTGTCCATACCCAGAGTCAAAGTAGCAAGTCGACTACATTTACTGCAACGAATGACATCGAAAAAGGAGCCCCTGATGGGGAACGCTTCGACCTGCGAGAATATCTTACTTCTTCTAATGACCGCAACCAGGAGGCCGGTATTAAACACAAGGTATGTATCTCACTCATGTTGCTTTTCTCTGTGTCGTTGAATCTTCTTTCTTTCAGAATGTCGGTGTTGCTTGGGAAGACTTACAGGTGGAGGTCATGGGTGGCCTGGATAGCAAGGTACGTTGAGTGTCCTATTATGATGCTGCGGACCTTCTTACATATCATATACAGATCTATATTCATAACCTCGCAGGTAACTTGGAATATATGCGGTGGAAATCAGGTATTCATTCATTCTGCACTAGATGTTTCCATTGCGTTTTTCTTGGCCCCGTTCCTCTGGCTGTGGAGCTGGTTTGCACCCCTATTGCCGAAGAAATCCTTCCCAACACGGACAATTCTTCACAAGTACGTCGTTCGCCGGGAATTTTTACCAACATTCAATTCTAAGCTCATCAACGTGTAGATCATCTGGTGCTCTGAAGCCTCGCGAAATGTGTCTTGTATTAGGTTGCCCGGGGTCAGGTTGCTCGACTTTCCTGAAGACGATCGCTAACCAAAGAGATGGATACGCGAATGTTTCTGGAAACGTTCTCTACGCTGGAATCGATGCACAAGAAATGCGGAAGTACTACAAAGGAGAAGTCGTTTATAATCAAGAAGGTCTGTCGCGGAACTAATTTCTGTTTGAGCTTTATCACGGTCCTAACGTTCGCCTTCAGATGATATCCATATTGCTACCCTAACAGTAGCTCAAACTTTGGCATTTGCGTTATCTACGTATGTGGCAATTGTTCCCGAGTTCTATTAATCATTGATCATCGTTCAATAATAGGAAAACACCGGGTCCTAATGGTCGTATACCAGGAGTCACTCGCAAGGAATTCGACGCTGAAGTCTCAGATACGCTTTTGCGCATGTTGAACATGGCACATACGAAGCAAACCTTGGTTGGAGATGAATTTGTGCGTGGTGTTTCAGGCGGTGAAAGGAAGCGTGTCAGCATTGCCGAAATGATGGCCACCCGCGCTAGAGTTCAGTGCTGGGATAATTCTACCCGTGGCTTAGATGCATCTACCGCTCTGGATTTCGTAAAGAGCTTACGAGTGATGACTGATATTCTTGGTCAGACAACATTTGTCACATTGTAAGTGGAGACGCCCGGGCCCCGCGCTTCTTGTCATTAATTTATCGACCGTTTTCTTCATTAATAATAGGTATCAGGCCGGTGAAAGTATCTACGAACTGTTCGATAAAGTCCTTGTTCTGGACCAGGGTCGTCAGGTTTTCTATGGTCCTCCTTCGGAAGCACGGGCGTACTTTGAAGGCCTAGGATTCCAGCCTCTCCCCCGTCAAAGCACAGCAGATTATCTGACGGGCTGTACAGATCCTAATGAACGACGATTTGCAGCTGGACGATCATCTTTAGACACACCTTCGACTCCTGAAGAACTTGAGGAAGCTTATCTCCGTTCGTCGTATGCGCGGGATAATCATGATTCACTCGAAAAATACAAACTCCACATGGAAACTGAGAAAAATGACCAGGAGGCTTTCCGAGCGGCAGTTGCTGCGGACAAGAAGAAAGGTGTTTCTCAAAAGAGTCCATACACACTCGGGTACACTGGCCAAATCAAGGCATTGGTCGTTCGTCAATTCCAGCAAAAACTTCAAGACAGGTTCCAACTTTTCACTAGTTTCTCGCTCTCAATTGTAAGTCCCACATCAGTTTATTAGCTTCGAGTGCTGGTTTGACTGATTTAAATTAGATCTTGGGTGTCGTCATTGGTGCAGCCTACTTCAAGCAGCCTTTAACATCCAACGGAGCATTCACTCGTGGAGGAGTAATTTTTGCGGCCCTTTTGACTACATGTTTAGATGCGTTCGGCGAGGTAAGCCATTGTACGTATTTCAGTTATAATTGATCTTGACATGTTCCCGTTAGATGCCTATGCAGATGCTAGGGAGACCGATATTGCGGAAACAGGTATGTGCATCATACTCCTGAGGCAGTTATTTGTTGACACCAGTGTTTAGACGAATTATAGCATGTACAGAGCTTCAGCTATCGCTGTAGCTAACACTTTGGCCGATATTCCATTTTCGGCCCTGCGCGTTCTGTTGTTTAACATCGTCGTTTACTTCTTATCCGGACTGCACAGATCTGCGGGTGGATTTTTTACCTTCCATCTTTTCAACTACATCGCGTACCTCGCGATGCAGGGTTTCTTCAGGACGTTTGGATTGATCTGCTTCAACTTCGACGCTGCCTTCCGTCTTGCCGTATTCTTTATTCCCAATTTGTAAGCTTAATCGCATTGACTTCTATCACACTTTCTGACAGCCCCCAGTGTCGAGTACACAGGTTACATCTTACCGGTCATTAAGATGAAAAGATGGCTATTCTGGATTGTGAGTCCATATTTGTCTTGAGCTCTTGGTTTACTCCTGACGAATTTTCCCTACTTTAGTACTATATCAATCCCATAGCTTACGGTAGGATCTTCCTGAACATGTGTCGCTTCCGGTGTACTTAATTTATTTTGATTTATAGCATGGCAGGCTTGCATGGAGAACGAGTTCATGCGCATTTCTGTTAGCTCACTTCCTATTTTTGGACAAGAAATTCCATTTTAATCATTTTTACGCTTTAGTTTACTTGTGATGGCAACTCAGTCGTCCCGAGGAATGGTCTAGGTGTCACCAAATATCTGTGAGTACTGATATTGCTCTCTACAGACAACATGATTCCAATAGTCCACTACCCCAGTCCTGGCGTGGGTCCCAATCAAGCGTGCACTCTGTTCGGCGCAGAAAATGGCAGTGCTCTGATATCGGGGGTTAATTACATCTCCGCTTCTTTCGGCATAGATGTTAAAGATCTGTGGCGTCGTAACCTGCCGGTGTTGATTGGTTTCTTTATTGCTTTCCAAATCACTCAGATCCTAGCATTGGAATTCTATCCGGTAAGCCAATTCTGATTTAGTAGCAGGCCCCATTACTCATACTTTTACACCTCATAGCAATATGGGCTTGATCTTTCCATCAGGATTTTTGCGAAGGAAACGGAAGAAACCAAGAAATTGAACGCCGAACTACGCGAGAAAAAGCGACTCAAAATGCAAGCCATAGAAAAGGGAAATAATGGAGCTGTTGAAAAGTTCGACACAAAGTACGACATTCGAAGTAACTTCCTTTACTTTTTTTGCTGACACAAATCCCACAGACGTGAAAGTCTCAAACATAGGAAGACGTTCACATGGGAAAAGTTGAACTATCATGTTCCGACCCCCAGTGGCATGAGGCGATTACTTCACGACGTTCAGGGCTATGTAAAACCCGGCACATTGACGGCGCTAATGGGTGCAAGCGGTGCCGGCAAAACTACCTGTCTTGATGTCCTGGCTCAACGTAAAAATATTGGTGTTGTCACTGGTGACGTTTTGGTAGATGGTAGGCCACTTACTTCCGACTTCGCGAGGGGTACAGCGTACGGTATGTGTAGTTTGCATACGCAACTCTCTCTGTGGCTGATTGTTTTTCAGCGGAACAGATGGATGTACACGAGGGAACGGCGACCGTGCGGGAGGCTATGCGCTTCTCAGCCTACCTGCGGCAACCCGGACACATTTCCAAAGAAGAGAAGGATGCATATGTCGAAGAGATGATTGAACTACTTGAATTGCAAGAGATTTCAGAAGCCTTAGTTTTCAGTCTCGACATGGAGGCTCGGAAGAGGTTGACTATCGGAGTTGAACTGGCGAGTAAACCAGAATTGCTTCTCTTCCTTGATGAACCTACGTCCGGCCTCGATGCTCAGAGGTTTGTGTTTATTTATTTATTTGAATACTTGGTCAATTTCTCATCTTGAAAATTAGTGCATGGAATCTTGTACGGTTTTTGCGAAAGTTGGCCGATCAAGGACAGGCCATTCTTTGCACTATCCATCAACCGTCGTCATTGCTCTTTGAAAGTTTCGATCGTTTACTCCTCCTGGAGAAAGGAGGCGAAACAGTTTATTTTGGTGACATCGGTGAAGACTCGGGCATCATCCGCGAATATTTTGCACGTCATGGCGCCGTCTGTCCGCCTAATGTCAATCCAGCAGAATATATGCTGGAGGCTATTGGTGCTGGTGTCACACCACGCATAGGTGACAGAGACTGGAAAGACATCTGGCTGGAGTCCCGCGAGTGCGAAAAGGTCAGAAAGGAAATCCAGGAAATTAAACAACACGGGCTTTCTGTACCTCAATCTGATCAGAAGGAGATGAGTACTTGTAAGTTCACTTCGAATGAATCAACTGGTTTTCCTCTTAATCATTTTTGTCATAGATGCAACTTCGTTCTTCTTCCAACTCAAGACGGTTGTGAATCGTAATAATATGGCTCTATGGCGGTCTCCGGATTATATTTTCAGCAGGCTCTTTGTGTGCAGCCTGATCTCCTTCTTTGTATCTTTGTCCTTCCTCCAATTGGGGATCAGTGTCAGAGAACTTCAGTTCAGGGTTTTCGCTATGTATGTCTTTCTTATCCTATACTGTCGCAATTTGTAATTTTCTGACGACGATGCCTTTAGTTTCTGGGTTTGTGTTCTTCCTGCGATTGTCATGTCACAGATCGAACCTCTCTTCATCATGAATCGAAGTATGTTGCACCCATTTTCCTCACCACTATAAAATCGCTTATACCCCCCTTAGGAATTTTTATTAGAGGTACATTTCTATGTTCCGTATGATGGACATCGAGTTGACGCGCATTTATAGAATCCTCGAGCAGAATTTATTCTCCGTATGTCTTTGCTATAGGCCAGTTGATTGGAGAGATTCCATACAGCATACTTTGTGGTATTCTATACTGGGTTCTTATGGTAAGATATATCGAATCATTTGTAAAATAATTTCTCATTCGCCGTAGGTTTATCCTATGGGCTACGGACAAGGGACCGCAGGTATCAACGGCACTGGTTTCCAGCTTTTGATCATCATCTTCATGATCTTGTTTGGAGTTACCCTTGGCCAAATGGTCGCTGCGTTGGCACCCAGTGTACAGGTTGGTGTAGATATGAGCTGCATTCATCAAAGCTGGCTGTCTGATCACCATCTCGTTGTATCTTCTAGGTTGCTGTACTTTTTAACCCTTTCCTTGGTCTTGTCCTTGCCACCTTCTGCGGTGTTACTATCCCGTATCCAACCATGATCAGCTTCTGGAGATCGTGGTTGTACCAGCTTGACCCGTACACGCGTACTCTTGCCGCAATGGTTTCCACCGAGTTGCAGTGAGTTTTCCTGTGGTGGCATTATGTGTTTTCATTCTCACCAAAACTATAGCGGTCTTCCCATCATATGCAAGGCAGATGAGTTCGCCGTGTTTAATCCTCCGGATGGCCAAACATGTATGGCCTGGGCACAAGACTTTGTGACTGCCTTCGGTGGATACCTCGACAATCCTCAAGACACGGCAGCTTGCAGATATTGTCAATTCTCAGTCGGCGATCAGTTCTTCGTTCCTCTCAATATTCAATTCTCGGAGAGATGGAGAGATGCTTTTATCCTTTTTGCTTATTTCAGTGAGTGACTAAGATTGAAACTTAACGTGTGCAATGTTTGACAATATGACATCGTTTTTCAGTCTTCAACTTGATAATTACCATTAGTAAGTCAATCATCTTAACTTTTAGGAAGATATTTCTGACCATGGACATTAGTTGCCTCGCGATTCCTCAGATACCACAAACGGTAAAGCAGCGCGTGCATGTCAATCTCTTTAGATTCTAGAATACTTAAAATAATGCTCATATATAATTAATACTCACGATACTTTAGTTCGTGCATGCCCATTGCTGCAATTTTTAAACATAGATGGCATTTTCCATTTGACCATGCTTTTAGCGGGATCAATCAAGGAATCGAATAATTATGTTTGGGAACATGTCAAGAATCTCTGCATTGTTTTCCTTCATGGATGTAATTCATATACAGTCAATACTCAATTTAGAATGTGAAACTTTTGGGTAGAATGAGGTAAAATGACAATATGACTAGGGAGCCTCTCCAGAAAATGTAAGTATGTAACGCGCTTAAATGTAAACAATGTAGGAAGTTTTCCATTTATCATTTTTTTTCTGAAAAAAAGAAAAAGTTCGAAACTTCGGTCTTGCGTAGCGTTGACATAAACATTACTCACCATCGACCGTGGCTTAACGACAGCGTCCAAGGACAAGTTACCGGCTTGGACACGGGCCATGCATTCATTGCCGAAATTAAGAACAGCGCGAATTTGTGGATCTCTGGCATCTTTGAGTGACGAGTTCTCCCAAACCTTGAGCATCCTGGGAAGTGCCTCATCCATCTTGGTTGTGATGATGAGCACTTCTTTTACAGTTTTCCCTTGGAACATATAAGCCTCAAAGACTACAGCCAAGTATATCAATACGTATTCGTCATCATCCAGAAAATTGTCGACGGCCTCCAGATAATACTTCGCGGATTGAGCAAAATCCGCACATGCGTCTTCTCTGTTGTTCGCTTGTAATCCAAGCTGCATATAATACCACCCTAAGATACTAATA
>Ga0247779_1000521_pt1:20000-22500 | contig 23684 bp, 14 predicted proteins | sample UWRJL221509R5_FD_179925 | JGI IMG/M metagenome (GOLD analysis project Ga0247779, IMG submission 179925) | Plant litter microbial communities from Arlington Agricultural Research Station in Wisconsin, United States - UWRJ-L221-509R-5 | ecosystem: Environmental > Terrestrial > Plant... | reverse complement strand
ACTTGTCCGTCTCAATCCACAATCTGCATCTACCTCGCTCTGGAGGCTAGGAGGCTAGCTGGGTGGGAATGATATATGTGCGCAAAATACAGGCACATGATCGCCTAAAGGATAGGCGCTTGAGGTACTTTAACTAGGCACCTTACCCCCCATAGTCGACTTTGAAAACAGCCTGACCCCTCCCCCCAAAAACACTACGAAGTCCCGCGATCTCACCTTACCCTGCCTTCCCTTTCCCAAAAAAAAAAAAACCACCAAGTACTTCCCAATCCCCCTCCGGCAGCTTATCCTGACAAAGATTACAAGTTTTTTTTGGTGAGAGCGAGATCAGGGTAAGGCGACGGGGTGTTTATGCTTCGAAAATGCCAAAGAAATAACGGGGTAGAGGGTAAGTTGACGGGGGTCAGGGTAACCTGACGGGAAAGAGGGTAAGTTGCCGGGGAAGTAGAAAAATTATAGTGTGCGGGAGATGTTGAAGGTATATGTTAATTCGCGTTCGGGTAGTGAGGGTATATAAGTCTGATAGCGGCTTGCTTGAATACAACAAGCAATCCATAGTCTACACTAGGTGTGTTAGTGGTCGTGATTCAACAGATGTCTCTGTGGCTAGCAAGTCTGCTATGTTCTAGGACGTATGTTATGCAGTGGCAGACGTACTTGTTGTCTTTTGACTTGTTGCCTTTTATAGTGAACTTGCGGAAGGATCGTGCCAAAATCCAGGTAACCTGACGGGGAGGAGGGTAATATGACGGGGATCAGGGTGAGTTGACGGGGTATAGGGTAACCTGACGGGGTAATTAAATTTTAACAAAGATTATTCTTGACATATTGTAGATATAAAATTGAAACCGAGTCAGAATGAAAGAGAATCAATAAAAGAATCAATAAATGGTATTAAATAAGAAAAGTGAGTTTGAAAATTTTCGCCGCAGGTAGTCATATGTATACCAAAATCAGTCTAAAACAAGTGCGGAGGATATATGAAACGGGTGTGTGAAAGTCACATAACACCGTTGGGGTAATTGGGGGTTTCTTTTCCTCTCCAAGGTTCAGATATACCTGGATTGATAGAGGGTTGACTACGACCCATTAGGTCATGCTTTATGGCTACCTAATGTTGTTGTTGTTCAATACCTCTTTGAAGTCCAAGTATACCAAAGGCCATTGGATAGGAAAAGGTAGTAGGCTATGAAATGAAAGCCTACTAAGAAAAAAGATCGTGGAGGGGACCGGTCAGCCCAAGAGGGTAAGTGGTCGGGGAAAGTCGGGTTTGGATAAGTATTTTTGTGATTTTTTGATTTCTTTTTGGGAGATTTGGGGGGAATCTTTGAGGAAGGCTCAAGGGGATTGTTGACAGAGGCCTTCGAGAGGTGTTTCGAATGAGATAGGCTGTGTGGAGGGTAACCTGACGGGGAGGAGGGTAAGTTGACGGGTATGGCATAATGTGATGGGGAGAGGGTAACCTGACGGGGAGCAGGGTAAGTTGACGGGGAGGAGGGTAACCTGCCGGGGGAGGAGCGGGACTTGGGATTTTTATGGACTTGGGATTTTTGTGGACTTGGTCGGTCAGTCGACGCGATATCCGGGTAACCTGACGGGGGGATTTAGACTTGTGATTTTCGATATAGACTCTGGTCGTCGTTTGGTTTGGTCGCGAAGTTGGTCATTGGGTCGGTCGCGAAGTCAGTCGGTCGGTCGGTCGCGAAGTCGAAAGGTCGGCGGTCGCAAAGTCGAAAGGTCGTAAAGTCGAAAGGTCGCTCGTAAAGGTGGCTCGCAAGGTCGCAAGGTCGATCGATCGGTCGAAAGGTCGTCAAGCCGCTCGCAAAGTCACCCGCTCGTGAAGTCGCTCGATTTTCGTCCCTCAATCTTCGACCATGGCTCTATCAACCAAGTCAATTGACTACCTCCCCCCTAGGATACTCGCCTTCACCAATAAACCCCTCAATTAAAAGTAAATCTCGAAATACTCTTATCAAAATAGACTTCTATCCGCTCTCATAATTATCTTTGTATATATTTCTTACCATTTCATAACCAAAAAAATCATAATCCATACTTTCCCCCATATCTTCACCAATTCACGGCCGATCGCCCTCCCATTCAACCATATTATACATCACACCCATTTCTCTCTCCCTTATCAATATTATTTACTTGCGACCACCCATTCTCTTGCAATTGTCCATTCTCGAAGCGCGCACTCATCATTTTCCTGCAAAATCGCCGCCCACCGACCGCCCCTCCCAAACCGTGACCATTCCCCCCACAACCACCCTTATTCCCACAACCACACCCCAGAACACCACCCAAATCCCCATTCATTATGTTGAAAGACCTTCAACCTTCCATTGAACCAAATTTAAGACCTTTTGAAAATTTTGACTTCTCAAAATTTCCAAGTCCCCCTTTGTGCCTGCTGACGAGAATTCAGGTTGTTAGCAGGGCACGGGTTTTAGTCCAAACCCATACAAAAAATCGACGTTTGAAAATTTTTGCCGCA
>Ga0247779_1000520_pt1 | contig 23697 bp, 20 predicted proteins | sample UWRJL221509R5_FD_179925 | JGI IMG/M metagenome (GOLD analysis project Ga0247779, IMG submission 179925) | Plant litter microbial communities from Arlington Agricultural Research Station in Wisconsin, United States - UWRJ-L221-509R-5 | ecosystem: Environmental > Terrestrial > Plant litter >... | reverse complement strand
GGTTTTCGATATCAAGACGAAATTTGTCGGGATATATGTCGCCGAGAAGTAAACGATTTGCTTGAACGATGGTTACATTTTTGTCCTGGAAAAGGGAAAGTGATCAGTTATTCAAAATGTCAGACTAACGAGAGAAAGCAAGACTCAACTGGGTAAGCATCTTTGATTTCCCCTGACATTTCTGGAAAAGAAATCAGAAATTTGATGACGAATGTTCGACGAGAGTTAAGAACCTATTCCGACAGCTCCTCCCCCAGCAATGACTATGTCTTTTGCGTCTCGGATTTTACCCTGCCAGCTTTCAACATGTTCTCTACAACCAGCTTCATCATTTGGGAATGCAAGATGGCCTGACCAGGTCGACCCAGTTGACACCACGGCCACATCATAGAATATTCTTTCACCAGTCTCTAAGACCACAAATCCACCTCTAGGATAATACGAGTCCTTAGTTTCTTCGATATACGTGACGGTCCCGACTTTCAATTGGCCAGGGAATTTGCCAAAGATCTGGTCAAAAGGCATGAAAACTGAAGTAAATAGCGCACTCGAGTTGGATAGGAGGCGCAGTGAGGCTGGAAGAAAGGTGTAATAAGGCCTAGATGTAATAAGAATGAGTCTATGTTTCTCCGGATTCAACCTGGAGGAGAGACCGCGAGCAACTGTGCAGTGTGAGACAACTTCAATGAACCTTTTCAATACAGCAGATTACCTTACCTTCTGCACCAGCCACACCCCCTCCAATAACTACAATAGTAGTAATGGTGGATGATTTCTCAGAAACCATACTCATACTCTCAAAGTACAAGCAGAAGTGGGACGAAAGGTCTTGAGGTTGACATGAGATCTCCTCAGGTTATATAACTCGCATAGGAATCTGAAGGTTGCCCTGGGTGATAAAATAGAGTTCTGACATTAATGTCGTTCTATTTAGGATCCTCACTTTGACAGTTGTAAAACGGTTGTTCGAGAGACGCTGGGAGGGAGAAGGACTTACTCTCCAGATTTGGATTTATATTCCCACAGTAATGCCATTACAGTCTACAGACACTTACCACTCGGTTACCGACATCATTCAGATTTGCTATACCTTTGACAAGACAATGACCTATGTCGTTGATTAGTGATACAGAGTGAGCAGTATTCATTCGCTCCTTGAGCAAACCATCTCACGCAATGAACTCTTCTAGCTTTCTGATTCACAGTATTCGTCTCTCATATTTGCGAGATGTTGAGGACCCGTATGGTCCACGAGTTATTTCCTTGGACCCGGCATACCAGTCAAATCCATACATTCTCGCCGCTTCACTTGCAGACACAGAACGTTGGCCACAACTCTTGCAGCCAACCAGTCCCAATCTGAGCGAAGATGAACAAGAACGACCCCTTGGTCTCCCCGCCGCTCGATTGAAACATACACAGACTATTATGGGTGGGCGGACTGGAGGATTGGGTTTGCGGGTCAATGGCAAGAGGACTTCGTCTTCAAAACGTCTTTCTGGGACACCTCGTCAACTGGATATGAAGAATTTTGTCTCAGAAAATGCCCCTGTGCAAAATGCATTGAGTACCACTGCTCCAATGGCTAAAACTCTGGTGCGATCTGCACCAGGGGGTGAGAGCTGGATAAAGGTCGAGGACTCAGATACAGATGGATCGCCAGAACCGAAGGTACAGGTTCAACAAGCGACAGCTCCTCCAGAAGACGCACCTGTGGCCAAAGCCGTGCAGTTTATCCCCAAGTTCAAAGGTGCTGCAGAGATGGAAGCTAGGCGTCGCGTACGGATGGCAGCCCGACGAGGTCCTGGTGCTGCTGCGCGACCAATTCCCCCACTCAACCTCAGCTTTGATACATCTTCAGAAGACGAGGCTGAGGAGACGCCCGCCACTGGTGATGTCTCCTCCGACGAGTTCGAGGTCGTAGGCGCCAAGGCAGTTGATACCATGGATGAGGGTGATGAATTCGATCCGTAAGTCTTCCTACTCCTGGTCTATGTTCCTTCCTCAGTTGCATTTTCAGAGTCTTTGCCGCCACACGCACCAGTGCCACGTCTGATAGTGCTTCTGACGGGAACTCGGTTTTCTCTGGTGCCACGACATCCATTCCTAACTCTTCTGTCTTGACCTCTTCATCCCAGACACATAACCGTTCTCGACCACGACTCAGTCCAGTTTCTGAACACGCTAGCCGTTATCCTAGGCAGAAACGGTCGGAAGGCACAGCTGCATCCTCTAGGACGAGGGGTGACAGTACATCCAATGCTTCTTCTAGCCATATCGTACCATCCCCCTCGTCTCAGCCGTCGAACTTTGACAGCATGTTCACGCGCAAAAAGGTTGCGCCTATCAAACCACTGAAGTCGAGCCTGTCTGCAATGCTTGCCTCATCAGGAGGTTCTTCGAATCCATTTGCAGAAATGTATGCGGCTATCTCAGGTCGGGGTGAAATTGCATCCACGAATGTTCAAGTTTATTTCCCTCATGCTAAGCGCCCTGCTGGTAAAGCGATGGATCTGAATGTGAGGCGTGACGCAACCGTAGAGGAGGTTATTGGGTTTGCATTGTGGAATTATTGGGAAGAGGGCTGGTTGCCGAAGCTAGACGAAGGCTTAAGTGGCGAGGAAGATCCGAAGTGGGCCACGAAGCTTTCAGCCGTTGGATGGATTTTGCGGATTGCGGAGGATGATGGTGAAGTGGACGACGACTTTCCACGTCAGTCTGGATCTTTTTTTCTCTCTCTCTTTTCCTTGTAACTTATCTTCGTCATAATAGCACCGGATCGAATGGGGAAGATTACGAAGTTTAATGCTGATGCTTATGCCATTTTAGAAGCAACTACTACGCAAAGTACTATTGCTATTTACTTTACAAATGCGCGACATGGCTGACATTATCTTTTTAGTACAACAAAATCAAATCTTGGAAAGCAAAATTCAGCGACGCCCGTCGAGAACATCTGCAGCCAAAAAGCCAGAGAAACTCGCTTTGCCAAATGCACCTTCTATGGCTCCTGGAAGTGCCGCTTTTGGCTCTACTCTTGGGTCGATGCTGTCAACTTCCATCGGTCCTTCCCAAAGTCATGGACCTCAGATTTTCTTACGTATTCGCGTAGCGGACACAGCCGATACTGTTCATATTTCGACGACCATTGAAGTGTACGATCTGGACTTTGTTTCCCTTTTCACGAATATTAACCACTCTGACTTTTAGGTCTGCTGGCATGTATATGCAAGAAGCACTGGAGAAAGTTTGCGCGAAGCGGAAACTTTCAAATCCAAACGATTATGCACTTTTACTCAACGATAAGGGTAACACTATCCTCATCCCTCTAGATAGAACTGTAGCAAGTTTGCAAGGAAAGACCGAATTACTCCTTGTCAAGCGCAGTATGTTACCTCAGATGGACGCTGTGATCCGCAGAGGCGTCGGACGGACAACGGATCCCAACGGTGCGCAGTATGAGGTTTTTTACTTTCCACCTTTCGTTAATGCTTCGTTTTGTACAGCATCTATCTTCAAAACAATGACAGAGACCCCAGAACAACAATTCTCGTCTGCTATGGACTTCACAGCAGCTTATAAGGTCCGCGCTATTGACCCAGCCCTTTTTTGGAATATGCTGATGCAGTCCCTCCAGAAATACACCATATATCGCAAAGTACCTATGCTTGTAACGCGCCAAGAACGCACCCTCGCAATAGATGGAGCCTATATTCATGTGCGTGCCTTAAGAAGCTTTGCGATTAAGCATCTTTTTAACAAAATTCTCTTCTTGCAAAGATTATGCCATCTACGAACAAAGCTAGGGTAGTTTTCGACAGTGGAAAAACATCGTCGTATCATATCAAAAGCATAGCAGATTGCCAACAGTCGGCAAAGACATCGTCAATCTTCAAGATTATTCTCAATCGCGGCGGCGGCAATAAGCGCTATGATTTTGAGGCTGAAAGCCCCAAGCTTGCTGGTACGTAGTAGGCTTTCTTGTGTGAGCAAAATAATCACATTAAATTTTCAGCGGAAATCGTTCAAACGATCAAAAACCTTAAAGCGGCTTTGGAGCGTTCTGGAACAGTTAACAAAGCACGCAGAAGTCGACAAGTCGTTTGAAGCAGAGACATTCTTGCCATTTTTATATATTTATCTCATTAGGATGCATTCTTCTTACTGTATTATTTTACGTTACCGTTTTTTTCGCTTTCTTGCTGCATCGTTTAGTTATCTGAACATTTGTAACCACCTACCATGCTCAACCTATTTGGATGAAGACTGTATATAAATTTCTTCTCATGTATTTGAGAATTCTAAGGCACTGTCATATCAAGTATCATGGCAAACCCGCATCTAATTTCTAGTATCATACGGGGGTATAAATTTTCAAGAACGATAGATGATGATACATAGAAGTAAATGACAGTTGTAGATACAAGAAAATACTATGTCCGCTTGGAGATAGTCTAATCACTAAAGGATAAAGTGATGAAGTGAAGCCCATGAAAGTTCGTAACAATAGTCGTTCATGAAGTTGATGCTTAATGTAAGTAATGACACGAAGTAAGATGGCCTTTAGCAATGCAAAGACAGATAAGCAATAGTCCTCGGCAATTTTGAGATTTTTCACGTCTCTGATGCAGCGGGGTGGTCAGCAGGTAGCGATTTTGGACTTCTTGGAGACTTGGACGAGGGTGGCTTAGGGGACTTGGGAGATTTTGGGCTGAGGGGAGACTGTGCAGCATCGGCATCCGAATCTGTTCTGCGGCGTCTCTGTCCTTGCAAAACAGCAAGAATAGACTTCCTCCTCATCTTAGCCATTGGGCTGGTCGGAACCTCCGCTGTCTCGTATCCGGGTTCGCCTTCCATTACAATTTTATTAGTAATTGGATCGATACGGAAAACGCGATTCTGTAGAGCGGCTTCCATCTGTTTTTCAGTTTGTTTGTCGGAGAGAACCGCACCAACGCCTGTCTGAGCGCCGATAGATACTGCAGAGGCGATTGTTCCCGGTTCGTGCTTCAAGTTTAGATAGCGACGTTCGGACATATGGAATATATGGATCATTGTCCCGAAGCAAGCGAGGACGAGCAAAGCGGCCGCTAAGAGATGAACAGCAACATCGCTAAAGTACGCGATAAGTTTTAAAATTACACTGCAACCCCATAGGTGTTATGTACCTTAGCCAAACTCGGTTTTGGAACGTCTTGATTTGTACAGTAAGGTCCTCATTGTTGGTATCAGGAAGGAAGTACACTTCTCGGGCAACAAGTGCCAAGTATAGACCCTATGAAAATAAAAGTCAAGACAGGTAAATACAAACACCTCAGATGCTCACATAAACTGTATCTGAAAGCGCAGCAAAAGCATTGTTGGAAAAGCTTCCCTGGTATCCTTCAGGTGTATTGATCGCAGCTTGATAAATTCCTGCTGGTAGCTGAAGTTGTGTTGCATTCTGCCTTCCCAAAACGAATTGGTCAGGATTTGTCAAGTTGAATCTAATTCCATTGTAGGCGCGTCCGTTCAGAGGCGGTCCAGTAACATTGGCAGAGAACGATGAAAAGTTGGAACTCTGAGTAAAATGCCGTATCTCGGTTACCGATGTTACATTCCCGGTACCGATATCAACTCCCGCACTGACTTCCCATAGTGATATCGAGGGGTAGCAAAAGGTGGCAGAAGCCATGGCAGATGGCACATAACTGAGTAAATAATGAATGAGTTGTTGTTGGTTAATCGATGTTTTCAATGTATAGGCTTACGAAAAGAACCAAAAAACGACAGGACTGAATTGAGGAAGAGTGTCGGATTCGCAAACTGGGATGTCGGCGCCTAATGAACAAGACTTAGTGCCTAGCAATACAACAGGGCGTCAAACAGATTATCCTACCAAACAGAACCTGGGCATTATTTGTAACATTCCATGAAATCGAGCAGCCGTTTGTGCTAGCTGAGTTTGTCCAGTCACCCGGAGCCGTTTGAATCATCTGAACCTAGTAAAAACTGTCAGAGATATCGGCCGTACTCTCAGGCATAAATTTCTCTCACAGGAATGGTTTGACATCCGGTGTCGCTCCTTATTGCTGTGGTATTAACAAACGCTGTACCATTATTAGTAACCGACTTTGGTAACTGCAACCAGGGTGAATAAGATTTCGTATGACTTGGGTGAACCCTAATTTACCTCGAAGTTCGCTACGGTGTATGGAACTTTGATGAATGCAGGAGGGGGAAGATTGTACAAAACCGAGGCCCCTGCGTACCCCGCACCATTGAGAAAGGCTGATAATATTTTTAGTGTCCATGTTCACGATGGGAAGATAGAGACAAACATACAAGTCAAATCGTTGAATTGTAGATTTTGATTCAACCCTATGGCCAGAAGGTTCTTGGTCGTTACATCTTCATGCACGTGTCAGCCATAAGGGGGTGCATTATCAATCATCTTAACGCACCAGGTAGTTGTATCCATGTGTTTTTGACGACAAGCACGGCTGAAGCAAGTGGTTGTATTGTTAAGCTGACAAGCACCATCAGGGCAGTAAATGCGACTAGATAGTGTTTATTGGATGCAGCGCTAACCCAGACAACTGCGTTGCTGATAGTGGCAAAAGGAAGCTGGATTACTTCTGGTAGGAAGGCAAAGAAAAAATGTGGCGTACTTCTGACGGGTGTAATCCAACAGCAAACTACGACGAGCAGGTGCATTTCCGTGAACCAGATCGATATACGGCTAAAATTATGTGTATGGGAATTTTGTCAAGCCCGGAAAAATAAAATTCATACCTGCATCTTCTTGATTTCAATATCTGTCCATGCCCACATTGCTGCAATCTAGAAGGAATCTATTGAGAATCACTTGCTTTTCCTGACACGGAACTTTCGGGAAACAAGAATACATACAACTGCCGCTACGGCCACTGGTGGTAGGGTCTTCATTATTGAAATAAGTTCGAGAAGGGAGTAATTAATTTCCAAGATTTCTCACATAAACATAATGCAGAACGTCGAAAGCTTTCGTAGACTTGCTCGAAGGCCAACCTAATTGATTATGAGGGTGTGAATATGCATACAGTAAGTGAGTGGCCCACAACACACCTAGATTCTTCTTGCTAAAATGTAACGCAATTTCCAACCCGATTGCCGCCAGGGCGAGGAAGACTACTAAGGGTACCCAGGAGTAAAGACGAAGTGGCCATGGAAGCCACTTCTTCTGCGACGGAGAGTTCGGATTAGGTGGGTGGCCTTCAAAAGTCTCGTTAGTTGGCTCTCTATAGGGAATACCACTCAACCACTTTCAATACTGACCAATTTTTGGTACGCGATCCTGCTCAGTGGAGTACTTTGCAAACTGGACTACATTATTAGAAATTGCAGGTACTTCCGTGAAAGTATCCAATCTTTCTTTTGGAGTTTGCAACAACTCCTTCGATTATGCATTCAACTTTTGCATCATAGAAAGAATATCATGATATTGCTCACAGAGTCTAATGTTAGCCGCCTCACAGGTGATAAAGCCCCATTCTCTCCATTGCCCTCAAGCCCCCTACTAATCCCAGTGGCTTGTTCATCCTTCTGTGCGTCGAGGAAGTTGACTTTGCTCAAATATGCAGTCTGATCTTCGGTGTCGGTGGAGAAGTAATCTGCTGTTTTGGACTGAACAGACTCTTTAGAGTTAGCCAAACTTTGCATTGCAGTGCCAATCTTGCAGTGAAAGAATGAAAGAAAGGAGAGGTACCACGAATACCGAAGAGGAGTTAATCAGTAGTGGCAATTATCTGGGGCACTGAAAGATAGTTTGCCTAGAAATGCAAAGAGCGCCAGATGCAGGGTGCCCCTCCTACACAAGTTGAGGAACGCGGAAGAATGGGAGTGACAAAAGAACGTCCTGTGGGAGGGCCTTCCTGCCCGAAGGTATGCAACCTCGAGGCTATTGGACGGCAGTGCTTCCATCATGATTTGATGGCATTCCTACAAGACAGCAGTTATTCAGGACAAGAAGACCGCAGTATGTCAGAATTCTGTAAGGAACTTCTGTTGATTTATCATGGCGATAAACATAGATCCTAAGCAACCGTTATGTAAACCTACGCTCCATCTTATCTTATCTTTTTGAATGCTCTTTCACCATAACCCACATATTTGCATTTGCGATGGGACTGACAATGTTTGTCTTTCCTACAATATGAAAGCCAAGTTTTGTGTAAATCGCGACCTAAAATGCAGAATAGGTTACTAGTTCCGATATACCGCAAGCGAAACTTACATCAACCTCAGTTGTCGTTTCCAGCACGAGAGATTTGCTGGCGGCTACGGCCTGATAGACATGTCTTGTCAGCATACTTCCAAGAAAGAGCAAGAAGGAACAAGTTAACATACTCTTTCTTCTGCAAATTTGAATACAGCTTTGCCATAACCTTTGCGTTGATGTTTCTTCATTACACCAAAAAGATGCAAATGCCACGAGTTACGAGAGTATTCTGGGCCAAGGGCGTCGGAAGATAGCTTGGAGACTTTTGGAATGAACTGATAATAGTAAGGATTCTATTACGCAATAGAATATGAATGCTCACGTAGTCCATCCACCAATTTTTGAGAGATGCTGGCACAGTTTCCATGAATTGATTCCAGCCTACAGATCTTTCTTCTTCCCTTGATTGACAATTAGCGTTCAAGAGCTAAGAACGCAAACTTAGTGAGCCTTACGTAGAGAAAACGCTTGAGCCAGGTGGATACCAAATGGCAACACCGACAATATCAAGCGCGTTTGGGCCTATGGTAATAACATGCACTTGGCCTCCAATCAGGGCCGCCTTTACATTTGCCAACAGTTCCGTGTACGACAGTTCCAAGTTACCACCCAACAATATCAATGAAAACGGATCTTCTGCGTGTTTGATTGTGGTAATAATCAGGGGTGATCATTTTCAACCGGCTGAACAGTGTTTACCATTAAAGGCATCGACAAGAACGGCTACGACCTGCTCGACTTCACTTTCTATCAAATGATGTACACGTGAGAATTTAGGACGAGTGACAGAGATGTTGTAACTCACCTGTAGGATTTATAAGGTCCTTGACAAGTGGATAAACAATCGGCGAGGAATCAGAGGTCATTAGTGATGTACGGGTCCAAGTCAGGCTTTGCGATACATGAGAACAAGCAAACTTGTAACATGATAAGGCGGGCATCACGGACCTATGTACATTGTAGATCTGATTTTTCCGAGAAAGGGTCACCGCCGTGTCATTTCATTCGACATCAGTGAGTGCACCATCGGTTTTGAATTTGAATTATTCGTAAATTGAAGAAATGGGTACAGCCGCAAAACCAAGACTTTACTTCAAGCTTCAGCGTTCACTTTATATGGAAGTCAGGCTAGTTTAGCCGTAATCATCATACGCGTAAAGTCGTCAAAATCCATCGTCTTGTTTGGGTTAGATGAGAACATCTCGAGCATTTCTACCATCTGCAGAGGTCATTTGGATTTGTCAATTAATATCGAGAAATATAGTGGTAAGCAACAAGTACCTCTTCAGCCTTGATTTTCTCCCCGAGCAATTTGAACAATCTTTGAAGGTCTGTAACTTTGATTATTTGTTTCGGTAATTCAGAGGACGATGCGTCCGGGAAAAAGAGTGCAAATGTATTAAGACATGTCTCTCTTTGCCGCTTAGTGGCCTTGGTAGATATTGATATTAAGCGAGTAGAAGCAAGATCACGACTGTGTTGAGCGCTTTTACCGCGACGGGCGGATGGTTTCTTGGTTTCTCTGTACTCTTCATCGGAGTCGGAATCATTGGCTGGACTGGCTTGATCTGCTGTATAGTCGCTTTCCATTTCATAATCTTCATTCTCGGCGCGTATTGAGCCTTCTGACGTGCCTTCTGACGTGCCTTCTGCATTATCGCCGCTATCCAGAAGAACTGCGCAGACAGACCTCCAATCATCTCGTGTAACATACTTTTCTTGAGCATCTGTATCAGCAAATGCGTTTATGGAGGAGGAAGCCCATCCAAACGCGGCATTTTTGAAAACGGACAATATCTCCTCGTCGTCGGGCGGTAAGTCAAGTAACTGGAGAGCAGAGGGAATAAGGCGTATGGGTATTTGTTGTAATGGTGGGTCTTGTTTCTCAACATTTTCCACCAAAAAACTACCGCCGCTCATTTCAGCATTATCATCCACGATGAAGCCACCGCCTTCGTCGTTGGTACCAGGCATGGGTGACTTTCCGCTTGGACGCGTCGGCTGGTCTGAACCGCTGTTTTGGTCCATCGCTCTGTCGAAGGCCTCATCAATAAGAAGTTGTGTTTGCTCTGGAAGATTGTCGAAGAGAGAATCCATCATACAGATACGAATTGGGCAAGGTAGAAGTGGTGGTACAAGGTCAAGGGGCGTTTCGGCGCGCGTAGACTTGTTCATCAGCGCCTTACTACATTCGGAGGCACGTTTCTTGCGTATTTCATAAAGTCTCATTTACAAGGATGGTTTCGATTGCAGTAAGAAGTACACAAGCAAGAAAGATGGAAAAAGAAGGCATTATGAGGTATCCATTTCGTCGCCGCCGATCAATGTAATCTGCTCATCCACAACGAATTTTCTGATATCTTCCTTCTTCCATGCTGTCGTCCCCCTCCTAAACTTGTAATCTCTCTCTTTCTGGACGCGTTGGTTAGGCATTTCGACGTTCCTAAGCATTTCGGTGTGATTTGCCGTGATGATGCACGCGTCGATGTTGGAACCGGACCCAAGATCGTTGAAAATACCGGCTGCAATGGCGGCTTTGACGAGCTTTAAGGCATCCTCGCGCTGCGAGACATTGTCAGACGGATAAAGACGAGCTAAAGATGAAGCTATACCTCCATATTTGGTCTCCAGCCAGTTTCAAATACAGCCATGGCAGCCAAGCTTCCAGAACCCATGGTGACGTATGGCAGCTTGTCCGTTGAACCGTGAGGGTGAATTGTGAATAGATGTGGGCCAGTGGAATCGACACCACCAAGTACCAGGGCAGCACCGATGTGGCCTTGATATCTATATTGTATTTCAAATGAGCAAAAGTGTTGGATTTCGAATAGGGTAGAAGCTCTAACCTGAAGAGCATTTGCTTCAACATCGTCATGGCAGTTACAACTCGAGGCTTCCTGCCCGTTTCGAGCGCATGCAGCTCCATGTTTGATGAGATGAGAGCAGTCGTAAATTCAGTATCAGCAGCAGTACCAGCACCGCAGCATCTAATTGATTCTGTAATGTAGTGAATCTGAAGAAAGATCAGAAAGCGGCAAATGATAATATCTTAACACACTTTTTCACAGTTCTTGTCCGCCACGATGGGACCTTCGGTTGCACGGGTATCTGCACCTAGTACAATTCCATCTTTGAAGAGACAACCGACGATAGTCGTTCCAGTGCTTGTGGCTTTGGGTAATGGGAGGCCCTTCTCTGCCATGAAGTTGTTCCTAAAGAGCCGGTGAGATATTTGAAAGACAGCGATTTTTGAGCTCGACACACCTTAGTTCATTGGCGAATTCAAATCCAGGAGATTGATATACATTGGGGAAGGCCATTGTGGTGAAAGGTAAAGAGTTCTAAGATGAGAGTGTTAACTTCTGACCGCGTAAGCCTCAATGGGTGCTGAAGGGTACGCGTCCCCACGTGATGCTAATGGCTTAAATGCTATTTGTGGAAGATAAGATCAAGTCGCCCCTCTCTTCTGTTTGAACAACCATGTCCCAAACACAAACGACTATCATTCCTCACAGCCAAGAGCCCTATGTGACGAGGGTATACCCAACTGAAGCTGAAATAGATAAGCATATCGAAAATGCTGTAATTGCTCAGAAAAATTGGAGTCGCGTTCCTTTGGAGGAGAGGATCACTATCGGCAGAAAATTCATGGTAAATTTGATAGCGTTATCGGCTAAAAGGACGGGTCTAATCTCAAGCAGGATGAGTTCAAGAAGATGTCTGAAGAGATACCCTTGGAACTGTCCCTTCAAATGGGGAGGTGGGTAGTATCTACGTAGAACATCAAAGTGGAAATCCTCATGCGGAGGCTACAGACCTGTATCGCAAGGCGCTGGAGAGTCTCGCGGTTTCCTCGACAGGGCAAATTATATGCTCGATATTGCTGCCTCGAGTCTCGCCGATGTTACTCTTGAAGATACAGATAAGCCTGGATTCCGAAGATATATCAAGCGCACTCCTCTAGGAGTGGTTCTAGTCATTGCTCCATGGAAGTTAGTCTTCTATTCGCCACTTAACTAAAAAGACAGCGTTAAATAAACCCTAAATTTTAGCTACCCATATCTTGTATCCATTAACTCTGTTCTTCCTGCGATCATTGCTGGCAATGCTGTTCTCCTCAAGCCCTCGCCTCAAACACCAGTGACTGCAGAACGCTTCGCGCTTGCTCTCACGCGCGCAGGTGTGCCAGAGCATATCATCCAAGTTATACACATGTCACCAGAATTGACCAACCATGTTATTGAGAACCCCTCGGTGGACTTCGTGTCCTTCACAGGGAGCGTCCATGGCGGTCGGTCTGTTGCCAAAACCGCAGCAAACGCAACCGGCTTCACAGGAGTGGCGTTGGAAGTGAGTTGGTCCTTTATCAAATACCTGCTTCGTCTGAGTATTTTCTGTAGCTTGGGGGAAAGGACCCTGCCTACGTGAGAGCAGACGCGGATCTGGATTATACAGTGGCCGAGCTCGTGGATGGTTAGCTATTTCTTAATCAGTCAAATCTAGTCCTTTAATGTTTCTCTTAGGAGCTTTCTTCAACTCGGGGCAAAGCTGTTGTGCAATTGAGGTTAGTATAACATTGTGCATATTGGTGCATATTGGTGTTTACGTATATAATATCAAAGAGGATCTACGTTCATGAAGCTGTATATGAACCATTCGTGGAGAAATTTGTTGCCATCACAAAGGTCAGTGTGGTCCTTTATACTGTTAAATGACGCAAGGCGATATTTAATTTTTTTTTCAGACTTACAGGCTCGGTGATCCAACCTTGCCAGAAACTAATCTTGGTCCAGTTGTTAGTCTGGCAAGCGCCGAACGCATTCGCAAACAAGTTGATGAAGCTGGTATGGATTTCTCTCATTTATATCTTAGCGTGAGCTGACAGTGTTCACAGTTGCCGCCGGGGCAAAAGCGTTAATTCCTGAAAGTCACTTCCCCCAAGCAAAAGTGTATGTATTTCTCCCTTAAAAGTTTCAAAAAAAATCTAATTTCTCTGGTTGGATAATAGTGGGTCAACATATGTCGCTCCTCAAGTTTTGGTCAACGTTAATCACTGTATGTGCTCTCCGCCTTGTTTTCAGTAGTTTACCTCACATGTGCTCGCAGCGATGGAAGTAATGAAAGTGCGCGAGCAAAGAAGTTATGATTCAAGCTCTTAGGTCATTGATATTAACTTCTCATAGGAAGAGACATTTGGCCCTGTGATCGGGATTCAGAAGGTACACAACATTTGTCTCATCAATGAATAATCTAATACAAATACTCACTACTTCACTTGTGAAGGTCTCAAGTGACGATGTGGCACTGGAATTAATGAATGATTCGCCATATGGCTTGACTGCATCGATATGGACCAACGCTGAGAATAATAAGGATTCAGAAGCTGCCTTCCTGAGTTTCGTAGACAATCTGGCCACTGGCACCGTCTTTTTGAATAGGTACGAGATATCGATCTCTTATTATTTTATAGATTTTAATGGATAAAATCACAGATGCGACTATCTGGATCCTGCCCTAGCATGGTGCGGTGTCAAGGATAGTGGGCGAGGTGTCAGTCTGAGCAAATTCGGTTCGTCTTATCTTATCTTTTACAGTTCCCAGAAGCTGAACAGTTTTCATAGGTTATGATCAATTGACGAGAGCAAAATCAGTTCATATGAAAGTTAAGACATTATGATTCTGTGTCTCCGTATCAATTAGACCGTATACATAGCGAATACTTGTGTAATGTACCTTGTATTTGTTGTAGACTTACTTGTCAACTTGAAATTGATGACGCTAAATATACTGCTTCCATATCGGGACAAGCAGCGATCACAGAGCCAAATGCGTCCTGACACTGCTTTCTGATAACTTTTTCTGCATACACTATGGGAAAGGTACATTTCCACCCCAATCATGCTAAACTCTGCCTCATAAGGTGTTCTTAGAGAGGGAGAGGAAAGGGCCGCAATCAAGGTTCTCGCAAGCCTCAAGATGATAGAACCGATCTTCTTGAGAAAACCGACATGCAAAACGAACGTCTCTTCGCGTACTACAAGGCTCAAAACATCGTGCCAGAGGATGAGTGGGACGAGTTTGTGAATGCTCTAAGGCAACATCTGCCGACAACCTTTAGAGTTGCTGGAAGCAGACAGTATGTCGTTGACGATTCTATATCTTGTTCGAGCTCATTTTTGTATACCAGAATCGCGCAGACGTTGAATTCGGCCATAAAAGATGTGCATGTCCCTTCATTGAGCAATGTCGTATTTGAGGGTCAAAATATACCACCTCCCGTTCAAATACCCTGGTGAGGAATTGTTCAAGCGTATATATTCGAGTGGAGTTTTGAGTTTTGGTAGGTATCCCGACGGGCTTGCATGGCACTTCAATGTCCCGAAAAAGGTCCTCCGAAAGTCTCCAGAGTTCAAGAAGTTCCATTCGTTCCTTGTCTTTGAAACTGAAGTCGTACGTGGATGTGGGACTCGGGAATGCGAACCTGCAATGGTTAAAATCGTTTTGTAGGGAAATATTTCGCGCCAAGAGGCAGTAAGTATGTTGCCCCCACTGTTCCTCGAAGTTGAGCCCCATCATAGAGTAAGATCTTTTTTTCAATTGTCGAGTGATTGACTGACGTTCTACTGCCTGAAGGTGATGGATATGTGCGCGGCTCCAGGATCTAAGGTGCGTTCCTTTTGCATAATACAATGCTACAGATTACAACTGCCTTTAAATGTAGACAGCTCAAATCCTTGAAGCCTTGCATGCTCAAGATACTATTACCTCCACGTCTATTCCTTCAGGTCTTTTAATCGCAAATGATAGCGATAACAAACGGACACATCTTCTCATCCATCAATCTGCCCGCCTTCCCAGTCCCGCTCTCATGGTGACAAACTTGGACGCTTCTAACTACCCCTCTATCAAAATACCTGGAACGTCTAGGAATAATACCTCTCGCATGGAGACCCTTCTATTTGACAGGATTCTTTGCGATGTTCCATGCAGCGGTGACGGTACTATCAGGAAGAACATGGGTATCTGGAAGTCATGGCTCCCAATGGATGGAAATGGTTTGCACGCGTAAGTTTGAGGTCGAACACGTACTTTTTGTCAGCTTACGCATACCATTTCTAGGCTTCAAGTTCGCATCCTTCTTCGAGCGATGAACATGCTCAAAGATAATGGTCGCATTGTATACTCGACTTGTTCCTTAAACCCAGTTGAGAACGAAGCCGTAATCGCAGAAGCCTTATTGACGAACCCAGGTCAGTTTAACATGATGTATCATTATGATTCACCTTTGACTGGACCTCTATCTCTAGCGTTCGAGTTGGTCGATGTTTCCTCCAAGTTTCCGGAACTTAAGCGAAGACCTGGTTTACGTACATGGCGCGCAACAGGAGATCGAACAGTTGCAACCACGTTCGTTTCTTATGATGAATTCATGGCATCCCCTCTTGACGACATAGTTAAATCAAAAATGACGGAAGGTCACTGGCCGCCCAAAGACGCGGAAAAATTGAATCTTGACCGTTGGTAAGATCCTACTGTAAGCTCCATAAACATTATATGCTCATGCACTTCTAGTATGAGGATATACCCGCATTTGCAAGACACCGGAGGGTTCTTCGTCGCCGTGTTACAAAAGTCTGCTAAGCCAGCTGCGTCAATCACCCAGTCGCTGTACGTTTCATTTTGTGCATCAAATAATTTTTATTTACTTGATTAACTGCAGGGAGCGCAAGCGCGACGCCGAAAGTCTGACTGAGGAGCCAGAATCCAAGAGGTTAAGACTATCGGAAGCTCCCTCTCCCGAAGATACACCAGCATTTGTAGAACCTGTTGAAACTACAACCACAACAACAGTACTCGAAGCCACCGCAGAGCCAGAGAAGGCTGCCCAACCCAAAAAGAAAGTCAAGGATAACTCGAGTGGGAATGGAGGATTTAAAGAGAATCCGTATACCTTTTTGTCTCCTGAAGATCCAATTCTTTGCGGTTGCATGTAAGTGATGTCTGCGCCTCTCTACTTTAGTGCACTTACCTCTAACATAGCGAACGATTGCACATCAACGCCGATTTCCCCTCGTCTAATGTGCTAGTCCGCAATCCGGAAGGAGATGCTGCCCGTTCTCTCTACCTTGCTAATGATATTGTCAAGGCAGTTATAAAGCACAATGACTATGAACGTCTAAGACTTACTGCGGCTGGTACTAAAGTTTTTGCGAAGCAAGAGGCTGGAAAGGGCACGGAAGCCCAGTTCAGGGTTCTGGGGGAGGGACTACCGGTCGTCCTTCCCTTTGTCGACCCTGCTTCAATAATAACTGGAGATTTGATTTCCCTACGAACTTTGGTTGAATCATATTACCCATTGTGCTCGGCCTTCGGGGAACCATTTAGATCAGTTGTGGAAGCACGTCGTGCGTTTTTTTTTTTTTTTTTTTTTTTGTTTTTTTTTTTTCTGTTTTTCACCTTCCCTAAAAAATTTTTTTTGGTGTTTATATTTTTTGCTTTTTCTTTTTTTTTTTTTTTTTTGATTTCTTTCTTCTCAGTTATTCACCTTCCCTAACAAATAGCTTCTGGGAGTCATATTGTTCGCTTTCCGCTTGGAACCCACGGGGATGTTAGGTATGGTGCTTTTTAACCTACTTGTTAACGGAAATTAATGAATTTGTAGCCTGTCGCATGACATTTTACTGCCCATCTGGAAATCCAATGTGTCATTGACACTGATGATCGACAAAAAAGCTAAAAGGTCCGTTCAAAATCAGTCAGACGAGTTGCAACCTTTTGACACCCTTCTATCTTCTAGTGCCCTGAGTTTGAGAGTCTTTGGAACAGACATAACCACCTTTGGAAAAGAAAACCAAGCAAGCCTTCCCACTCCAATGCTACTTGATAATGCGGGTGAAGGCGATAATGTGAACGGTCTTGCAGAAGATTAATTTATTGGAGGTACTATATATAATTACACATTATCGAAAGCAAAGTGGCACAGCAAGGAACACTAGTGAAAGTGGCATTGTATAGGTGTCTGGTTCACAGTTCCGTGATAACAGATTGCAGCCAGGGGTTACTGGCAATCAGTGGGCGGATATTATTAACATGCCTTTTGAGATCGGCAAGCTCGTATTCTATGGTAGATTCATTGTCCATATCCACGTCCTGTTCTTCCTGCACAGTAGAAGAAGCCCATTCACGGAAGAGAGATTCCATGACGTCAATCCCGGCGTTTACGACCTCCGGTGTAAAGTTTGTCTTCGGTTTATCTTGTTGGATCGAACCCGTTAGTCGGTGCGAGTAATCAGCAAAACGAACAGACCTTCGTTGAAGTCTTCCAACTCTTGTGCATTCTTCTTTGCGAGCTGTACAAAAACTTAAAGCCTTTTCTCACTCTATCATATTGATATAGACGCACCTTGATAACCTCTTCGGGGAAATTAGCCAGTTTGGCAACGTGTATACCAAAGCTTTGGTCGGAAATTCCTGATAGAAAATGATCAGACAATTATTTTCGATAATGAAGATACAGAATACTTACCCGGCTGGACTTTGTACAGCAGAGCGATATCTTCATCACGAGATGAATGCGTAGATTCCGTTACATGGGCGACGACATGCAAGTTCTTCACATGTGGTATTTGTTGGTCTAGGTTTGTCAGTTCATGAAAATGTGTCGCGAATAGACAGAATGCATGAATGTGCGATGCGATATGTCTGAGAAAATGATAAGGACGATGTTACAGGGAATTAGAGACAGATATTCACTCGGATATCGCCCACGCCAGGCCAAAACCATCATATGTTGATGTTCCTGTGAAAAAAAAATTCGAGTGGTGAGGGGCGCTTTAGGTATAATTTGATACTTATTACCTCTTCCCAATTCATCAATTATGACCAAGGAATCTTTGGTCGCAGACTATCGCACAAAACAATGCCATGTCAGACATGACAACGAAACCAAACAGTGACTTACGCGAAGAATCGTTGCAGTCTCAAGCATCTCAGCCATGAAAGTCGAAACACCTTTAAGTTGGCTATCTCCGGCCCCTACTCTGCATAGAATCGAATCAAAAACTGGCAGCTGAGCACTGCTACACGGTACGAAGCAACCGATTTGTGCCATTAAAACAATGACGCCCACCTAACTAAGCGGTTAGCTTCCCTTAGCAATAGAAGTAGAAGTCGATATACACGCACTTGACGAATATATGTTGACTTCCCGCCCATGTTCGGTCCGGCTATATAACGATGAAGATGTGACTTAAGTTTAAATATTGTGTGAGGGTACGTACTAATAATCTGAAACTCGCTTTTGTCTTTTCGATGGGTCAGACAAGAAATTTCAAAGCAAAAAAGAGAAGGAAAGGGCCTACCTTTGATCATTTCAACATCATTCGGTATGAATTCGATGCCATCTTGCATTTCCAGGCAAGGATGCCTCGCATCTTTCAAAATAATGCTCCCCGATCCTGCGACAATCATGTTATAATCACAATAAACAGGAAGAAACAGACTATATATACCTTGTTGCGATACTTCTGGTTTGATGTACTGGCAATTGACTGCAAGGTGTGCGAAACTGACATCCGTAGGCAGAGATTAAACATTTTAATGCATGATGATGTATGAGCGCCTAACCTGAGTATGACATCGAGATGGGCCAGCACGTTATTCAATGTCTCCAGTACGGGAACATACGTGGCTAAATATTATGGAAAGGATAAGTTGGAAACGATATGTGCACAGGCAGTTCGAGATAGATTTATTACCTGCGATCTGGATAACTTCTTTAACCAATCCGCTCTGAGTCTTAGCGTATGCTGCCGAGAGCTCCTTGAAGTCTTCCGCATGCTGCTTCAGGGTCTTGGTAGTGAAATAGACACCGCTTTTATTAGTTCCCAGTTCTATATATTTTTTGGAAAGAGATTTTGCATCCTGTATCAGTTTCAGGTGTCAATAGTTCTTAACTAGGTCTGACAGAAAAAAAGTCTGCTCACATTTTTTGTTAGTCGAAAACAATAACCATAGACCTGATTATTTTCGAGGTGTAGTTTTTTATCCAATTCTAAACCAAGATCTTCGCCGGTTTGGTTATGCTCCTCGTCTAGACCGTCGCGCACCTACATAATGAGTTATGAGGTCGAAGTATTATTAGTAGTAGGCTTGCAGTACCTTCCCCAAACTTTTAGCAAGTTCCTGCAAGTGAGGGTCGTAGTCGGGCTTTATGACGTAATTGTGATTATCTAATTCTTTGAGATCCAAAGTTTGTTCCACCATTTCGCCATATTTTTCAAGACTCGAACCACATTCCTATAAAGCAGTCAAAAACAAGACCACAAGATTGTTTTGCTATACATGCCTGGATATCTTTCAAATACATCTCTTGCAGAAGATCAGAAGCATTCTCTCTTGATTGATCAATATTGGTCAAACATTCAATCATTCCTGGGAGCTGTGTCACAATAATATGAGGGTCCTGATTGATTAGGAAGGAGGAGAGATCAATTATGTTTACCTTGAGAACCACTTGATAAATGCGCACAACATCTTCAAGAGTTGCCACACCTTTCATAAACTTTTTACAAATTCTCAGAAGATCTGGCATCGCCTTCATATATTCTTCCTGGTATGTTTTCGTCATTTCAGTGTTTGCAATCAGAAGTCAGAAAGCACGCTGACCTGCAGAGCCCTTCGGGAATTTGTGTCTTCAGCAAAAAGCTCCACAAGGTATTGTCGTTTGTCTATAAACGACAATTTATCAACTAGTTGTGGATATATTTGGTAACTCACGTATTTCGTGTAGGTTTATCAGAGGCTGTTTGAGCCATGTTCCTAGCAATCGCGCCCCTTGTGCGGTCTTACATTTATTAAGGACGCCGAATAATGTTGCATTTTGATTGGACGACTATTCGAACACATATTTCCAAACCATTCATGCGTTAGACTTAGGCAGGGAAGAAGTTAAACAAAATAACGGACCGTTTTATTTGGTCCCTCCACTAAATTTAATGCTCTTAGAGCACTTGCATCTAGCCTCATGAACTGGGAAAGGTCGTGAGTTTTGATTGTGAACATATTATGATTAGAAGGTTCGTTCAGTAGTGAAAGATAGTTTATCAGTGCAGACAGTGCAGAGGGAGCGGTAGGAAGCGTTAGTTGTGCTATAAGTGAGGATCAGCACCGGTGTTATGATATGCATAAAACGGCTTACGAATTATAGCACTGGTGTCAAGTGAGGACGCCGAATCTCCGACGCTCTTCAGAATTCGGGGAAGGTCATGCGGTAAGTTCTTCACCGTGAATTCGCCTGTTAACCCTATTAATGGAATATACTTTAGGAAGATATGCAGAACTTGATGACATACTCGGCTTTCGTTCAGTTACTACAATCCCGCAGCGATCGAGCAATGTTTTCAGTTTGTTTAGATCCAGGTCTCGATCCGTGTTGCCAGATGAAGTCCCAGAGGGTATTATAGCCTCTTTCGCGGAAATTTGGATCACAAGGGACTAACCAAGGGTTAACAAAAAATGTGTGCAAATATTGGTTATAGCGAAGTTTAGTTTACCTCGAGATTTGAAAAAAGGTCATTGTCAGTGAAATCCGCGACGCCTAACAAACGACTAGTCGTGTCAGCGAAGGCAACCCCGACAGATTTCAATCTGGCAGGAGAAGCTTCTGTGACGGGTACTGTTGCCAATTTTATGGCAATTACTATAGGTGAAGACGTGATATCGGAATTGTTGAAGAGGAGATCTTCGACTGCCTGCAGGTTTCCCGGAGAAGCCTACATGTACCATTCGGCGATCAATTAACCAATCTTGCGCGCTATAAAAGTTCCATAAATGGAGCTTACTTCTTTGTCAAGTCGAAATTTAACGCTTTTCTTCCCTTGGCCTACTTCAGGTGCCCATATCTCTACTCTCAATTGTCTCGTCGTCAAGGCTTCCCTAAGAATGGTGTGCGCGATAGATGGTTTAAGGGAAACACTAGGTAAAGTAGTTGATCGACCGCCTCCCAGAAATTTGATGACGGAGTTGGTATGGTACCAATGTTTGGCGACAAAAAGAGCGTCGGCTCCGTATGCAGCGTAGAATGTGTCGCCACCAGCCGTACGGTGGAATAACCGAAGCGTCCCGGATTCTGGCGATTTTTTCTGTAAACTATTGAAAAAAGATATGAAACCAGGATCGACTTGATCTAGATGACGATTCGAAAGAGGTAGGATGGGTCATGTTAGTTATATTCAAACTTTTCAATGCCGAAGCACTTGGAAACGAACCTGCTCCATCTTCGGTGTCTTTCTCTTTTCCATACATTTGAGACATTTCGGGGCGACTTCGTAGTTTGGAGTCCGCAGTGGCAGTTTGTGGATACGATACAGACTAAACACTAAGTAAAGACGTCCAAAGACAAACTTGACGCGTGGCAAAGTGTAATGACTATTGCTGTCACAGTCATATGATGTGATTGATCGCGCAAACTCACTGCGTTTGGGAAAAATAGGTTCACACCTGATTTCCTATCGACCATCTTGCGACCATCATCGTCATCTGTTTATTCAGTCTGCTATACAAGACTATAAATTAGCAATGTTCACCCATGCCCCGCATTTCCGTGCCTTTACTCTAGCTTTGATACAGCTAGGAAATATCGGCTCAAATAAGTCGGATAACTTGCGCCATGCTCAGATGTCTATTCTCAAAGCCGCACAAGGGTCGGGCGCAACCAAAAAGCCGGATCTAATCGTGTTGCCTGTAAGTGTTTCTTGATAAGTTTTAGTCATCTTCTGGTAAATGCGCGCCCATCAGGAATGCTTCAACTCGCCGTATGGACATACACACTTTCCAAATTATGCAGAAGAAATTGGATTCACTCCAGGCAAACCTTATGACACCACTAAGAGCCCTAGTGAAACTGTCAAAATGCTATCTTCCGCAGCAAAGCAAGTAAACTCATGGGTCATTGGTGGTATGTATGTCACTCCCAATAGGATTTCTTTTGACACAGCATTAGGATCTATTCCCGAACGCGATGCAGATAAGATTTATAATACATGCACGGTGTACAACCCACAAGGTGATTAACGAACACTGCATAGTGATGAAACATTTCTTCTGAATTGCGGGGTTGTAGGGGAACTTGTAGCCATGCATCGCAAGGTCCATTTATTTGATATCGACATCCCAGGAAAAATCAAGTTCAAGGTAGACGTAACTTATTCATGTTCATTTATTGACTTGACTCTGTATAACAGGAAAGCGAGACTCTGACGGGTGGAACGACGCTCAATTCGTTTGATACAGGTTTGCAAAAAATCCTTTTTGAAAAAACGCGATGTTTAAGGGCAAACGTAGATTTTGCGCGGATAGGTTTAGGTATTTGTTATGACATTCGATTCCCCGAGATGGCGATGATTTCTGCGCGTCAAGGTTTGTGTACTAATCGAGCGCTTCCGAGTCTATTTTTGAGCGCTTCAATACATATAGGATGTCACATTCTCATTTACCCTGGCGCGTTCAACATGACGACGGGACCCTTGCACTGGGAGCTTTTGCAACGCAGCCGGTTGGTATTAACTCACCTTCAGCATAAAGTTTACGTATTGACTGCACCAGAGCCATCGATAACCAAGTGTTCATGGCTATGTGTAGCCCAGCAAGAGATCTCAGCGCTGACTATCACGCGGTAAGCACAGATTAGTATCTCCTGGTCATGACAGGTTCTATAATTTGCATAAATATAGTGGGGGCATACTATGGTGGTTGACCCATTGTGAGTATTTGGGGCGGTAGAGGAACGAAGTGGGTGCTGAAACTTAATTAGGGGGAGGGTGCTTTCCGAAGCAGGAGAGGGGGAAGAAATCAAGTACGTGGACATTGGTAAGATTTTAAATATTTTATGTTTCCACAGAGAGCTTTGAATTATGCAGATCCGAAAGTAATGGAAGAGACGCGAGCAGGGATTCCAGTGACTGTGCAACGGAGATTTGATGTTTACAAGGATGTAGGCGGCAATTAGGGCTAAACATCGCGCATGGCTGTAGAGATGACGGCAGTCTTTGCGTTACGACTTCAATTCTATACTTCCTGGCATTGTGGAGATCCGAGACTGGCGCATTACATTAGTATTGTCGTATCGCGAAACATGGCTGGTACGACTTAAAAGTTAACCTACACAGCCGGGTCACTCTATTAAAAATATATATAACTCGGGGGCAACGATGTATAAGATGTTTTTGGTCAGTTTGGTTGTTTAAGATGTTGTAAAATAAATATAAAGAACCATAAATCCATGTTACTGGATAAATGGGGAGTTGTGGAGGTCTTGGCGGTGGTGTTCTACTCGGGGTCGTAAAAAGTAACTGTGATTATGTAATATAATCATCCTCTCCTCCTGTCTCGCATGAAAAGAATGGTGTTCACCATACACAGTCGTAATTAAATCCTAGAACTCTGTTAATAAATCACTA
>Ga0247779_1000519_pt1 | contig 23724 bp, 21 predicted proteins | sample UWRJL221509R5_FD_179925 | JGI IMG/M metagenome (GOLD analysis project Ga0247779, IMG submission 179925) | Plant litter microbial communities from Arlington Agricultural Research Station in Wisconsin, United States - UWRJ-L221-509R-5 | ecosystem: Environmental > Terrestrial > Plant litter >... | reverse complement strand
CGACGTGCTCACCGGCGAGCGCCTGCGCGACGACATCCTGCGCCTGTGGGGCGGTGGCGCGATGCCGACCAAGGCGATGCTGATCGTCTCCCACAACATCGAGGAGGCGGTGCTGATGGCCGACCGCATCCTGATCTTCGCGAGCGACCCGGGCCGCATCCGTTTCCAGCTCGCCATCGACCTGCCGCGGCCGCGGGTGGCCGATTCGGCGGACGTGCGTGCGCTGATCGACGAGGTCTACGCGCTGATGACGGCCGGCGCCAGCCGCGCCGGCCGCACCACCGAGGAACCCGAGGCGCTGCGCCTGCACGACCGCCTGCCCGAGGCCGACATCGCGCGCATGGAGGGCCTGCTGGAGCTGCTCGCCGGACCGCCGTTCCACGGCGAGGCCGACCTGCCGAAGCTGGCCGAGGAGTCGGAGCTCACCGACGACGAGCTGCTGCCGGTGGCGCGCGCCATCGACCTGCTGGGCCTGGCCCGCGTGCAGACCGGCGACCTGCACCTGACGCTGCTCGGCCGCCGCTACGTCGATGGCGACCACGCCGTCCGCCAGGAGCTGTTCGGCCAGCAGGTGCTGGAGAACGTGCCGCTGGCCGCGCACATCCGCCACAGCCTCGAGCAGGATCCGGAGCGCGCGCTGCCCGAGCAGCCGTTCCTGCGCCTGCTGCAGCAGCATCTCGACCCGGCCGAGGCCGAGCGCGTGCTCAAGACGGTCATCGAATGGGGCCGCCACGGCGAGGTCTTCGAGTACGACTTCCACGCCGGCAGCATCCACCTGCCCGACGACCGGCAGGAAGACGCGCGCAACTCCATCATCGAGTGAAGGGACGACTGCCATGGGATCGACATTCGCGCGAAAGCTGGTCCCGCTGCTGCTCGCGGCGATCGCCGGCGGCGCCTGGGCGGACGCGGCGCCCGAGCCGAAGCGGATCGCGTGGGTCGGCGCGACGGTGCATGACGGCACGGAGGGCGCCGCGGATGCCGTTCGGGTGCTGGTCACTCGCGGCGATCGCATCGAGGCGGTCCGGCCTGCCGAAGGCTTCCGGCCCGAGCGCGACATGGCGGTCGTCGACCTGCACGGCAAGTTCGTGATCCCGGGATTGATCAACACGCACGTCCATCTCGCCACCGCCGCCGTTCCCGATGCGGCCAGGCAATATCTTCGACGCGAGATCTACAGCGGCGTGACGGCGTTGCGCGACATGGCAGGCGATGCCCGGCTGCTGGCCGAACTGAAGAGGGAAGCGGACTTCGACGAGATCGCGTCGCCGGACATCGAGTACGCCGCGCTGATGGCCGGCCCCGAGTTCTTCTCCAGTCCCAAGACGCAACAGGCCGCGCGCGGGCGGGTGGCCGGCGAAGTCCCGTGGATGCAGGCCGTCGACGAACGAACCGACCTGGCGCTGGCCGTCGCGCGTGCCAAGGGCGTCGGCGCGTCCGGGGTCAAGGTCTATGCGGACGTCTCGGCGCCGCTGCTGGCCGCGATCGCCCGGCAGGCGCACCGGCAAGGGCTGCAGGTGTGGTCGCATGCGGCCGTCTTCCCTGCGCGGCCGAGCGATGCCGTCGACGCGGGCGTGGACGTGATCAGCCATGCCTGCATGCTCGGCTACGAGACGTCGGATCCCATGCCTCGACGCGCGTCGCACCCGCCGGTGCCGGTAGACGTGGGGCAACTCGCCCGCCACGGCGACCGTGTCGATCGGCTGCTCGCACGCATGAAGGCGCGCGGCACCATCCTCGACGCCACGCTGTTCGTCTACTTTTCCGACGACTCCGGCATCGACTGCAGCTATGCCGTCGCCGCGAGCCTGGCGGCGCGGGCGCATCGGGCCGGCGTCGTCATCTCGGCGGGCACGGACGACGAGCCGGGCGACTACCCGGGCGACTTCAGCGCGCTGCTCAAGGAGCTTCAGCTGCTGCACGACGACGCCGGCATGTCGACGTCGCAGGTCCTGCGCGCCGCCACGCTCGACGGCGCGCGGGCGATCGGACGCGAGAAGGACATGGGCACGCTCGAGGCCGGCAAGCTGGCGAACTTCGTGGTGCTCGACGAGGACCCCTTGCGCGACATCCGCCGGCTCGACACCGTATCGACGACGGTCAGGGGCGGCATCGCCTACGAGCGCAGCGCCTATCAAGCGGCGGCGCCCGCCGCTCGCTGACGCGCAAGGCGCGATTTCTGCCCCCCGGCGGCCGTGCACCGCGGCGGTCGCGGCCGCCACCGGCGCCTTCTAGAATCGCCTCGATTTGTCCGCATCCTTCCGGAGTCCCTGCCCATGCCCGTCAACCTCGCCGCCCCCCAGCCCGCCGACCTGCATCCCGTCCCCGGCGTCCGCCTGGGCGTCGCGATGGCCGGCGTGCGCAAGGCCAACCGCAAGGATCTCGTCGCCTTCGTGCTCGACGCCGGCACGCTGGTGGCCGGCGTGTTCACGCAGAACCGCTTCTGCGCCGCGCCGGTGCAGGTCTGCCGCGAGCACCTGGCCGGCGGCGGCGAGGGCCAGGACGGCATCCGCGCGCTGGTCGTCAACACCGGCAACGCGAACGCCGGCACCGGCGCCGACGGCCTGGCGCGCGCGCGGCGCACGTGCGAGGCCGCGGCCGCGCTGCTGGGCCTGAAGGCGCGCCAGGTGCTGCCGTTCTCCACCGGCGTGATCATGGAATCCCTGCCGGTCGATCGCATCGAGGCCGGCCTGCCGGCCGCGCTCGGCGACCTCGACGCGGCCCACTGGGCGCAGGCCGCCGAGGGCATCATGACCACCGACACGCTTCCCAAGGCCGCGTCGACGCAGGTGCGCATCGGCGGCAGGACGGTCACCGTCACCGGCATCAGCAAGGGCGCCGGCATGATCCGCCCGAACATGGCCACGATGCTGGGCTTCCTGGCCACCGACGCGGTGATCTCCGCGCCGCAGCTGCAGGCGCTGGCCAGGCAGGCGGCCGACGCCTCGTTCAACCGCATCACGATCGACGGCGACACGTCCACCAACGACAGCTTCGTCGTGATGGCCACGCAGCAGGCCGGCCACGCGCGCATCGACTCGCTCGATTCGGACGACGGCCGCGCGCTCGCCGCGGCCGTCACGCAGGTCGCGCAGCAGCTGGCGCAGGCCATCGTGCGCGACGGCGAGGGCGCCACCAAGTTCATCACGGTGCGCATCGACGGCGGCCGCGACGAGGCCGAGTGCCGGCTCGCGGCCTACGCGATCGCGCATTCGCCGCTGGTCAAGACCGCGTTCTTCGCGAGCGACCCGAACCTCGGCCGCATCCTGGCCGCGGTGGGCTACGCGGGCATCGACGACCTCGACCAGTCGCGCATCGACCTGTTCCTCGACGACGTCGCCGTGGTCACCGACGGCGGCCGCCGGCCCGACTACCGGGAAGAGGACGGCGCCCGCGTGATGAAGCAGTCCGAGATCACCGTGCGCATCGACCTCAAGCGCGGCGGCGCCTCCGCCACGGTGTGGACCTGCGACCTGTCGACCGACTACGTCAGGATCAACGCGGACTACCGGAGCTGATCGATTGGCAGGCTCCCCGTTGACGCTGGCGCAGCTGCGCCGGGACCGGCGCGCGATCTGGTGGTGGCTGCCGATCGGCGGCGCGGCGATGATCCTGGCCATCAAGGCCTGGCGGCAGTTCGCCGGCGAGCCGCCGCCGGCGCTGTACACGACGCTCGACATCGCGTGGATCGCGGTGACGTTCAGCCTGATCTCGCGCCGCTCGTCCAGCCGTTGTCCGGCGTGCGGCCATCGCTGGCTGCGCGGGTTTCCGTGGATCTCGCTGAAGAAGGTGGAGTGCGCCCGCTGCGGCCACCACATGCCGCAGGGGTGAAGCCGCTCGCCCGGGTGCTTGCCTGCCGCCGCGCGCCGCTGCTACCATCGGCGCTCCTGCCGTTCACCGCATCGCCACGGACATGACCTTCCGCCCCGCCGCCTGCCGACGACGCGCCCCGCGCGCGGTGTCGCCGCGTCGCGCGCAGGGCGGCGCCGCGGCGCGCGGCGTGATCGTGGCGACGGGCATCGTCGCCGCGTTGGTGCTGCAGCTGGCCGGGCCGCGTTTGCAGTGCCGCCTCGCCGAGCTGGTGGGCGCGCCGAGCGCCGCGCCGGTGGTGGCGCCGGCCTCCGTGCCGGCGTGCGGTTCGCCGTCCGGCGCCAATCCGATGCATCCGTGCAAGGTCGCCGCGGCGGCCCCGGGGATCGCACCGGTGGTCTGACTCCCAGCAGCCGCGGGCCCCGCCCGCCACCGCTGGCAGACCCGGCGGTGTCACGTCGTCCTCCACGGACACGAGCGCTGCCGGACAACCCGGCCACCGCCGCCCACGACGCGGCGACGTGGCCCGAGGACAGGGAGAAGAAGACATGGACAAGAAGCTGGCCACCCGGGCCATGGGATCGAACGGCGGCGCGGCGCAGCGGGCGCTCGCCGCGTTGCGCGCACGTTTCAGGCTGGCGCCCACCGACCTGCTGCGCGACCCCGTCTACCGCCGGCTGTGGACGTCGGTGCTCACGAGCTCGTTCGGCGCGCAGATCATGATGCTGGCGCTGCCGCTCACGGCGGCGGTGCTGCTGCATGCGTCGCCCACGCAGATGGGTGCGCTGACGACGATGGAGATCCTGCCGTTCGTGCTGTTCTCGCTGCCGTCGGGCGTGTGGCTGGATCGCGTGCGCAAGCTGCCGGTCTACATCGCCGGCGAGATCACGCTCGCGTGCGCGGCGGCCAGCATCCCGGCCGCGTCCTGGCTGCACGCGCTGACGATGACGTGGCTGTACGTCGTCGCCTTCATCATCGGCGTCGTCTACACCACGGCCGGCAGCGCCTCGCAGATCGTGCTGACGCAGATCGTCGAGCGCGACCGCCTCGTCGAGGCGAATGCCAAGAACGCGCTGGCGAGCTCGGGCGCGGACGTCGCCGGGCCGGGCCTCGCCGGCGCGCTGATCAAGCTGCTGGGCGCGCCGGTCGCGTTGTTGTTCGACGCGGCGCTGCTGCTGGCGTCGGCGGCGATCCTGCGCGGCATCCGCGTGGACGAGAAGCCGCCGGTGGGCGCAAGCGAGTTCTGGTCCGACCTCAAGGCCGGCCTGCGCTTCGTCACGGGCAACAAGCTGCTGGTGGCGCTCGCGAGCTGCGCCGGCGGCTGGCAACTGTGCAACAACTGCGCCACCGTGGTCAACATCCTGTTCGCGACGCGCACGCTGGGGCTGTCGGAGCAGAGCGTGGGGTTGAGCTACGTCGGCCTGGGCTTCGGCACGGTGCTGGCGAGCCTGCTGGGCCACCGCATCAGCCGGCGCTTCGGGCCGGGGCCATCGATGACGCTGGGCATCGCGTCGTGCAGCCTGGGCTGGCTGATGCTCGCGGCGGCGCCGGTCGGGCCGCTGGGCGTGGCGGCGTTCGCGGCCAACCTGATGCTGTTCGGGCTCGGCGCGGTGATGATGTTCATCAACTTCCTGGCGCTGCGCCAGGCCGTGACGCCGGCGCCGATGCTGGGCCGCATGACCAGCACGATGCGCTGGCTGATCCTGCTGCCCGCGGCGCCGGGCGCGCTGATCGGCGGCTGGCTGGGCGAGCACGTCGACCTGCGCGCGTCGCTCGCGTTCTCGGGCATCTGCGGGCTGCTGCTGACGATCGTCGCGTGGCGCAGCCCGCTGCTGCGGTCGGTGCGCGTGCTGCCGGTGTTGACGGACGCCGAGGCCGACGGCGGCGCCGAACTCGTGCGGCCCTGAGGCGGTCGCGGGCAGCAAAAAGTCGCCGGGCTTGCGCACGGGCGGCTCCTGTCTGGGCGGGATCGCTTCAGCGCCTGTTCTTGCGGCGGATGCCCAGCCCCAGCAGGCCCAGCAGGCCGGCGCCCATCATGGCCATGGTGGCGGGTTCCGGCACGGCCAGCACGCTGACGTTGTCCAGCGAGGCGCCGTACGAGTCGTCGCTGCCCGCGGCGGAGAACATCAGCGACATCGACGAGCCGGTGCCCGTGAAGGTGGTCGTGTACAGCTGCCACAGGTTGTCGGAGCTGGTGTTGGCCGCCGGCTTCAGCGTGACGGGGCCGGCGCCGAAGTCCACCGTCAGCCAGTTGGAGGCGGCCGGCACCACGCCGCCCGGGAACGCGCCGTTGTAGGACGCATCGGCCGGACGCGCCGAGTAGTAGAAGCTCAGCGAATACGCCTGCCCCGCCACGGTGTCGAAGGAGGTCAGCATCGAGCTGTTGTGCGTCGAATCGAGCTCGACGAAGTCGCTGCCGTTCTGCGCCGTGCCCACGATGGCGTCGCGAACCTCGATCGCGCTGCCCGGCAGCGCCGTCCAGCCGCTGAGCGCGCTGCCCGTGAAGTTGGCATAGTTGCCCGCGGTCACGCCGGCGCTTTCGAAGCTGCCGTCGGTGACCAGGTTGGTGGCCGCGAAGGCCGGCAGGACGCTGCACAGGGCCGCACCGGCCAGGAAGGTCTTGATCATGATGAATCCTCGAAGTCGAGACAACTCGTCGCGCCGGCCTTGGGGGCCTGCGCGGGCGGGGACGCCGCGCGGTGCGGGCATCAGAATGGATGGCTTTCTTGTCTCCGCGCTGCCGACCTCGAGCCGGCGCGCTCGACAGTGGAAGCAATCCGCGTGCCCGGCGTGCGGCTGCCCGTTCAACCGGCCGCGCGCGCCTCGCCGGCGTAGCGTTCGACCTCGTCCGTGATGACGCCGTCGACGCCCGCCGCGCGCATCGCGGCCAGGTCGGCCGGCGCATTGACGGTGTAGACCAGGGCGCGCAGGCCGGCCTGGTGCAGCCGCTGCACCAGGGCGGCGTTCATCAGCGAGTGGTGGGTGACGACCGCGCGGCAGGCGAGGCGGCCGGCCGTCTCGAACCAGCCGGGCCAGAGCTCGTCGAGCAGCAGGGCACGCGGCAGCGTCGGCGCCGCGCCGGCGGCGGCCTCCAGCGCGGGCACCTCGAAGGAGCTGAGCAGCGGCGGCGGCGCGCTGCCCGCCCACAGCTGCGCCGCGGCGCGCGCGACGAAGTCGCCGGTGCGCGTCTCGACGCCCGGGGTCGGCTTGATCTCGAGGTTGACCGCCAGGCCGTTGGCGAGCACGAAGCGCGCGATCGCCGCCAGCGTCGGCAGGGGCTCGCCGGCATGCCGCGCGCCGTGCCAGCTGCCGGCGTCCAGCTGCGACAGCGCGGCCCACGGGCGCTCGCCGGCCGTGCCCAGGCCCGAGGTGGTGCGCTCGAGCGCACTGTCGTGGAGCAGGAAGGGCACGTCGTCGGCGGACAGCTTGACGTCGCACTCGAACATGCGAAAGCCCTGCGCCGCGCCTTCGCGGAACGCGGACAGCGTGTTCTCGGGCGCGCGCCGGCCCGCGCCGCGGTGAGCGATCCAGTACGGGTAAGGCCAATCGTCGGACATGAGTTACCGTAAGCTTTGCTGCGCTGCGGCATGAAGGAAAGGATCGGTCACGAGGGGTGTCCTTCGCAACCGGCGAAGCAACAATTGCCCGACGCCGAGGCGTCGCCCGATGCAGTGTAGAACCGTCGCGACAGCCCGGCTGGCGGTGCGCGATCGGCAGACCCTACGAGCCGCCGACGGGGGCCGGCGGGTTAGGATTCAACCCCACGCTGCCGGCATTTTCCAGGCGTGGCCCGCTCCCCCACGTGCCAGGCCCCATGAACGCTCCCCTCGCCACCACGCTGGCTGCCGCGGCATCGCTCGCGCAGACCCACCCCGCCGCTCCCCGGCTGCGGGAGATCCCGTACAACTACACCTCGTTCTCCGACCGCGAGATCGTGCTGCGGCTGCTCGGGTCCCGGGCCTGGGAGATCCTCGACCGCCTGCGCGAGGAGCGCCAGACCGGCCGCTCGGCGCGCATGCTCTACGAGGTGCTGGGCGACATCTGGGTGGTGCAGCGCAATCCGTACCTCGAGGACGACCTGCTGGACAACCCGAAGCGCCGGGCGCTGCTGATCGACGCGCTGGACCACCGGCTCGCCGAGGTCGAGAAGCGCCGCACGCCGAGCGTCGACGCGGCGCGCGACGCGTTCGTCGCGGAGCTGCTGGTGGGCGCGCGCCGGGCGGTGGCCGATTTCGCGAAGCACTTCAGCGACGTCTGGGACCTGCGCCAGCGCGCCCGCAAGGTGCTGGGCAAGGTCACCGCGCGGGACAACATCAAGTTCGACGGGCTGTCGCGCGTCTCGCACGTGACCGACGCCACCGACTGGCGCGTCGAATACCCGTTCGTGGTGCTCACGCCCGACACCGAGGCCGAGATGGCCGCGTTGGTGGCGGGCTGCGTCGAGATGGGCCTGACGATCGTCCCGCGCGGCGGCGGCACCGGCTACACCGGCGGCGCCGTGCCGCTGACCTGGAAGAGCGCGGTCATCAACACCGAGAAGCTCGAGGCGATGACCGAGGTCGAGCTCGTGGCGATCCCGGGGCACGCCGCGCCCGTGGCCACCGTGTGGACCGAGGCGGGCGTCGTCACGCAGCGGGTGTCGGACGCGGCGGAGCGTTCGGGCTACGTGTTCGCGGTCGACCCGACCTCGGCCGAGGCGAGCTGCATCGGCGGCAACATCGCGATGAACGCGGGCGGCAAGAAGGCGGTGCTGTGGGGCACCGCGCTGGACAACCTCGTGGGCTGGCGCATGGTCACGCCCGAGGCGAAGTGGCTGGAGGTCACGCGCCTCGACCACAACCTGGGCAAGATCCACGACGCGCCGGTCGCGCGCTTCGAGCTGAAGTATTTCGACGCCACCGGCAAGAAGCTGGAGCGCACCGAGGTCCTCGAGATCCCGGGCCGCCAGTTCCGCAAGGAGGGCCTGGGCAAGGACGTCACCGACAAGTTCCTCGCCGGCCTGCCGGGCATCCAGAAGGAAGGCACCGACGGCCTGATCACCAGCGCGCGCTGGGTCGTGCACAAGATGCCGGCGCACGTGCGCACCGTGTGCCTCGAATTCTTCGGCAACCCGAAGGACGCGGTGCCGTCGATCGTCGAGATCAAGGACTTCATGTTCGCGCAGGCGAAGCTGCCGGGCGGCGCGATCCTGGCCGGCCTGGAGCACCTGGACGACCGCTACCTGCGCGCGGTGGGCTACGCCACCAAGAGCAAGCGCGGCGGGCTGCCGAAGATGGCGCTGTTCGGCGACATCGTGGGCGCGGATGAAGACGCCGTGGCGCGCGCCGCGAGCGAGGTCGTGCGCATGGCCAATGCGCGCTCCGGCGAGGGCTTCATCGCCGTCAGCGCCGACGCGCGCAAGAAGTTCTGGCTCGACCGCAAGCGCACCGCGGCCATCGCCAAGCACACCAACGCGTTCAAGGTGAACGAGGACGTGGTGATCCCGCTCGAGCGCATGGGCGAGTACACGCTGGGCATCGAGCGCATCAACATCGAGCTGAGCCTGCGCAACAAGCTCGACCTGCTGGACAGGCTGGAGGGCTTCCTGTCGGCCAGCCCGCTGCCGCTGGGCAAGAGCGAGGATTCGCAGAACATCCCGTCGGCCGAGCTGCTGGGCGATCGCGTGACGCGCGCGGTGGCGCTGGTCAGCGAGGTGCGCGCCCTCTGGTCCGGATGGATGCAGGGCCTGGACATCGTCCAGCCCGCGGCGGGCGACGAGCCCGCCCGCACGTTCTTCGAGCGCATGCAGGACTACACGCTGCGCGCGTCGTGGAAGACGCAGGTGCTGGCGCCGCTGCAGGCGATCTTCGCGGGCGCCGAGTTCCTGCCCATCATCGAGGAGTGCCGCGCCATCCACAAGAAGGTGCTGCGCGGCCGCACCTGGGTCGCGCTGCACATGCACGCCGGCGACGGCAACGTGCACACCAACATCCCGGTCAACTCCGACAACTACGAGATGCTGCAGACCGCGCACGAGGCGGTCGCCCGCATCATGGTGCTGGCGCGCAGCCTCGACGGCGTGATCTCGGGCGAGCACGGCATCGGCATCACCAAGCTCGAGTTCCTGACCGACCTCGAGCTGGCCGACTTCACCGCGTACAAGCAGCGCGTCGACCCCGAGGGCCGCTTCAACAAGGGCAAGCTGCTGCGCGGCGCGTCGCTGGCGGCGCTCGGCGACGACGTGCGCCACGCCGACCTGTCGCACGCGTACACGCCGTCGTTCGGGCTGATGGGCCACGAGTCGCTGATCATGCAGCAGTCGGACATCGGCGCGATCAGCGCGTCGATCAAGGACTGTCTGCGCTGCGGCAAGTGCAAGCCCGTCTGCGCCACGCACGTGCCGCGCGCCAACCTGCTCTACAGCCCGCGCAACAAGATCCTGGCCACGTCGCTGCTGATCGAGGCCTTCCTGTACGAGGAGCAGACGCGCCGCGGCGTGTCGCTGCGCCACTGGGAGGAGTTCGAGGACGTCGGCGACCACTGCACCGTGTGCCACAAGTGCGTCACGCCGTGCCCGGTCGACATCGACTTCGGCGACGTCTCGATGAACATGCGCAACCTGCTGCGCAAGATGGGCCAGAAGACCTTCCGCCCCGGCAACGCCGCGGCGATGCTGATGCTCAACGCCACCAGCCCGCAGACGATCAAGATCGCGCGCGCCGCGATGGTGGGCGTGGGCATGAAGGCGCAGCGCATCGCCAACGACGTCTTCAAGATCGCCGCCCGCCACCAGACCGCCGCGCCCCCGGCCACGGTCGGCGCGGCCACGGTCAAGGAGCAGGTGATCCACTTCATCAACAAGAAGATGCCGGGCGGCCTGCCGAAGAAGACGGCGCGCGCGCTGCTGGACATCGAGGACAAGAACTACGTCCCGATCATCCGCGATCCGAAGACGACGACGTCCGAGACCGAGGCCGTCTTCTACTTCCCGGGCTGCGGCTCCGAGCGCCTGTTCTCGCAGGTCGGCCTGGCCACGCAGGCGATGCTGTGGCACGCCGGCGTGCAGACGGTGCTGCCCCCGGGCTACCTGTGCTGCGGCTATCCGCAGCGCGGCTCCGGCCAGTTCGACAAGGCCGAGGAGATGATCACCGACAACCGCGTGCTGTTCCACCGCGTGGCCAACACGCTCAACTACCTCGACATCAAGACGGTGGTGGTGAGCTGCGGCACCTGCTACGACCAGCTGCAGGGCTACAAGTTCGAGGACATCTTCCCGGGCTGCCGCATCATCGACATCCACGAGTACCTGCTCGAGAAAAACATCCGCCTGGAAAACGGGGCCGGGTATCTGTACCACGACCCGTGCCACACGCCGATGAAGCTGCAGGATCCGATGAAGACGGTCAAGGCGCTGGTGGGCGACGCCGTGCTCAAGAGCAACCGCTGCTGCGGCGAATCGGGCACGCTGGGCGTCACGCGGCCCGACATCGCCACGCAGGTGCGCTTCCGCAAGGAGGAGGAACTGCGCAAGGACGAGACGGCGCTGCGCGCCTTGCAGGCCGCCGGCGGGCTCGCGGCGCCGGACGCCGACCTCAAGATCCTGACGTCGTGCCCGAGCTGCCTGCAGGGGCTGTCGCGCTATGGCGAGGATCTGAAGAGCGGCCTGCTGGAGGCCGACTACATCGTGGTCGAGATGGCCCGCAAGATCCTCGGCGAGGACTGGATGCCCGAGTACGTGAAGCGCGCCAACGCGGGCGGCATCGAGCGCGTGCTGGTCTGACGGTCTTGCGCGCATCGGCGAAAGGCCGCTCCTCCGGCGCGCGGCGAAGCGCAGCCGGAGGATGACGGAGCAGGGGGGCCGCGCGGCCCGCCGCGGCCGTCCCGCTCGGCGTCGGCCGCGCGTTCTGTCGTCAGGCGCGCTTTGCCGGGGCGGCGAAGTATTCGTCCATCAGGTCGGCCGCGGTGTCGTCCGGAAACTCCATGATCTCGGTGCCCTGGGCCAGTTCGATGGCCGATTCGCTCCAGGTGCCCGGCTGCCGCGGGGTCGGTGCGGCCTGGCGGCCGGCCGGTCGCGGCATTCCCTCGATGTCCGGACGGGTGTCCGCGAAATCGTCCACGGGCGCGGCCCGATCGGCCGAGCCGGGCGGCGGCGAGAGCTTGCGCAGGAGTTGCTGCAGGGGCATTCGGTAGTTCATGGCGCTTGCGATCGATGAGGCGTGGATCGCGCGGACGCGGCGCGCCCGGGCGAGGGATCCGCGACGCAGGCACTCGTGGTGGACGCTCGCGGCGGCGGTGCCGCGTGGTGCGGCCCGTCGCTGCATCAGAGCACATCCGCTTACATCCGGGCGCGCGCCGGCGTCCACGCAGTCGCTCGCAGCGTGATCTATGCCCGGCCGGCGCGGACCGGTCAGGCCTCGATCGCCGCCAGGAAGGCCGCGCTGAGCGCCTCGAAGTCGTCGGCGTTGAGCGCGATGCGCTCGCCGACGTCGATGCGCAGCACGGAGGCGTCGGCGTCGTACGCGACGGCGCCATCGGCCGCGAGGACGCCGCCGCCGTGCATCAGCGCAGCGGCCAGCAGGCGCACCTCGGCGATCGGGCCGCCGCCCGCACGCTCGGGAAAGCGCGCGGCCAGCGCGATCAGCAGGTTGTTGAAGAACGCCGGCTCGAACGCGGCCAGCGCGGCGTCGATGCGCACCAGGCTCATGCCCGAGGCCTTGGACGCGGCGCCGACGAGGTCGCGGTAGGCGCGGATCTGCGCGGCGATCTCGCGGCGGCAGGCCTGCGCGGTGACGTGGAGGGAAGGGCTTGCGCTCATGGATCCAGGCCTCGGCGCGCGGCGCTCAATCGAGCGACAGGTGGCGTTCCTTGATCAGCGCATGCCAGAAGACGGTCTCCTTCCGGATGAACGCGGCCAGCTGCGCGCCGTCGCTCGGCGCCACCTCGAGGCCGAAGGCCTCCAGGCGCGCCTTGACGTCGGGCGCGAGGATGGCCTTGCGCATCTCGGCGGTCAGGCGCGCCGCGATGTCGGGCGGCGTGCCCTTGGGCGCGAACAGGCCCTGCCACGCGATCGCCTCGAAGTCCTTCAGCGCCGGGCCGCCGGCCTCGGACAGCGTGGGCACGTCGGGCAGCAGCGCGATGCGGTGCTTCGACATGACGGCCAGCGCCTTGAGCTTGCCGCTGCGGATCTGGGCCAGGCCGGCTGCGGTGTCGACCACCATGATCGGCACTTGGCCGGTCATCACGTCCTGCATCGCGGGCGCGGTGCCGCGGTAGGGCACGTGCACGACGAAGGCGCCGGTGCGCTGCTTGAGCAGCTCCATCGCCAGGTGGTGCGGGCTGCCGGCGCCCGGCGACGCGTAGCTGTACTTGCCGGGGCTGCGCCTGATCGCGTCGAGGAACTGCGCGGCGTTGGCGAAGCCGGCGTTCGGGTTCACGACCAGGATCAGCGGGAAGCTCGCCATGAAGCCGATCGGCACGAAGTCGGCCGGGTCGTACGGCAGCGACTTGTACAGCGCGGTGTGGAACACCATCGCGCCGTTGTCGCCGGTGAGCAGCGTGTAGCCGTCGCCGGGCTGCTTGGACGCCGCCTCGGTGCCGATGATGCCGGCCGCGCCGGGGCGGTTGTCGATGACGATCGTCTGGCCCAGCTGCCGGCCCAGCTGCGGCGCGAGCTGGCGGGCGAGGAAGTCGGAGCCGCCGGCGGCGGGATATGCCACGATCCAGCGCAGCGCGTGGTCGGGATAGGCCGCGGCGCGCGCGCCGGCGCTCAGGAGCGCGGCCGACGGGCCGAGGGCACCCGCGGCGAGCGCGAGCAGGGAACGGCGTTGCAACGTCATCTTGGTGGGTCTGGCGAAGGGGCGGACTGTCGATTCGAGGGCTTGCCCGGCGTGCGTGGCGCGCGCCGGCTGCCACACAATACCGCATCGCGCGGCCGCCTCGCACCCGGAGCGGCCCGACCCCGCCCCCTTTCCCGCACCGCCCGATGCCCGTCTTCCAGCCGCTCCGATCGCCGTCGTTCCGCCCCGCCTGCGAACTGTGCCGCGAGGCCGGCGGCGTGCTCGTCTTCCAGTCGGCGCAGTGGCGGGTGATCCGCGCGCAGGACGCCGCGTTCCCGGCGTTCTACCGCGTCGTCTGGCGCGCGCACGTGGCCGAATGGAGCGACTTGTCGCTGGCCGACCAGGCCGCGATGATGGGCGCGGTCGGCGCCGTCGAACGCGTGCTGCGCGAGGTGCTCGCGCCCACCAAGATCAACCTGGCCAGCCTGGGCAACGTGGTGCCGCACCTGCACTGGCACGTGATCGCGCGCTTCGACTGGGACAGCCACTTCCCCGCCCCCGTGTGGGCGGCGCCCGCGCGCGAGGTCGCGCCCGCGCCCGTCACGCGCCTGCGCGCGAGCCTGCCCGAGCTCGACGCGCGCGTGGCGCGTGCCGTGGCCGCCCTGGCGCCGGCGGCCTGAAGCCGCGCCGCCCATGCACGCCGTGCTCCGCCAGGCCACCCGCGACGACCTCGCGGGCCTCTGGCGGGTGCGCTACGCCGTGGTCGAGAACACGCTGGCGCCGGGCCGCATCGAGGACGACGCGGTCCTGGCGCAGCTCGAGTCCAGCGGTCGCGGCTGGGTGGTGGAGGAGGGCGGCGAGATCGTCGCCTTCGCGATCGGCGACGCGAGCGGCGCCAGCGTCTGGGCGCTGTTCGTGCATCCGCAGGCCGAGGGCCGCGGCCACGGGTCGCGGCTGCACGACACGATGGTCGAGTGGCTGTGGACGCACGGCCTGACCACGTTGTGGCTCACCACCGGCGCCGACACGCGGGCGCGCGGCTTCTACGAGCGGCGCGGCTGGCGCTGCGCCGGCCCGCACCCGCAGGGCCAGGTGCGGCTCGAGCTGACGAACGCCTGGCCCGAGGCCTGAACCGCCAGGCGCTCAGCGCGCCTTCCTGCCCGCCGCGGTCGGCGCCGTGGGCAGCGCGCCGTCGCACAGCGTCAGCACCTTGACGGTGGGCGCGTCCGGGAAGCCGTTGGCGATCGCGCCCGCCGGACGCGCGTCGAACGCGATGCGGCAGCCGTCGGGCGACACCGCCGGCGCCTGCGACATCGTGCAGCCGTCGACGCCGCCGGCCTGCCCCGGCGCCGGCCTGGCCGTGCACCAGACGCGCCGGCTCTGTTCGCCCTGCACGAGGTACAGCCCGCCGCCGTTGCCGGCCATGCCCGGCTGCACGACGAGGTCGCCCGCCTTCGTGGCGACCATCTCGGCCGGCGCCGGTGCCTTCAACGCGTCGAGCTGGCGCACCAGGCCGGCGGGGATCGCGTGGCGCGCGATGCGGCCGTCGAGATCCATCGTGACCAGCGGCAGGTCGCGCGGCGGATCCGGCAGGCGGTCGTGCACGCCGGGCGCCAGCTGGTAGGCCTTGCGGAACGGCAGCCAGCGCACGTCGTGCGAGATGTCGTTGATCGCCAGCGCCAGCACGATCCTCCTCTTCGGCGTGACGAGCACCGGGCCGCTCGGATGGCCGTTGTCGTCCAGCGCGCCCCACACCAGCGTGCCGTGCCCGGGCTGCAGGTAGCGCACCGGCTTCTTGCTGCCCTGCAGGTCGTGGATGCCCAGGTCCTCGGGCGCGGGCTTCAGGCAGGCGGACGGATGCCAGCCGGCCCGCACCTCGGCCGGCGCCGGCAGCAGCTTGCGCGCCGCCGCGTCCCAGACGTCGAACTGCTGCACTGACGGCGCGGAGCGCGAGCCGATCGCGAAGCGCGACTCGAGGTCGCCCACCTCCAGGCTGACCAGGTTGGCGCCGGGGTTGGTGCAGTCCACGAAGCCGCGCGCCACCAGCACGCTGCTGCTGCGGGCCGGCACGTCGTACGCGACGATCCTGCGCACCATCCACGGCGCCTTGGCCTGCGGGTCGGCGAAGGTCGTGATCGCCAGCGTGTCGTCGTCGAGCCAGGCGAAGCGGCCGGGCATCTGCACGATGACGGGCACGCCGGTCTCGAGGATGTCCAGCGGCGCGTCCACCGGCGCGAGGCCGGCCGCGCGGACGGGCGCGGGCGCCGCGGCCGGCCTCGCGGCGGTCGGGCAATCCTGGTCGGTGTAGCTCGTCCTGCCTTGCGCGTCGACGCACTTCTGCATGTCGGCGAAGGCGGGCAGCGAGATCAGCAGGGCGAGCAGCGGGAGAAGGCGGGTCATGGCGTGGGCGGTGGTTCGGGCGAGCGCGATTGTCACGCCTTGTTACGTGGACGCGTCCCTCCTTTTGGGGGAGATGCGGCGGCGCCACACGGGACGGCCGATTGATTCGCTTGTCATGCGGGCGTCGGGTGCCGCGGGGTAGGCGATAAACTGGCGGCATGCCGTCCCAGACCTCCTCCGACCCCCGCCTGCCCGTGGCGCTCACGGTGCACCAGCAGTCGCGGGCGCTCGAGATCGAGTTCGACGACGGCCGCCGCTTCCGCATCCCGTTCGAGCTGATGCGCGTCTATTCGCCGTCGGCCGAGGTGCAGGGCCACGGCCCCGGCCAGGAGACGCTGCAGACGGGCAAGCGCGACGTGCTGATCGACGCCCTCGAGCAGGTCGGCCATTACGCGGTCAAGCCGACGTTCTCCGACGGCCACGACACCGGCCTGTTCACCTGGGACTACCTGTACCGCCTGGGCTCGCAGCAGGACGAGCTGTTCGCGCAATACCTCGAGCGACTGGCCCAGGCCGGCCTCGATCGCGATGCCGGCATGCCGCCGCCCGCAGGCGGCGCCTGTCATTCGCATTGACCTCTTCCCTGCCCGAGATCCCTCCATGACCCAGACCCACTTCGGCTACCAGACCGTCGACGAGAGCGAGAAGGCGACGCGCGTGCGCGGCGTGTTCGACTCCGTCGCGAAGAAGTACGACGTGATGAACGACCTGATGTCGGGCGGCATGCATCGCGCCTGGAAGAAGTACACGGTCGCGGTGGCCAACCTGAAGGCCGGCGACAAGGCGCTCGACATCGCCGGCGGCACCGGCGACCTGGCGCGCGCGTTCGCCAGGCGCGTGGGGCCGAGCGGCGTGGTGGTGCACACCGACATCAACGAGGCGATGCTGCGCGTCGGCCGCGACCGGCTGATCGACGAAGGCCTGGTGCTGCCGACGTCGATCTGCGACGCCGAGAAGCTGCCGTTCCCCGCCGGCCAGTTCGACCTCGTCAGCGTCGCCTTCGGCCTGCGCAACATGACGCACAAGGACGTCGCGCTGGCCGAGATGAACCGCGTGCTGCGCCCCGGCGGCCGCCTGCTGGTGCTCGAGTTCTCGAAGATCGCCGCGCCGCTGCAGAAGGCCTACGACTGGTACTCGTTCAACGTGCTGCCCAGGGTCGGCCAGCTCGTGGCGGGCGACGCGCAGAGCTACCGCTACCTCGCCGAGTCCATCCGCATGCATCCCGACCAGGCGACGCTCAAGGCGATGATGAAGACGGCCGGCTTCGGCCACGTCGACGTGCACAACATGGCCGGCGGCGCCGTGGCGCTGCACGTCGGCATCAAATGCTAGCGGCGCGGCCGCACGCGTCCGCGCCTCCTCTGATCGAACCCTGCCCATGGCCACCATCCTCCTGACCGGCGCGACCGGCTACATCGCCTCTCACACCTGGCTCGAGCTGCTGGCCGCGGGCTACGACGTGGTCGGCCTGGACGACTTCTCCAACAGTTCGCCGGAGGTGCTCAACCGCCTGGAGCAGCTCTCGGGCAAGGCGCCGGTCTTCGAGCGCGCCAGCGTCTGCGACGCCGAGGCGCTGCACGCCGTCTTCGAGCGCCATCGCATCGACGCCGTCGTGCACTTCGCGGCCTTCAAGGCGGTGGGCGAGTCGACGCAGCAGCCGCTGCGCTACTACGCCAACAACATCGGCGGGCTGCTGACGCTGTGCACGGCCATGCGGGCGCACGGCGTCGACCGCATCGTGTTCAGCTCCAGCGCGACCGTGTACGGCAAGCCCGAGACGCTGCCGATCCGCGAGGACGCCGCCACCGGCGCCACCAACCCGTACGGCGAGACCAAGCTGATCGGCGAGAAGATCCTGTTCGACATGGCCGCCGCCGAGGCGGGCTGGCAGTCGGGCGTGCTGCGCTACTTCAACCCGGTGGGCGCGCACGAGAGCGGGCGCATCGGCGAGGATCCGCGCGGCGTGCCCAACAACCTGATGCCCTACGTGGCGCAGGTGGCGATCGGCCGGCGCGCGCGGCTGTCCGTCTTCGGCGACGACTACGACACCGTGGACGGCACCGGGGTGCGCGACTACATCCACGTCGTCGACCTCGCGCAGGGCCACGTCGCGGCGCTGAACCGGCTGCTGTCGACGCCGGGCTCGCTGCTGGTCAACCTGGGCACCGGCCGCGGCTACAGCGTGCTGGAGCTGATCGCGGCCTACGAGAAGGCCAGCGGCAGGGCGGTGCCCTACGACATCGTCGCTCGCCGGCCGGGCGACATCGACAGCTGCTATGCCGACCCCGCGAAGGCGCTGGCCGAGCTCGGCTGGCAGGCCACTCGCGACCTCTCCGCGATGTGCGAGGACAGCTGGCGCTGGCAGTCGCTGAACCCGAACGGGTTCGACGCGGCCTGACCGCCGCGCGTCGCCGCGCGTCGATCGACACCGAAACCCTTGGCCCCGCGGCCGTCCGCGGCGGCCGCGCCACCTACAATCGCGCCATGGACTTGCCTTTCCAGGATCTCTGGCTCCCCGCCGTGCGCAACCGCATGGTGCTCTTCGCCAACCACGTGCTGGCGGCTTGCCCGCCCGCGCTCGAGCGCCTGCGCGCGCATGCGGGCAAGGCCGTCCGCGTCGACGTGAGCGGCTGGCCGGGGCTGATCCCGGTGCCGCCGCCGCTCACGCTGCGCATCACCCCGGCCGGGCTGTTCGAAGGCGTGGAGACGGCCGAGGAGGCGTCGGTCACGCCCGACCTCGACGTGCGCATCGACGCGTCCGACCCCGCCAAGGTGGCCGGCAACGTGTTCAAGGGCGGGCTGCCGCCGATGTCCATCGACGGCGACGGCGCGCTGGCGGCCGACGTCAACTGGATCGCGCAGAACGTGCGCTGGGATCCGGCGGCCGACGCCGAGCGCTTCTTCGGGCCGAGCGTGGCCGAAGGCGTCAGCCGCGCCAGCGCGCAGTTCGCGCAGGCCGCCGACGTCGCCAAGAAGGCGATGGGCCAGATGTTCGACATGCTGCAGGCGCGCAGGAAGTGATCCTGCCCGCGAGCCGGCTTTCGGCGAACGCCGCCAGGGCGCGGCCACCCCGATGAAACACTTCAGCCGTCTCCTATTCATCACCTTCACGCTGCTGCGCTTCGGGGTCGACGAGATCGCCCTCGGCCGCGTCCGCCAGCCGTGGCTGCGCGCGCTGGCGCGAATCATCTCCGCCGGCCGCAGCTACGACGAGCCGCGCGGCGCGCGCCTGCGCCAGGCGCTGGAGCGGCTGGGGCCGATCTTCATCAAGTTCGGCCAGGTGCTGTCCACGCGGCGCGACCTGCTGCCGGCCGACATCGCCGACGAGCTCGCGCTGCTGCAGGACCGCGTGCCGCCGTTCGACGGGCTGGCCGCGCGCGCGCTGGTCGAGGTCGGCCTGCTCAAGGAGCTGGGCCGCAAGTTCGAGGACGTGTTCGACAGCTTCGACAACACGCCCATCGCGAGCGCGTCCATCGCCCAGGTGCACTTCGCCACCTTGAAGGGCGGCCGCGAGGTGGCGGTCAAGGTGCTGCGGCCCAACGTGCTGCAGGCCATCGAGAGCGATCTCGCCATCCTGCACACGGTGGCGCGCTGGGTCGAGCGCATGAGCGTCGACGGCAAGCGGCTGCGTCCGCGCGACGTCGTCGCCGAGTTCGACATGTACCTGCACGACGAGCTGGACCTGATCCGCGAGGCCGCCAACGCCGCGCAGCTGCGCCGCAACATGGCCAGCCTCGACCTGATCATGGTGCCCGAGATGCACTGGGATTTCTGCACGTCCCGCGTGATGGTGATGGAGCGCATGTACGGCGTGCCGATCAGCCAGGTCGACCGGCTGCGGCTGGCCGGCGTCGACATCCCGAAGCTGGCGCGCGACGGCGTCACCATCTTCTTCACGCAGGTGTTCCGCGACGGCTTCTTCCACGCGGACATGCATCCCGGCAACATCCAGGTCAGCATCGCGCCGGACACCTTCGGCCGCTACATCGCGCTCGACTTCGGCATCATCGGCACGCTCACCGAGTCCGACAAGGACTACCTGGCGCAGAACTTCATCGCCTTCTTCCGCCGCGACTACAAGCGCGTGGCCGAGCTGCACATCGAGAGCGGCTGGGTGCCGCCCGACACGCGCCTCGAGTCGCTGGAGAGCGCGGTGCGCGCCGTCTGCGAGCCGCACTTCGACCGCCCGCTGAAGGACATCTCGCTGGGCCAGGTGCTGCTGCGGCTGTTCCAGACCTCGCGCCGCTTCAACGTCGAGATCCAGCCGCAGCTGGTGCTGCTGCAGAAGACGCTGCTCAACGTCGAGGGCCTCGGGCGCCAGCTCGATCCGGAGCTCGACCTGTGGAGCACGGCGCAGCCCTTCCTCGAGCGCTGGATGAACCAGCAGATCGGCTGGCGCGGCTTCCTCGACCGCCTGAAGGACGAGGCGCCGCGCTACGCGCACTACATCCCGGCGCTGCCGCGGCTGGTGCACCAGGCGCTGTCGATCGCCGCGCACAAGGTGGAAGGCGACCTGGCCCCGGCGTCGGCCGTGCAGGTGGCCGCGCTGCTGAAGGAACAGCGGCGCACCAACCGGCTGCTGCAGGCGATGCTGTGGGTCGCGGTGGGCTTCGTCGTGGGGCTTTGCGCGATCCGGCTTGCGGTCAATTTCCACTGATCGACGGGGGAAGGCGCCTGCGCCCGGGCGGTCATCCGACGCCGCGCGGGATGAGCCCGATGGCCCGTCGTCCCGCGCGGCGTCGCGCGATCCGCGCGCCGCGGCGGGCCGAAGGTTCCGGGTTGCCGCTCAGCTCGCCTTGATTCGTCACGAAAAGCCCTCATATTCGCGACTCGCGGGCCGTCCTGCCGGGGTTTCTGGCTTCGTCAGGCCGCGGCCCTTTATAATTTCCTGTTTAGTCGAGAGCCCAGCCATGCCGATCTATGCGTATCGCTGCGCTTCGTGCGGCCATTCGCGCGACGTGCTGCAAAAGATTTCCGACCCCGTGCTGACCACCTGCCCGGCCTGCGGCGTCGAGCAGTTCCAGAAGCAGGTGACGGCCGCCGGATTCCAGCTGAAGGGGTCCGGCTGGTACGCCACCGACTTCAAGGGCGGCAGCGCGCCCGCGACGGCGGTCGCGCCGGCCGCCGGCGACGCCGCCGCCGGCAGCGCCACGCCGGCCGCTCCCGCCCCCGCGGCCGCGGCCGCGCCGTCGTCCGAGGGCGGCACTCCCAGCGCGTCGGCGTCGTCCTCCGGCTCGCACGGCGGCGGCAGCTGCGCCTGCCACTGACCGCGCGCCAGCCCATGCACGCCATCACGGCCGCGTTCGCGCGCGGCAGGAGCCTCCCTTGAGAAAGTACCTGTTCGCCGGCCTGCTGGTGTGGCTGCCGCTCGCGATCACGGTCGGCGTGCTGATGTGGGCCGTCGGCCTGATGGACGGCATGTTCCACGGCATCCTGGGCGGCGTGCGCCACGTGGTGCCCACCAGCGCCGAGAACTTCCTCGCGCTGCTCGCCGGCGTGCCGGGGCTGGGCGTCGTGCTGCTGGTGCTGCTGCTGCTGATCACCGGCATGTTCGTCACCAACATGGTGGGCGCCTGGTGGCTGAAGCAGTGGAACAACCTGCTGTCGCACATCCCGATCGTCAAGTCGATCTACGTGTCGGTCAAGCAGGTCTCCGACACGCTGTTCTCCACCAACGGCAACGCGTTCCGCGAAGCCGTGATGGTGCAGTACCCGCGCGAAGGCAGCTGGACGATCGCCTTCGTCACCGGCAGGCCGTCCGGCGAGGTCGCCGCGGCGCTGCCCGGCGAGCACCTGAGCCTGTACGTGCCCACCACCCCCAACCCGACGTCGGGCTTCTTCCTGATGGTGCCGCGCGCGGCCTGCCTGCCGCTGTCCATGAGCGTCGACGAGGCGCTGAAGTACATCATCTCCATGGGCGTGGTCACGCCCCCGGCCGGGATCCTGGTCCCGCCGGAGGGGGCCGACCCCAATCGAGTGGGCTGAACGCCTCGAGGTCATCGGCGTTCAGTCCTGAGGGTGATCCCCCGCCTGCGGCCTGCCATCGACTCCCCTTCCCGAGCGCGCCGCCGTCCGAGCGCGCCGCGCCTGCGAACAAACCGTACCGATCAACGGAGTACTGCCATGAGAACCACCTACTGCGGCCTCGTCAGCGACAAGCTGATGGGCCAGACCGTCACGCTGATGGGCTGGGCGCACCGCCGCCGCGACCACGGCAAGCTGATCTTCATCGACCTGCGCGACCGCGAAGGCATCGTGCAGATCGTCTGCGACCAGGACCTGGGCGAGAGCTTCACCGTCGCCGAGAGCGTGCGCAACGAGTTCTGCCTGAAGGTCGTGGGCGTCGTGCGCGCCCGCGCGCCCGAGGCCGTCAACGCCAACATGGCGAGCGGCACGATCGAGATCGCCTGCACCGAGCTCGAGGTGCTCAACCCCAGCGTCACGCCGCCGTTCCAGCTCGACGACGAGAACCTGTCGGAGACCACGCGCCTCACGCATCGCGTGCTGGACCTGCGCCGTCCGCAGATGCAGAAGAACCTGATGCTGCGCTACCGCGTGGCGATGGAGGTGCGCCAGTTCCTCGACAAGCAGGGCTTCGTCGACATCGAGACGCCGATGCTGACCAAGAGCACGCCGGAAGGCGCGCGCGACTACCTCGTGCCCAGCCGCGTGCACGACGGCCACTTCTTCGCGCTGCCGCAGTCGCCGCAGCTGTTCAAGCAGTTGCTGATGGTGGCCGGCTTCGACCGCTACTACCAGATCACCAAGTGCTTCCGCGACGAGGACCTGCGCGCCGACCGCCAGCCCGAGTTCACGCAGATCGACATCGAGACCTCGTTCCTGACCGAGGTCGAGATCCGCGAGATGTTCGAAGGCATGATCCGCTCGGTGTTCAAGAACGCCATCGGCGTCGACCTGGGCCAGTACCCGGTGATGACCTACGCCGATGCGATGCGCCTGTACGGCTCCGACAAGCCCGACCTGCGCGTGAAGATGGAGTTCACCGAGCTGACCGACGTCATGGCCGACGTCGACTTCAAGGTGTTCTCGTCGGCCGCCACGATGAGCGGCGGCCGCGTGGTCGGCCTGCGCGTCAAGGGCGGCGCCGAGATCAGCCGGGGCGAGATCGACGCCTACACCGAGGTCGTCAAGATCTACGGCGCGAAGGGCCTGGCCTGGATCAAGGTCAACGACGCGACCAAGGGCCGCGAAGGCCTGCAGTCGCCGATCGTCAAGAACCTGCACGACAAGGCGATCGCCGAGATCCTGGCGCGCACCGGCGCGGCCAACGGCGACCTGATCTTCTTCGGCGCCGACAAGGCCAAGATCGTCAACGACGCGATGGGCGCGCTGCGCCTGAAGGTCGGCCACTCCGACTTCGGCAAGGCGGGCGGCCTGTTCGAGGACAAGTGGGCGCCGCTGTGGGTCGTCGACTTCCCGATGTTCGAGCGCGACGACGAGGAAGGCCGCTGGAACGCGGTGCACCATCCGTTCACGGCGCCCAAGGACGGCCACGAGGACCTGATGGACACCGATCCGGGCGCCTGCATCGCCAAGGCCTACGACATGGTGCTCAACGGCTGGGAGCTCGGCGGCGGCTCGGTGCGGATCCACCGCGCCGACGTGCAGAGCAAGGTGTTCTCCGCGCTCAACATCGGCCCGGAGGAGGCCCGGGTCAAGTTCGGCTTCCTGCTGGATGCGCTGCAGTACGGCGCCCCGCCGCACGGCGGCCTGGCCTTCGGCCTCGACCGCATCGTCA
>Ga0247779_1000518_pt1 | contig 23727 bp, 24 predicted proteins | sample UWRJL221509R5_FD_179925 | JGI IMG/M metagenome (GOLD analysis project Ga0247779, IMG submission 179925) | Plant litter microbial communities from Arlington Agricultural Research Station in Wisconsin, United States - UWRJ-L221-509R-5 | ecosystem: Environmental > Terrestrial > Plant litter >... | reverse complement strand
ATAGGATTTCAAGCCCTTCGATACTGCAATATTATGACAATGGGTGGAAGAAAAGAAACAGATCCGACACATCCATTTGGGTACGGTCTTTAATTAGTGATCGTGACTCGCGACTGTCACGTGGTACCTAATACTATTAATACTAATAGGAGCTCTTTTAATGAGTTCTCCCAAAATCCAAAGCACGTTGATCCGAGCAAAATTTCATTAACGTACACAAAACCTAAAAAGATACAGCTGATATAGCAATTTACAGAGCAACCCAAAAGACAAGAATTAAACTACGACGCAGCGTCCACAGCCATTTTATCGTCACTTGGCGACCCCATTGCCTCACCATTCATTGCAACGGAAGCAGGAGTAGAAGTGCCAGATGCAGCTGCCGACCCATTCGTTTTGCCATTGGCAGGTGCAGGTGCAGTCTCTGAGCCACCCGTATTGCTCTCTGCGGAGGGGCTATCGACATCCATGCTATTGGAATCTTTTGTGGTGGCAGATAATATCCGCACTGCAGTTGTATGACCGCTAGGTCCAGCGCCGTGAGTGTTCAAGCCTCCAGAATTCAAAATCCCACCACCCATGCCAAATTTGTGGGTCCCCGCGTTGCTTTCTTCCTCAGTGTCTTTATCGCGCTTACTTGCATGATCTCTGCGACCTCCTTCGCCTTCGTCGTCGGAGTCCGATAATTCACCATCTGCTTGTATCCGAGAATCCAGGAGGCGCATTGGTCTTCTTTCATTGGGCTCAATAAGGTCTTCGTCTGCATCAGGATCTTCCAGGATCTCGTCAATAGGCATTGAGGGGATATCTAAGGCGAAGTGAGTATAGTTCCAACATCTAGGGAAGAAAAGGAAGCTACATACCTGACATCTGAACGCTAGGTGGGCCGCCAGCATGTCTCAAGTTTTCAAGCACAATCCGTTTCACCCTTTCTAGGTACGCTGGACTGTTCATATCATCGGCATTGGATGACTTAACGTCAAGTTCATAATCTGGTCCGAAGTATTCGTAATACTCATTGGCAGGAATTTCTGTCCAAAAAAGTCAGTGATATCTGAAGATGAACTCCATCATGACATACCTGGTCCTAACTCGACGCCTGCTGCCAATCCAGTTTCGTACGCCCATGCACGACTCACATTACGCATGGTATAGCCACCGCCACCAAGTAGTAATAGAGGTTTGTTGAAGGATTTCACAAATTTCACGCAGTTGGCGTGTCCTTAAGTAAGAACAGAACACTCTAAGTACGTCCCAAATATGGCATGTATAGGTATTCACCTCGCATTGACAGATTAAGGCAACCTAATTTATCGCCAGAAAGCGAATCGGTTCCGCACTGAAGGACGATCGCCGAGGGGTCATAGGATTGCATGACTTGTCGAATGACCTGCATCGGTAATGTAGATATATTGGCCAAAACTCAGGGAAAAACAGGCTTACGGGTTCAAAAACGGACTTGTAGTTCTCATCAGAGATTCCATCTCGGAGGGGAAAGTTAAGAGCATAGTATTTGCCCTTCATGACTCCAACGTCCTATTGCATGAAGTGAGTAAGATTTATCTGAGTCAATAGAAATCGAACACACTCGGAGCTCTCCAGTACCAGGGAAGTATTCCCCATACTTATGGAAGCTGACAGTCATTACTCTATCTGTCGTGTAAAATGCTTCTTCTACACCATCACCATGATGGACGTCGATGTCAATGTACAAAACTCTGGTATGGTATCTGGAGACACGTCCTCAGTAAGAATTGGGCTTAAGATGGTCAAGTAATAATACCGAAGTAGCTCCAAAATACCCAGGACGATGTCTTAAAACCAATATTGAGAAAAATACGGAGCTCTAGCGTAAGCAAACGAACCATTGACATAGCAAAATCCGCTGGCTTCGCTCTTCTTCGCATGGTGGAGACCTCCTGCCCAGTTGACTGCGATATCGCATTTATCACGACTGAGACGGGCGGCACCCTCTGTCAACACGTAAATTGTTCAGTTCTGGCATTCCCGATATAAACATTTTAACCTACCCATGGATCCTCCGGCTGAAATGGAGCAATATTCGAAGAGACCATCGAAAACAGGGCAATCATCCCCCACATTATCTAGCCGAATTTGAGCATGACTGCAAGGCTGTATTGCGCGGGGGCCCACTTACACTTATGCTGTTCTTTTACGAACGAGTTCATGTTGCTTGGGGTAATGCGACTCAGAAAATCCACATATTCGTCTGAATGAAACTGCGTCATTTCGCGTTTTGTGGCCGGCTTTGCTCTCTGTAAATATCAGAATCGGTCGAATAAGATAGGCGGTTAGCGAGTCCAAATACTTGGAACTGACAAAAATTTCCATCTTCTTGTAGAGGCCATAGTTCATGACGAGAGAGTGGCACATGCGTATCCGCGTTGGCTTCATCCTATGCAACAAATGGAATTTAAACATATGAAGCATATAGGTATCATCCAAATTGTGCTTACGGATGTCCGGGGCCATAGTGGAACCCCCCAACATCAGAATCGAAAAAGTAGCACTATACAATACAGGCGTCAATCACTGGCCAAGCTGGCCCTTATACAATTATTGAAGAAACACAGAAATGAGGGGCACATACGACGCGTTTCTTCTGAGTCTCCCCGTCCAGTGGAACCATTTTTGCAGAAGCCATTGTGATAGTAGTTGCGGTGTTGGTATTATCGCATTAATTTTAGAGCAAGGAAGAGGTGTTGTTTATGACAAATTGGACAGACTGGGTACAGAGTCGACGCGAGCGGCACGTCCCACGAGTTTTTATTTGGCGACGGCATTTGACTCAAGCAAGAATTTGCGTCATATTCGGAAAGGGGTAAGATATTAACGTGCAAGTATTAGTACGGTTAGATAACATACATTTTCACTATCTACTAAGGATTATACCGTAAAAACACTTTCGTTATCCTAACTACTGGCACTACAATTTACCCCTTCCAAAAGGGGCATCACGATCTACCAATTTTGTCAGCGCCTGATTGCTCAATGTGCTGAGCGCTTTGATTCACCCTGGTATACAAGCGTGGATGGGGCAAAGCCAAAATCTTCTGCCAACTGTATACCCTGTCATGCATATAACCCATGAGCCAACTATTTTGAAAATTGATGAAGCACCCACCAATTCCCCGGCAATGACGCGCACCTACAGATACAATTCAGGAGAGTAATTGGTTCATGGTCAGGAGTAACCTACCATTGACCAATGATGCACACAATGAAGACTAGCGAACCACAGCTTCTCGCAGTTAGGAATGCTATTTCAAACAAGAAAGGAAGAATTGCTTACTTCTCGCCCAATAGTAGTTTGGAAGGAATGCATATGTGGGGTGATGGCATGCAATGTAATCTCTTCGTCAAAATTCGTTGTCGGGACGAGTTCTTCTAACCGCTTGACTGTATCAAGTAAGGCTACTCTTGCACCTTCTCGACTAGTTTCCATGGGGGTGTTGCGAATTCTGGTATCATAGGATAATTCTCGAGGGGCAGCGCTTTGCATGCAATCCAACAATAATGTATAGTGGTCTCGTGCATGACGGAAATGTTTTCCTAAGTCAAAATCATAATGAATTTGAAGATCAGACCTATCATGAACAAGCTTCTTACCAATAGTAGAGCCCGGAAGATATTTTGAATGAACGGTAAGTTGCTCATCAGAAGTAAGATGCTTATCCAAGAGTTCCACCGCTTGGAAGAGGACCGTCTTTGCAACTCCAAGCTGTTCGCTCACGGTGTCCTGGGATGAACCATTTGCATATTCAGTGCTTGAAGACGCCATGGAAGAAGGTAAAGAAGAGGTCTCAAGTGTGGGGTGCATCATTTCATATAAATCAAGGGTTGGTACGATCGAAAGGATTCACTTGGGTTTACACTATATATACGTCAACGATATAAAAAAACACGCCCTCTACAGCGAGGCGTCAGGCCCGGCCTGGCGTACTCCTCGCGGTCGGTCTTATGACTGCATGCGCATAATGATTTCTTGTTTTCAACGACCCTTGCGCAGAATATAAGTGCATAATAAATCAAGGTGGATATTGTGGGAATTCCGTGAATATTCCTCTGCCTAATTTCGAATAACCCAAGAAAAAATAAGCCATCCGAACTCAAGGCGAGAATGATGTCAATCTGCCAAAGTTCAGTCCTGATTCCACAAGGGAAACGGGGTGAGAGACAGGAAGATTCAAAGAAAGCCATCGACCGTCATCGTCACTCTGGTTGAAGAAGAGAAAAAAAAACACGAGCGCAAACGGTCCTTCTTATATCAACTCCGATGCTGACTAAGCTTCCCTATCCGGCAAAGTTGCTCGTTATACGCCGACGACAGGTCATCGCTTCACTCACTACTTTGCATCTACCCTATACCCTTTTATTTCCATCTGCTCAAAATGTTGACGTCGTTGAGGAAAGCAGGTTCTTTGGCGCGTGTAAGTGCAAGATTTTTTTTTTCGAGGACGCATCCAAAACTTCTCCCCCCAGAAGACTGCATCTGCAGGTCAGAAGCGATACCTCTCAATACATGAATACCAATCTATGAAACTTCTCAACGACGTGTGTAACTCTGTATTTTTATCCTCTTTATAAACATTGACATGGTCTGTCAGTATGGGATTGCGACACCTAAGAGTCTTCCCGCCAAATCACCTCAAGAAGCATATGACGTCGCAAGCAAATTTGGTACTATCAATAACTTGAATCGCTACGTGGCCTAACATATAAGACAAGGCTCCGACAAACTTGTAATTAAGGCTCAAGTTCTTGCTGGAGGAAGAGGCAAAGGCAAATTCAACAATGGTTTCCAGGGTGGAGTGCATATGGTGGACAGGTCAGTCGAGTATGGACTTGATAACGAAATAATGTTTCTCATAATTTTTTTGCAGCCCAAAGCAAGCTCAGGAAATTGCTGAAAAGATGATTGGAGCTAAACTCATCACAAAACAAACTGGAGCTGCTGGAAGAATCTGCAATGCTGTAATAAACGCGTCAACCTTAACATGCATAATTTTTGCCTGACGAGCTTTACAGGTAATGCTTGCCGAGCGTAGACAGCCTGAACACGAATACTACGTTGCTGTTCTCAACGATCGCACAACTCAAGGTGTTGTTCTGGTTGCTTCGGCACAAGGAGGCATGAACATAGAAGAAGTTGCCGCCAAAGACCCAGAGGCCATCATCACCACCCCAATTAGCTTCGAAAAGGGATTATCAAAAGAGGAGGCACTTGAGGTCGCGAAGAAGCTTGGTTTCAAGGACGCCGCTACTCAGTCAGAAGCTGCAGATACTTTCATCAACCTTTACCGCATCTTCAAGGAAAAGGATGCCACCCAAATTGAGATTAATCCTATGGCGCTCACCACTGACGGCCATGTTCTTTGGTAAGCATTCTTTATTATAGCACCATAACTCTATGTGATATATGAACACTTTTCTGTCATTTTTATAGCATGGACGCCAAGTTTGGCTTTGACGATAACGCTGAATTCCGCCAGAAAGATGTCTTTGGTCTCCGCGACATTAGCCAAGAAGAGCCCTCTGAAGTCGAAGCCCAGAAGGCCAACCTCAATTTCATCAAGCTTGACGGTAGCATTGGATGCTTAGTCAATGGTGCCGGTCTTGCCATGGCTACCATGGACGTCCTTTCTCTTCACGGTGGCAACCCTGCCAATTTCCTCGACGTCGGAGGGTGAGTTGGTAAGGTTATTCATCGTACATGTACTCATTAAAAGGAACCCATACTCAGTGGAGCTACTCCTGAAACTGTGAAGAAAGCTTTTGAAATTATCGTGTCAGATCCTAAAGTAAAGAGCATATTCATCAACATCTTTGGAGGTTCGTCCTTCCATTTCTCAAGGCATAAAATATCCCCACTAATTTATTTGTGTCAGGAATTATGCGTTGTGACTACATTGCTGAGGGTGTGATCAAGGCTGCCAAAGAACTTAATCTCTCAATCCCTCTCGTTGTAAGGTTGAAGGGCACGAAGGAAGCAGAAGCCAAGCAGTAAGTCATAATCTAGCTTTCTGCGATATTGCTGATATTGAATAACCTTTGATTTCACTCAGGATGATCAAAGAATCTGGTTTGACAATCATTCCTTTCGACAGTCTCGACGAAGCCGCAGAAGAGGCTGTCAAGTTAGCTGTTTAAGTAGATTATCGGATAGAGTAGACTTGACTATATTAATCACTCATATATAACTTTTGTGCAACAATGTGCGAGTAGAAGAAAAATGGGTGTGATATAACATGTGTGTAACACCGACAACATATACCATAGGAAAGCAACAACATAGAGGCAAAAGTATAAAAAAAACAATTACAGGGGAGGATGAAGAAGGAATAATAGATTATCACCATGCTGGTCTAGCATAGGGTTGGGTAGGGTTGAATCCATTATGCGTTTGAGGATGATGTCCGTTGACAGCATGAGGTTGCTGCGTTGGCATTTGGCCATTGTCTGGTCGTGGGGGTTGTCCGCGGCCAACTGGGACCGGCATATAGTGGGTTTGAGGAACTTGGACTGCATGAAGCATCACGGGGCTGCTACTGTACATTGCTGTTCCAGGGTGTGCATGTGCATGAGACACGCCAGGGCTCATAATAGGCATTCCGCGGCCACGAGAGGCTGCGTTCTGCTGGCCTTGCTGTGTTGTAGGCGCCATCATGTTAGGAGGAGGCTGGGTTGCATAAGCTGGTGACGGATAAGGCATCATTTGAGAAGGGTAGGGAGAGGCCATAGGTCGAATCATATTATTATGAGGTTGGGAAGGGCCGGGCATAGTCACCCACATGGGTTGACTGTACAGTGGGGTATGCCCGTTCATTTGCATTCTTGCGGGAACAGGACTCGATGCTATTGGATGCCCATACATAACAGGTCCCGGCGAATGGTTCATTATAGGAGTGGCATAAGAAACATAGGGGCGTATGTTATTTTGCGGTGCTGGAGAATATGAATAACCAGTAGTAGCCGGGCGAGCGACAGGAGCATTGGTCGAGGGAGGAGAGAACGATGCTCGATGTAGGGGTTGACTGGGAGTTGTGGATGACGTCGGTACTGTTTGGAATGCTCTAGTTACCTCGTGTAATGACATACGAGAAGGTGCGCTTGGTAACGACGGAGGCGGGGTCTCTCCGTCTTCTGATTTCACATCTTGCAATGTGAACGGTAGAGCGGTCAGGTCATCAGCTATACCTTCCAGTGAATTGACGGCATGCAAACCGGCCTTATCAGACGTTTGTGACCAGACAGCTTTGAGGTGTTCAGGATCTGGAGCACGCGCTGGAGATTCCTTTATTGACAGGCTCACAGATGATCGTGCCCAGGATGTGCTCGAATGATGTGTAGGAGGTGTAACAAGAACTGGGTCAATCTATAAAAATAAATGAATAAGAGAATATATGTATTTGGAGCAATGCGTCTCACCGATGAGTCTGAGCTTCCAGCTTTTATGGAAGAAGCTGAGTATGATGGTATGTGATCCTCATTCGATGTTAATGGCGTTTTTGTGATTCCATTGACCATCACTTCAGGTTTACTTTCAACAACATTAGGTGTTGGCGTTGGCGACGAAGTTATTGCAGTACCATCTTCCTCCAGTTCACTTCCTACGATGAAATTTACAGAAGGTTTTTTATCAGCTTCCGCAACATCGATGCGCGAATCACGAATAAATGCCACAGCTGATCCTACGGGCATCTTTGGTTGCGAGCGTGATCGGACCGCTGCATTACCGTCAGACTTGGAAGGTGAACTCTCATTCGATTTCGGGATAGAGGCAATATTGGCATCTGATGGAGAGGGATTTGGAGGTGGCGAGCGACTTGTGGTATCTAGCCCATCTACATTGCTTGTAGAATCGTCTTTAATCGTCGGAGAAACCGCTTTCCTCCAACTAGAAGCACCATCAGCAACAGTAGGACGCCCAAAGGCACCATTGGAGTTCGCCCGTGCAAACGGCACTGATGGTATGCTGACCTTTGGCCCTCTGCTTCTAGGAAGTAAAACACGATATTTAAACTTTGTCTTGAAACCTAGATTGGGTTTACGGAATAGCACATCGTTGAGAGACAGATCTCTGCGATTCATATCGAAAACCGGTGGGTCAAAAGAGAGAATGTCCATACGAGCTTGGAATGGTGGCCTGTGGAAGGCTTGCAGTTGCTTCCTGCTAATGAACTCAACTGGACGCGAGATAGAAGGGAATTTGACGGTTAATGTGTCATCTGGTGTATGTGGTGGGGAAGGAGGTTGCATGACCGTAAACAAAAATACCTCTCGCTGTTCATCTGTGTCGTCGAACCTGGGAAGGCGGCGGGCGGGCGGTACCCACCGTTCTTTGGCCATAGTCCGCACCTGCGAAGAAGCTTGTGTAGCAGTGCGCGCTTGCTGTATTTCTGGCTCGGTGGAAATGATCGGCGCTACATCTTTAGGAACATCTTGTGCATGCATTCCCGACAACACTCCCTTTATTCGCGACATAGCGTCGTCTAAAGACGACATAGCAGACTCCTTGTAGAACGTTTGAGCGCGTGGAGTACGTTGCACGCTGGATGACTGAGGCAAGCAGACAGTCTGGTCACCTTGGTCTTGATGGCTTAATGACTCCTTACTTGACGCCAGGGAATTATCTGGCATGAGATTTTCCGCAAGACCAGGTTGGTCCTTATCAATAAGTGCACTTTCTTGGGTAGCTATTTCTACCAACAAGTCGGTTGGCTTTGCGTTGTCAGCTTGTGCATTAGTTGGTTTGGGCGCTGGTTCGTTAACTTCCTGAGAGACCTTCCTTCTCCAAACACCAAAATCGGCCTTCTTTGACGAGAGCACTGTGGATTCTTGGCTCGTCGTACCTTCAAAGAAGTCGCTAGCTATAGGCCTGGAGCTTCTTAGTATGATACCTGACGGCTTTGATACCGAATCTTCTTCGACTTCCTTGGATTGCACTTCACTGCCCTCCGGAACCCCAACAAATTTGCCCATATCAGAGAAGTCAACAATTTCAAGATCATCTTGCCCGCCTGCTATTGTTTCAACCTGTTCTGCCGCCGAAGGTCCTGAAGCAATGAAAGTGGCAGAAACCTGTGGCCGACTTTGAATCTGATGGGGTGAAGGGGAAGGAAGGACTGAATTGCTTCTAGCTCTCCATGAATCTGCCTGCAAAGCAGGTGACAGAGGAGGTACTGATCGAGGAGGAATTGGGGCCGTTCGTCTTTGGATAGCCGATCGCGGACCATCAAGAGCTGGAGTGACGTCCTTCAATGGTGGTGGTCGTTGTACAGGAAGCTTCCTAGAATTGGGACTGGCTTGCTTGTCGCCAGAGGGTTTAGAAGCATCTGCGCTTTTTACGGCCTCTTCTATTAAACTAACAGCCTCTTTCTCCTGAAATTTCATTAACCGAGTATCAATAAAAACATGAAACACAAAAACAAACTTTTTCTAGAGCTTTTGCGGTTTCATCTGCCTCTTGCAGTTTCTGTCGCTCTTTCTCAGCCTTCTCAGCCTCTCGAGCCTTGATGATTTCTTCCATCTCAGCAGCTTTACGACGCGCTCTCTCTTTTTGAGCCTCGCGTTCCTGCTCTTCCTGTAACCTTCTTTGCTTGGCACGTTCGGCAGCGGTGTGCATCACATCTTTCCTGGCTTCGTCAAGTTCAGGGGCACTCAAAGGAAGCGTAGAAGTAGGACCAGCAGGGGATAATAGATTGAGCGAAGCATGAGAGACAGCAGGAGAATGAGGAGGAATACGGCCCGAATGTTGTGAAGGCAAACCAGTTGATGAACCTGACGGCGAAAATCTCGAATCACGAGAAGGAAGTCGTCTGGTGGGGATATTAGGCGAGACCTGAGATATATGTGGAGGAAGTTGCCGTCCACCATCTTGCGGGAATCTTTGCGCAGCATGAGCGGGCACAGCAGGCGGTCCCATCGCAGTTCTCCGACCCCTGTCTACATCCCGACCTCCAACATCATTTCCTGGTCCAGGAGGATATTCTCCCCTATGCAATCGAGGACTCGGAGGTGGCATCTCCCGTCTTTGTAGCTCTGTTTCCCGGTTTTTATCACCCACGAACCCATTGGCAGGTCCTGCATTAAAACTATTATTGTTGCCACTGAACCGACGACTTCTGCCTGCAAAGTCACTAGCTGGGGATTTTTGTAAAACTTGTACGTTGTGTGACCCTGCTTTCGACTCTCCATCCTGATGAGTGCCTCGTTTACCATTGAACGGGCCTTGCCCAGGCCTTTGTGCTTGACTATAAGGCTCCAGACGGTTTGAACGTTCGTTAAAAAGCACGCGAGATGAATCTATGGGAGAATTGGAAACTGCGGGAGAGACGCTCGGACTTGCAGCGTGTGGTGCGGAAGGTGGGACGTCTCTCGAGACAGAGGCGGGAGAGTTGCGTGATTTTGGCCAGCTACGGTCGAAGTCATCTACAAATCGGTCTTCTTTACTCACAGGATTAGAATCGTCTCCTTGATTTTTTGACGGACTCCCCGACGGTGATTCGCTGGATTCAATCTTGTATTGACGCCCATCGCCGAATTCTATGACGCCACCCAAGAAGTTGTCATCATCTTCTTCCATCTAACAAATTAAACCAATTGAAGTAAATTATTATGATAAATAGTTGTCGGCATACCTCATCCCAGTGATGAACATTGGGATCCAAATGTACACCTCGAAATGCATCGGCTTCTTCTGACCTCAGTTGTTTTGCTACTGATTCTGACTGTGTCTTCGCTTCTTCCAAAGCTTTGGCATGTTTCCGTGCCGTAGATGCGACTGATAATCCGAAATGAGTATATTATTACGACATTGTTTAGAATACGATCACCGTTTGCGACTTCGGCAGCTGTTGGGAAATCACTCGGTTCAATATCCAGCCGCGTCGAGGCGGCTATTGGAGGTTTGACGTTGCCCCAAACAGGTTTCGTACTTCCAGTATCTCTTTGAGCAGTTGCTTGCCCCATACTTGCTCTTGGTTGGGGAAGAATAATTTTGCCAGCGTGTGGTAACTGTGGGGCTGCAGTACTTGAAAGTTGGGCAACTGGAACGGTTGGTAAAGGGGAAGTGCTGATTGGAGAATTGGTACCAGTGGCAGGTGACGGGGCGACAGAAGATGGCCGTGACCATCCCGCAGTTGACGAGGTAACCGCAGGGCTTGCAGTTAATTTGGTGGTGACCAGTCGAGAGTGTGACGAGGTGGGTTGCATTGAAGGTCGGGCTATGAATATAACAGATGGCAATCAGGCACTTTACATTGAAAAAATCCAATATTCTATGAAACATACAAGCAGCGCTGCCTGCCTTGGTCGTTGATGAACCAGAGGAAGATGCTCCTGAACCAGACGCCGTATTCTTCTCGAGAAATTTCTTATTGATGTTGACGGCGCTGAAGCGCTTCGGATGTGGAGCAACTGGCGTTATTGAGGACGTTTGAACATGGTTTGAGCCCAGAGGGACCAGAGAAGGGTGGGATGAGGAGGCTGTCGACTGAGCATTGGACGAAGTCAGTGCAGTCTTCTCCACTTGTGGCTCGGTCACTGCCACGGAAGGAGATGACGATGAAATCCCGTCCGCATGCTTGATCCCTACGGCCTCCGTCCCACCCTTCCCATTCTCCACCACTTGTTCTGTCACCTCCTTGCCAGTTGTATCCGATAGCAGCGTAGTATCTTGGGTAGTTTGAGCCATAGACGCGTCGCAACACGCCTGTCTCTTCTTTTTCAACTTCCGGTAGGTTAACTAAGAATAATGAGAGAAGAAAGAGTAAGTTACATTGTATTGGTTAATGTGTTGAGCGGTCTGAGAGAATACAAGAATACTGACCTGGGGCTTATACCGCCAGTGAGGGAAAGGAATATGAATTCTCAGCTCGTTTGTGCAGCTCACACCAACCTCGTTCGGCATTCGGCGGTTAATACTCCTAATTTGGTGTTATATCCGGCTTCTGTTCCGCTCAATGATAATGATTCTTCAAGGTTTGTCGCAGCGAGTGCCAGGGATACATGTATCATTACGGGTCATTCATTAGGTAGCTAGTACTAATTTTACAAATCTCAAAAAATTAACCTCAAAGTTCAGCAAGTTCCGCCTCCCTCTTGTTCAGCCTCTCAATCTCTGCATCCAGAGCAACGTTCGCCATCTCAATTTGAAGAACACTTGAAATGAGTTCAGTCCAACGGTTTTCCAGCGAGGTGAGTTGCTTTCCGATGAGATCCTGTCATTTGTATATGGGTGGTCAGGAAGTGAATATAGGGATAGCCACAACCAACGCGCCATACCTGAGTATTTTTACGATCACGGTTTACTTCAACTGTCAACTCTTTAAGTTGCTCAAGAGCCTCGTCATAATGTTTCTTGGAAGCTTCTAATAGATAGTTCTGTATTCGCCATCCGTTAGCGCCATATGTCTGAAGCAATGCCAGGTTTTGTTGCCTGTTTGTTGTGTATGTGAGCAACGACTATGAACAACGGACATATGCAAGAACTAACCGAATACGTTGGTGTTGAATTTGAGCGTGTGCATTATCTAATGCAGCTCTCCATTCTTCTTCTGTCGCGGGTGTAGATGTAGGTGCGGGTAATGCATAGCGAAGAGTGTCAAGTTTTGGGAATGGTTTGTTCGCAGCTACTCTCTCGAGTTCAGCTTTCAACAGTGGATTATCCTACATGCATCAAGTTAAGTACAGAGATTCTGAAGAGAAACTGAACCCGCTCACTAACAGCAAATAATTCTACAGGTGGGGGAACGCGTGGATGTAATGTTTGAGGCGCATTTAATTCTCTGGCAAGTTCTTGTTCGACCCGTTCTCTTAAATGAGGGAATTTCTGTAGATCGTCGTCATAATAAGGCAAAGAATCGAAGATTTCGGTGGTGATTGAACTTGACATGATGAAAGAGAGAAAGAGGAGCACATGTAAATAAACGAAGCTTAGACTGGTGGGTGGCCAACAAACGGACCGGCAAAACCCGAACCACGATTGACGGTTCTCAAGTTGCTCGCGGCCCACTGCAGCGACCATATCCTCCAAAATGTCCTTCAGAGTTGCTGTAAGAGCAAGCAGGACCCTTAGAGCTGCCTCTGCTAGGCCAGTCTTATTCTCAACGGCACATATTAGACGCCAGATCCATTCCTCGTCCAGTTCGAAAGGTCTGCGATTTATTCCGGGATGCTCTTCGTATCCAACGCTAATTTGATTCTACAGCGTCGGCGTCGCCCTTTGCAGAACCAACTTCGCCCAATCCTACCGTCACTCAATATGCCGAAACGACAGAGGCTCTGCATACCTACGGCTCCTATCTTACCCAATGTCTCCCTAAATTCATTCAGCAATTCTCCGTTCTCAAGGACGAATTGACTTTGTACATCGCTCCCTCTGCAGTCATCCCAGTCTTAACTTTCTTGCGCGACCACCAACAGTGCCAATTCAAGCAAGTCATGGATATCAGTGGTGTTGATTTTCCTGAACGCGAAAAGAGGTTCGAAGTCGTTTATCATCTTCTTAGCGTCAGACACGCTGGCAGAATCCGGGTGAAGACATATGCTGGCGAGGCGGACCCCGTTCCTAGTGCTGTCGAGGTGTTCAAAGGTGCCGACTGGTGCGTCATGTTGAAAGTCTGGTTAAAGGAATTTTCTGACATAATTGACTTCAAAGGTATGAACGCGAAGCTTGGGATCTTTTTGGTATTTTCTTTGAGAATCACCCCGACTTGTTAGGTTTTCAGCTTGCTATCGCAATGATATAACTGACATATATATCCAGGCGCCGAATTTTGACCGACTACGGTATGTAAAACACAGTCTTGAGGACTTAATTTCTCAAAATTGTATCAGGTTTCGAGGGCCATCCTCTACGCAAGGACTTCCCATTGACAGTATGTCTCATATGTTTTCTTTTGATTTATTATCGTGATTTATATCGTATTAGGGTTACACCGAAGTCCGTTATGACGAAGAGCGCAAGCGCGTCGTTTACGAGCCTTTGCAACTTACACAAGCATTCCGGTAGGTGCAACTTTCTTCGGAAACGCTTCTATTTTAACGACTATTTCGTGCAGCAACTTCGAATCCCTATCACCGTGGGAACAGGTCGGAGACGGCACAAAAGGTCGCAGACCAGAGGATCTTAAGCCTTTGCCCCCACCTAAACCAGAGGAAGTTAAGAAATAGACTACTTTTTTTAGACTGAGAGAAGAGACTCTTCCGAAACAGTGCAGGAAATAATATATTGTTCGTTATGGTCATTATCATAAGGAGATGGAGACAGAGACTCCGATCGTAGTCAGCATAATGTTACGCGAAAGATCCAAGAACGAAATCTGGAAAAGTATACGACAGAAGGGACTTCTTAAGTTTACATTGGACTCCGATAAAATGTATTCATGATGCAGCATCCACATTCACGGTTGTATCCGTAGCCTCAGTCGTTTCCTTTGCCACTTCGCCGTCTGCTTTCGATCCCCAACCCATTCGAGCAACGACATATTCTTGGCCGATGACTTCCACACCAATCCGCAAGGCGTCCGCGATGAGATCCTCAACCCAATCATATTCGTCCCAAATTTCAAGCCATTTGCTAGGAACAGCTTGTGTTATCGTGGTGTGTGTGAGCTTATGCTCGGGATCGAAAAGGTAGATAAGGAATTGAAGATATGGAGATGAAGCTGCTGGTGTTTCTGAATTCGATGATTGTGGCTGCGAGAAGGTGGAAAAGTAAGGTTGGATTCGGAGGTAGACATGAGAATATGTAGTCGCATTGTTTGGGTTCTTCTTGGTGGAACTAGCCTTGTCATTCTTCTTCACAACTTCCTCTAGATTGGCCTGCGCATATACGACAATGTGAGAATAGACCGCCGATGCAATGCAAAAAAAACATTTACCTGGGACAGTTTTAATGCCGTCTCGTAGTCGTCTACAGTGTTCAGATCTCGACCTTCACTTCCCTCCTTCGGCCGGTATTCATTGCCCCTGTTGACAACGAGATCACCACCTTCAACTTGCTCCAAGATCTATGAAATAGTTAGAATTCAATTCCCATTGCAGTGCGAGTCAGCAACTTACCCTTGCAAGGGCACGATATGTCAACGATTCGACACCTTCATAACCTTGCATATCGTGGCTTAACCACACCTGAATAACTTCATGCTCCGAGATAGGGGGTGCGACAACATTAAGTAAGTCCGTCAAGGTTGAAAGACCTACTCGTTTGAAGTCCTGCCCTGAAAGACAAAATCAATACACTAGTAACGATGCGATTTTGTGGCATACCAAGCTTATCCAGTTGGGCAGATTTGGCGTATTCAATGACACCTTCACCCCATTTACGTGCCTGCTCGTTCTTTGGAAGGTGCTTAACTTGTTCATCGACTGCTGATTTGGCTTGTTGTATAGCAGCAGACGCGGACGACCAGACTGAACCCCAGCCCCAGCCTCCTGATGAAGACTGGGTTTGGTTTTGGTTCTGTGCTGATGCATTGGATGTCTCCTTCGCACGCTGACCACTGTCTGTATTGCTAACTCTGTTCAAAGAAGAAGTAGAAGAAGAGGCGGAAGGTAATAAGGACGATCCTCCACCGAGTCGTACTCTTTCTGTGCTCTTTCTAAGAGTCGGTGTCCCAGAGCGAGAGATAGAGATATGCGCAGTTGTTGCACGAGTCGGCTCCGTGCTCTTCTGGGTTATCTCGTCCAAAAATGCAAGAACTTCCGCCGCTTCTCCCTCACTGGCTGCTCCCGCAGCAGCTGGAGAACCTCCCTGTTTGGAGGAGATATTCGCTGCACCTGTGTCTGCTGGCGGTGCAAATGAATCAAGATCATCAAGGAATTTCAATGCTTCTTCCTGCTTTGATTTCTTCGCTGCCATATTCAATGGTCTTGGTTTATATGTGGTGGTTGAATCAGGCAGAGCTTGCAGGCTTTGATGATTGTTTCAAAGTCTAGATTGCCATATTTGGCGAGAGGCCGAACAGCTTGGCCATCAGACTCTAGAGGCCATCAGCGAACATGAATATTTTATATGTAGGCGCGTCTTTGTTGAGGACCATAACAATACTCTATCTGGCTGACTCTTTTCGCTTGTGAACATCACCGATTCATACCTGAATTCACAGTGCTATACTTTATGTAGGATTTAAGTCTTATTGACACTCAACGGTCTGACTGGTCAGTATTGAACCTCTTAATAACAGTATGCTTCGCGCTCACACTGTCCACGCTTTGTTCCTGAAGTCAGAATTCCATCTCACGCTCTATTTGCCGCAGATTCTGGCAGAATCTTTCATTGACTCGACTTCCTTTTTTTGGTCGGGAATTCATAATGAAACGAGCCTTGCATCTATGCACGATATGATATTATTCTATATCCTTCACCCGGTCGATGCCCACAAACCATAAATGTTCACTGCAGCTTGCTTCTCCCGAAGACATAAAAAGATTCTTTATATATGGAATAAGATTCCCTGGCCAAAAATTTGCTCCTGTTCCTTACTAGGGCGAATGATCAAAGAAAACTCTTCAAATTTCATGCTAAATGTGGCAGGCGGTGGGCGTCCATCTGAATTTGTCACCCCTGCTGCTGCTACCAGCTCATCGATATATCTCCATCCCGTGCACTACGGACACCAGATCATCCCTCGTGGAAATAAAATGGTATCTATGGGTGAGGAGCATACTCGTCGGTGTATCGTACAGTGCTGGTTCGTCCAATGCCGGTCAGAACCTCCTGAACTCATTGGCTTCTAACATGGGACGTACTTAAGTCGTCGAGCAACTCCGCGGCTCCAGATTCTCTTCTTCCTCTCAGGCGTTCTTTCTGAACAAATGTGGCTTGTGCTACCTTCATGATGGACCTCTGCATTTGGAACGGCACTGATGAGCTGGTCCTTGTCTTGCTTTCGTACAGGTTCGCCAGACGGTGTCACTCAATGTCCACCAACGGATCTTTCTTGTGATTCCGGCATTGGTATCCACGTTGGGCAGGTATTGGTGGCAAAAAATCACTCTATGGTCCTCAGACCTTTGGGCACATCTTCCCTTCAGACATAGGTGGATACAAAGACTCCACCGTAAACTGATCACTCCGGCTGTTAATGCCTCTTTTCAAACCTTAATGAAAACCATTAGCAGCTCCTTAGAAATAAATATGTCCTTCTGACCATTCAAATTGCAGGCAATAGAGTTCAGTCACGGTCCGCTTGTCTGAGGCATTACAGCATGCTACAGGCCTCGACATGTTCATTTACATTTCCTTAAGCATATCCGAGCCATCCTCTTGGTGGGAAAGTGCTTCGGCCTTGATGAAATAAGGCTCCGCTCAACATGCCTCTGGGAGAATATCTTGTGTCAAGATGCGCTCAGGCTGCACAGGTTTGGATTCATCTTAATATTTGGGATACGAGTATCTGATAACAAAGAAGCCGGCTTCTCTTATCTGAGCAAGCCTATGCTCAAGCCTCAGTGGGATCCGTCGCTTGTAGGAAGGAAAGTCCGTTGTTGCTCTCCAAGTACCATTGGTCTAGAAAAGAATCCGTACAGCCATTCCACTTCCATGTGAGTGCCTCATTTGACCTCATACCAGCGTAATTGCATTGTAAAGATTCCACGACGTTTCCCCTAAAGCGTGCCTGCGTTTCTTTGTCGAAGAAAATAATTTTGTCTGAAGTGTGAAAATCTCGGAGTGGTCTTTCTAGAGAACTAGGTACGTCTACAATTAAGGCGGCTCAGTTCGCTCTTATTGTCTTTTACCATGTGGCGGAGTGATTCGTCTTGGACACGAGGCGTGCCAAATATTCAGAGCCTTCATTGGACAAACTTTGTGAGTGATCTAATCTCTTCTCCTAGTATGAGCGCTGCTACAAACAAATATCAATTGCGAAGCACAACATGATTGGATGAGATAGAGTCATTAATGTATAGCGTAAAGGATTCCTGGCTATACATGTTTTAATTTTCTTTTGCATATCGATTGAGCTATTGACTTTCAGGTTCCCAAGTCTTTCGACTCGTGAAATGTATACTATGTAAATTGAAATGTCAATATCGATGCAATCGCCAATTGAACAAAGAGAGAATCCGGGGAGTTTCATTAGCGAGTAACCCCGAGTGGACTAATATGACGCATGTGATTGATTTGTCGGTCACCGCGTCGTGTTCCACTGGCGGCGACGAACACTTCGGGTCCTCCACCTTTACCGTCTCTTTCTGGCAACCTGCTTTCTAGCCCTTGCATTCTGGCTACCATGTCTTTGGCTCTCGTAAACGAAATTATCACCAATCCTACCTTTCATGACTACCTAGCTATCCTGAAAGGTGCACGCAATGGCTTTGTCTATGGAGTCAAAGTTAGATTCCCTCATGCTCTTGTTATGTCCATTCTTTTCGGCCGTGGAGAGTACGTGGAACCTTCTTTTTGCTGAGATGCCTGCTGAACACTTCTGCATTCATTCCAGCTGGCAGACTCGACTCCGTGTAATATACCGGGCAACCAAACAACATGCCTTTAACTTGGCCAAATTCGTCTCAATATACAAAACGGTCCTATTAATACAGAAAAAGCTTAATAGCGGAAAAGAGCGCGATAGCGATACTTTTATTGCTGGACTGCTTGGAGGATACGTTGTATTTGGCGACCGAAACGCAGTTAATGAACAAGTATGTCCGATGAAATTCTCTATATTGGTTCATTCCCAACAACTATTCGAATTTTAGATCGTTCTCTACGTGGTATCACGCGTCGTCGCATCCTTTATTCCAAGGGCAGCTTCACCTTATAATACCTCCCCGCAATCAGTCTTGGCGGAGTCTGCTGTGAAACCACTTCCACCTGATTCCAAGTACTTCACCCTATTCGCTGCAGTTTCGTGGGGAGCTGTGATGTGGCTTTTCCGGCATCGGGGCGAAACAATCCAGCCCGGAATGTTCAACTCCATGAAATACCTCTACCGGGACTCCGAGTCATGGAAGGACCTGAGGACACTTTTGTGGCATAATAACTGAGTTTACTTTCTAGAATATATCTATACCATTTCAATGATAACTTACACGGATTTCTTTGTTACCCTTCCATGTGTGTGACAGGCTCAATATTTGTTAGGCAGTTGGTCCAGTCTTCTAGGCATTCTTTTGCATTTATACTGTAAATGTGTTGCTCAAGTCAGATAACAGGCCAGATTGTGAATCAAGCAGAATGCTCACAGCAAGCATATCGACAGCCGCTGTACAAGCTTTGTGGCATATTTTGCAGCCACTGAAAGTATCTATGAGGGTTCCCATTTCTCCAGCCACGTCGGTCACTATTTTCAGCGGATGTTCAATGCTCTACATCCGGTCCTCGAGTGCAAACGATTTCTCACCGCATTCAATTCTTCCCATCAGCGATTTACGTTGCATATCCCAGCTCTCCGTGGTTTTCTCGACGTGATTTGTGCATTTACCGTAGCCTGGAGGATACGAGTAAAAAAAATCAGAATCGCCGTCAAAGTTGGGTCGGAAAGAGCAAGTATAATGAATGAACCTTACCATGGGGAAATATTTCCTCACCGAGGAGGAGATCCCGCAAAGATTTTACTCGGAAGTCTTGCAATCGAACGAGCTTGTGATATGCAATAACGGTCGGAATGAGCTTGATTTCTTCAAAACGATATGAAGCCAGCGGGAGGACATATTGGCTAGCCTCCGAGGCTTCCCATTCCATATTGTGAAATGTCGCGAAGCCATATACCTCAAGAGGGTAAGCAGGGGCATTGGCACGTAAATGGATGCGTAATGCCCTCGTTATGGATTCATTAATCGCATACTTGTCAGCCAGCCTGAATAGGAGCGATAGCAGCAATGGAAGGGGAATGACTGTCGCCGGGTCATAGGTAACTTTTTGAAACGTATCCTCTGGCGGAAGTTCTGTGGGCGGTGCAGGCGGGTCGTGTAAGAGGCGTAAAAGCGCTGCCAATTCGCCACTCTTTTCATGGAGTTCCAAGGCTTGTTCTGTTTCTCTGCCACCCAGAGTCTTTGCATCACAGCAAGCAAACATGTCCGCTATTGTAAGATATTAGTATATTCTCAATATATATTAGGGCATTCTATTGGAAGGTATTGTGGCAAAGAAACGAGGATGTAATTAATGGTAGGGATTAGGGGGTTCACGTACCGAAGACGTCACTATTCAGCAATGCTGAACGAATAACCGCGAATGTCGTACCATCCACCGAGGAACGCACTTCAAAATCTGGTTTCGAGCAGACAAAGGTTGTCCAGCTCAAGGTCATTGTGATAGATGGCAGATACCAGTGATATAAATGTATGCAACGCCTGACCTAGACTGAAATTGGGTTAAATGATAAATACTCGAGTCCGTGTTTAAATCTTTATATATTTCGACAGTCCCCAAGGCGCAGCACGTCAGACGTGTTCCCTATCGTCCTGGACACAAATCAATTAACTATAATACACGTAGATCATGCTACTAGATTAGATACATGTATAGTTGGCAGAGTCATGACATGGACAGCCTGGGCCGGGTGGCATGCGATGAACAGGACTCAAAACATAAAGGCAGTGTACAGGATGAGTGAAACACATCATGGTCGTCGAGGGTTTGATAGAGATGGAAGAATCATGTCTTCGTGAAATGTACTTACATCAAATATCCTGAGCAAAGAAATCATGTACGACCTAATATATGTATGCATGCTGAGTGAGGAAAAATGCGGGGGAAAACACAAAAAATGAACAAAGGCATGGAGGGGCAAGGTCAAAAACTACACGTGAAGAACAACCAGAGCAAGAAGCAAAGGGCGAAGGAAAAGAAAACATAGTGGTATCATAAAAAGAGGTAAAAAAAGAGGGAATCTAAAACCCAACAATCCCAAAAAAAGTCCCCTACATAACTACACACTTAGTTTTTGATTTCTTCTCCTTTGGAGTCTCCTTTTTGATGGGTGCAGGTGGCGGTGGTTCAATATGTTGGCGGGTTTGACGAAGAGACCGTACAAGATTAAGAAATAAGCGCTCCACATTTTGTGCGGTCTTGGCGGATGTTTCGAGGAATTCGCAGCCAAACTGCCGTGCTAAAGCGGCCCCTTCTTCTCTGGAGACCTCCCGTTCGAAGGTTTTGTCACACTTGTTCCCTACAAGCATGAAGATAGGGTCTCCTCGTTTCACCCGCTTCATCGACTGTCGGAAAATCTCTAGGCGATCAAAAGTCGTTCGAGAGGCAATAGAATACACAAGGATAAAACCTTGGCCTTCCCTAAAGGACGGAGAAATTGATGAGTCCTCTTGGTGAATATCTATCAAAAACATTCGCTGACCTGACCCATTGGTCTCTTAATGTGGCGTACTCCTCTAAATACAGAGTAAGAAAGATGTAAAGACGGGGTGTAAGGTGAAAACACACCTTGCCCTGCTGTGTCGATCACTTCTACAAAACACATCTTATTGTCCACCACCATTTGTTTCCGATATGCGTCCTCTATAGTGGGATCATACGTCTAAGAAGAGGGAGACGACGATCAGACGGGATAGATAAGAATCTGAAGGGTTGCATTACTTACTTCTGTATAACATAAGAAATGAGCAGGGGGCGGTAAAGAGCCAGATTGGAGATGATGAGCGCGTGCAGCATGGGAGCCGCGTAAAAGAATACTAACCGACAAAACAATTTAGGGTAAACTAGAAAAAAGAATTGAGATTGATACGGTGGGCAAGGGGAGAAAGTGAAGAGAACCAACCTGTACCGCCAGAGCGGTTTTACCCACACCTCCATCTCCTAGAACCGCCACCCTCCAGTTATCCATTCTCTATAGGTCGTTCAATGTTGAGAAGAGTCCGCGCGAAGGGGCGTTGGTGCCGCAAAAAGAGTTGGGGAGCAGGGTGCGGAACGAAAAGAGTACGCGGTGCGAAAGCGAAGGGGCAGAGGCGGGATGGCTGATAAGAAGAGGAAAAGAGAAAGAGAAGAAAGAGAAGATAAAAAAGAAAATTTGTCGTCGAGGTTCGTGGATAGGTCGTAAAAGAGAGGGACAAAAAGGCCCTGCGAGGATAGACGGGCAGCGAGCCAAGGGGAGAGAGAGAAAGAGCTTGGTTCGCAAGTACAACGAATCGGTCCTATTTCAATCCTTCCTCATTAGCCCACTTCCCCTTTCGTCACTCATCCGCACAAATCTTTATTTTCTTTTGGTCCCAAACCTTGATCCCATATCGGGTACCTCCGTACCTGACCCCCGGCTCCATTTCCCAGCGTCAATCTCTTCTCCATCACATGATATGGGTATTTTATACGGTCCCGAGAGAATTGAACCCGACCCACATCCACCCACACATTCGCTGCAAGTAGTTTGCTTTGGAAAACCTGCGCATCTCTCTACCAATCCATGGGTAATATTTGGTGCGAAGATGTACCGAATCAAAAGACACCGTTCTCTCCCAGAAGCATACATATGTTCAATTTCCAGCTTATACAGAGCTGCACACATAAGATTCGTCATTTCAAATTATCCCTTTGATTTCATCGATGCCCTTGATCACGTTCTGTCTTTGGAAATCGTCCGAGTCTATGAGATATGATTCTTTCATGTCCATTCCAGTCAGCAATTGGCAGTTTCGATGCGATAATTGCACTCCAGGTCTTCCATATCCTCAGTCACAGGTCATTTTCTTCACAAATTGGCAGAGTACGCGTCATTATCCGACATAGGCCGAACGCTAGATTCCGCGTGAGCGTCATCATAATCCAATGATTTAGCCACAGCGTATATGTTCGAGAAAACATGGAAGAATTCCAATGTCCAATTTGGGACGATCTGTCTCGCCTAACCAGAATGAGGGGGAACTTGGCACGCGATTTCCTTCTTACAGATGTACCCTAATATTGCTATCTGCAGCATGTCAAATGTGGGCGCTGCCGCGATATGCATACTCGTATTTTTTTTGTGGAATATACGGTTCTGTACACTCAACAGGTTTCATTCTGTCTCCAAATTTGAGCTTTGCGACTAGTACAGATGGAGAGACGAGGGCCGTTTACGACACTAATGATCTCGCAACAATGCCAGAAGGATATTCTGATATTGCTGTTATAGCATGTGTGGCGCACTGGAATGGATGGGTTGAACCTGCTATTTTAGAAAAAGTCACATTCAACATGATCAGATATCTTCCAAGTACAGCTGAGTGCGTAGTCGATTAACGGGGAATGTGTGCATAGCATTCCTTACGGCCAACACGGTAGGATGTTGGAATCCAGCCGTCAGCGGCCGTGGCCGTGCGCAGCTGGATATGATTCGTCGCGGAAGAGAAGTAGGAGCGAGGATTAAGCCTAGTAGTACGGAAATTTGTCAAAGATTTTCTGTTGAGACGAATAATCAGGGGCATGTGCTATGTTGAAATGAATTTTGTATAAAAGGACGTCTTATCGGGAAATTCTAGATTAACAAAGGCCCAGATTGGGCGGTGCCGCGAACAGTCAACTCTCATGACGTCCAGACCACCTTAACAACATATTTCTGTTCTCTTTCTCCATGGTTTCCACTCTACGTCTTTATCTATAACTCACCTCCGGTCAATCCATCCTTTCCGAGTCGAGGCGAAACCACCGAAGACCGGATCCTCCTATTACATGTTACAGTCATCTCTTTCTATAAGGCACCCGTCCTCGGGTATCTTGTACTTCTTTCTTACCATGTATATGAATCCTGCATGATCAACGGGACATCT
>Ga0247779_1000517_pt1 | contig 23741 bp, 23 predicted proteins | sample UWRJL221509R5_FD_179925 | JGI IMG/M metagenome (GOLD analysis project Ga0247779, IMG submission 179925) | Plant litter microbial communities from Arlington Agricultural Research Station in Wisconsin, United States - UWRJ-L221-509R-5 | ecosystem: Environmental > Terrestrial > Plant litter >... | reverse complement strand
GCCGCTCGTATACTGAGAGATGCAGGAGACAAGAGAATGTATCTTCCGAATCGTCAGTAGCATTTGGATGATGGTTTGGATTCAGAAGGTACTACGAGAGAAAAATTAGGGGCTGCGAAATGTAACTTGCCGAATTTGATTATTTGATCGAAGTATTCCTTTGTCCTGTACAGTCACGACCGCGAACTCATTCCAGGTTTACAAGGAACTTCAAGGAAGCCTTCAACCCGGGTAACCTCAAGAAACCCTGGGGGAAGTTTTGGCTGCGTGGGGTGATGGTCTGCAACGCATTTTCTGCGAAAACACAACGTGCAATAAAGGGCTCCAGCTGGGAGTGCACATGCATACTCACGCCTAAAAGTTACTCCTCTTGGCATGAGAGCGTACAGAATCCCATGATGCTTTTTGCGTCACTCTGAGCAGTGCGTTTAATTCATACAATTTCGTGCAGAGAACTCACACTCGTCCAGTATTTATAATCAGTGAATGTTCACTACGCTGAGAAAAGGATTGTTCTTCCTGTTCGCAGAGATGAAGCTATATTCTCCTCAGCTAATTGCTCTATTGGTTTCTGTTATTGCTGAGGGCCAAATTCAAGCTTTGCCGTCCCAATCTGTGGTATGACTTTTCGTTTTGGCGATCATCATTGGTATTGAATATATTTACAGTTTGTCGATCCTCGCACGTTTGCAGTTCTGGGTCCCAATGGTCCATTCCGCAACTCTTCGTTCACCCAATTCTTCAATCCTACATCGACCAAGCCACCATTTTTCCAGATCTTTGACCCCGGATTCCTTGCTATCCTGGGACCAAACCCATCATTCAATGAAGTGGCCTCGAACGCTACTTTTGCATTTGCCCATGAAGCACCGGTCTATGTGGCAGAAACAGACGAAGTTTTCTTTGCGAGCAATGACGGTGGTGCGTTGGGGCACAGCGATCTCGACCATAATAACCAAGTGGGAAAAATCAGCATGAAGGCGGTGGAGGCTGCTCTCCAAACCGTCAAGGCAAAAACTGGGGCTGCTGTTAACGTACCCGTTACAGAGGTGAGAAAACATACATTCTTGGGCTGCACGTTCACTTCTCACTCTCCCATGTCAGCTCGATCTCCCAGACACTATACAGATGACTAACGGTGGGACGGGTCCATTCAGATCCAATCTTGTCCTGATAACTTCCGGGCGCGGACCGTTACCACCTTCTATTGCCCTCGTCAATCCCAAGCCTCCCCACAATGCCACTGTATTATTGGACAACTTCTTCGGCCGTCAGTTCAACTCTTTGAATGACATTAAAATCCATCCTATTTCCAAGGCATTTTTCTTCACTGACGTAACGTATGTGCTGTCATCTTTTTCCATCAAAAAATATTCACATCAGTTCAGTTATGGATTTTTGAATCATTTCCGTCCAGCGCCACTCATGCCTAATCAAGTCTATCGGTTCGACCCATCAACTGGCGCCGTTCGAGTCGTGGCCACCGATTTCGACAAGTGCAATGGTATTGCGTTCTCTCCTGATGGCAAGATAGCCTACATGTGCGTATATTTAAATCCCACTCTTCTACGCGTAGCATATAATTATAATTGGAATAATTAGAGCAGACACGGGTGCCACCGCCGGTTTTATGGGAAATAATCAGACAGAGCCAGCCACCATGTATGTCCGTCTCCACATTCTAAATTCTGTCGCTTGATTGTGCCTCTTCAGCTACGCATTCGATGTCGATCCGAAGACACAAGTATTCCTGAACAGGCGCATATTCGCCTACGTTGATACAGGGGTTCCTGACGGCGTCCAAATCGACGCAGCAGGAAACTTGTACACTGGCTGCGGAGACGGCGTCCAAGTCTTTTCGCCCGAGGGTACATTATTGGGAAAATTCTTCATAGAGACTACTTCCGCGAATATGGCTTTCGCTGGGGATGGCCGCCTTGTCATTATGGGCGAAACGAAAATCTTCGTTGCTCATATCGCAGCAAAAGCCGGAAATGTCGCATTCAATTAAAATGTATCTATGTACCAGGGAAAACCTTCCATGACACCGTTTCGTTTCACTTGCGTGGACAAGTATAGACCGAATAAGAACCACTTAAGCTCTTTTGGTTACATTCCTCGATTTTGTATTAATACAGTACCTCATCCATGGTCCTTTTTGCAGTTTCACAGAATGATTGTCTTAGCTTGTGCTATATTTTTCGGCTCCCTAGGCTTACGTATAGTACAAGGCAATATTGTGAATTCTGTAAGCAACTCTCCTCAATCCGTGGTACGTCATATTTCAGTCGTTTGGTATCTCCACTGACAAAAATTGTCTCCCAACAGCTCGTTGACCTCAAGACGTTTGCTGTCCTCGGAGCCAATGGTCCTTTTCGCAACTCGTCTTTCAACGAATTTTTTAATCCTACTTCGACTCAACCACCTTTCTTCCAAATATTCGACCCCGCCTTCCTCGATATACTCGGACCCAATCCTTCGTTCACCGAAATTGCCTCCAACGATACGTTCCCCTTCGCACATGAAGCCCCTATCTACGTAGCCGATACTGACGAATTTTTCTTCGCGAGCAATGATGGTGGTTTACCCGGAGTGGCTGACTTAAATCACAACAACTTTGTTGGAAAGATCAGCATGAAAGCGGTAGAGGAAGCCCTTCAGGAAGCCAAAAAATCGAATCATGGAGGGAAAATCTCGGTGAATGTACCAGTAACAGAAGCAAGTTTCTGTTATTTTTCCATCGTTTGATATTATTTAAGTACTTTTAGTTGTCGCTGCCGGACTCGATACAAATGACGAACGGAGGGACAGGCCCACTCAAGTCTTCTCTTGTCCTTATCACGTCTGGGCGCGGGCTGCTCCCTCCTTCCATCGCCCTCGTTAATCCTAAAGAACCACACAATGTGACGGTCCTCTTGGATAATTTTTTCGGGAGGCAATTTAACGCTCTGAACGATGTGAAGATACACCCAACCACTGGAGTTATGTTTTTCACTGATGCCATGTTTGTTTTTGTATTCCTCGTCAATCATTTAACTAATATATCGACTTTTTAGATATGGTGCTTTATTGGGCTTTCGACCACCTCCTCAATTGCCAAACCAAGTATATCGTTTAGACCCTGTCACACGAGCTGTCAGAGTAGTTGCTACAGACTTTGTCATAACCAATGGGATAGCATTCACATCTGACGGAAAAATAGCTTATGTGTAAGATTGTATCTCTGTTGTCGGATCATGCACACTTTTTACCCATTGGCATAGGTCAGATACCGGTGCTGCTGGTGGTACACCCGGAATGTTCAGCGTAGATCAAACCAAGCCGACGACAATGTACGCACATTACGTATCACGAAGACCCTTCAATGACACTTACCAAATAATTAAAGTTACGCCTTCGATGTGGAACCTAGAACCCAGGAATTTATGAATCGACGCGTCTTTGCCTACGCTGACACTGGAATTCCTGATGGCATCCAAGTCGATGCAGCGGGAAATGTGTATTCGGGTTGTGCAGACGGCGTTCATGTCTGGTCTTCCAGTGGAACTCTGCTCGGAAAATTTTTTGTAGGGAATACTACAGCCAATATGGGCTTTGCTGGGGATGGAAGACTGGTTATACTAGCTGTCACGAAGATTTTTCTAGCAAAAATCGCAGCAAAAGGGGGGAAGGTAGCGTTTCCGTAGAATCATGTAATTAGTATTCATGTCTACTTTCTGAAACTGTTTACTCTGTATCTTTTCTTTACCCAAAGAAAATTCAGGCTCATTAGTGCGAGAAACTTTGGCGGCTTGCTCCGAGAGTCTTTTTTTATTAGGCCTTAGATTAGTCTTAAGGCTCAAGTCGCGTCGCGATCGCGTTTCTCAAGTCGGGCACGTGATTTGCGCACAAGCGTTTTTTGAATTTCACTCAATCATGATCGGCGATTCTGCCCGCCTGCCATCTGCCTGCCTACTCTGAACAAATATCAACTCAGATCCTGCAGTCTTCCGATCCGAAATCGATCTGAAGAAAAATATTTTGTCGTATTCACTGCTTCCTTTGCCAAGCCGAAATTGAGTGAAGCAAAATATTTTATTCTTGCACGCAACTTGCACGTCGACCTAAATATCCTGGTTCCCCTATAAATGTCGTCTGATGCATCTTCGCAACTTGTATGTTGTTTTTATACCTCACATACACATAGCTGCGTTAGCTTATCATGGCCACAGCTTGCATTACCCCCCGAACTTATCTGCCATATAGCCATGCTATGCTCGAGAAGTAGTCTGGCATCCCTAGCTCGAACGCACTCTGCGTTTCTCTCAGGAGCAGAGGAAGCGCTCTACCATACTATTGATTCTCCCCGATCTCTGGATACACTCTGTAACAATGTAAAGAAAACGAGATTTGTTCGTCGTCTGATAATCTATCTGGAATGTCACCCGATGCGACAAGGAGAATGTAAACGCCACGTTCAAAACCTAACAAAATCACTGTTCACTATGAGTTCCTTAGTTGAAGTAAGGCTAGGATTGCTTGGTGAGGGTCGTATGTATGTTGGGTGGACAGCATGGGCAAAAGACCTGGAAGATATTTTGTGGTCAGCATTCAAACCATTAGCTCTTTACACTCTGGTACACTCAGTATCTCATAACACCTGAATTCTAGTTCAGGAAATTTCAGCGAACTACGTATACTTCGATGTCATAGTCATGACTTTGATATCGCCCGAATCATTAGCTGTCGACCGGAGCTGCAGGTCTTTTCTACCAATTTTCTTTCCTCTACTCTTTTCGAGTCGTCCAGTGACCCGGAAAGTAGGATAGGCCACTCGATTCCAATAATATATACATTGAAGAGGGCTCGACATGATTTGGAAGTCAACGATCTGGGAGTCTTCCCTGCATTATATTCTTCAGACCGCATTGCAACAATGCATCGAGTCCTGAAGACAGCCTTTGATTCGGACCCAGGAACAGTCACTGACATTTTTCCAGTCACGCACCTATCCATACATCTCGTCGATTCATCTTGGCTACTGCGGTCTGATATACAATTACTTATTGAGAACCTCGCGAAGACTTTCAGGTTGATCAATCGACTGACGCTCTTCTTCGAGCGTCTCTGCGAAACAGTGAGTTTTCTGGATGAACCCTCACTAAAAATAGGCGGTAACATTCACCAGGCAGCAGATGATATGCAAAATATCCTAAAGCCTTTTCCAAAGTTACAAGAATTACAGTTCAGCATCTGGCGCTGGGGAACGCAGATAAAAACCCAGCACAGATCAGTAACTACTACCCAAGACGACCGCAAGGCCCAGGTTGCCTCTTTTCAAATCTCTTGCCCACGGCTCAAAGCGGTCTTCTTTATCGACGGTGCATTAGCTGAAAGAGATTACTGGGATATGACATGGAGATACGACTTGCATGAAGAACCCTAGCCTCCAAATTCTCACTTATGAACTTGTTATTATTGCGAACGAGTGTTAATACTTACAGAATCATACAAATATACTGAGAGGAAATCTGGTGTACATCTGGAGTGGTAGATATTATAATTCATAGAATATCTTCTCATTTAACATGTTCACAAGATGTTTAACGAATACAGCCTATAACCCAAGCAATAATAGTAGGAACAAGCACCGGTGGACCTTTTAGGTTAAATATTACCACGAGTGTTGATTTAGAGCTTGTGCCAAAGCTTGTCCTCTAGTCATTTCACTTTTCGGCTTCTCATGAGTAAACGGAAGTACTTGCTTCAACTCACCCAGGGTGCACGCTTACAAACAAGGCGATTAAAGGACGCCATGAAAAGTACATCAAAAGCTACGACACATCGGAAATTCCTTAACTCCTTCAAGGAATGATTTCAATCTGCGTTCTGGAATCAGGGATGTTAGTGTTCGAACATAATAATGGCGTGTACATAAGCTTGGCTCTGAACCCTGGGGTACGCTTTCTTTCTTCAACGATCACTGCCACAGAGAAGAAACGAAAATGTCTATGGTTGGTGTGATCGACTTCGCCAGGCTCGCCTTCGTTGTGTTGACCGCTGGATTGGCATTTGCAATTATTTGGATTATAAGAGGCCGGGAATCTAGTCATCGACTACCAAAGCCACCTGGACCCAAGCCATGGCCCGTTATTGGAAATCTACTGGACATGCCGCGAAAGCAAGAGTGGGAGACGTTTTCTGAGTGGGCAACAACATATGGTATGTCACAGTAAACCTGCCAGTCATCATGAAACTACTTTCCTGACACGCCACGAATCAATTATAGGCGACATAGTCTTTGTTAATGTTGCTGGCCACCCAATTCTCATTCTAAATACCGTAGAAGTAGTGACCGACCTTCTCTTGGACAAGTCGTCCATATACTCCGACAGACCAAGCCTCCCTCTCGTCGACCTGTAAGCCTTCCGGTCTTTGACTTGTGAATCTGTGGCACAGACATTTAAAGCGAATGCCATCTCACAGATTAGGACATCCTCAGTTCAATTTTACGTTCATGCAATATGGTAAACAATTGCAAGAGCATAGAAAAGTCTTTGCGAATGGATTCAAGCGATCACGGCTCAGCACCTATTACGATGCACAATACACCACGACCCTGTTTACTCTAAGAAATATGCGAGATGACCCCAGTAATCATCGCAACCATTTCAGACTGTGAGTGTCCCTACAAGTAGTAGACAAAGATGGGAGATTCTGAAATTATGCGTGAACGACAGACACGCTGGCCAACTCATCATTTCGACGACTTACGGCTTGGACGTCAATTCTTTTAACGATCCTTTAATTCAGCAAGCTGAAGCGGCGTTGGCCGCCCTTAGTTTTGCTCTTAGCCCCATCATGTGGGTTGTGAATCCCGTACCTATTTGTAAGTTAGGCAATTTTGCGCGTTACTGGAAATCCCATGAACACGCACTATTTACAGTCGCTGCCCTGCCTAAGTGGCTGGGAGGCTCGAATTTGGCGAAATGGAAACAAGATTTATACGACATACAACATGTACCTTTCAATAGAACAAAGGCTCAAATGGTATTTCTGATCTGTAAGAATTGCCCCAGAAATGTGGCTGATAAACTTTCCAATGATTTACAGGCTGCCGGTGTGGCTCCAGAGTCGTTCACATCAGGTTTACTGCAGGAATTAGAAACGAAAACGGAAAGAGATCGTGAAGAAACTGAGACCCTCGTACGCGATTGCGCGACGGTAGCTTATGGCGGTGCCTCGGATACTGTGAGTCGTTTTGTTGTCGATCTACTTGGCCCTAAAATTTATTTACATTTCCCAAAGACTGTATCAGCCGAGTGCTCTTTTCTTCTGGCCATGCTTCTGTATCCGGGAGTACAAGAACAGGCGCAGAAAGAAATTTATTCAGTGGTCGAACACGACCGTCTCCCTGACTTCAACGACAGATCTAAGCTCCCATATGTCAGTGCAGTCATGAAGGAAACTCTAAGATGGCATAGCCCTGCACCACAAGGTGGGACCTTTTGCGTATTAACGATTCTAGACGCCTTTTTCTCATCATATTCGCCTTCTATTTAAGGTATCCCTCACAAATTGACGCAAGATGACGAGTACAACGGATTCCTTCTTCCTGGTGGATCCCTAGTTATGATCAATGTATGGTATGTGGCGACATGCCTTTCGGTTTATAAGTCGCATTATAATCTTTTTCAAGGCATATACTGCACGACCCTAAAATCTTCGAGAACCCCGACGCATTTCAACCAGAACGGTATCTCTCCGAGGATGCTGAATTGTCTGCTAAGGTAGACCAATCGTGGCGGATTGTATTTGGTTCAGGAAAAAGGTAAAAAAATTTCAATTAAATTAATGGATCCTTGATATTTATCATGGTATATAACCTTTCTGCAGAGCATGTCCAGGCCAGGCATTCGCTGAAGATGCCCTTTGGCTGTTGATCGCGAGATTTTTGGCCATATTCAGCGTGCACGCTGATCCCGATGGCGCTTCGCCAACTAAACCCACATTTGGATCAGGCCCATTATCGTATGTTTCTTTTAAGCCAGTCAACCTTCCTGCCCTGATCTGACCCCGCCATTACAGACATCCAATACCTTTCAAGTGTGACATACGAGTACGTTCTTCGACTCGATCTTCTCTGCTTGACCAAGAGTAGAAAGAAAAGAAGAAAGCTTATCGGGCTTCTCCTTTACCTGTGAATGTTTCTATGGAATAAAAATTGAGAATTTTGTTTACCTGATGGTTGGCTGAACGTTTTGAATGCTGATGATGTTACACCGAACGTGGACGCTCAAGGAGAATTTTTCAAAAAAACCTTTATACAAGTCATCTTATCTATCCTTTCCTTGTTCCAATGCAAATCTAATCTGATCTGATCATGAATCATAATGCGCCGAGTTCCGTGCCGTACGCGTCCCTTTTCAACCGCCGCATCCATGATCGCCAGCAGAAAGCATTTTTTTCTCCGGGTATTCGTATCGATTTATGAGAATGTCATTCTTTTCCGCACGCCATGAACCTGTATAACACCGACCACCACATAGAAATTATAGAAGATTAGAGCCAATATGTCTTTGGCACCTTACGATATTCTTCCAACGCCATACGGAGGGAGAGGTGCATTTGCACGTAACTTTATACCCAAGGGATCCCCAGTTTTGCTATGTTCCGGACCTTATGCGACCGTCATCTTTTGGAAGTTCAGGAGAGAGGTTTGTGCCACGTGTTTCGCCTACGCATTCGAGAGCGGAAAGAGAAAATGGAATATTAAGCTGGGCGAGGACAGTCGAGGCGCTGGCGGAGCGTGGTTCTGCTCTGAAGAGTGCCGAAATCTGTGCATCCAGGAGTATGAGCTCGTTCCCGGTCAAGGGATAGGTTGGTGGGCGGAGATTAATTGTGCTTTCGAGAGGATGCTTCTGCAGATGGGGAAGGACATGAAGCCTTCCGTCGATCCTCTCGAAGATATAACAGCTGCCGACGTCACTCCAGAATTTATCGACAAAGCGTGGAAGTTAGCCGAGCAGACTCCTGTGGGTCGAGCATGGACGGAAGAGCTATCAGAGTACGAGCTGGATACAGCACGATTCGTGCTCGATGGTTTGGTCAGGAAGGCTGTCGAGGAAGCGAACCCAATATTCTCATCTCTGGACCGTGTCGTCAAGGGTGTTCAGGGATATTGCGTCAGTGCAGGGCGCTGGGCGGATCTCCTCGAACTGCAGGACAATGAACTCGCGATGATGAAGTCGAAACCATACACCCTTGCTTCTCGTATACGGCTATATCGTTTTCTGCGCCATCTCGTGGCCTCATTACCGACAAGGAAACGTGCAATGCGCAGTGGGTCGGCGACGCCAGAGGCTTCACCAATGCCCCTAATACGAATAGCGGACAGATTGAAGAGTTGTCTGTCGACATCCACAGCAGCGAGAGCTCTCATGGCGCGAGATCACGGAAATGTTTTTGGAATTTGGGATATGGCTATGGAAGACGAAGGCAGTGAGATGTTAGGCTGGGCTGCATACGTCTTTGGTTCCTATTTCAACCACGGTGAGCATTTCACTGTGACGGTGTATGGACAAGTTATTGAATGAGTAATCATCTCTAGATTGCAACCCAAATCTAAAGAAAGATAGGGTGGGACGGGCGATCCAATTTTATGCCCTCAGGGATATCCTACCTGGGGAGGAGTTGTGCATCAGTTATATAGACGAAAGCTGCCCCGACGCCAAAGAGAGAAGTTGTCAACTTCAACAAGACTGGTTTTTTGCATGCTGTTGTTCGAAATGCAAACGCGAAGCGGTCACAGCTTCCACCTTTTATGATTAGAGGATTTTTAGAGAAGCATCTTCCACGGATCTATGGTTAGGGATATTTTGTGTGGTGGATAATATAATTTGGGTTTTTCTTTGTCTGTCTGGGGTCAGGTCCTTTCGACAATTCAACTGCTTCGTACATGCTTCCATGGCTACTCATTCAGATGCATCAAGAGAAATAGGCAAGGCTTCCACTTCCCCACGCGCTCTTTGGTCTACGTCTTTCCAAGTATCTATCTACATGTATCTGACGTTTAGCGCCGCCTTGCACGGAATGAAGGAAACAAAGTCCTTGCTTCAAGGTGTGTATGCATAAATGTCTAACTGTTTGAAATAGATGCTTGTCTACTCAAATCTGAAGTCGGATGCATATATTTTAATTTCGGATTCGCAGTTCATCACCTCAGACTTGCAGACCTCTACGGGGACGTATGTATTAATCTCCAACACAATATCCTCCAACTTTCTAAGCTTACTCGACATTCAAGCACACGCGAACATGGGAATGTCCCTGTAGGCTATGACATTTCGGGCCCTCGGGGCAAGGATTGATAAATATCATCCTATCGACACCTCGGGCTTTGATCGCTCTAGTTCTGACATGTCACATACAGCTAAAAAATACAGGTAACCTGTATTTTTTACACCTCGGTTATACCAAATATAGCAAGGCCGATGCCTTTAAATACAGGTTACGTGTATTTTTTAGCTGTATGTGGCAAATACAGTGATCAAAGTCCGAAGTGATATATCATCTATATAAATAAATAGATGACTCGCAACTTGTGCCGAGCCTCCACATGCGCACCGTGTGCATGAGCACTGCGCTTGTTCAGTTCTCTATTTTTGACCATTCAAGCTCCTATATTATTATGTACTCGGGTATAAGGACATAGTACTTGGTCCTTCAGTACTTCAGTTTCCACATATCTCAAGTTCAAACCCCATCGACAGTTCAGAACGCGGAGGTGGCCTTTGTCGACGCACATCCTGTATCTCTTGGCTTTGCTGATGAGACTCAAGAATATATTCTATCCGCAACCTGCTCCACCTGGGTTTGGGAAAGGAAGAATTTTGCCTGAAGCAGAGGCCTCGTTAGTTCCTTTTTTTGTAAACAATATCTTGAGCGCAACTTGAATCGCTTTACAAGATGGGTTTCGCGGCTTACTTTTCATTGGCTTGGCTCATTCCTGAATGTTGGGTTCTCGCGACCGCTCGAAAAAGATGGTATGTCCACGACATGTACTCAGACCGCTATCATTAACGAAATCATTTATTGCCAGATTTTTGGGAACTGCCAGAATCGCGGCGCACAGGAGTGCTTACGGATATTGTGGAGCAGAACTACTATTCACGATGTCCGCCCCAGAAAAGGCCCCGTCACATGCGTGATGGAAACTTGGATGAGCAGAATCCTGCAGTGCCAAAGGAAGATGCGGAGGATACTAAGGAAGCAGGTTTAGAATCTCCAAAACCAAAGGAACCTTCCCCGACTGGACCTGTTTACGATGAATCTCTTTTCAAGGCACTTTACCAGACCTTCAGAGGTAGGATTCTAGGCTCAACTTTGTTACTTGTTCTTTCCGGTTAGTAATGCTATTGCTGTGATTATTCCTTCTCCTAATTACGGTGTGCCGAAGATACTTTAAGGACCACCACTCCTCTTGTCAACAAAGTTTTGATTACATGGCTCACTGAATCATTCATATTCGCTCAGTTATCATCTGTTGAGCGAGATGAAGCAGCAGCAGCAGGATTCAAAGCTCCTCGCGGAATTGGTTATGGAATTGGGTTGGCATTCGCTCTTTTTGTCATGCAAGAAACTGCCAGTTTGGTATGTTCATTCTCCATCAAACAGGCATAACTCCTAACACCGCTCTTTCTATAACATTAAGATGACTAACCATTTCATGACATGTCTGTTCCCCTTTCTTGTGAAATAAAAGGGTTGTTACTTACTAATTATGATTTCATTTTAGCTGGAATGACGACTGGCTTGTACATTCGAACAGCTGCAAGTCTTGTCCCTCGGTTTCATTAAACTTTACAATTATTGAATATGTGATATTTTAGTTAACTGGAAACATCTTTCGCAAATCCCTGCGTCTGTCTGGTAAATCCCGCGCTGAACATACTGTCGGAAAAATCACTACCCTTATTTCGACGGACGCCACACGTGTGGATTCGTTTACTTGGCTTGCTCCATAGTAAGTCAAGTTGATATTTGCTTTGAATACCCAAAGGTGCTTACTTTCCTTATAAAGTATGGTTTCTGCACCGTTGCAAGTGAGTATCAACAGAATATGTAAAATCAACCACTAAAATGATGTCTCTCTAGATAATACTTTGTATTGGGCTTCTCATTGGTACCGTAGGTTTATACGCTACTTGCTTATCGTGTTACCCCTAAACTTTCCGTTCTTTTAGCTTGGTTACTCTGCTCTGGTTGGCCTGGGTGTCTTGATATTCTCTTTACCGATCCAAAGCATACTCGTCGTGATTATGTTCAACCAAATGAAAAAAGGCGTTAAGATCACAGACAAGCGGGTGCGCCTCACCACGGAGGTCATGCAAGGCATCCGATTAATCAAGGTATACGGGTGGGAGGCGTTCTATACCGCCCGAATTGTTACACTGAGAGGAGAAGAAATCAAAATGATTAAAAAATCTTCGTAGGTCCATTTTATTTAAAATATTGCATATCGCATGTTTATAACATACATCAGTTTTGCGGCAGCATTATTGGTCGCCATGTACTCCTTCATCCCCGAACTCGCGGCGATACTCTCTTTTGTATGTTATTTTAGTGACATCGTCAACATACTTTACCAATCATATTGACATCATTTCCAGATAACTTACGCTTTAACCAAACATGATTTGAATATCTCTGTGATATTCACCTCGCTGCAGCTCTTTAACGTGAGCGCTTCTGTATGTAGGTTCGACTGCTTACCGAAATTCTCGATCTATAGGTTATTCGTGCCCCTCTCCTTCTCCTTCCCTTTTCTCTTTCGGCACTATCACAAGCTCTCGTTGCTTTTGGGCGATTATCCGAATTCCTGACCGCAGAAGAACTCGGTGATCCTTATCATATTGACCCAAAGCAGCCTCTTGCGGTCAACGTTGATGCTAGCTTCGAATGGGAGAACGTCGTAAAGCTAGAGGAGAAGAAGAAAACTGAAGAAGAAGACGATATCCAAGCAAAGACCAAGCAGAAAAAGGACAAGGAAAAGAAAGCTAAGCCAGTGAAAAAAGGAAAATCAACTGAAAGAAGCGAAATTCCAGAAAAGACAGAGCCTCCAGCTGAGAATGAAGACACTCCTCCAGATGTACCTGCAGAGAAACCCTTCGGTCTAGAAGATCTCCGTCTGGAGATACGCAAAGGTGAATTCGTGGCTATCGTGGGACGTGTCGGATCTGGTAAAGTAAGTGTTTGTAAACACAATCTAATTGAAACATCTCTGTTCATCATTTGTTACAGAGCTCTGTACTTCAGGCACTGGTCGGTGAAATGAAACGAACGCGCGGAGGGGTAATTATCAAATATTATACCCTGTTCGCCTTCTAAACGCATCCCTTCTTTCCTAAAGGTCGTATTTGGTGGATCTGTAGCTTACGTTCCCCAGAGCCCATGGATAAAGAATGCAACCCTACGCGAGAACATCTTATTCGGACAGAAAGACGATGATGACAGGTCCGTTAAATCAAACTCCAAGTTGTATCTGAATATCTTATGCATCCCTTTGGGTTTCTTTGATAGATTTTCGGAGATTATTCAGGCTTGTAGTCTAGAACATGACTTAAGTGTCCTTCCTCAGGGAGAGCGAACAGAGATAGGAGAGAAGGGGATCAATCTAAGTGGTGAGTTTTTGTCTCCTGTAAATTGATACAACGCGCATTAAACTTCGGTATTCCAGGCGGACAAAAGGTAATTCAAGTTTGCATCCTCGGCACAAGAAGTCATGAGCATATTCTGACTAGCATCTGGTTGCTCCCGCAGGCACGCGTATCTTTGGCACGGGCAGCATACTCCTCTGCAGAGGTAGTTCTTCTTGATGACCCACTTTCGGCCTTGGATTCCTATGTTGGCAAAAAGATCTTAGAAGAATGCCTTCTTGAAGGGCCGCTGGCAAAGCGTACGCGAGTTCTCGTGACTCATGCACTTCATGTCCTGGACCAAACAGACCGCATACTCGTCATGGATAACGGGAAAATCGTCGAAGAAGGCACCTACCTGGTTTGTTGAGGGTTGAATTTCGCTTAGCTTTCTAACTGATTTTTTCCACACCAGGAACTTATGTCAAAAGGCGCGATGTTCACCCGTCTCATCGAAGAGTATGGAAACAGCGAAGCACAAGATCCAAGCCGCAAGACAGGCGCCGTCTCTAACGCTAACAAGGGTGGTAGTAACGATAAAGAAGAATTAGATGAAGCTCTTATGCAAGCAGAAGAAAGAATGACCGGCGCAGTTTCCTGGAAGGTATATCAGAAATACTTGCAAAATGCTGGAGGTGTTATCTGGGCTCCGATTATTATCATCCTGCTCCTTCTGACACAAGCTACCAATGGTCAGCATTATGCTTCCCCTCAATTTAAACTTGAATTAATCTACATATCATAGTGGCGACGACCTTGTTCCTTGGCTTTTGGACTGGAGAAACGATCCACAACTTCAAGCAGGGAGATTATATGGCAGTATATGCCGGTCTTGGTGAGTCATTTGTTACCAAATCGCATGGATGTGAGGATTTTTTCATCATAATAATTTTTAGGCGCCGCCGGAGCAGTTCTTAGCTTTGCGCTTACCTGGGCATTTATGTGAGCGATATTTCGACTGCTGGCTATCCCACAACACTTACTTTTGATCTGCAATGAATAGCATCGTCGGTTTGATTGCCAGTCTGAATTTATACAAAGGAGCTCTGCGTGGAGTCATTCACTCTCGTACCGCTTTCTTTGACACCACACCAATGGGTAAGCAGCTTCCTCCTCTTTCCCACAATTATTCCAATTAACATCATCTATCGTCAACGTTAATAGGACGCATTGTCAATCGTCTGTCAAAGGATCAAGAAGTCATCGATCAACAGCTTCCCATCATACTAATGCAGGTATGCAGTTCTACTGAAAACGGCCCTCCTGGTCGAGCAACGTCTTACAAATTTCTACAGTTCCTATCCACATTTTCTGCAGTTCTCGGGACAATCGGGCTTGTCTTTTACGCATTCCCGTATCTAGGAATTATTTTCCCACCTTTGATCATCCTGTACTATGCTGCATCTGTCTATTATCGACGGTCTTCTGTAGAAGCTAAACGCATGGACTCCCTTCTCCGCTCGTTCTTATATGGTTCATATACAGGTTCGATTTACCAGGATTTATTAGTATTTATATTTTATTTATCTTACTGTTCGAAACACAGAGGCATTAACGGGCTTATCGACCATACGGGCGTATGGGCGTCAGGTAGCTCAACTCATTTCATCTCCGGACTTTGGAACTGATATTGGGCTTTCAAGGATCGCTCGGTGAAAGATGCCCAAGATGGTCTGGACATGGAGAATAAGGCATATCTGATGACAGTGGTCATGCAACGATGGCTCGCGATTCGCCTTGATTTCTTTGCCAATGTACTCGTCCTAGGTATTGGACTATTCGCGGCCGGTTTCCGAAACACAGTCAGCCCTTCCAAAATAGGCGTAGTCTTATCCTACACACTGAGTGGTATGTTCTTCTCACTGAACACGGACACCATGGTTTCCACTGACTTCTTTCTAAAGCAACTCAGGTTTTCTGTGAGTTCTCCAACTTTCTCTTTCGAAGCTCCCTACTCACGGAGTTATGTAGCTGAAATGATATCGCTCTTTGCTCAAAGCGAACAGAACATGAATGCAGTCGAACGTGTCTTACATTATACAGAACTACCTCCTGAAAGCGGAAAGATTGAACCAACGAATCCTCCCGAAGAATGGCCTGAAAATGGTGCAGTCACCTTCGACAATGTTTCGATGTCATATCGGGAGAACCTCCCTACTGTACTCAAGGGGATAAGTTTCTCGGTTAGGGCGAGGGAAAAAGTACTACATATTTTTATATATTACCTATTCTTCGTATCTCACATCGTAATGACCAGATCGGCGTTGTTGGTCGTACAGGTTCTGGGAAAAGCTCGTTGATCCAGGCACTTCTTCGGTGAAGAAATTGCTATTCTCTCAGGATTTCTGCCTAATTATCCCTTGATATCCAGAATGGTGGAGTTACAAGATGGAAAGATCGATATCGATGGCTTGGATATTTCAACGCTCCCCTTAGAAGCTTTGCGAACGAGAATCGCCTTTGTTCCGCAAGACTCTACCCTTTTCCTTGGTACACTTCGTGATAACCTGTACGTCGGAGTCACCTCAGGCTGTTACTTTATGACTCAAACATTCGACTTCTTTACAGGGATCCTCAATCTCTTCGGACAGATGCCGAACTAATTTCAATCATTCAACGATCTGGTCTTCTGCCAAAGGAAGGACCGATAGACGCCGCGATTACTGCCAAATTTAGTCTTGACTCTGCAGTGAGCGACGAGGGCTCCAATTATAGTGCGGGCGAGAAGCAGCTCCTGGCTCTTTGTCGTGCCCTGGTGAAAAATAGCCGCATCATAATCTTGGTCAGTACTAGCGCAGGCGCTTAACTTACGTCATTCACTTTGTTGACACATTCCTTCAGGATGAAGCGACGAGCAGCGTGGACGCAGAGACCGACACAGTATTGCAGCGCACTATCCAAAATGAATTCGCATCTTCTACCTTGATATGCATAGCCCATCGACTCAATACAATTGGTGAGAGTTTTTCTTCGTAATAATAACTTAGCGCCTCACAAATCTTGTTAAAAGCCCACTATGATCGCATCATAGTCATGGATGATGGAAAGGTCGCCGAGTTTGACACTGTTCTCAACCTTTTCGATAATCCCAGCTCAATATTCCGGTCTCTTTGTGACGAAGCTCATTTGAATAGGTCGGATATCCTAAAGTTGAGGCGGGAACATTCAGCGGAAACATGATTGCATACCATCTCATACCCTACATGCTTCTTCATGGCTTCTAACGACAACCTACACTCATTTTACTACATCACCCATTTACACTATCTAAGCGCTTGCGTTCCCCCTCAACTCACGACGATGAAGTCACTATTTTACAATCCGTTATACACGTAAATTGCGTAGCAGACTTAGCAAATCCCCCCCTTCCCCCCCTTCACCACCACTTAATTACCTGTTCATAAATACATCTTATGATGTCTTTCAACCAGATGTGTCGTTCCAAGGCGAATACACGCGCGTAGCGTCGAGTAAGTACGTCATGAATGGGTTTTCCGTCAGTATTCCGAGCGTTATACGCGTTGAAAGCACGTACCGGGCGCTATCTTAAAATTTGGGACGCGGGTTACTTTTTATCGCGTATCTATACGCTCGTGGGAATGAATTCTACAAACACAGTTATATGATGTGAGTTTCGCCGACCCAAGTCTAAAATAACATCCCAAAAGACCCCTATGCAGAAAGCATATTTTCGTTCAACGGAATTTACTATGTCATGAAGGCATCACCAAGCACTTCCATCCGTCCTACATCCGGGGAAGAAGCGCCCGTTATATGCATCGGCTTTCAGAACAGATCGGCTTGACTCGGACATGTGCGCCCATTCGAGCCAAAGATAGCTTTTTCTTGACATATGCCTCGCAGGAGTGCCTACAACCACAAAACGTGTACAACGCATGTTTTGATAAGTCAAGGACAAACCAGCAGTCTGGCGTTGTGTATTCAAATTTACGTTATGGGGGCCAAGCGTACTGGTCGACTTTTCAATTCCTCCCATATCAGTTCAAGTTCTGAATGTGGGTGCCCCAGTAGAAGGGCACAACGTGTGATATCTATATTACTTACTGGCCAGCTATTGTGTAAATAATGCACGCCACCGATATGTGAAGGGAATATCAGTTTCCGTAGTACAACATCGGGAACAATAAGTGGACTGCTCTTGGTCTAGCAGAGAGCGTATTTTGCATAATGAACTGGAGGATTCCTCGCGGCCTAGGCGTTCTGCCTTCTAACCTGGAGAAGAAGAGTTTCATGAATATTCTGGTTCTGCTAGAAGATACGCAGTACGAGGTTGGGACCGGAACAAATGTGTTTAGAATGCTGAGATAACATCCTATAAACCCGGCAAAGACAAGTTCAATGGGATCCCTTTCCGGTCATATATATCGAAAATGGGAAGTCCTATGCATATCCGACAAGCATCCAAGACTGGTTTGCGGAGCAGGAAGGGGCAAGCTCGGGCGATTTTATATAGGACCTCTTGAATGTTATTGACCATACCTGGATCCTGGAGAAAGAATAGACACGACAGGTCAGAAAGAACCACATCGTCTCATGTTAACATACGTAGAAAGACCCACTTCCGGGCACGCGTCAAAACATACTTCAGAAAAAGGCGTCGAAAGGCACGTAGCACTGTTCTCGAGTCCATTTTAGGATACAGACAGACTCCTTGATCAGCGGTGAGAAGTCAAGCCTGGGGAATTAAAGTTTTTAGGGAAGGATGTTCGTCAATGCAACGTGGTTAACGCGCGGCGGCGACGCGCCAGCTATATCATATAATTTGAGAGTAGTTTCAGATAGTGCGTGGCCGACGCCTTTAGCTGAACTGAACTTCTTCAACGAACCAGTTTGCTGCCTGTGTATATTGGTCCATGTATATGTCCATAGGTACACCGGAGAGGAAGTACGCCGAATGTCAGGTATGAGCAATTCCATTGCGAAACTAGGACGTTGCATCGGTAAATCCACGGAGAACAGCGGTATGTTTGATGAAGGACCAACTGAACATTCTTCGATCATCTTGCCGCAGAAATTGCCACGGAAAACGGGGGGTAGGCTCGTAGCTTGAGTTTGAAACGTATATCTAGACCATCTTTCAAACACCAATTTCCGGTAGAGCAATGTGGTATATAGTATGATGAGAAATACTTTTGGTACAAACGCGGAAAGAGCAGTGAACCCAAATACCAATATGTAGCTCTGTGCCACGCCTTCCTACAAACAAATAATTTAAACGCCCTCAAACATCTTGGAGCTGCTAAACCTCCTGACACCAACGCGGAATGGAAAGGAAGCACCCAAATTTACTTTGTGAATGCTCGGATGACCTTGGCCGAAATGTGTAGGAAGAAGATGGATCCAATGAATGATAGTGATAGAACAAGGACAATGAAGGGGTCACTGGGAACATAGAAATCAATCGGCATATCTCCTAAGAGCGTGAAAACAAACACGTACACTCGGAGACCTGGAGAATCGTCCGTGTACAACTTGAGCATGGTGTTGGATGAACCACCGGCGCCTGCTGCGCGAGTCGAGTTCGGTCGTGAGACTGGGGCGTTTCCTGCAGCACGTCGCCTGTTCCCAAACATCGGATCCTTGTACAAATGTTTCCATCTAGTATAATTATGCGTACCGAATTTGAGCACCGGGGGGTTTCGCTACCGCAGAGCCACGAGCATCAGAATCCGACTATATAATGAAAACATAAGCTTGCAGTTTCTTCAGATAAAGTTGTATAACTAACCATAGTGTTGTAAGTGTGTAAATGAAAGTGGAAGGAAGGTAAGATACGTTTCGGGTGCGCTGGCATCAGAATGTGCAACGTATTAGGAAGTGACCGTGGGAGTAATAACGCTTACACGTGACGGACGCGTCGCTTCCTATTATAACATTAGGAGCGTGTCAACGTGGGTATGTATCCTCAAGACTTGAAAGTCCTGACGCGTAATAGCAACGAGGCAAAAAGAATGGAAATATTTGACCAACAAGGAAAGAAGGGTATGAAGTCCCAACTGGACCAGTATGTTATTTCTAAATTATGCATCTTTGGGTTAATGTCCCCCAACTAAGGTGATTGCCTTCGAGTTTTCGTAGGCGTTAGGACTCGGTAGAAGCAGATACGCATCATATAAAACGAAATGTTAACACAAAGCAATAGCTTTTAATTTAACACGAGCAATAATGTATGTATCAAGTATGTATCATACACGGAATATTAGGGCGACTGAACTTAGAAGGTTTGATGTTTCCATGTTGCGCTCCAAGCGGCTTCGAAGAAACATCTATCTCATTTGCAAGAACAAAGACACTGACTGTCACTATTAAGGAAGCAATAATCCCTTATTGTAAGTATGGAGAAGTGATAGACATACTAAGGAATATACTTGTATAGCACATACCGATAAGACACTAAGCAAAGAGTCCGATATACTGTGGTTATGGGGTGTATCGGAGGCGATGCACTTTGATGATTTTAACGCTAACCAAGAGCCCAACCTGCCATGGCAATTACCATCTATATACTTCAGTATAGACACATTTCCATGAGCATCACAGGCACCCAAAAGTAGATAGATGTGAATATCTCTATTTATGACGAGCAAGAGAAACAGCCCGTGTAACGACTATTGTGGGCATTTGCTCAAAAGCTCTGGAAGCTTTGGGAGTTGAACTTCGGGCGTGGGACCAGTGAATTCCTTGACGTGCAGCTGGGAAGTCTGTCTGCGCACTTACAGTAGGAGAGGCAGCTAGAATGAGCGTCGCCTTCGATTTCCCGTCGTCGTCATCTTCCAAGTTCCAGAAGAAAGTGGCGCCGAGAAGGCCAATTTCAACTACGAGTCACATCCTCCGCTTAACTCCTTGTGACATTTGTCATGTGACGTTACAAAGTGACAGTTCTCACCTTGTCAATCCCATGTCAAGCTTCTTTTCCTTTGCACACTATTATGACATCTTTCTGATATCCCTGTTAATGAAGCCGCTCAACTCTCATACTCATTATAAATGTCTACGTAGACCGATGATACGAGGTACGTCCACACGCACATACCTGAATTATTGTGTTTTAATTATCATTTTACACCAATAGTTTGTAATTCCGTTGTCATCAGTCGAATCCAGAGTCATGTTCAAAGTAATTTGCAACCACCGAGCGTTGCCCAGACTCCAGGCAGTATATTACGGTATTTCATATAACGATAACACTCCGAGCCAATATGATGGACATGAGGACGAACCGCTCCGGAATTTCCGATTTTTTTTCCGTCACGCGGTTTCTTCACTTTTCCTGAAAATGACTTGTCGCCCTTTTATAGATGCGAACCACTATCACGGAGACCTGGTTTGAGCTAGGTCGGTTTCCTGTCTATCAGACAGTAGGACAAGGTCCACGTCGTGATTCTAGCGAGACCCTTCGTTACAAAGTGTTACCAGAGGGTTCTAACCTTATCTTGAACCTCTTCCTAGTCCTCTCAGATTCCAGGGCATTGTCACGCCACTTTCTAGATGCCACTTCGGCGACAGATGCGGTGGAATTCATTCTGTGATTTCTTAGGAAAGAATTACTTGAAAACCAGGGGTGCACACCGGCCGGCTAAGATGTTCGATTCGGAAAGGTTTGATTTCCCTTGCTCTCCGAACAAGTACTGTTCGTCTGTTAAGCGAACGGCCTCGTGCCTACAGATGCCCCCAGTTCTTATAAGTACCCTGCTAGCCTTTGATCTCCTTGACTGTAAGGACGATTGTCCTTCCACCCCCATTTATATCACACGCGTTCCTCCCGCTTGAACACTGGCGCCTCTCTTGTACTTTACTCTCTCATATATTCTCGTAATTTGCCTTCTCTTTCAAGTTCGTTGACCGACTAGAATGCTCAGTCTTGGCCCTGGTTCCAGTTGTGATGTATGCTTTGAAAGATTCGGGAAGGATCGCAAGGTCCCTATCTCTATAGCATGCGGCCATGTCTTTTGCAATACGTGAGTCAGTTTCGATACGTGTCTAACAGTCATTAACAGCGCGTTTTTTTAATGTTGTGCAGTTGTGTTGCGCAGTTATCGCGTAGCTGCCCACTGTGTCGGACGCCTTTCACGCAGGCATCGTGCATCAAGCTTCATGTTGATATTGACGCCGTCGTACAAGAGTGTACCGAGGAACAACTCAACCAGGCGCAGAAGCTCCAAAAGTCTATGTGCAATATCGCCGATCAGGGCATTACGGAGCCACTCCTTCGGCAGCTGATTCAAGAAGGCAAAGATTTCTTGAAGACGCAACCCAAACACTTGGTATGCGCCGCTCTTTAGCAATATGCATCTACACACAACCCCTAACCTTTTTTATGTAGCACAGGGATCTCCGGGCTTTCCACAGAGTGGTAACCTACCTTTGTGAAGTGAGGTCGAACCTTCGCTCCCAGAAGCCAGCCGTTGCCAAGTTACACGAAGAGATTCAGAAGCTGAAGGGTGAAAAGGCCGCTCTTGAGAAACAGTTGGCGGAACAGGAGGAACAGTACAAGCAGGACCGAGAGTCTTCGTTGGCGGTTGAGACCAGTTTACGAAGCTCTTACCACGATGCCATCGACGTTTACCATTCTACTATCGAGTAAGTGATCGTAACTTATCATTGCTTAACAATAAGCTTATCTATAAACCAGGCTCGTTAGTTTTGTTCTACCTTCACAGCATTCGTCAACAGAGCTGATATTTTATTATATTATTACAGTATAATAAAGTGGCGCAGCAAAATTCGGAATTGATGGCCAAACTGTCTGCTCATTTAACTTCGTCGTCGTCGAAAAGTTCGACCGAGGACAATAGTTCCACCAACAACTCGTCGGTGGGCTCCTTACTGACGCCAGCAGTGACGGCGGGAAATCTGCAAGAAGTGGGAATTCAAGATCCTAACTCATCCTTCCTAATTTCGCCGCTGCCCCAGTTCACGAGTAATTTACCCGGTATGAACAGCACAATTTCCACGCTGACGGACATCGAGGAAGAGAATGAAGGAGAGGTGGAATATGGCAGCGAGTATGAACGAGAGGAGGGAGAGGCACAGGAAGAGGAAGAAGAGTCGGAGGACGAAGGTTTGTTTTCTGAGGACGACGACGTTCAACACCATCGAGAAGTCAAGGCCCTCGAATCCTCTGGACTGTCGCGTACTGCTCCGAAATCTTACGAGGACTATCGCCGAGCTCGTTCTCATTCACACCCTGCCCCTACTCTACAAAGTCGGAGTCAGAGTCCTCCAAGGTCCCTGATAAGTCCCCCTCCTACGTCTACATCGCAGACCAGTGGCTACACTGCGCATCATCTGGCAGCCTTTTCTTATTCGCAACACTCGAAGGAAGCGCCCTCAATAGACACGCCTTACGGATTCCGAGACGAAAGGTTACAGCATATCCTCGAAGTATCTCCCTCTCCTTCCTCATCGTGGCCAAACTCGAGTGCGAGTTACTTCCCAGCCTCATACACAAACCGAGACACTTTTAATTATCATGACGGTCGGGTATCTCCTCCTGATTCGCTTACTGACCGGTCTTCCAACTCCAGCAAGACTTCGGCATCGTCGTCGTATCAACAATCATCGCCGTTAATACCGTATTCGACCTCGATAGGTGATAAATACGCCAATATGCTGGCATCCAGTCCTCAATCGTACATGAACAAGAGCGCGCTTTCGTCTTCGCCAAACCCTATAAGTCATGGTCATGGCTTATCAACTGCAAGTGCTCAGGCTCTTAGACTGGAAGAGGAGCGTCGGAGACGAAAGGAAATGGAGCAAGAGAAACTCGCTCAGGAGCACGGGGATCGACTGCATTCGTTCGGTACTGAATCAGAAGCTCGCCGCACCGCCGTCGCCTCTCCTGCTGGTTCGACTGCATCGGCTTCTACTGTTAGCTCTGGTGCTACTATCCAAGGTCCTCGGGCAACGCAGTCGTCTTTCTATGTGGATCCTGTCATCACACCCGCGTCAATGTCACAGTGGCGGCCACCGACGAACAACACCCAGAGCAGTACTTATGGAAGGTCGGGACAAAGCACGGTGCCCCCGCAGCCTTACGACCAG
>Ga0247779_1000516_pt1 | contig 23776 bp, 26 predicted proteins | sample UWRJL221509R5_FD_179925 | JGI IMG/M metagenome (GOLD analysis project Ga0247779, IMG submission 179925) | Plant litter microbial communities from Arlington Agricultural Research Station in Wisconsin, United States - UWRJ-L221-509R-5 | ecosystem: Environmental > Terrestrial > Plant litter >... | reverse complement strand
CACTCACACGATTACCAACCACGTACAGGCGCGATCTACTCCATCGTCACCCTCCTCGCATGTGCCGCGCCCAAACTCACATTCCAGATCTACGGCATCATTCCCGTCCCTGCCTGGCTCGCCGTCTTGGGCTTCTTTGCATGGGATTTATATTCCACTGTTTCGGAAAAGGTGGGGTGTTTGTCTTTCATTCCTTCCTTCTCTTGATCAACTCCCGAATCAATGACTGACTGATTGTTTCTTTATAGATGGGTATGACAGATACGGTGGGTCATATTGGCGGTATGGTTGCTGGCATTGGGTTTTTCGTTATGAAGCGGTTTAGGATTTTGTAGATTGTGTGTGTGTGTGTGTGTGTGAATTTTGAAATAAGTCTTGTTTGATTCGCTCGATTTTATACACGCGTGGCGCCGACCCGTTTATCCCAGGGGAAAAGCTGATTAGATAAATGTCATGTGTAACCTGATTGTTGTTTCCGAGGGTTAAATATATTGTGTATCCTGCCGAAAAAGCTGGGATAAAGATGATCTTTATCCCTGGAAGTTTCCGAGGGTTAAATGATACCTTCATCCCGCAATTTTTCTAGGAGATAAAGGTAATATGTTTCCCCATCTTTTTCTCAGGGATAAAGGTGACTGTACAGTCACATGTAACTTTGTCTTTATCCCAGGGATAAATGTGATGTATCCTTTGTCTGTTTCCCGGAGATAAAGGCCTCGGGCTTTCTAAATTTGGCATCTCCGACCCATATAACCCCAGGAAACAGACAAAGGATACACAACACATTTATCCCCGGGATAAAGGCGAAGTTAAAGGTGACTGTACAGTCACCTTTATCCCCGGGAAAAAGGTAGGGAAACATGTTACCTTTATCTCGCAATTTATCTCAAGGATAAATGATACCTTTATCTAATCAGCTTTTTCCCAGGACTAAATAGGTCGGCGCCATGGGTGAGAGTCTCGAATCCAGCCCCTGTAAAAGGCAATTCACAGGTGAATGTACTGTGCTAGTCTAATCCTACATGCAGGTCCGGAACCGTGCTGACTGATTTCAGCATTTTTAGGAACACATGAATGTACAAACAGAAATTCATAACACACTACTAGTATGCTCGTTAATTAAGATTGTCAAGAATAATTTTAGACGTGTTATCAGTGCAGTGCACACATTTCCAGTCTCCAACTATTCTATATTCTCTTAATCATACATTAAAATCCCTGTAATACTAAAAAATCCAATGGAAAATGGCTCAAGAACCTGAGAAAGTTAAACTACTACCTTACCTTTCTTATAGTTGCTATCTCTGCTCTCTCCAAGGACCCATCATCTGAATTCGGACAGTTCCCCTTCTCCAAATATCCTGCTATGATCATTGTTTGTCCAACCAAGGCCCTTCAAGTTAACATGGCAAGTTTGGATCTATTACCCATATGTTGATGTTAAAATTGAGCTCATCACACAGGCTGCTAAAAACAGGTCCAGGTGTATACTATACTAAATTGGTCAATTCATTGGTCACAGGTCACAGGCCTTCCTGACGAGACGAAATTTGGCAGTGGTCACAAGGTCACAGCCAACACTGACGAAATGATTTTGCAGATATCCAAATTGGTCACACAATTTTGCTGATTTTCTCAAATTTCTTTGCCTCATTTCATCAATCTTGCCTCAAAAAAAGCCCCAAAAAACCCACTTTCACATGTCTTTCCATCAAAAAGTGAAAATTCAAAGCTGAAATTGTGCGTAAATAGCCCAATATGATCTATTAATACATATTTTTTGCCAGTGTTGCGACGAAATTTTTTTTGGTCACAGATCGTTCATGAATTTGACGGAACCAATATTTTGTCAGAGCAGTCATAAGTCACAGGCCCTGACAAATTGACTGATTTAGTACAGTACGGCAAAGCACTCGCTGGTGCTAAGGGTAGTGAATATCAACCTGTGGACATGTAGAAGGCAGGAGAAAGAATGTCGATGTCACTCCACAAATGTGAAAGTTCATTGAAAATCTCTATTTTAGGGAATTTGATGACAGCAACTTGCAAAATCAATCAGCACGGTTAGAGGGACGCACATAGAATCAGACTATATATGAAGTAAGTCTCCATCAAAGATGTCAGGAGACTGTATAACGTAATATATAGTCTGACTATGGGAGACTAGTGCTGTGCTCTGATGGCAAAATTGGAGAGCATCTGAGTGATGAGTAGTACTCAGTCTGCCCCAAAGTATCTGTTCAGTAACACAGATTTTCCAATAAATCCATGCAAACACAACACAAAGGTGTTTGCCTGTGACTTACAGTGAGGGACAAAACCGTTCAAATGTTTTTTGAATTTGGACTGTTACTTGAATAACTCAGGACTGGCTGATCCAAAATGGTTGAAATTTTTAACCAAGGTAGATTAAGATGTGATAAACAAGATAAAATTTGTTGTATTACATAATATTATTTTATTCTCACACTATTAATATTCTACTGGTACAAGTACATTTGAACAGTTTTGTCCCTTCTATATTATAATATAGTATTCTAGGTTTTTAGTACTTGGTATAACCTCCCTTGGCCTGTAACACATCCTGAATCTTTCTAGGCATACTCTTCACTAGATTTTGACAAAAAAAAGGTGGAATATCATTCCATCCCTTTTGTGCCCTCTCTCATAGCTCTGCAATTCCAGAAGGTGGCCTTTCATAGTCTCCGAGTCTGGTTTTGAGGTGATGCCAAAGGTGTTCAATTGGATTTAGGTCAGCTGATTGAGGGGGCCACTCCATGGGTTGTAATCCACTCTCTTGAAGCCACTTCTGGACCTTTTTGCTCTTGTGTTTGGGGTCGTTGTCTTGCTGAAAGAGGACATTCTCTGGCTTTTTAGTTTAATATTCAAGGCTTGTCTGAAGTTCATCTTCCAAAATGCTAACAAAAAAGTCAGCATCCATCCTCCCATCAATCTTGGTCTCATATCCAACTCCTTCCCAAAACATACAGCCCCAAAACATCAGAGAACCTCCTCTGAACTTGACTATTCCCTGGACCAGCCTATCATTCAAGCCCTCTCCCTCCCTTTTCCACACCCACTGCTTCCCATCTGACCTCAAACAATTAACTTTTATTTCATCTGTCCATACAACATGTTTCCAGTCATCCACTGTCCAGTATTGGTGGGCTTCTGCATAGTCTATCCTCATTCTCCTATGCTTTTTGGAGAGATATGGTCATTTTTGCTTTGTTACAGCCTTCATACCAACTCCATAAAGTGCTCTGTGTACTGTCTTTACAGTGAAGGATGTGTTGATCATGTCTTGTAAGGTTTTGGTGGCATCAGTGGCATTGTCAACCTTTTGAGAAGTGATAAGACAAATGGTATATTGGGTATCAGTAGGAGAAAGCTTGCGTGTACGGCCACCAGTAGCTTTAGAAATTGATGATCAATGTGTAGTATATACCATATATAGAACCAGCACTTATACCAGTGGTGGTGGAGATAGCATGTCCAGAAAGTCCTTTGTCAAGGAGTTCAAGAACACAGTTATATTGAGCAGGAATAAGTGATCACATGAGGGTCTGAGAGAGTATCTGATGTGGGAGATAGTCACAGTTTGTGCACAGAGTATATATACATATTTGAAGCCAGTCACATGATTTTATTTGTAGCTATTTGGTTTGATTAAACAAAGTCACATGTTTAATGTATAGAAGGGACAAAACTGTTCAAATGTACTTGTACCAATAGAATATGAATAGCGTAGGAGTAAAATAATATTATGTAATACAACAAATTGTACCTTGTTTATCACATCTTAATCTATCTTGGTTAAAATTTTCAACCAGTTTGGATCAGCCAGTCCTGAGTTATTCAAGTAACAGTCCAAATTCAAAAAACATTTGAACGGTTTTGTCCCTCACTGTACAAGGGTTCATAATCCATTCGTAGGTCTGCAACGCACAGAAATGATGTTTTCAAATGGTATTCTTGTATATTTATTTTTTTGAACTATAATATAACATATACATGTTTAATCCTTGTCATTCATCAATCAACAGTGGATAGTAAAATTTTATTATATTTGACAGTGCTACTCTCGAACATTAGCCTGGCGACTACTAGCTATCACATACACTAGCAAGTCACTCCCTTTCAGCAGCAGCACATTCCTCTCTGGCCAAGCATTCACACATTTTGTGGCCTTTGGACCCAGCAGTTGCTCAGAATAATCGACGATAAACTCCCAAAATAAATGCAAATTGAAGCCATTGACCTCTTCTGTCCACACACTAGCATTAGAGAGGTTAAAGGCCAGCTAGTGTGGTGATTGGTTGAGTGGTGTTGAGAATAAAGAAAATTTATTGAGCGTACCATGACCGCCGCATAAGCAATTGACCGTGGTGTAACTCTGTCTATACCCAGCTTGCTCGCCACATTCTTCTTTGTTGCTTTTTTCTGTCTCAATGTTTTTTGCAACTTCCGATTAGCCCCATGCTCTGTCTCCTCGTCAAACGAATCTGCTGAGAAAGGCGATGTGAAAATTGCGCAATACATCTAAAAATGATATTGTCAATCCTTGTCTAGCATGCATAAAGTGGCCTACCTTCACAAGCAGCTGACTCTGTAGAAAGTTTTGTTCCACATCATTGGGAGAACCCTTGCTTTTGGAATACAGGCAAGCCAGAAAGTAATCATCATTGATGTTGAGCTTGTAATCAATGATGTCCTGTCGGACACTAGGTGATGGAGCAATCATCACTACAGGCAATTGTCACATAGATATAGAAGGTGATTATACATACTTTGGGTCCGTCCAATCATATGTAATTCCCCTCAACAGCCCACCCATAATCTCATTCTTGAATCCACGGTCATTGCGGTCTCCCGAGTGTAATGGTGTCTTTGGTTTATAGTCTGCATTGATCCACTCAGCAACCAGTCCTCTGATACGCTGTATATCATCAGACTGGGCATCTTTTGCACTATTATCCAGCTAAGAAAAATAGATGAGTAAGGTTGAGTAAAAGAGAACAGACAGCCTACTGAATCGGTAAATTCATCTAGCTCTTTCTGCGTGACCTTGTCATCTTTGATCATTCTTTCAAGTTGTGAGATGTGTTTGAGAAGAATATCATAAGCAGCAAATGTACGGTCATGGCTGAATGAAGGAATGAGCAAGCATGCTTCAGAATGGTACCAACTTACTTCAGTTCCTTTAAAGCAAGGTCCTCCTCCGTTTCCATGTTATTGTTGATATCCCCTTCTCCTTCTTCCTCTGCAATTAAACGAGAATCCACGTCAGCTAGCAGAAATATAACTGACTCAAACATAGTGACCAGTCGTCCTATGCCACGGCTGTCAGTCCTTGTCCTATAGAAAATGAGTGAATAGAGATTTAGCTGATATAAAGGTGTGAATGGTGAGACACTTACGTTTTCTTTCTCTTCCGTTTGACATGATCAGGCCCTGTTCCCAGCTCATTGAGCTTGTTTTGCTTGGCTTGTAGCAGACATTTGAGGCGGACAATTTCGTTCTTGTCATTGTCCGAGACCTGAGAGCTGCTGGTGCATGGGGAAGAAGAAAGAGGAGGGGGGGAGGACAATTGATGCGATGGCATGGGAAGGGAACTTACACAACTGAGGGAGTGGGTGGAGGTCAACGTTTGTTGCAAGGACGATGTAAATCTGACCTACCTTTTTATACACCGCTGATTGAAGAGAAAATTTTGTGGTCCTGACTGACTGTCGGGCAGTCTGTGGATCCATCGCGATCATACAGCGGAATAGTGGCCTCAACACATGCAATTTTTTCTGTCAGAGGCAGATGTAGGGCGGAAAAACAAAAGAACTTGGCAAAAAATTGAAAGAAACAGGTCAGGTCACATGTCACATGAAATAATCACACTGACCATGTATTGAACTTTCAACTCAAACACAACACATCTTTTTTGCTCCTGTTACCAGCATCCACTCTTTGTGTGCTCATTAGCTACATCTTTGGGCTGTGATGACCAATGCATTCTCTCAAGGGCTGGCAGAACTTACAATCTTTGATTGTAATATTATTGATTGTAATGGCCACTTTACAATGTGTTGCAGCCTGCAAGGCCACATTTAACGATCATCCAAGTATCAACAAGCACAAAAGGACCTGCAAGCATGTTCTTGAACTTCATGAAAAGTGTCATACATGCCGTTTTGAGTCAACTCCACCATTGAATCATAGCAGACTCAGTGTTTCGGCACTATCTGATCGAAAAATCAGACTGCAGGTGCGCTACTAAAATTTGAACCAGAAATCAGCTCCTAATATCCTAAATAGCGCACTCTTTTAGGTGTACAGCCTACTTCAGCAGATGAACAATTAGCTCAGTCGCCTATAGCTGAAGTTTCTGCAATAGACATTGAAATGTCTGATGACATTTTGACTTCGGAAATGGATATCACACTCAATTCTTCATTACCTGACCCACCACCACCACCTCCTCAACCCTCTACTCCTGCTACAACCAAGTCTGGCTGGCTATTAAGATAGTGTCGCATTCCGTGATGGTGTCAGGATATCCTTCACAAAGCTCCACCTCCCCTTCCTGAGGCAATTGAATCTGGGGCCACTGCTATAAATAAATCACCTTCCCCACCTTCTCACTCTCCGGTGATGGACCGTCTTATAACTATTGCAAATAAATTTGGTATTTGGCGTGATTATCCAACATGCCTGACCCGCGACCCAGATGACTCTCTCACCCTTGATGATCTCACAAGTGTAGCTGCGCCTACCAACAAAACTGTAGGGATATCATCCGAAGAGGAGTCTTGGCCTAATTATTGGCCTTTTGCCAACTTGACTATTCATGAAATTATGAAATGGCTCAATAATGGCAATTCAATGAAGTTGGAAGCCGAAACCATTAAACTGGTCCGCAATGTCTTTTTATCACCAGATTTTGATCCTGAACATCTGGTTGGATTCAACGCACATGTAGAGAACCAACGGCACAATAAAGAACTCTCCAAATCTGAGCTCCGTCAACTCTTCACAGACACCCACATCGACATTTTGGTTCCTTCAGGTGATTCAGGTGTGCCACCAAAACCATTCACTGTCCCAGGGCTTTTACACTGCAGGCTCACTTCAGTCATTAGAGAAGCATTCAACAGTCCTCTTTCCCATCTCTATCATTTTTTGCCCTTCCGACTTTTTCAAAAATCTCCTGTCACAAATGACCCGGAGCGTATATACGGCAAAATATACACCTTGGATGCTTTTCTGGAAGCCCACAAGAAAGTCCAACAAGCTCCTGTTCCATCTGTTCGTTTTAGTGATTGTAGTGATCAAACACTTTGAAATTGGACTTGTAGATATAGATTTGTATATAAATTTTGCAGTCTTTCGTGTTTTTGGACAGTATTTCATAAATAACTCTTTGTAGAAAATAGCTATTAACCCAATTGTTGCGGATTCGTTTTCTCCTCAACGAGACAAATCCGGCAGTATATAATATGTAGCATAGCAAGTAGTTTGGTGCACCAGCAATTTCGAACGCGATATTGTGGGTGCCTAAAGTCACACCTAGGCAAATTTAGTACAAATAGAGGCAAACAACTGGGTTTTCCTACTATGTCTGGGGAAACACAGACAAGTGAATGGGTTTTGGCATCTGTAGAAGTAATATACTATTTTTACTCAGACTAATCATTGTTGTGCATTTGAGACTTGACTCTATTGTGATTCATTAGTCTATTGACTATTGACTTATACTATTGTCAATGTCTAACACCATCTGATGACCCAGGGTGCAAGCACGAGAAGGTTGTGGCTGCATTGATGTTCTCATCGGACACAACCCAACTTGCTGATTTTGGCAATGCCAAAGGATGGCCCATATATCTTATGCTTGGCAACCTCAGCAAGTATATTCGTGCACAACCTAAATCAGGTGGCATGCATCATCTGGCCTATATCCCATGTGTATGCTTATTTAAAAGTTTTATCATAATTTACGAGCTGACATAGTATGCCTCATTAGTTATCAGACAACTTTCATGATTTTGCATCCTCATTTTATGCCAAATGGCGGAGCCAAAAGCCACAATTCCTTGCTCATTGTCGATGCGAGTTAATGCATGCTGTATGGAAGACCATTTTAGATGATGATTTTCTTCATGCATACACATATGGTATTGTGGTCAAATGCATAGACGGAGTGGAAAGACATGTTTACCCTCATTTGTTTACCTACTCAGCAGACTATCCCGAGAAGTAAAAATTTTACCACATCTATGGCATGCTTTATGACTGACAGATGATGTACAGAGTATTATTGGCCATTATTCGAGACAAGGGTATCTACCCTTGCCCTCGATGTGAAGTTCACAAATCATTACTGGATCGCCTAGGTCTTTGGTTGGATATTACGAGGCAGGTTCGAGAATTCTGAAAGTACTATTCTGAGAAAGTGGCTATTGCACGCCGCAGTATTTATGGTCTCGGAAAAGGTGTCGTTAGTGCCCCTGTTGATAATTTGTTGAAAAGTTTCTCAGGTGTTCCAACAGAGGTCAGGATAATTGTCTGTGATCCAAATATTAATCAAAATAGCTAACTGCTGCCTTACTATATACAGAATGCTTTTGTGCAGCATCTCAGCGAGGAATTTAATCCTCCAAATATGCTTGCTGTTGATCTCCTGTATGAATTTGAATTTGGTGTGTGGAAAGCACTGTTTTCACACCTCATTCAAATTCTGTATGCCGCCGGTCGTGGTTCTGACCATCTTGTCATAGAGCTTGACCGACAATATTGCCAGATTTCCAGATTTGGTAATGGAACTATCAGAAAATTCTCAACAAATAGCTCAGAGATGAAGTGACTGGCTGCGTGAGACTATGAAGACCTACTACAATGTGCTATTCTGGTCTTTGAAGGACTGCTCGATGAACCCTATAATCGACGTCTCATGAAACTCCTTTATTGCACAGCTGAATGGCATGCACTCGCAAAATTATGAATCCACACTGATGCTTCCTTGGACTTGCTGGAAAAGTTAACAACAGAGTTTGGACAGCTCATGCGCCAATTTCGGGATGTAACATGCATGGCATTTGTCACCACAGAGCTTCCAAAAGAAATGACTGCTTGCATTCGACACATGCTTCAACAACAATCAACATCTGTCTCCAGCACAAACTAGCCTAATGCTAATGGGCAAAAACCAAAAATTTTCAACCTGTCAACAGTCAAATTCCACTTCCTTGGTGATTACATGACCTGGATAAAATGCATGCATACCACAGACTCATATTCAACACAGCTGGTAATGTGTTATTCATGAAATATTTTCTGAAGTATTAAAGTATGACACTGACCTTATGATTTAGGGAGAATTGGCGCATCGCCTTATCAAAAGCTTTTACGAGCTGACAAATAAAAAAAATGCAATGAAGCAAATTGGGAAGAAAGTGATTAGACATGAAGCATTCCGGGGGGCCAAAAAAAGAGAAATTGAAGAAGCAAGACAGAAACCCCGACTTGAAGAGCATCACTATATATCCCCATCTCGTAACACACCCATCCAATTATTCAACTTTGTGTGTGCTAACCCAAATGATCCTGCAAAGAAGGCTGGTCTTTTTCATTTTCTTTCTTTTCCAGGCATACTAACATGAACTGCTAGGAATTTATGCCCAAGCTACACAATCATCTTCTTGGACGTCTCCTCAATCGTGAATTTGATGGTTGTGACGAGCATGTGGACTTTACCGATGAAGAACAAAACAATATTTATATCAAGAACAACATTATTTTTTGCCACCAGACTGCACACATCAACTATACAACTTACAATATGAGACAATCTTTCGACACAATCAACCCTCAAACATGCCCCTTTATCATGGTTGCAACACCAGAAAAAGAGCCCGGTGCACATCCATTTTGGTATGCACAGGTACTTGGTATTTTTCACGTGGATGTCCGACACACTGGATCCCGCTCAAAGGACTTTCGCACAAAACAAATGGAGTTTCTGTGGGTACATTGGCTAGGAACAGAGCCTGGACATATATCAGGCCATATGTCAGCATGTTTGCCAATGGTTGGATATGTACCAGATTCTGATGACGATGATTTTGGCTTTGTTGACCCTGCTCTTATCCTTTGCAGCTGTCACCTGATTCCAACATTTTGTCGAGGATGGACAACAAGCCTTTTATCAACTGTGGAGGCCACAGATGCGAGGTCAGCTGGAGAAAAGGATGACTGGACAAACTACTATGTAAATATGTGAGTTTGCCATTTGAATTTGTCATTGATATAGACCTAACCATTTTTCTTTACTTTTCAGTTTTGTTGATTGTGATATGATTATGCGCTATTTAGGCCTTGGAATAGGCCATAAGCATCATAAAATAGAGATTGATGTTGCAGACAACACACCTATCATCCTTGATGAGCAGGAGCCTGACAATCCTGGCAGACCATACAATGATGAAAATGGAGAAGATGGTGGTGATGACGGCAGTAATGGTTCCGATACTGAAGGTGTTGATGATGATGATATTAATTTGAACATGGATAGTGATGATGATTCATTGGGGTATGATGACTTGTAAATAGCAATTTGATATCATATTCAATGTTTGAACAAGATACATTAGTAAGCTACTTGAAACAATCACCAAATTTTTTGAAGATCAACGAAACATCATCTTTGAGAACATGCAGCTCCTCATAAGCACTCTGCAATGCGGATGAAGATCCTTCTTGTAGTGTCTCGATTTCTGCCCTGGCTTGTACAAGCTCTATCTCCAAGTGATGGATAGAGGCACGTTGGGATTCGTGTTGAGCCTGCATATAGGTAAGCATGTTGCCAATGGTCCCGACAGCTTCGCTGACAGTGTTTGGCACAGGTGCAACATCTGCAGTTAAGCCTGCAAAAAATAATAATCAACATGGTGAAATAATGACAAAGGAATCATATATACCTTCTCGACCAATGCCCGCAGTCGATGGCTGAACAATGCTGGCCATAAGATTATCTACATATGTCTGCAAGTCCGTGTTGTCGTCTTCAGAGCTGCCGGGCTGGTAAAGTCTATTCAGATATAAATTAGTTTCATCTATGATTACACTAGAGGCCTATAAATCGAAGTAACTTACAATGCAAGAGCTGCATTAGTCCTATTGGTGGTCTCCCTCACTGAGCGTTCACTCTCACGCAAAGTAGAACCTAAGTGCCCATCCACCATGCCTGACGACGCAGATGCGCTGGCCCCGGAAGAGGAACTCATGCCAGTCTTGTGCCCAATGGTCAAACCCAAGTGTTTATCCAACATATCTGACAAGGTGGACAAACTGGGCCTGGCAGATGAAGAGCTGGCATCAAGACCTGGGTTTGTGATACTGGCAAAATGGCGTCTGAGAGTAGGCCAAACTTTGGCAGAGGGTCCTGGATCAGGGGCAGATGGAGCAGGGGCAGATGGAGTCGAGCCTGGAGAACCTGGTTCAGACCCATCTCTATCAGAGTGAGCTTTTTGACGAGTGGCAGACTTGGGCTTGCAAGGTTTAGAAGGAGATGGAGGGTCATTTGAGTTGGAGGGTGTAGTGCTACGTGCTCGACCCTTGCCTTTCTTGCCCGTTGATTTTGGGGTTAGAGCCATATCAAAGAAACAAGAGAGGTGGTGGCAAGGTCAAACTGGGAATGCAAGAAATTTGGCTGTTATATAGTTGTCTGGATTGCCGGTGTCGGCATTGATCATAGGGATTGTGTTGAGGAGAGGACATTGGCTCAAATATGACCACCACTGTCAATGACAATGACGGCCAAGTTCAAGGATGCTGTGTGCTTAATCAGCAATTGTTACTGATTTCTCCCCATTTGCTTAGTCATTGGGGAGAAATCAGTAACATCTCCGGTTGGGCGGACTGTTATAATGGCTACACCCAACGGACATGCTAAAGATAACCCAACTATCAGAAATATGAATGAGTGCAAAATGAATGTAAGATTGTATATCATATATATAAATGCTACAGTAGTTTGTACAGTATTACATAGTATTCAAAATGATTATTATGCATAATAATGCTACATATGATACATGACACAATTGTAACCACTCATAATTCCTATCACGGAATCATAATCTCATGTAAGACAGTGCATACTGTAATAATTCTTGTACTACATTGTCAGTGGTATACACACAAATAACTTTTTCCACATTTTACTGATGTATTGAGACATAAGATGAACCACTGATGGGCAAATTTTAACAGAAATGTGAGTGTACTCACTCCGATGAATTCAAAAGCCAGAAAAACTTTTACAAAAGAGGAATGCAAAGTTATTAGCCTCAATATTCTCCACCCTGAGTCATTACAACAACTGCAATTCTTTTGGTTATGTTGCTGACTTGGATGCACTTTACTACAGAATTATTCCAAGCTTTGAATATGCAACGTCTTCCATCTGACTTAGGCAAATCATACCCTCCTTGGGTGAATAAATATTCATCCCTACATAAATCATTACCCACAGGTGACTCAGCCTCAGCCTTGGACAATTCCTCCATCTGCACCGGCAGTGCCTCAGCTGCAGCCACTGAGACATATATTAATGTCCCCTATACCAAATTCTTCTCTTTATTCTCCTACTAGATTGTCCTCAAGACCTCATATGAGGCTTTTTCTTCCATATGTATTGTTACTTTTAATGTCAGTCTTCCCCTCCCAACCTGCATCCATTATCATTGACATCCCTTCTGGACACAAATCACATCATGCTTAAACGGGAGGCCAATCACAAAGAGAGTCAAAATAACAGTGATAATAGAGTGAACAGCATCAAGGCAGCAGAAGACAGCAAACCAAATACAATTGTTCAGAATATCTCTGCAAGTATGGGCAACCATTGTCTAAGATGCTCTCAGGTAGTTATGTGCAGTGTTTCTTCTTCTAATCTTTAGCCAATCATGATATAGGGCCAGAGTCTGGCTATTTCTTTTTCTTGTTTTTCTTTTTATGTTTATTGGACAAAATAGCTACATAAAAATTGACATGCAGTGGTATGGAGCTGTTTATCTATGGCAACGATGCTCACCTATTTACATAAAAAGTCACATGTTGTGTATAGCTTTTTTTGATCTTGACTCTTTAATTTCAATCCTATTCTCACAAAAGACTTCAATCCAACAAGTACTTTATCATCACAGCTACTTCCAACTAAGAGGAATTACATACAACAGCAACTGGGAGATATCTCAACAATCAACAAGGTCTCTAAAATGTTGGCTTTTGATGTTGCAAAAGAGGAAGATATTAGGCGCCAAACTGGACACCCCCTACCAGCCAATAATGTTTTCTCTTAATCTTCTACTTTCACTAACATTAATAGATCCTCTATGTTTACTGGTAAAAACCATGCTTCTGGTCCTTGCAATGTTTAAATGGCAGCAACAAATTTGAGCCTATGCATGCCAGTAGTTATTCTCCCAGTCCTCAGGGGAAAATATGAGGACAGATTTCGGAAAAAGTGCAGGATTTAATTGATGAGGTATATCAAGAAATATAAAAATACAAAAAAGGAAATATTACAGGACCTCTCGAAGAAGATCAAATTCTCTGAGGAGCATATCAAGAAATGTTGGAGAAAAAAAGATGTTTGAACTTGCACCAAAAATCAGTGGAATATGTACCAGTCTTTCTTTCAGGATTCTAGTTCAGAGAACAAATACAAGAACCGCAAAAGAGAGAGGAAACAAGTTGGCAATATGAAAGCTACTGATCAGCTCTTTTTTCATGAATACTTCGTTTTGCACTATGCTGATACAATTGTACTATGCCAGCCACAGAATATTTTAAAAGCTTTTGAACTGAATATAAAGACTGCTGGGAAGATATTTTGAAAACTTACCACAATATCAAAACAAGTGAACACATGGCAAATTCAACCATTGGCCAGAGAGCTAAAATATTTGATTCATTTATGAAAAAATTAGATGACATAGTAGGATTTATGCATTTCAAGATGAAAAAAGCTAGCTTGATAAGGTTCAAAGAATTTTGGGCCTAATAAGAACCTGCATATCTGAAGATACAGGTTTAGTGTGTGCATCTGAATCCAAGGGTGCGAAAGGAGTAAGCTACCTAAATAGGTTATTTGTCTTCTATATGGTGTTAGTGCTAATTATGACTATAACATATAATTAGGTCATTAACTTTTTGAACTATGAAGAAAATACTATGCTCGGAATATTAAAGAACTTTGTGGAGTAAGATTGATTTAATCTGCATTGACTGAATCAACTGATAGCTAATATATTATTTTGCTTCTTTTAATAGAAGAAATGTTGTAGAAGAAATTTGCTGTTTACATCTTGAACACCTATCAACTTCTTTAATGATAACAGACACTCAAACAGGGCTCAAGAAAGAAGTGACAGAGAAAAAAATTCTCACTCCCCAAGTTACACTACATAAGCCAAAATGTATAGGTAGACCACCCTCAAAAAATAAGAAAGATGATAGTCTAGGACCAGGGGCAACAATCAAATACAATGATGGAAAAGAAGAAGTAATAGCAATGTTTAGTACATGCAAATATAATACACTTACTTGCATGGATTTAGCATTTTATTTTGTTGTATATTTTACAGTGAAGGCTGGAATTCCTCTTCCAAGGCATGGTCACTTTATGTGGCACCTTATTTTGAAACATGCTGCTGATTCCCCTTTTTAAAGTACAGAATCTACTTAGCTTTTATACTATCAACTCTGGACTATGTATGTAAGTGAAACATTGTCAAAGTGAACAAATGGCTAGGAGTAGGAGTACTAATGAACTGCACATTTGCTGTGTTTGCTGTGTGTTTGAGAAAGAAATGGAAAATAAACAATTAAATTAACCTAAAAATGAAGGAAAAGATGATTGATAGGTAAAATGTCTTGATTAACGAATGGTAAAAAAGAGTGTTTACATATGCACAGTTGGGAGCCACTAAGAACCTAGTATTGAGTGATAAATTGTCTTGGTTAAGTCTTTTGGGTCAACCATAGTTAGCAAATGGCAGAAATTGAGCTAAACCGAACAGAATAGACTATTTTTGACATGTTGATGTGCAATTGATGTGTGGCTGATGCAGGAAAAAGACAAATTCCCATTCAAAATAGATGATTTCCTTGAGGTGAGCCTTACAGAATGTACTGTCAGGCTGAATCATAAATAAAAAATAGACCTTTTTTCCTTCCTGAAGGATGTAATTGTGAGTCATGTGTGTTGCCATCCATGATATGAATTCTTTGTGTTTTTCTAATACTCCTATAATATGTATAACTGGGTATTTTGATGCTTTGTGTGATCATGACTGATTAACAGCATTGTTGATGATGATTGTATGACAAGGAGAGGGAGGAACTGATTGAGACAACATAGTTGAATATTCAAAGATGAACATTGAACAGAAGGAAAGAGCTGTGGTGACTGTTTTATTTTTGCCTTTTGGATTGAATTACTTTGGATGATTTGGGTCCCTGACTGCTGACTGGTTGCGATAGTGTCATAATCAAGAATGGGAATTGAAATATACAAAAATAGAAAAATTGAAATGTGAAAAAATGTAATTGTACAACAGGGACTTATGTTATATCAGGTACATTTATGTTCATTCAATCATAATGCATGACATTGCGACAGGTTTTTTGCAGTGTACCTTCATCATGTAGGTAGTTGAAATGGTTGATGTAAAAATGTTTGATAGCCTAAAAAAAATTATATATCACTTCTTTGCAGAGGTAAGACAAGACATGATACTATGTACATTTGCCCATTTTTTCTTGGAGTGTAGGTCTAAATCTAGTTCAGGAGGTTGGAAGATATTCTCTTCCATCAAAGCCTTGACCTTCTCTGCTCTCCATGCACTGACCACTTTGTTAAATCTAGACTAAGTAGGGTCATATATGTTGATGATGCTCTTGAACTCGTCAAAGGAATCTAAAATCATTTGTTTATGGGAAGCAGTAAATGGATATGTGCAATTCAGATTGTGTATTTGTAGTGTCCTGTTTTGACAATGAGACACACTTTCAGAAGCTTTGGGCATCACAACTCTGAGATTTTATAAAGAAGGAGATGAGAAGGCAGAAAGCAAGTACCTGAATTTTTGTTTCTCTCTTGCTTGTTGCTGCCCTAAGACCAATCCAATCTTGCTCCAGTTTTTTTGTTATCCAAATCATTGTTCTACTAACTGGGCTAGTTGAAACATGAAAAAATTTTGACAAAAAGAGCATTACCACATAGACAGAGCCTTTTACTTGTTCAAACCCTGTTTTATCTACAGTCAGACATCATTGTAACATTAGGAGATAAAGCAATGTTCATGGTCAGATTTTCTTTGTTTTTTTTTTCCCTTTTGGATAATGTTTTCTGCTTGATTTCTCACAAGAACTTATAAGTTATTCATCTGATTCAAAGCAGCAATCTTATTTATCAGACAAGCATTTTTATGCTCCAGCTCAGCGGAGATATACTAGCATATTACAAATAGCTACAAAATATATTCATACCCCACAATATTTTTTTTTTGAATAAATTTGCAAAATGCTTACCAGAACAAGGAAACATTCACACTCAAGCTATTTTTGTGGTCTGGATCAATGTAATGTTGCTGAGACCAAGTGCAAGGTACAAATATACCAGCATCACTGTCATGAATCTCAATTTTGGTTTCCATCTCCGGTTCCATTTTACCAAAGATAATTTTCCGGTCATCAAAACGCACATAGCATCCTTCACATTGAGGGAACACAGTGTCGCAATGCACTCCATCTTGTAAATATTCTTGAGAAAATAAACTTAATAAAGCAAAAGGCAATGAACATACCAGTGTGTATACTCAAATTTGAACAGGCACAGTCAGTCCGAGGAGGTCTCCAGTGATGAGGTTGTCAGGGCAAAGAGTGGGCCATTGTTAGAGGTGCTGATAATGCAGCATCTTTTGGGAGTACTGGTTGCCTGAGAAGCTGTGTCAGAGGATGGTACTGTATCAGAAGATGGTACTTCATCATAGGTCTGCTTGCAGGAGGAGCAATGACCTTTTAAGAAAGGCAAATTTTGATCATTTTTGTTGCTGCTTATGCTTGACATTGAAGTTGCAAGAAGTCATTCACTTTATTGGCCATTTCAAACAACTCTTGTATCTTGTCCGTAGAAACATTGTGCTCATCAGAAAGAAAGGAAATCTTCTGATAGCATTCCTTCTTCAAACACTGTCACTTAAAAGTCAGCTGGGATCATATTAAATGGATCATAAGAAAGATTTAACATACAACTTGCATCTAACATCCAGCATTGGTGTGTTTAGAACCAAACCTTATGTATAGGCCAGGGGGTGTTTGGATATGCCCAATTTCATGGTCCTGAGGCTTGAAGGATTGGTGTCAACCATGATGATCACTCATGTAGTGATCCTCAAGTAGTTTTTGAACTTTAAAGCATATAGAACTGAGGGCATCAGTAGTGCAGTGTTCTTCCTTCCAGGGGGTAGTAGTTGGCATAGAAGAGACCAAAAGGTGGGATAGAAGGATTAATGTTGGGCATGTAGTCATGTTGAGAGGGCGGTTAAACTCAAAGAAAAAAAAACACAGAAAAAGAAATGTAAAAGAACATTTTCCCTATATATATTTTCAAAGAATTAGCTAGCAAAAAGGAATGAAAGCTGTTATTTGTAATAAAAAGAATATCCCTGGGTAGTATGTATGTCCGTCCAAGACAAAAGAAATGAGAACAATGCATGTAAATTCATGCACATGTATTTGAGAACTCACCCTGCCTGTCTGTCTGTCTGTTGTCTAATGAAATAGTTTAGCACTTACCCATGTATTCTAGATCTGCAATTGAGATGAGCCCTTTAGGGCTTATGAGTTTTTGCTTACCTGCTTATCAAATGTGCCATTTAGAGTTCCAAACTTCATACCTCAGCTACTCATCTTGACACTGTTATGGCATACACACATCCCTGAGACTAATCCTATAGAATTTATTAGATATACTACTTACTGTGGTATTCAAATATATTACAAATATACATGTATACTACTTTTATTACACTACTACTCAAAGAACATGAGCATTGAGAGCAAGAACAGAAATTGATTGGAAGCAGAATCATGTAAATGTATAGCCATTAGCTTAGGTACACCTCTCCTGAACTCCACAACCCATAACAATCTCCAGACCAGAATCTGTTTTCCCCTTCTTCTTTTTTCCTTCCACCATCATTGTACATAGATTGAATTAGAGAACAAGCACTTTATATACTTACTTATTATAGATAGAGATAATATTAAATAAAACAAATCAGTTAAAGTATCTAGTAAAGTAAAAACAAAACAAAAAAAAAACACAACAAAAGAATGTCTGCTAGTTCTGAATTGTGAACTATTAAAAGACGGCGCATTGAAATCAGTAAGTTCTAGCTAACCAGATCCTGACAAAGTTTTCATGAAATGGATTCATTTTAGAATTGGTTTTTAGATCTTGAGACCATGGTAGGTGAGGAGGAGGAGGAAAGTGAAGATGATGAATATAATATTTCATAAGGTACATACAGTTTACCATCTTTAAGTTAATTCTATTGACATTCACCTCAAAAACTCAGAAGTTTTCTTGTTGATGATACAGACAAAATTGAACCATGCGACATACTTGCAAGCTATGTCTCAATGCGAGTTGAGGAAATAGGAGGGCCTGAGAAACAAATGTACAATACTTTGCTTGAGCATGTAAGAGCGCGACAATGAGCTGATCTAATGGGCACTCCACCAGCTACTCCATGGTTCCAAAATCACCTGGTCAGCATTACTAAAGATCACAAAGAAGGGGAGATGACCTGGGTACACATACGTCATATGCAAGGTCCACTACAAATATATGTCAGGGACTTGGCTCTTGCAATTGCCATGGGCCAGCCAGAAACTTACGAGTTCTCTGGTTGATACTACAATCAAAACTTACCACACAACCCAAAGGTGTATGTCTAATTCAAATGCTTTTCAACATGGATTTGGCCACTTCAGAATTTGGCCTTGAAAGTGTCACTTGTAAGGCAGAGAAACATATCAAGTATCATTTTCAAGGCCAGGACTACAGTGCACAAAGAGTCTTGGTTATATGTGGTCCTATGCTATTAGCAGCTGCTTTTAGAGGCTAAGTATTACCAAATTCTTACAAATTTGACTTCTTTACAAAGTGTAAGGCAATAAGATATTTGTTTCAACTTACGAACCAGGCAAGAATAGTATGCAACTTGTTCTGCAGAGGCAATCAAGTCAAATGTATGTATATGTGGAACATTACAGAGTATTACAGATTTAGTGCATGACTTATCTGATGAAACAATCACCATTTATTTCTCTTCTCTTGATACTTGCGAGACAGTTTTGCAAATGAAATTAAGAAAGGAGTTTGAGCTCATGGCAATGCTGAAAGATACGAACACACAAAAAGTTATGAAGCTACACAAAAAATTGGCTAGTAGGGTGATTGAGTGGAAGGAAATCCAACGTGAAGTCCTTGGATGAGCAGCAGATTTTCTTTCAATTGAGTCATGCAACTCCTTAGACAAGCCCAAAGCATAGAGAATTTATACCATCTTCATTCACAACAAAACAATGTCTGGAATTTGATTTAATGGGACTAGCTGACAACAAAATAAAGCTATGAAAGAGATCCCTCTCTGATAGCATTTGTCTTATTTGTGCTACTGTAAAAGCTTTGTCTGCCCTACGAGAAGACAAGAATAAGAATGCTTGGACTATAATTGCATATACACAAGCAACTAAGAAGATCAACAACTCAGAAACCAAGCTTCGTGTACAGATCATGGTCTACAACAGGTCTCAAGAGGTGTTTTTAGCGTTGAGCACAGGAATCATATGCCTTTCTAAAAATGTCAGAGGACAACACATATTGCTTACCACTGGCTCATCTACATTGTGAATTTGGTGCCTTGTGGATGTTGGGAACTCGTCCTTGGAACTATGATGTAACAGGTGGCTCTCAAGTACTTATATGACCATACACAAATGATTCATCTGTAACTTCATTCTCAGTCAGAAAAAAAGGAACCAGTATGAATTTCAAGCACATTATTCTCATTATTTCAATAATCATTGACTTATAGGGAGTAATAAAAAGACATACAAGAACAAAATCAGTGCCAATTGTGGGCTTAGAACCAAAACTATTCTTGTGAAGTTTAGACCACCTTCAACAAGACCAGAATTCAAGGAAGATGGTTGGATATGGTGCTCAGATTCTATAGAGAATCTATCATTAGACAAAATCAAAATGTGGTCTGAAGAATGTAAGGCTATTCCTATTCTTGTATATCTTTGTATAGATGCTGACTTTTTTGTGCAGGCAACTCAGTAGTGTGGTTTCAATCTGAGGCTGAGATGCAGTAAGAGCAAGAGAAGATTGAAATCAGACAGGCAGATTTTTTGCGCTGTATCCAAGCATTTGGTTTATCATTGAGCAAGTGGAATTTGCTTGCAGAAATGAATGCAGACTCCATGGGTCAAGTAGCATACACAAAGAAGACATCAGCCCAATACACTGCTCTCCAAAGCAAGGCAAAGGACTTATTCTGCAAGGCCGGTTACAAATAACAAATGGAAGAATGAGAAGATCTAAAGGTCCCCCTCACTGATCTGATACACAAGGACCAAGAGATAAAAGCTATTGTGTTTGTGAGGGATTTAGATGAACATATGTGTGCAAGCAAAGCCAGTGATTTGTTGTTGAAGGTTGGTTGAATTTTTTTTCTGTCATTCTACTCGGTTAAATTTTTTCTTTCTTTTCAACCAGTTGAACTTTCTATTTGTCTTCCATACAGTTTAAATTGCTTTAACTATGGCAAATGGTTGAACTTTGTATTTATTTTTTATCTGGTTTAATTTTCCTGAACTATTTGGCATGGTTTAATTATTCATTTATCTTTCATCTAGTTGAACCTTTTATTTATCTTTCACCCAGTTTAATTTGCTTCAACCACTTGCCATGGTTGAACTTTTTCTTTCTTTTTCATACAGTTCAATTTTTTTCCAACTGTGCTTATATGTATTTCATCCAGTTAGAAGCCTTTTAATCTATGTCCTTTTTGTTACACTTCACTTCCATGTATTTATTTACATATGTCAATTTACTTTCATTTATTACTAAAAATGATGTACAAGAGAATAAATAAGCTATTGGTTTATACATACGGTATCCTACCTCCTCCCTCTTTTAACCAGGTTTATGTTTATTTATATCTGAAAGGGCAGGGTTTAAACTCCAGCCACTGGATTACAGAAACTTTCAAAAACAAAATTCAACTCTCTCTTTGCAAAATCAAGTTTTGTTTAGAAGGACACAATGTCAGCAGCCAGTTGAGCCCCAAGGGCCTGCTTGTCAAAAGCCATCCCAAAAAACAAAGACATTCTCTCCTACTCTTGGTGAAGTATTCTAAAAATTAACTTTTGAAGGAAAAGTGTGATTTTTGAGGGGCTTCAAAGTATACAAGTTGGTGATGTAAATAAAAGAAAAGCATATGACAGAACTTGGCCCAATGAGCAAGTACACACATTTGCCGCTGCCTTTAGGATAAAGAGCATTAGTTAGTATAAGAGATGTATAAGAGGGATTTGGGAAATTATTGCATTGTACGAAGATAAAAGTGTATTAAAAATTGACAATAGTATAAGTCAATAGTCAATAGACTAATGAATTATAATAAAGTAAAGTCTCAAATGTACAACAATGACTAGTCTGAGTAAAAATAGTATATTGCTCCTATAGATGCTAAAACTGATCACTTGTCTGTGTTATTTGGCTCTATTTGTACTAAATTTGCCTAGGTGTGACTTTAGGTGCCCACAATATTGTGTTCAAAATTGCTAGTACACCAAACTATTTTCTACGCTACATATTATATACTGCCAGATTTGTCTCATTGAGCAGAAAACAAATCCGCAGCAACTGTGTTGATATCTATTTTTTACAAAGAGTTATTCACAAAATACTGTCCAAAAACATGCAAAACTGTGAAATCTATGTATATACAAATCTATATCTACAAGTCCAATTTCAAAGTGTTTGATCACTATAATTATTAAAGCAAACAAAGTGTTGTATGCATTGTTGAAATCCATGCTAGGACAAGTTTCTCTCCAGGACAAGAACCAAAATTGACCAGGTCCTTTTTTATCACTCCACAATACAAGCTGGCACGGAATTTGTGACAAGAGGAACCTAACTGTTGGGTGTAAGTGTGTTTTGAACAAGTGCCAGTGTCTTTCTATGAACAAGTCAGTTAAAAAGTGACATTCAGAAGACAGAAGCTTACACTATAATATCCTTGTCATCATTTTTTTTGGGACTGTCAATGAACACCAACAAGTCCCAATTCTTTGAAACAGTAGGAGAAGACTTGGTCATAGCTGACACTTTGCCTGCAGAATGGAGGTGGTGGGTTGGATTACCAAAGCAGACAAAGAAGAGGCTGATAAACCTATAACTCTGTTGTAACATAAGTGTTAAGGCTGAGTATCCAGGATGTCTCTACAATAAAATGACAAACATGATAGGATTTGTTTCATCTCTACTTCCCGCTTTTTCAGAGTTGTTGTTGGGAGGCACCAGAGAATTTGTTGTCTGAGAATTTGGAAAAGAGGACTTGGACAGATTGTTGTTATTATCTGGCATTGACAAGGTCAATGTCTGGTGAGGAAGGCCTGTGTTTCTGGACGTTAAGAAGATTTGTAAGTCAACGTAATTCAGCTAATGAGAGGCTTATACATACATAATAGTATTACCATTTTTTGCACCCAGCAAAGCCAGGAACTCTGCCATGAGTTTGCTTAACAGTAGTTAGTATTTGTAATGTTGAGACATCATAACAATGAATCTTACACATTAGCCATTTGAACTATAAGATCCCTAACAAATGTGTCAGTTAAGTGCACGTATAATTAAAAAATCTATACTGAATTACTGTGGCAAAAGAACTGGTTTTTTTGGATTAATAATGGTCCAGAATATCTTGGCCTTCCATTTTTCAATGGAGCTTGAAGCCAGTGCAACGGAGATCAGAGTGAGCAAATGCAAATTCTTTGAGGGCATTGATAAGAAACTTGGTGTCAGAAGACCATTTTGTCTCCCAGCCTAGCACAGTCATGTGGTACCTTCATTCACTTTCTCTAGCTTGTTGTACAGCCATTTGTTGTATCATTGATATCTCCATTATAGTGCACTGCCTCTTTTTCCGTGATTGTTTCATCTTATATGCTACAGATGAAACATGTGAAGGAATAAAATAAGGGGCAGCTGTCTAAAGTGAAAATATCTTAAGATGGTATGGACTAATCTGAAGTGGTCTAAGCAGGTACAGGGTGGTCTAGGAGAGTCTGAAAGGTGTGTGGACCTGAAGGACAAATTCTAACACCCCCCATAATCTGACAAGTCTACAAAACTGAAAGATAAAGTAAAAATGAATTGAAAAAGCAAAATTAAACCAGAATTTTTATTATTATTTATCTTGGCCTCAAAGAGGCCAATTTATATACCGGTGTATGCTGGAAGTCCAGTTATTAAATACAAAGTGAACTACAGTGAGGGACAAAACCGTTCAAATGTTTTTTGAATTTGGACTGTTACTTGAATAACTCAGGACTGGCTGATCCAAACTGATTGAAATTTTTAACCAAGGTAGATTAAGGTGTGATAAACAAGGTGCAATTTGTTTTATTACAT
>Ga0247779_1000515_pt1 | contig 23801 bp, 22 predicted proteins | sample UWRJL221509R5_FD_179925 | JGI IMG/M metagenome (GOLD analysis project Ga0247779, IMG submission 179925) | Plant litter microbial communities from Arlington Agricultural Research Station in Wisconsin, United States - UWRJ-L221-509R-5 | ecosystem: Environmental > Terrestrial > Plant litter >... | reverse complement strand
TGCCACCCCGGGCCTGAGCGAGCTGGGCCCGCGGCTGAAGACGCTGGCCGCGCAGATCCAGAAGCTCGAGGACGCGCTGGTCGCGCTTGAGAACGAGCCCGAGCCCATGACGGGGGAGATCAACGTGTCGGCCGATGAGGCCGCGTCGATCTTCAGGCAGACGGTGGAGGAGTGCGACGACCCCAAGACTTTGAGGGCGTTCGTGGCGTCAATCGCCGACATGATCGCGGTGCGCGATCAAGAGGTGGTGGTGCACTACAAACCCGAATGCCTCGTCCAGGTGGACGGGCAAGCGGTTCATAGCAAGCACAGTTGGCTCCTCGACCTGGGCTCGAACCAGGGACCTACGGATTAACAGTCCGGCGCTCTACCGACTGAGCTATCGAGGAATTGATCGGTACTTCTTCTGTCTGTCGATAAAAAGAGAACCCGCTGGCGGGTTCTCTTTGAGTTCTGTGGCTCCTCGACCTGGGCTCGAACCAGGGACCTACGGATTAACAGTCCGGCGCTCTACCGACTGAGCTATCGAGGAACAGAGCCTTGCATTGTAGCCTGAATTTTCAGGCGTTCACAAGCGGATCTCCAAACTGGCGCGGAAGGTGCGCGGGGCCAGCGGGTAGAGGTAGACGTGGTCGTACTGGTAGGGCGACTCGCGCCAGGCGCGGCGGTCGGCGAGGTTGTCGATGCCGGCGCGCCAGATCAGCAACTGCTTGCCCCAGTTCTGCTCGATGCGGGCGCCGAGGTCGAGCCGCGTCCAGCCGGGGATGAAGACGCTGTTGTCGGGCAGCACGGCGCGCGGACCTTCGTAGACGAGGCCGCCCTGCAGCTGCACGCCGGGGAGCAGGTCCTGCCGGGCCTGCAGCTTCAGCATCGTCTGCGGCACGTTGACGGGCTGCAGGCCGTTGAGCGTGGGGTCGACGGTGCTGCCTTCGTTGCGCGCGCGCAGCCGCATGGCGCTGGCGAGCACGCCGCCGCCGCGCCACTTCAGGTCGGCGGAGGCCTCGATGCCGCGGTGGTGGGCGCGGCCATCGGCCACGGTGGTGCAGGAGTCTTTGTCACCGGTGCCATCGCAGCTGTCACGCCAGGCCGGCTGGCGGATATCGAACACGGCCAGCGACCAGTCCACGGCGCGCGTGCCGGCCTTCAGCCCGGCCTCGACCTGCCGGCTCTTCATCGCGGGCAGTGCCTGGCCCCGGTTGGAGTAGATCGGCCGATTCGGCACGACGTTCGATTCGATGCCTTCGCCCCAGCTCGCATAGGCCATCAGCTCGCGCGAGATCGCGTAGCTGAGGCCCAGCCACGGCGTGGTGAAGGACTGCGGATAACTGGTCCGCTCGGTGCCGTCGGTGAGGGCGCTCTCGCGGTGCAGCGATGTGTGACGCAGGCCCAGCCAGGCCTGCCAGTCGGCGCCGAGCTGGATCGAGTCGCGCAGGTAGAGCTCGGTGCTGCGCTCGTCGCGGTTGGTGTTGCCGGCATAGGGCTCGACCGCGTCGGGCAGCTGCACCTGGCCGTTCACGTTGCCGGTGCCGACGGGGGTGTAGACCTCGTCGCCGAAGCGGCTCTTGAAGCGGCTGAACAGCACGCCTGCAGTCAGCTCGTGGCGCACGCCGGCGGTGCTGAACTTGCCGCTGAGCGACAGGTCGAGTGCGCTGCTGTCGCGGCGCTCGCCATCGCTGCGGAAGTCGTAGAGGTCGAAGTCGCCGTTGGGGCAGTAGCGGTCGGCGTAGTAGCTGCCGTCGGTGGTCGCGGAGCAGCCGAAGGGGAAGGCGAGGTGGTCATCCGTGCGCAGGCGCTGCACGCCGGCATGCACCTGCGCGCGCCAGTCCTCGTTCAGCTGCTGGGTGATGCGCAGCGAGCCGGTGCGGCCGTCGAACACGGTGGGCTGCGTCCAGGACTGGTTGTTCAGGTTCAGGCGTGGGTCGACGGACCTCGGGTCGGGCACGCGGTCGCCGAGCATGCTGAACGCGGCCTGGTCGGGCTGGCTCTGGCGACTCAGCTCGAACTCGGCCTCGACCAGAGTGCCAGGTCTTGCCTTCCATTCGATCGCGGCGGCGAGCATCTGGCGATGGCCCTCGGCGTCGCGCAGTTGCGGGTCGAGGTGCGCGGCGCTGGCGTTGACGCGCAGGCCCAGGTCGCTGCCCAGGCGCTTGTTCCAGTCGATCGAGGCCTCGACGGTGCCGGGCTGGGTGTAGCCGAGGCTCAGCACCGTGCCGTCCACCGCCTGCGGCCGCTTGACGACCATGTTCACCAGCCCGCCCGGCGCGCTGGTGCCGGCCTGCATGCCACTGGTGCCCTTGAGGATCTCGATGGAGGACTTGTTGCCCAGCGGCAGCGCGGTCTCGGCGTTGATGGGCAGGCCGTCGCGGCGATAGTTGAAGCGGTTGTCGATCGTGAAGCCGCGGATGCTCAGGTAGCTGATGTAGCCCTCGGCGTTGTACGAGTCGCTGACGCTGGCGTCGACAGCCGTGAGGCCGGCGAGCGAATTCAGGCCGAGGTCTTTCAGCCGGTCGCTGGACAGCGTGGTGGCCTGCATCGGCAGCTTGGCGAGCGGCACGTCGCCGAAGCCGCCGAGCTGCACCGGCGTGGTGTCGGCCGAGCGGCCGGTGACGGTGATGGCCGGCAGGGCCTGTTGTTCTTGCTGCTGCTGAGCCTGGGCGGCCATGCTGGCGAGCATGGCAGTGGCGAGCGCGGTACGTGTGAATCGAGTTGCCATCGTGACGAAAAGCGATGGCAGGTCGGCAAGTCACGAGGCCAGGACCGTCAGCGAGAAAGAGGCTGGTGCGACGGCGGCTGATGCTGCTTGCTTCCCTGCGCGAGGATTACCTCAATCAGGTTCAAAGGGACTCTCTCAGTCGGCCGTGCAACAGGCCAACACCCCTAGCGAAAGCGCCGCAAAGCGGCGCGTGGCGAATTCTATCGGCGACCGGAAAGCGACAAGCCGCTCATCGAGCGGCTTGTCGGGTCAAAACATCAGATCGGAGTTATCAGTCGAACACCGGCGACTCGACGCCCAGCACCTTGTGCAGCTTCGGGCTCGTCGTCGTGTACTGCAGGTGCACGCGCTTCTCCGGGAAGATGTAGGGCGCGGCGCCGAAGGCGGCCAGTGCGCACTCGTGGAAGCCCGACAGGATCAGCTTCTTCTTGCCCGGATAGGTGTTCACGTCGCCGACGGCGAAGATGCCCGGCACGCTGGTCTGGAACTTCTCGGTGTCCACGACGATCTGCTTGCGCTCGAGGCTCAGACCCCATTCGGCGATCGGGCCCAGCTTCGGGCTCAGGCCGAAGAAGACCAGCAGCTGGTCTGCCGGCACGACGCGCGTCACGCCATCGCCGCCGGTGACCTTGACGCCGGTCAAGGTGCCGTCGGCCTCGACGATGTCGCTGACCTGGCCGACCACGAACTGCATCTCGTGCTGCTCGCACAGCCCATGCATCTTGGCCACGCTCGCTGGAGCCGCGCGGAAGCCGTCGCGGCGGTGCAGCAGGATCACGCTCTCCGCCTTGTGCGGGTTGCCGTCCTTGTTGCCTTCGCAGAAGTTCAGCGCCCAGTCCAGTGCGGAGTCGCCGCCGCCGATGATCAGCAGGTTCTTGCCGGCGAACTGCGCCGGGCTCTTCACGCGGTAGTGGACCTGGTCACCTTCGTACTTGTCGATGCCTTCGACCTTCAATGTGCGCGGCTGGAACGAGCCCACGCCGCCGGCGATGAAGATCGTCTTGGTCAGGAAGGTCGTGCCCTTGCTGGTGGCGACGAAGAAGCGGCCATCGTCCTTCTTCTCGACGGTGGTGACTTCCTGGCCCAGGTGGAAGGTGGCGCCGAAGGGCTCGATCTGCTTGAGCAGGTTGTCGGTGAGTTCCTGGCCGGTGCAGACGGGCACGGCGGGAATGTCGTAGATCGGCTTGTCCGGATACAGCTCGACGCACTGGCCGCCGGGGTGCGGCAGCGAATCGATGATGTGGGCCTTGATCTCGAGCAGGCCGAGTTCGAAGACCTGGAACAGGCCGACCGGGCCCGCGCCGACGATGACGGCATCGGTTTCGATCGGGCCCGCATGTTCACCGGCTGTTTTCAGGACTTCTGCGTTCACTTGAGGTTCCATCTGGGTTGAGCCCGGGGACTGAGCCGGGAGTCAATTGCTAATGTTGAGGTTCAGCGGATCAATTCGGGCAGCTTGCCCGTCTTGTCCTTCCAGTCGTCGGCATCCGCAGCCGGGGCCTTGCGCTTGGTGATGCTGGGCCATTTCTTGGCGAGGTCGGCGTTCAGCTTGATCATGTGCTGCATGTCGCCGGGCACGTCTTCCTCCGGCATGATCGCGTTGACCGGGCATTCGGGGATGCAGACCGCGCAGTCGATGCATTCGTCCGGGTCGATGGTCAGGAAGTTCGCGCCTTCGCGGAAGCAGTCGACGGGGCAGACATCGACGCAGTCGGTGTACTTGCAGCGGATGCACGATTCGATAACGACGTGTGTCATGGCTCGATGGTCTTGTGGAGTGTTGCGGTCGGTGCGCTGGAGCGAGCGCGAAGCCGCGGATTTTAATCGCTCAGGGCTTCTACCAGGGCCTGCTGCGCGGGCATCCGCTCGAATTCGGTGTTATTGGCGAGCGGCCGCGCGCCGGCACCGACGGTGACGACCGTCGGCCGGCCCTTGTGCAGCATCGAGGCGGCGCCCAGGCTCGCCACCGCATGGTCGCTTGCCAGCGCGTCGGCGCAACCGGCTTTCGACACCACGCTGACCGGCGTGCCCGCAGGCCAGCCGGCCTCGATCAGCTTGCGCGAGAGGGCGGCCAACTGCTGGCCGGCCATGTAGAAGACCTCGGTATCGGCCCGATAGCCCGATCCATGTTGGGCGACCAGCTCGCCGTCCTTGGTCATCGCCGTGCTCAGGCTGACGCTGCGGCCAGAGCCGCGGCGGGTCAGCGGGCGCTGGGTCTGCGCCGCAGCGGCGATGGCCGCGGTGACGCCGGGCACCACCTCCGATTCGATGCCGGCCTCGGCCAGGGCGATCAGTTCCTCTTCGAGCCGGCCGAACACGCTGGCATCGCCGCCCTTGAGCCGCACGACGAGCCCGTGCTGTTGTGCCTGCTTCACCAGCGCCGCATTGATCGCCGTCTGCTTGGTGGAATGGCAGAAGCCGCGCTTGCCGACGTCGATCCACTGTGCATCGGGTGCCAGTTCACGCAGGGCCGGGTCGGTCAGCGCGTCGAACAGCACCACGTCGGCCCTGGCCAGCGCGCGGGCGCCGCGCAAAGTAATCAGGTCGGCGGCACCGGGGCCCGCGCTGACGAAGATGACTTTTCCCATGGCAGTGTCTTTCAGCGCACCAGCAGCGCGCCGGAGGTGCGGTTGCTCTGCGGGTCGACGACGATCAGGCTTCCGCCGACGCGGTTCTTCGCGTAGGGCTCGACCGGCAACGCGGCCTGCACCTCGATGCGCACATGGCCGATCTCGTTGACGTTCAGCTGCTCGGCGTCCGTCGGCTGCAGGCTGTGGATGTCCAGCCGGTGCTCGATCGCGCTGATGCGCGCCTGCACCCAGCGGTTGCCGTGGCGTACCCAGTACTTGCGGCCCGGCACGGCCGGCTCGGTGTCGAGCCAGGCGAGCGTCGCTTCGAAGCTCTGCGTCGGTTGGGCCGAGCCGGGCGTGACGATCCAGTCGCCGCGACTGACGTCCAGTTGGCGGTCCAGCACCAGGCCGGCCGATTCGCCGGCCACGCTGTGCGCGACCGTCTCGCCGGCGCGGCGGACTTCGGTGACGACGGCCGTCTGGCCGCTCGGCAAGACCTGGATCTCGTTGCCGGCCTGCACCTGGCCGTGGGCAATGCGGCCCCAGATCGTGCGCATGTTGTGGCCTATGCCCGAGTTCGCGTCGCCGTCCTTGGCCACGTACTGCACGGGGATCAGCAGCTGGCCTTCCACGCGCTCCTGCACGCTGGGCAGGCTTTCCAGCACCTGCAGCAGCGAGGGGCCTTCGTACCAATCTGCGTCCAGCGGCTGGGTGACGTTGTCGCCACGCAGCGCGGAGACCGGCACGATGGCCGTGACTTCGATGCCCGCCTGCTCGGCGAACTTCTTCAACGCGGCGCTGACGGCGGCAAAGGCCGGGCCCGGCTGCTCCACCGCGTCGAGCTTGTTGACGGCGAACACGATGCTCGGTACGCGCAGCAGGTGGGCCAGCAGGCTGTGGCGGCGGGTCTGCGGCAGCAGCTCGACCTCGCCCTTGGCGGTGTCGAGCTTGGTGATGTCCACCAGCACGACGGCGGCATCGGAGCCCGCCGCGGCGGTCACCATATTGCGCGTGTACTGCTCATGGCCCGGCGCGTCGGCAATGATGAACTTGCGGCTCTTGGTCGCGAAGTAGCGGTAGGCCACGTCGATCGTGATGCCCTGCTCGCGCTCGGCCTCCAGGCCGTCGGTCAGCAGGCTCAGGTCGATCGGCTGGCCCAGCTTGGCGCCACGCTTCTCCAGCGTGTCGAGCTGGTCGGCCAGGATCGCGCGGCTGTCGAACAGCAGGCGGCCGATCAGCGTGCTCTTGCCGTCGTCGACGCTGCCTGCGGTGAGGAAGCGCAGTGCGCGGTGATGCGTGTCGACTTCCGACTCGTGGACGATGGTGGTGTTGCTCAAGACTGCGCTCATGATCAGAAATAGCCTTCCTTCTTGCGGCGCTCCATCGAGGCCTCGGAGGTGCGGTCGTCCATGCGGGTGGCGCCGCGTTCGCTGACGGTGACGGTCAGTGTCTCGGCCACGATGTCGGTCGCGTTGGCGGCATCGCTCTCCACCGGGCAGGTGCATGTCATGTCGCCGACGGTGCGGAAGCGCACGGTCTCGGTCTCGACCTGCTCGCCGGCTTCCGGCGGCGTCACCTCGGTCAGCGGCACCAGCAGGCCCTTGCGTCGGATCACCTGGCGCTGATGCGCGTAGTACAGGCTCGGCAGCGGGATGTTCTCGCGGGCGATGTAGAGCCACACGTCCAGCTCGGTCCAGTTCGAGATCGGGAAGGCGCGGAAGTGCTCGCCCGGGCGGATGCGGGTGTTGAACAGGTTCCAGAGCTCGGGCCGTTGTTCCTTCGGTTGCCATTGCCCGAAGCTATCCCGATGGCTGAAGATGCGCTCCTTCGCGCGGGCCTTTTCCTCGTCCCGGCGGGCCCCGCCGATCAGCACGTCGAAGCGGTGCTCCTCGATCGCTTCCAGCAAGGTCACCGTCTGGTGGCCGTTGCGCGATTCCAGCGGATGGGCCAGGCGCACGGTGCCCTTGGCGATCGAGTCGTCCATGTGGGCGACGATCAGCTGCTCGCCCATCTCGGCGATGCGGCGGTCGCGGAACTCGATCACCTCGGGGAAGTTGTGGCCGGTGTCCACGTGCAGCAGCGGGAAGGGCAGCTTGCCGGTGAATTCATTGCCGGCCTGCTGCGGTGCCGGGCCGCCCCAAACCGCAGCTGCGCCCCCTCGGGGGGCAGCCGCCGCAGGCGGCGTGGGGGCCGAAATGATGCGCTTCTTGAAAGCCTTCTCGGCCAGGCGCAGAACCACGCAGGAGTCCTTGCCGCTGGAGAACAGCAGGCCCGGGCGCTCGAACGAGGCGGCGACTTCGCGCAGGATGAAGATCGCTTCTTCTTCGAGGTGATCGAGGTGGCGGTGGTCCACGGTGGGCAGCAGTTGTTGCAGGTTCAAGGGGGCATTCATGCCGGTACTCCGATCTTGTTGTTCGTTGCATGGAGACCGCATTCCTTCGCGGCCTCATCCTCCCACCACCAGCGGCCGGCGCGGAAGTCTTCGCCCACGGCGATCGCCCGCGTGCAGGGCGCGCAGCCGATGCTGGGCATGAACTGGTCGTGCAGCGCGTTGAAGGGCACTTCGTTGGCGGCGATGTAGTGCCAGACGTCGGCCCAGCTCCACGCGGCCAGCACGTTCAGCTTGACGCGGCCCTTGCCGTCGTCCTCGGCGAACGGCACCTCGGCGCGGTTGCTCGATTGCTCGCGGCGCAGGCCGGTGATCCAGGCGCTGCGGCCGGCCAGCATGCGCGAGAGCGGCTCCAGCTTGCGCACGGCGCAGCAGGCCTTGCGCAGGTCCAGGCTCTCGTACATCGCGCGTTCACCGTTCGTCTTGACGAACTGGATCACGGCCTGCTGCACCGGCGTGAAGACCTCGACCTTCAGGCCGTAGCGCTGTTCGATCGCGGGCACCAGCGCCAGCGTCTCGTCGTGCAGCGCGCCGGTGTCCAAGGTCGCGATGGTGATCGGCAGCGCTTGGCGGGCGATCAGGTCGGTGATCACCATGTCCTCGGCACCGAGGCTGGTGGATTGGATCAGGCCGGCGCCGTGCTCGGCCACGGCCTGCTTCAGCAGCTCGACCGTCTGCGCCAAACGCTCGTCGAAGCCCGGCGTCTTGCGCGCGTACAGCTCGATCGCCGAAGCGCTGGCCGGCGCATCACCGAAGGGGAGGGAGGAAACTTCGCCGCTCATGATGGGCTTCAGGCTGGGCTTGAGGTGGTGGCGAAGTGCGGCTTGGTGGCCGACACGTCGCCCTGATAGAACTGCGGGAAGAAGCCTAGCGCGTGTCGGGCCGCGTCCAGGCTCTCGCCGGCGCGCAGCAGCGCGGCGTCGAAGCCGGTGCGCGCCAGCAGCGGCGCCATGTCCACGAGCACCTCGCCGGTCGCGCGGATCTCGCCTTCATAGCGGTAGCGCGAGCGCAGCAGGCGGGCCTGGGTGTAGGCGCGGCCATCGACCCACTTCGGAAACTGCAGGACAACCAGCGCGAGCCTCGGCAGGTCGGCTTCCAGGCCCTCGATGTCGAAGTCGTTGGGCACTTCGACGGCGGTCGGCAGCCCGGCGGGCCAGTGGTCGCGCACCGCGTGCCACTGCTCGATCGTCAGCAGCCGGTGCGGGGCCGGATCGGGGTCGGGCTTGGGGCCGTCTTCGCCGCAGACGCGATGCCAGGGATCGTTGTGGATGTCGATGAACTTCATGATTCGTGGGCTCCCCGTTCAGGCGGCAACGGTTTCGGACTTGCCGGTCAGCGTGCGCACCGCATTCGCCGGCGCCTTGAACGGCTCGATGCCGATGCGCTTGACGGTGTCGATGAAGCGCTCGCCGGGCGAGCGCTCGCTGCGGTAGGTCTGGACGATGGACTCGATCACGTCCGGCACCTCGTCGGCCGCGAACGAGGGGCCGATCACCTTGCCGGCCACGGCCTTGCCCGACAAGGTCGAGCCATCCGCGCCGCCCAGCGTGATCTGGTACCACTCGCTGCCGTCCTTGTCGACGCCGAGGATGCCGATGTGGCCGCTGTGGTGGTGGCCGCAGGAGTTGATGCAGCCGCTGATGTGCAGGTCGATGTCGCCGATGTCGTAGAGCTCGTCCAGGTCTTCGAAGCGCTCGGTGATCGCCGCCGCGACCGGGATCGAGCGGGCATTGGCCAGCGCGCAGAAATCGCCGCCGGGGCAGGCGATCATGTCGGTCAGCAGGCCGATGTTGGGCGTGGCGAAGCCATTGGCCTGGGCCACGGCGAACAGCGCCGGCAGGTCGCTCTCGCGCACCCAGGGCAGCACCAGGTTCTGGTCATGGCTGACGCGCAGCTCGGACTGGCTGTAGAGGTCGGCCAGCTCGGCGGCGGCGTCCATCTGCGCGTCGGTGATGTCGCCGGGCGCCTGGCCCGCGCGCTTCAGCGACAGCGTGACGGCGCGGTAGCCGCTGAGCCGGTGCGCGTGCACATTGCGCTCCAGCCAGCGCTTGTAGGGGCCTTGCGCGCCCTCGAGAATGTCGAAGCCCGGCACTTCCTGGACGCCCACCGGCGTGGTGAAGCTGGCGGCCACGCGGTCGAGTTCGGCCTGCGGAATGATGTGGGCCGCGCCGTCGCGGTCGTGCTGCAGGATGTTGCGGAACTCTTCGTTGACCGCGTCGAAGAACTTCTGGCCCTCGGCCTTGACGAGGATCTTGATGCGGGCCTTGTACATATTGTCGCGGCGGCCGTAGCGGTTGTAGACGCGCACGATCGCCTCGATGTACACGAGGATCTGGTTCCAGGGCAGGAAGGGCGTGGCCTGCTGGCCGATGATCGGCGTGCGGCCCATGCCGCCGCCCACCAGCACCTGGAAGCCGACTTCGCCGGCCTCGTTCTTCACCAGCTGCAGGCCGATGTCGTGCCAGCCGATGGCGGCGCGGTCTTCGCGGGCGCCCGAGATTGCGATCTTGAACTTGCGCGGCAGGAAGGCGAATTCCGGGTGCAGGGTGCTCCACTGGCGCAGCACCTCGGCATAGGGCCGCGGGTCGACGATCTCGTCCGGCGCCACGCCGGCGAAGGCATCGCTGGTGGTGTTGCGGATGCAGTTGCCGCTGGTCTGGATGCCGTGCAGGTCGGCATCGGCCAGCAGGTCCATCACGTCGGCCGACTGGGTCAGCGGGATCCAGTTGTATTGCAGGTTCTGGCGCGTCGTGAAATGACCATAGCCACGGTCGTGCTCGCGGGCGATCTTCGCGAACTGGCGCAGCTGCCGCGATGACAACGCGCCATAGGGCACGGCCACGCGCAGCATCGGCGCATGGCGCTGGACGTACCAGCCGTTCTGCAGGCGCAGCGGGCGGAACTCGTCGTCACTCAAGGTGCCGGCGAGATTGCGGCCGAGCTGGTCGCGGTACTGCGCAGCGCGGGCGTGAACGAATTGGCGGTCGAAGTCGGTGTAGGCGTACATAACGAGTCGTTTACATGTTCTGGTTCAGGCCAGGACCTTCCAGCCGGCGGTGATCAGCGAGATGCACAGCAGCGCGCGGATGACGCCGTCGGGCAGGCGTTTGGTCAGCTGCGCTCCGAGCCAGATGCCCGGCAGCGAGCCCACCAGCAGCGGCAGCAGCAGCGTCCAGTCGACGTGCCCGAGGCTGGCGTGGCCGATGCCTGCCACCAGGGTCAGCGGGACGGCGTGCGCGATGTCGCTGCCGACGATGTAGCGGGCTTCCAGCCGCGGATAGATCAAGAGGATGAGCGTCGCGCCGATCGCGCCGGCGCCGATCGAGGACAGCGACACCAGCACCCCCAGCACCAAGCCGGCCAGCACGGTCAGCGCCGGCTGCCGCGCCGGCGTGATCCAGCGTTCGAGCTTCAGGCCGATGGTCATCCAGGACTGCTTGAACGCGACGACCAGCGCCGTCAGCAGCAGCGCGATGCCCAGCGAGAAGGTCAGCGTGTGCGCCCAGGCCTTGGTGATGCCGGTCTGGTGCATCACCGCCACGGTGGCGATCGAGGCGGGGATCGAGCCGGCCAGCAGCAGGGCGGTGATACGCCACTTGACGTGGCCGTGGCGTGCGTGGGCGATGGAGCCCGAAACCTTGGTGACGGCCGCGAACCACAGGTCCGTGCCGATCGCGATGGCCGGGTTCAGCTTGAACACGGACAGCAGCAGGGGCGTCATCAGCGAGCCGCCACCGACGCCGGTGATGCCGATGATGGCACCGACGCCAAAGCCACTGATCACTGCAGTCCAGTCCACCTACCGTATCCCCTCAAGCATCGATGGAGCGCCCAGACGGCAACCCCGAGCCTGCACTTTAGGGATGCGTTATATGTTCTGGAACTATTGTTTTCTAGATTGCATATATCTGATCTGCATATAAGAGCATGCGCTCAACGCAGATGGGCGGCCGGGCCGGCCAGTTCGACCAGGGCTTCCACCTGTTCGGCGATACGTGGCGGCACCGGTGCGCGGCCGTCCAGCATCTCGCGGATCAGTGCTGCGTTAGTGCTCGCTTCGCAGCAATCGTTGAGCGGCCAATCGATGTCTTCGGTATCGGCCGGGTGCAGGTCGCGGCGAACGCCGTCGGTGAAGCCGTAGAGCTGGGCGCGGCGGCGCAGGTGCGCGTAGGCCTCGCCCTCGCTGGCGCGCATCAGCAGCGCGCGGCCGCCGCCGGCGGTCTCGGTCAGCAGGGCCTGGCCCATGCTGTCCAGGTACTCCGGATGGGTCACCGCCACCACGCGCACGCTGCGGCCCGGCGCCGCATCCAGCAGCTTGGCGACGCTGTGGCCGCTGTTGCGCACGCCCAGGCGCGGGCGCAGCGCCATCAAGGCGTCCAGCCCGGGGTTCAGCAGGTGCAGCGGCAGCGCGGCGATGCGGTCTTCGCACAGTTGTCGAGCGGCCTCGTCGATGGACGTGGCCAGCGGCAGGCCCAGCGCGGCCAGCAGCTCGAACGGGCTCTCGCGGCTGTCGAAGTCGTGGCGGCCGAAGATCAGCGCCGGCACGCCGCGCCGCGCCAGCAGCAGGGCCACCAGCGGCATCAGATTGGCCTGCTTGCGGGCGCCGTTGAAGGTGGGCAGCAGCACGCAGCGCGGGCCGTCGGCAGGGACCTCGACGCGGGCGCTGCGCTGCTGCATCGCGCGGACGAAGGCGTTCAGTTCCGTCGCGCTCTCGCCCTTGATGCGCATCGACAGCAGGATCGCGCCGAGCTCCATGTCCGGCACCTCGCCGTCAAGCATCGCGCCGAACAGTGCCTCGGCCGTGGCGCCGTCCATGTCGCGCGCACCCTTGGTGCCGCGGCCGATTTCCTTGATGAGCAGCGCGTAGTTCATGGGGAAAGTTTAGGCCTCACATTTCTGAGATGATCGCCAGCCTCAACTTTCTTGGAGAGCGGCCATGGCCGAAAAGGGACAGCACAAGCAGAAGGAAAAGAAGAAGGCAAAGAAGGATGCGCCGGTCAAACCGCTGTCGGGCGCCCCCGTGCCGATCACGACGGTCGTGCCGGACCGGAGCAAGAAGAAGCCGTGAAGCGGCTCAGGGTGGAATAACTCACAAAAACGAGCGGATAGCCGACGGGTCCCTGCTTGACGGACCGGCCGGTGCTCGGCCTCATGGGTCCGATGATGAAGACGCCGAATTTCCAGCCGCGTTCGATCTATGTGACGCTGTCGGTCATCATGATCGGGCTGGTGCTGCTCCTCTATGCGGTACTGGCGGCTTACCAGCTCCAAGTCAGCAAGCGGCGCATGCTGGTGCAAGCGGCCGACACCTTCGAGCGCGTCGGCCGGGATGTGGTCGGCTCGATCGAGGGGGAGTTGCGCCCCGCGCGCACGACGACGCAACTGCTCGCGCGCACCCCGCTGCTGACCGACGGCGAGCCCGCCCAGCGCCTGGCGGAACTGCCGCTGCTGGCCGGCGCGCTGCAGGCGAACCCCTCGCTGGCGGCAGTCTATGGCGGCACGGCCGAGGGCTCCTTCCTGCTGCTGCGCCGGCTCGATACCGAGGAGGCGCGCCGGCAATTGCACGCGCCCGCCGCTGCGGCCTATCTGCTCCAGTCGGTCGATCGGCGGGGCCGCAATGAGGCGCAGGGCCGCTACCGCTTCTACGCCGCCGACCTGAGCCTGCTGCAGACGGACGAGCGGCCCGACTACGACTTCGACCCACGCGTTCGCCCCTGGTTCGAGCAGGCGCTGCGGCGGCCCGACGGCGGTGTCGTGCAGACCGCGCCCTACCTATTCTTCACCACCAACGAGGTCGGGCTGACCTTGGCGGCGGCGCAGGGGCGCGCCGTGGCGGCGGTGGATGTCAGCCTGAGCGCACTGTCCGCGACGCTGGCGCGCCAGCGGATCACGCCCTCGTCGGAGTTGATGATCGTGGACGCGCGCGGCGCGGTGCTCGCGTCCTCGCGCCCGCGGCCCGCGGGCAATGCGCGGCAGCTGCCGACAGTGGAGGAGCTCGGCGTTCCGGTGCTGCAGCAGCTCTGGAGCGCGGCGCGGCAGTCCCCGGCGGCCGGCCTTGAGCCGATCATGGAGGTCGAGGATCGCGAATGGGTCGTGCGGATGGAAGTGCTGCCCGATGCGGCCCAGCCAGGTGGCGGCGCCGGCCTGCGCCTGGCGATCGCCGCGCCGCGCGATGAACTGCAGGCCGATGCGCTGCGCTCGCGCCGCGTCAGCCTGGCGATCACCATCGGCATCCTGCTGCTGATGCTGCCGCTGGTGCACTGGGCGGCCAACCTCGTGTCAAAGCCCTTGAAACAGCTGAGCCAGGAGGCCGAGACCATCCGCCGCTTCGACTTCAGCGGGCCGGACCCGGCGCGCAGCGTGATCCGGGAGGTCGACCAGCTCGCGATGTCGATGACCCACATGAAGCGCTCGCTGCAGCGCTTCCTCGAGATCTCCAGCGCCCTCTCGGCCGAGCGCCATTTCCCGACGCTGCTGGACCGCATCCTGCAGGAGACGATCTCGGCCTCGCAGGCCACCGGCGGCGCGCTGCACCTGCTGAGTTCCGACGGCACGCTTCTGGAGCCGACTGCCTTGCGGCTGCGCGACGCGGTGGGCGACACCAGCCTGTTGCAAGCCTGGCGGGTCGACGACGCGCAGAGCGCCTCGGCCGCCGTGCAGGCGCTGCGCAGCGAGCAGACGGTCGAGATGGACCTGGATTGGAACAACCCGCAGCACATGGCCGCCTACGGCAATGTGTTCGATCGCCTGCAGACCTCTCACTTTCATTTGCTGGCGCTGCCGCTGAAGAACCGGCGCGACGAGCTGGTCGGCACGCTGACGCTGAGCTTCGAGGCGCCGGGCGGGCGGCGCGGCAAGCTGGCGCCGGCGCGCGTGGCCTTCGTCGAGGCGCTGTCCGGCACGGCGGCCGTGGCGATCGACAACCAGCAACTGCTGATCGCGCAGAAGAACCTGCTGGAGAGCTTCATCCGGCTGGTTGCCGGTGCGATCGACGCGAAGAGCCCCTACACCGGCTCGCACTGCCAGCGCGTGCCCGAGCTGACGAAGATGCTGGCCCGCGCGGCCTGCGAGGCGAAGACGGGGCCTTTCGCCGATTTCCAGCTCGACGAGGACCAGTGGGAGGCGCTGCACACTGCCTCCTGGCTGCACGACTGCGGCAAGGTCACGACGCCGGAGTTCGTCGTCGACAAGGCCACCAAGCTGGAGACGATCTACGACCGCATCCACGAGGTCCGCACGCGCTTCGAGGTGCTCAAGCGCGACGCGACGATCGCCCGCTACGAGCAGGCGCTGGAGCCGGCCGCGATTGAGCGTGCACGGCAAGACCTGGCCCCGGTGCATGCCCGGCTGGACGAGGACTTCGCCTTCGTCGCCGGCTGCAACGTGGGTGGCGAATTCATGGCGCCCGACAAGGTCGAGCGCCTGCGCGAGATCGGCGCGCGCCGTTGGCTGCGCACCTTGGACCGGCACCTGGGCGTCTCGCACCAGGAACGCCGCCGGATGGATGCGGCGCCGCACGCACCGCTGCCGGCCGAGGAGACGCTGCTGTCGGACCGCCCGGAGCACCGGCTGGAGCGCCCGCGCGGCGATTTGCCGCCATCGCAGGGCGGCTTCACTGTGCGCCAGCCGGAGCACCTGTACGACCGCGGCGAGCTCTACAACCTGTCGATCGAGCGCGGCACGCTGACCGAGGAGGAGCGCTACAAGATCAACGACCACATCGTGCAGACGATCCGGATGCTGGAGGAACTGCCGTTCCCGCGTCACTTGAAACGCGTGCCCGAGATCGCCGGTGGCCATCACGAGCGGATGGACGGCAAGGGCTATCCGCGCGGCCTCTCGGGCGAGCAGATGAGCATCGAGGCGCGGATGATGGCGATCGCCGACGTGTTCGAGGCGCTGACCGCCGACGATCGGCCGTACAAGAACGGCAAGACCCTGTCCGAGGCGGTCGCGATCATGGTCCGGATGAGCGAGAGCGGGCACATCGACCCGGCGCTCTTCGATCTGTTCCTGCGCTCCGGCGTCTACCTGGACTACGCGAAGCGCTTCATGCGGCCTGAACAGATGGACGAGGTGACGCTGTCGTCTTCTGTGAGCTGAGCGGCTCGGCGCTCAGCTGACCGAACAGGTTCTTCGGGTCTTCCAGTTCGGGGACCAGGGCCAGCGGCTCGCCCAGGCCCAGCTCCAGCGCGCAGTCGCGCAGCAAGCGCAGCGCCGAGAAATCCTCCAGGGCGAAGCCGACGGAATCGAAGACGGTGATCTCGCGTCCGTCCTCGCGGCCGGGCGCTTCGCCGCGCAGCACGCGCCACAGCTCGGTCACCGGGAAGTCGGCCGGCATCTGCTGGATGTCGCCCTCGATGCGGGTCTGCGGCGCGTACTCGACGAACACGCGCGCGGCCCGCTCCAGCACGCCGCGGTGCAGTTCGGTCTTGCCGGGGCAGTCGCCGCCCACGCCGTTGATGTGCATGCCGGGTTCCAACATCTCCGGCGTGATGATGGTCGCCAGCGTCTTGTCGGCGGTGGCGGTCGTGACGATGTCGGCGCCGCGCACCGCCTCGGCCGTGCTCGCGCAGGCGCGCAGCTTCAGCGCCGGGTAGGCGCGCAGGTTGCGGATCAGCTTTGCGGTGGCCTCGGCGTCAACGTCGTACAGCCGGATCTCGTCCACGCCCATCAGCAGGTGAAAGGCCAGCGCCTGGAACTCGCCCTGCGCGCCGTTGCCGATCAGCGCCATCGTGCGGCTGCCCGGCCGCGCCAGCCGGCGCGCCGCCATCACCGAGGCGACGGCGGTGCGCAGCGCGGTCGTCAAGGTCATCTCGCTGAGCAGCAGCGGCAGGCCGGTCGCCACTTCGGCCAGCACGCCGAAGGCCATCACCGTGGGCAACTGGCGCAGATGGTTCAGCGGGTGGCCGTTGACGTACTTGAAGGCGTAGAGCGTCGCGTCGGCGATGGGCATCAGCTCGATCACGCCGCTGGCGGAATGAGCGGCGCTGCGGGGACTCTTGTCGAATTCGGGCCAGCGGCGGAAGTCGGCTTCCATGCTGGCCAACAAGCGTTCGAGGAAGAGGCGCAGGCCAGTGGTGTGGACGATGCGGGCGATGTCTTGGGTGCGCAGGACGGTGGTGCTCATGGTCGGACTCGTCGGTCAATGTCGTTCCGATCGATTGTTCGCAGGCCGCCGGTCAATCAGAAGCGCATGAAACGACAAGAAACTGCTTGGGTTTTGGCAAAACGGCAGGGTAAATTGTCGAAATGGATGAACTGGATCAGAAGCTGCTGGCCTTGCTGCGTATCGATGCCCGGGCCAGCGTGGCGACGCTGGCGGGCAAACTGGGCGTGTCGCGCGGCACCGTGACGAACCGGATCGCCCGGCTGGAGGACGGCGGGGTGATCAATGGCTACACGGTCAAGCTGCGGCCCGATGTGGTGCCGGACGAGATCGTGGCCTGGATGAGCATCGCGGTTGAGGGCAACCGCACGCGCGAGGTGATCAGCATGCTGCTGGGCGAGCCGGGCGTCGCCAGCCTGTTCGACACCAACGGCCGCTGGGACCTGCTGGCCGAGCTGCGTTCGCCGAACCTGGGCGAGCTGGCCAACGTGCTGGAGCGGGTGCGGCTGATCAAGGGCATCGGCAACACCGAGACGAGCATCCACCTGCAGCGCTACAAGCTGAGCTGAAGAGCTTCATAGAATTCGCCGCATGACTTGGTTCCCCGACCGCGCAGCGAGCCTGCTGCGCCGCCTGAGCGCGTTGACGCTCGCCCTGGCCCTCGCGGCCTGTTCCAGCCTCCCGATGAGCGGCTCGCCGACGCCGCCGCCGACCGCGCCGCCGCCGCCGGTGGATTCCACGCCGCCGGGCCCGAAGCCCGCGCCCAAGCCGCCGCGCATCGGCCTGGCGCTGGGCGGCGGTGCCGCACGTGGCTTCGCCCACATCGGCGTGATCCAGGTGCTGGAGGAGAACGGCATCAAGGTCGACCTGGTGGCCGGCACCTCGGCCGGCAGCCTGGTGGCGGCGCTGTACGCCTCGGGCCTGCACGGCAAGGAGTTGGCGACCTTGGCCGAGGGCATGGACGAGGGCGCGATCACCGACTGGGCCTTCCCGACGCGCGGGCTGATCCGCGGCGAGGCCCTCGCGCGCTATGTCCGTGAGAAGACCGGCAACAAGACGATCGAGAAGATGGCGCTGCCCTTGGGCATCGTCGCGACCGACCTGTCCAGCGGCGAGGCGGTGATGTTCCGCAGTGGCGATACCGGTACCGCGGTGCGAGCCTCCAGCGCCGTGCCGACGATCTTCCAGTCGGTCAACATCGGCACGCGCGAGTACGTCGACGGCGGCCTCGTCTCGCCGGTGCCGGTGCGCTTCGCGCGCCAGATGGGCGCGGAGCTGATCATCGCGGTGGACATCTCTTCGCCGCCGCTGGACCACCCGGCGCCGGACGCGCTGCACATGCTGCTGCAGACCGTGGCGATCATGGGCCGCAGCATCAACGGCTTCGAGCTGAAGGAGGCCGACGTCGTGCTCCGGCCGCGGCTGGACGGCATCGGCAGCGCTGACTTCGCCGCCCGCAAGCGCAGCATCCAGGCCGGCCGCGAGATGGCGCTGCAGATGCTGCCGATGATCCGGCAGAGGATCGAGGCCAAGACTCGCTGACGATCCCCGCTGACGATCACAATCCGCGCATGGCTTCGAGCATCCCGCTGTTCCCCTTGCAGTCCGTGCTGTTCCCCGAGGGCCACCTGCCGCTGCGCATCTTCGAGCCGCGCTACCTGGACATGATCGCGCGCTGCCATGCCGAGCAGCAGCCCTTCGGCGTCGTCCGGTTGATCGAGGGCGGCGAGGTGCGTCGTCGCGATCCGGCCTCCGGCGAGGGGCGCTTCCTGCGCGAGCGCTTCCAGCCGGTCGGCACGCTCGCCCAGATCGAATCGTTCGAGCGCACGCAGCCGGGGCTGATCGAGATCCGCTGCCGCGGCGGCCGGCGCTTCAGCCTGAGCCGCAGCGAATGCCTGCTGCACGGCCTGTGGGTCGGCGAGGCCGAGTTGATCGAAGCCGATGCGACCGTGCCGGTGCCGCCGGACCTGCAGCGCACGGCCCAACTGCTGCAGGGCCTGCTGCACACCTTGGAGCAGGGCGCCGGCGCGGCCGAGCTGCCCATCCAGCCGCCCTACCGCTGGGACGACAGCGGCTGGCTGGCCAACCGCTGGTGCGAGTTGCTACCGCTGCCGGAAGACGAGCGCCAGCGCCTGATGCAGCTGGACAACCCGCTGCTGCGGCTGGAGCTGGTGGCCGACCAGCTCGAACGGCTGGACGTTCGCTGAAGTTCATCCAGCCATAAAAAAACCCGGCCAGCGGCCGGGTTGGAACGGTACTTGTTCGTCGCAGCGATGCGGCCTTGGGTACCGAGGAGACAATCGAAAAACTTAGGCGGCGGCCTTGCGGCTCGTGCGGCTGGCCGTTTGCGTGGCCTTCACGGCCGACTGCGTAGCGGCGGTGAAATTGGCTTCGGCAACGTCGACAGCCTGCTTGGTGGCCTTCTGGACCGACTCGAAAGCGTTGTTGGCGGCGGCGACGGCCGACTTCACCAGCGCGACGGCGTTCTCGGTGCCGGCCGGGGCGTTCTTGGCGGCGCTGTCGACGACGGCGGCGAACTTCGCTTGCGCTTCGGCGAGCTGGGCTTCAGCAACCTTGACCACTTCGGCGTTGGTCGACGAAGCGATGTCGTACAGGTGGCGGCTGTACGAAGCGGCCTTCTCGGCAGTCGGCTGCAGCAGGGCGGCTTGCAGGTTCACCAGCTCTTGCACGTCCTTCACCGACAGGGCGGCTTCGGCATTGGCCTGGGCTTCGCCCAGCGCGGTCTTTGCGACCTGGATGTTCAGCTCGACGAGCTTTTCGACGCCTTCGAAGGCCTTGTTCGTCAGGCCGAACAGGGTTTCCAGGTTGGCTTTTTGGGCGGCGAAGATTTGTTCAGCGGTCAGCATGGGTGGCACTCCTTGGGTGGGGCGACTGCCCCGGGTTGATCACTATGTCAGTGGTGTTGCAGCATTTGTTGCACTGCAGCATGGAACTTAGTATAGGGTGAGCCCCGCATATTGCAAGCACTTTTTGTTGCGGCGCAGCAAACTTCTGGTCCACCTGCCGGTTCCTGTCCTTCCCGATGCGTGCCTTCCACTCCGACGCCCACAGTCTGCTGCTGCCGCCTGGCCACCGCTTTCCGCAGTCAAAGTACCGGCTGCTGCGCGAGCATTTCGAGGCGCATCCGGGCCTGCTGCGGATGGAGGCGGCCGCGCCCGCCACCGAGGGCGAGCTGGCGCTGGCCCACACGCCCGACTACGTGGAAGCGGTGCTGCTGGGCCGGCTGACGGCCGCGCAGCAGCGCGAGATCGGCTTCCCCTGGTCGCCATCGATGGCGGCGCGCTCGGTCCATTCGGTCGGCGCGTCCATCATGGCCGCCCGTGCAGCGCTGGCGGAGGGCATGGCGGCCAATATGGCCGGCGGCACGCACCACGCGTACGCGGACAAGGGCAGCGGCTACTGCGTATTCAACGACGTCGCGGTCGCCGCGCGGCTGATGCAGGCCGAGCGACACCGCTCGCACCGGCAACTGCTGCGCGTGCTGGTGATCGATCTCGATGTCCACCAGGGCAACGGCACGGCGGCGATCTTCCGCGACGACGACAGCGTGTTCACCTTCTCGATGCACGGCGCGAAGAACTTCCCCTTCCGCAAGGAGCCCAGCGACCTGGACGTGGAGCTGCCCGACGGCTGCGCCGACGCCGACTACCTGGCCGCGCTGGACACGGCGCTGGAGCGGCTGTGGCACCTGCCGACGCCCGGACTGGCCTTCTACGTGGCCGGCGCCGATCCGCACGAGGGCGACCGGCTCGGCCGCCTGAGGCTGACGACCGCCGGCCTGCTCGAACGCGACCGTCGCGTGCTGACGGCGCTGCGTGAGCGCCGCATTCCGGTGGCGCTGAGCATGGCCGGCGGCTATGGCCGCGAGCTGGCTACGACGGTGGCCTGCCAGGTCAACACGCTCGACGAAGCAGTGCGTCAGTGGCAGCTCTGGAATCGATGAAAGAATGAGCCGATGAGCACCGAGCCCCGCCCCCAGGCCGAAGCGCGCAGCGCCTTCCCGCACTTCGAGGTGTTGTCCACTCGCTGGATGGACAACGACATCTACGGCCACCTGAACAACGTCGTCTACTACAGCCTGTTCGACACGGCGGTGAACCGCTACCTGATCGAGGCGGGCGCGCTGGACATCCACGGCGGCGCGGTGATCGGACTGGTCGTCGAGACGCACTGCAACTTCTTCGGCTCGCTGGCCTTCCCGCAGCGGATCGACGCCGGCCTGCGTGTCGCCGAGCAGGGCCGCTCCAGCGTGCGCTACGAGATCGGCCTGTTCGCCGAGGGGCAGGAGCTGTGCGCGGCGCGAGGCCATTTCGTCCATGTGTATGTGGACCGCGAGACGCGCCGGCCGGTGCAGGCGCTGCCCGAAACCTATCTGCAAGCCCTGCAAGCCCTGAGGAAACTGAGCGCATGAGCACCAACACGACTTTCAGCAAGACCTTCGACCACCCGACGCCCGAGCAGACCGCCGTCGTGGACACGGCGATCACGACTCGGCATTCGATGCGCGCCTTCCTGCCGACCGAGGTGCCGCGCACGCTGGTCGAGGAACTGCTGCAGGTGGCCGCCCGCGCGCCCTCGGGCACGAACACGCAGCCCTGGCAGGTCCACGTGCTGACCGGTGCGGCCAAGAAGCGCCTGTCGGACCGCCTCGTCGCCGCCTACGACGACCCCGAGGAGCTGTCCACGCACAGCGAGGAATACGCCTACTACCCGCGCGAGTGGGCCTCGCCCTTCATCGACCGCCGCCGCAAGGTGGGCTGGGACCTGTACGGCCTGCTCGGCATCACCAAAGGCGACAAGGCGCGCATGCATGACCAGCACGGCCGCAACTACAGCTTCTTCGACGCGCCGGTGGGCCTGATGTTCACGATCGAGCGCGTGATGCAGCAGGGCTCGTGGCTGGACTACGGCATGTTCCTGCAGAACGTGATGGTGGCCGCCCGCGCGCGTGGCCTCCATACCTGCCCGCAGGCCGCCTTCACGCAGTTCCACCGGCTGATCGCCGAGGAACTGAAGTTGGCGCCGAGCCAGATGGTCGTCTGCGGCATGGCGCTGGGCTATGCGGACCCGAATGCCATCGAGAACACGCTGGTGACGGAGCGCGCGCCCGTCGCCGAGTTCACCCGCTTCCTGGCCGACTGAGCGATGGCGGCCGGCGGATTCGGTCTGGCGTCGGCGATTCCGTTCGCCGGCATCTTGCTGTCGATCGCGGTCCTGCCATTGGCGGCGCCTGCGTTCTGGCATCACCACTTCGGCAAGATCGCTGCCGCCTGGGCGCTGGCCTTCCTGGTCCCGTTCACGCTGGACCAGGGCTTCGGCGCGACGACCCATGTGCTGGCCCACACCTTGCTGACCGAGTACGTCCCGTTCATCGTGCTGCTCGCCGCGCTGTTCACCGCCGCCGGCGGCATCTATGTGCGCGGCAACCTGCACGGCGCCCCGGGGCTCAACTGCGGGCTGATGCTGATCGGCGCGCTGCTGGCCAGCGTGATGGGCACGACCGGCGCCTCGATGCTGCTGATCCGCCCGCTGCTGCGCGCCAACGACAACCGTCGGCACAACGCCCACGTCGTCATCTTCTTCATCTTCATCGTCAGCAATGCCGGTGGCTCGCTGACGCCGCTGGGCGACCCGCCGCTGTTCCTCGGCTTCCTGAAGGGCGTGACCTTCTTCTGGACCGTCGGCCACCTGCTGCCGGAAACCGGCTTCCTCATCGCCGCGCTGCTGGCGATCTTCTGGCTGATCGACCGGCACCTGTACCGGAAGGAAGGCATCCGCCGGCAGGACCCGACGCCCGACTCGCCGCGCCCGGGGCTGGAGGGGGCGATCAACTTCCTGCCGCTGGCCGCCATCGTCGGCCTGGTGCTGATGAGTGGGTTGTGGAAGCCGGGCGCGGTGCTGGAGGTCTACGGCACGCCGCTGGAGCTGCCCTCGCTGCTGCGCGACCTCGGGCTGCTGGGCGTGATCGGCGCCTCGCTGTGGCTGACGCCGGCGGCGCTGCGTGCGAAGAACGAGTTCTCGTGGGCGCCGATGCAGGAGGTGGCCAAGCTCTTCATCGGCATCTTCCTGACGATGGTGCCGGTGCTGGAGATGCTGAAGGCCGGCGAGCACGGCCCCTTCGCTGCCGTCACGCAGGCCGTCACCGGCACCGACGGCCAGCCGCTGCCCTGGGCCTACTTCTGGCTGACGGGACTTCTGTCCTCCTTCCTCGACAACGCGCCGACCTACCTCGTCTTCTTCAACCTGGCCGGCGGTGACCCGCAGGTGCTGATGACGACGCTGGACCACACGCTGGCCGCGATCTCCGGCGGCGCGGTGTTCATGGGCGCGATGAGCTACATCGGCAACGCGCCGAACTTCATGGTCAAGGCGATCGCCGAAGAACGCGGCGTGAAGATGCCGAGCTTCTTCGGCTACCTGCTGTGGTCGGGCGCGGTGCTCGTACCGCTGTTCGTCGTCATGACATTCATCTGGTTCCGCTGAAGGAAATCGTTATGAGCAAGCCCAAGGTTCTGGTGGCCCGCAAGACCTTCGACGACATCGTCGACCGTCTGCGCCCGCATTTCGACGTCGAGTGCAATGAAGGCGAGGGCGCCTGGACGCAGGACGAACTGATCGCGCGCCTGCAGGGCAAAGCCGGCGTCTACATCACCGGCACCGAGAAGATCGACGCGACGCTGCTCGATGCCTGCCCGGAGCTGCGCGCCGTCTGCTCGATGGCGGTGGGCTACAACAATGTGGACGTGCCCGCCTGCAGCGCGCGCGGCGTGCGCGTCAGCAACGCGCCCGACGTGCTGACCGAGACGACCGCCGACTTCGGCTTCGCATTGATGATGGCCACCGCCCGCCGGATCGCCGAGAGCGAGCACTACCTGCGCCGCGGCGAGTGGAAGCAGTGGTCGGTGACGATGTTCGCCGGCACCGACGTGCACGGCGCCACCTTGGGCATTCTCGGCATGGGGCGCATCGGCCAGGCGATCGCCAAGCGCGTCGCACTGG
>Ga0247779_1000514_pt1 | contig 23816 bp, 33 predicted proteins | sample UWRJL221509R5_FD_179925 | JGI IMG/M metagenome (GOLD analysis project Ga0247779, IMG submission 179925) | Plant litter microbial communities from Arlington Agricultural Research Station in Wisconsin, United States - UWRJ-L221-509R-5 | ecosystem: Environmental > Terrestrial > Plant litter >... | reverse complement strand
TGATAAGGCATGTCGGATACAAGGAACATCGACTCAACCCGTCGTGTGTGGTGTATAAAGACTGGGCTGCTGTCAATATGGAAACACTGTGACATCCGCCCCTAACTCCATTGCCCCACTCTGAATCCACCCATTTCTTATAGTCTTCAAGATGCCAACCTCAACGGTCAAAGAAAGTGATGTTGATGTTCTGGTCATTGGTGCGGGTCCTGCTGGACTCATGGCTGCCAATGCATTGGCAAAGTACGGAATTAACGTGAGGATAGTTGACCAAAGGTGCTGTAGGTTCTCATTGAATGTGGTTTGCACTCACTCCTAGCTGCTTGGCACAGGCCCGACAAGGTCGCTGCTGGACAAGCTGATGGTATTCAACCGAGGACGATTGAGGTCCTTCAGGCAAGAGCTTACTCTGTCATGGGAGCAGATTCATCTCTTACTTGGAATGCAGAGCTATGGTCTCGCGGAGCGTTTACTGAGGGAAGGTAACCAAATGCACGTTGCAGTAAGTCACAGCATAGCGTTATGCATCCTTCATAAATCAAACTCTAGCTTTAGGCATTTTACAATCCAACCCCTAGTGGTGGGATAGAGGTATTTATCATTCACGGAATGGACACTACCATGTTAACTTAATGCGCAAAAGCTCACCGACCGTGTTCCGGATGTTACTGCAGCTTCTGCCCGATACCCATTTGAAGTAGGTTTATTTTATCTAGCACATCATAAACACTGAATTGCGGATAAATAGGTTACTCTACATCAAGGAGCCATTGAAAGCATATTTTTAGATTCTATGCGCCTATCTGGAGTCGAGGTCAGCAGGCCTGTCGTTCCAACCTCAATCAGTATCTCAGAGGAGGAATCAACCCTGAACGATCCACAAACCCATCCCGTGCGAGTAGGTATCCACTGTTGGTTCGGCTGATGAATGATAAACTCAAGATTTATCTGGCATTTTCAGGTTGTTTTGTCGTACCTGAAAGCTGGCAATCAGATTGGGGAGGAGACAGAGATAGTTCATGCTAAATTCGTCATTGGTGCAGATGGTCAGCAGGCTCTTGATACCGTCATTACAATCTAATAATTTCATTTCGATTTTTATAGGTGCACATTCATGGGTTCGAAAATCTCTTAACATCGTAATGGAAGGAGAGCAAACAGATTACATCTGGGGCGTCGTCGATTTGACGCCCGACACTGATTTCCCTGATATCCGCAACAGATGTGCAATTCACTCAAGCGAAGGATCATGCATGATTATACCGAGAGAGGGGGACAAAGTGCGGTTATATATACAACTCGATGACAAGAATGTACATGTCACGAGCAACGGAAGGATCGACAAGAATAAGTTGCAACCTACTATTCTTCTAGAGGTTAGAATTGTTGACATGTCAGAATACCATGGCACTCACTTGTTCACAATATTCGCAGAAGGCGCGCAAATGCCTTTATCCATATACCATTGCCACACCTGACAAATTCGACTGGTGGACAATATATATTAGTACGACATTCTCTCAATGGCAGGGAAATTTGAGCTCGGTCCTAACCATTTTTGCCTTAGTCGGCCAGAGAGTAGCTTCCAAATTTTCAGTTAACGAGCGAGTCTTCATCGTTGGAGATGCATGTCATACTCATTCACCCAAGGCTGGTATGTCGTGATTGTGTCGGTGGAGGGTCGCTGCATTAATCTGCCTTCTGTCAGGCCAAGGAATGAATGCAAGCATGAACGACAGCCATAATTTGGGTAAGAGAAATTCGTCGTTTTAATCTACTCTTACTGAAATATCCATAGCTTGGAAATTGGCTCATGTGCTGAAAGGATACGGACATATATCCCTTCTGAAAACAGTACGTTTTCCGTTTTTTTATCTTTATTTTTGAATCCACGAAACTCACGTTTAAGTTAGTATGAGTTTGAAAGGAGAAAATATGCTCAGGACCTTATCAACTTCGACAAGCAATTTGCAAAGTTATTTTCTGGAAAACCTCGAACAGAAGAATATCAAGATGGTGTATCGCACGAAGAGTTCTTAAAGTAAGATCAGCCGATGAAATTTACTAAAATAATCTGGGACGAATTAATTTATTCACCACGCAGGATATTCCAAACTTTTGGTGGATTTACAAGTGGTATCGGCATCCATTATGCAGAATCTTCGATTACAAATAGCAAGCATCAAAGCCAGGCGAAAAACCTTATCATAGGGCAGCGTATTCTACCGCAAATATTTCTGAGAGCGGCAGATTTTCGACCTGTGGAAATGCAGGACCTCCTGCCTGCCGATGCTCGGTTCAAAGTCCTCGTATTCACCGGTAACTCATCTGACCCTGCACAACTCCAACGCGTACAGGTCGCCGCACAGAACTTACATAGACTACTTTCGAAGCTTGGTCTTGGACAAGTATCATCCTTATTCGAAGTTCTGACTATTAGCTCGGCGACAAAAAGAGAAATTCGATACAACGATCTTCCGAAAACGCTCTGGAGCCATTGGTCAAAGTCAGTCTCCTGAAAAGTCTTTGTAGTATAGTATGGTAATAACTAACCCAAAAATTATCAGAGTGCTCATTGACGACGTTGATGCGAAAGGTACACAAGGCGGCGATGGATATGCAAACTATGGGATAAAAAAAGAGGGATCGATTGTTATCGTGCGGCCAGACGGTTATGTTGGCATGATAGCCCCTCTTGATAGCATTGATGACCTGGAAACATTCTTCGGCGGTTTCTCCACGACTAAACTATAGGAACCATGATCTAATAATCTCAGAAGACGACAAGTTTATATAAAATGTATAATGTACAATGAATATAATGCATAGCTGCGTGCAACACAGGAGAATCCCGAAAGGTACATCGAAAGCCAGACGATATAAGAAGTAAAAGATGTACATGAAACAGTAGGTTAGAACTCGATGAACATGACGAAAGCATAGTAAGAGAGATGAAAGGCGAAAGAGTATACAACCAAACGAAAGGGTCAACCCTTCCGTTTACCGATAGGTGGAGCATCAGCGCTGTTAACGAGAACCCTTCTCGGACCTGTGCTGGCAGCTGGGGGGATTGGGGGCTTTGTTGTAAGTCTTTGCCTCGAAGTTCCCGATGTTGATTGTGTCGAAGCTTTAACGACAGCTTTGATCGAAGTCTTGGCTGTCACGATTGGGGGCTTCGGTGCAGCACTTGCACCTGACACTTTGTCCGGCTTATTGGAAGATGTACCTTTGATTCTCGCTTTAGTATTGCTATTCTCTTTCTCTCCTAAAGCCGAGGTACGTGGTCGAGATACGGGCTCGGATGCTTTAGCCTTCCCCTTCTCCGCTGCGGTGAAAGGTTTCTTTCGTGCGCTCGACTCACGATAGAATACCCGAGGTGGTGGTGCAGCTTCTGGAACCACGTTAGGCAGAGGCTTTTTCTCCTGCAAGGGAGTGTCTGGAGGTGACTCGCTAATGCCCAACTCGGCCGCAAGCGACATCTCCGGTTCTTGTGGTTGCTGGTACTGAGGCTCTTCGGCTGGTTTAGAAGGGAAGAGTTCATTTCCATACCCGAACCCATACCCAGCATCATATTCATATGACTCTTCGGTGACCACCTCTAATGGACCAGATGATGGCGATGTCGATTCGTTCGGGCTACCGTTTGGACTGAGAGGCGAATCACTCAACATAAGGATCCGACTGAGCGGACTGGGTTTCGCAGGAGAATAAGCATGGATCATGCGCTGCGCGAATGGTTTTGCGACTGGGAAAGGTCGACGAGCGGCAGGAGGTGTAGATGGTACAAGGTTCATGTCCGGAGGAGACAAAGACTCAGCAGGTGCGGGTGCAGACGGGGGTGTTGTTGTTTTCATTGGCTGAAGCTCTGGCGGGGACAGTGGTTGCAAAGGTGGAAGAGAACTTGTTGGTATTGAAGCTCTAGGAGATGGAGGCGGTAGAACGAAAGAGTTGGGCAAGAGGGAGCTACTTGGTGGGATAAGTGATTTCATAGATGGGAAGGAGGGTGGCGGTATTGGAAGCATATATTCGGTTTCATATGACACCACCACTCCTTTGGCTGGTGATGAAGATGGACGTCTCGATACGCGATGAGCTTTACGCCCACTGGCTTTGCCGACGCTAATATTCTTTACTGGAGATCTTCTGGGAGACTGAGGAGAGCCTCGAATCACTTTGTTAGGTGATTTTGGTTTCTTGGGTGTTGTTTGAAGTTCGGCTGCCGTGATATACTGCGGTGATCCAGCTATTGGAGTCGGCGGCAAGTCAGCCAACATCTTCTCGACCTCCCATGCGCGTTTTTCATCCAACAATTTGAGGCGTTCGGCCTGAAGAACTGGTGAGTATATATGCATGAACAACGAGGGAAGGACTCTATACCTCTAATGCAGCTTTCTCTTTGCCAAATTTGATGGCTGCATTGGTGAATTGTTGGCGCTCGTCGTCCAGTTCCTTCCGAAGAATATCGAGCCTTTCCTTCGCTTCGTCTTTCAAAGGCGCGGACATCAACTCCACACTCATCTCTCCGATCTCTCCAGTGGAAATTCTATGGTCCTCTGCAAACTTATCAAACATGGCTTGAGTATTGGCAGCATGATCCATGTTTTGTTTTTGCGAATGAGCTTTTCGATGCAGATATAAATGTTAGCTTTTCTGTCATGGGAAAGAAACATGTAAAGCGACGAACCAACTTCCTCTTTCAGGGACAATATTATCCCTTGTAGACGCTCAATTTCACCATCAGGTATCTGGAGAGTGGGTTTGGTAACGGGGGAGGTGTTCGTAAGCGGGAGTTCGGAAAGAGTGGTTAGGTTCTCGCGCAACGCTGCTAAAATGGTGTTTATTTTTTCGGAGGCAGCATCGGCAGGATGGAGAGGGAACAACGAGGTTAAAGTAAATGGAACAGGCTTTGTAACAAAGTCAGAAAGGAGATGTTATGATAAATGCAATAAACGGTACTAACCTCTTCGATTGTTTCACTGCCAGGCAACAACTCTCTCGAGTGATGAAGAACAGATTGAAGTTCATTGACAGTTCTGAGAAGTATCTTGCGAAGGAGGAGGTTCTCATCACCCAGGCTGGAGCGAGCTTGCTCTGCTTGCTCGAGAGCAATTTCAAGAAAGCCTTGACCCTTGCCCAAAAACTCAGTTCCTTCGACAATAGTTACATTGGTACAGCGCATCCCACTTGGTGTTGAAGAAAGTTTTGATTGGGAATCAGAGATTTTCTGCCATTTTTCCATTATCCTTTCCATCTCTTTTTCTTTCTTCTTCAACTCTGTTTGGTGTGCTGTTCGGACACCTTGCAATGTGGCCCGCGTTCGCTGCAATTCCACCGTTATTTGCTTGTTGGTATTTTCAGAGGTCTGTAATGTTTTGAGAGAAGCACTGATGGTAAATAAGTGTCAGGGAGTGAAAATGGGATATAAATTAAATTAGATTACACACTTGAGTCGTGACTTGTGAAGATTCATCTCCCTCTCTGCATTAGCGCATTGGTCTTTTGTCTTTCGATACATCGATACCGTTCTTTCATGATCGTATGTTAGTGTGCGGAGTTTTGCTGTGAGCTCTTCAGTTCGCGACATATCCTCCTGCTCTTCCGTTTAGAGCGGCAAAACAAGCAATTGGGAAAGGCTTGCTTACCATACGCTGCCCCATCAATCCCATAAGACATTTCACGACTCTGGCAGAGTTGTCGCTAGATATCCCCTCCAAAGAGATACCAGGTTCAGGAGCAAAACCGTGTGCCACTAATTGAGCATTGATGAATTCCAAGCTCGATGTTGCATCGATAGATGATTCGTATGTTGCATTGAAGAAAGGTGAATTCAGGTTCGAAAGAGTAGGAGAGGTATTTCCCCAGCGAACAAACTTTTTGGGCGTCTCAGTCATTCCTGACACCTTGGAGGAATTAAAATCTGAGAACGATGTCGACGGTCCACCAAAGTACACTACGTTCAAGTTGGCAATGGTTCAAGCGTACCGTGCAGCGTCGCGTTAGGCACGTGATCGTGTCTTCGTCGCGTCGCGACTGAGTTCCAATTTAATTGGGGGAGCTTACTTGGCCTTGCTTCCAATATATATTCAATCGGGACACCAATAAAGACACAGAGCGCCAGCCTCTGAGACAAGACAGGCAATTAAAATCAAAATCTGACATATTTATTGCAGCGAATTCATGCTACATATTTAGCCTAAAGACTACAGCTGAAGAAAAGAATACTTATTCTCAGTCCCAGTCATCTCTGCCATTCCAGTCATTCTTTATCTCTGCATATATCTCGTTATTACCATCATCACTGCTTTCCTCTTCCTCATCTCCCTCTTTCTTTCCTTCCCCCCCAAGCTTTTCTCCCCCTTTCTCTCCCCCTTTCTCTCCCCCTTTCTCTCCCCCTTTCTCTTCCCCTTTCTCTTCCCCCTCCTTTCCTCCTTTCTCTTCATCAGAATTATCTTCATCATCTCCAGGACCTGAAATTGGAGAATCGTCATCTCCAAATCCTCTCATCTGCCCGAGGATCATAGGGTTTTTATCCTTTCTCTTACCGCGTCTCGTTTTCCTCTTTCCTTTAGGTTGTACCTGCGCATCCTCTGAGAAATTGGCATTCCAGCCCGAAGTCGAGGTGTTTGCAGCAGAATCATCTACATGAGCAAACATAGATAAGTAATCACGTTATAGTGTATGAGAGTTCGTCCAAGAAGGCCCACCTTCTTTCTTTTTCTTTGGTCCCAATCCTCCACCGAACTTTTTCTTGGGCTTGTTTCCGCGCTCTTTCTCTCTTTTTTCTCGTGCTTGTGCACGCACAAGACGGTCCATGTCACGACAAATCCCTTTTTTACAGGTAGTCCCATGGGTAGGGCAAACCAATTCAGGCTCCTTCTTATATCGATTCCAAATATTGGTCCATTCTGCTGGGATTTCCCATGACGTTGAACCATTATCCGCCTGTTTAACATCGTCTGGTGAGACTCCCCATTCTGCCGCCAACTCATTCATCGACTTAGCCGGGACGCCCCATTCGAGTTCTGCCTGAGCTGCAGATGGTCCGCCACCTCCCCAGTCAAGTTCTGCCTGAGCTGCTGATGTACCACCTCCGCCCCATTCTGCTTCTGCCTGCGAAGCAGGCACACTGCCTCCTCCCCATTCTGCATGTATCTGGGCTGCTGACAGCGCTGGGGGTACCCATGAGCCATCGTCGTCTGGGTCTTCTCCCCATAGCAAGTCTTCCATGGTAGCAGTGGTCATCTTTTGCTCTTCCTTCTGCTTTCCTTTGCCTTTATCCTCATCGTGCACTTCGGTCATTTCAACGTCTTTATGTTCGAGAGTGGGTGGAAGTTGAGGAGGGTTAGTCATCCAATTGACAACAGGCTCTTCCGGCCGACCGAATTCGATTTTATCGTCTTTGTTAGGCTTGGTTTCATTTCGAGTCATGCGAGCATTCTCCGCCCAGTCAATGGTACCACCTCTTCCTAATACTTTCTCTTTGCCCCTTCCGCGTCGTGAATCCTCACCGCGACCACGACCACGACTTTCACCTCGTCCTTCGCCGCGTTCACGGGCACCACGTTCACCCCTCGAATTATCGGAACCACCTGTTGACAAATTAGCACGCTTTCGGCATTCATTTGGGTAGGTGAGCTTGCCATGTTTATCATATCGAGTTTCTGTCTTCCGTTTATTAGATGAAGATTGTTCAATGGGAGGTTTTTTCCAACCTGCGTCGTGCGTATCTCGACTCCAGTCCGTGTTGCGAGGATTTTTAAGCTCTATCTCATAAGGTTCATCAGCCCAATCAAATTTTTGCGACCCAGTTTTTCCTCCTCCTCCTCCTCCTCCTCCACCACCACCACCACGATCACGACTTTCATCTGGCCTACGATACTCTCCCCGATTGTGACCTTCATTGCGACCACGACTATCGTCTCTGTCACGTCCTCCTCGACCTATACGGGGGGACGATAATGCCATTGGCTCTATTATTCGAGCATGTATAATCAACAAGTGGCGGACTCACTGGATGTATCTCTTTCCGTCTGGTTCGATGAGGGCAGATCTTTGGGTTTACCAGTAGGCTCGGTTCGGATCCCCTTAATATTTTCGTCTAGCCATTTAGTAACATAATCCGGAGTAGGTTCAGATTTTTCTTTTTCTGAAGGCATTGTCCAAATATCATCGTTGCGAACATGTCCGGACCAGTCGGGAGTAGCCTCAATATGGCCATCGTTTGCAGAAGGGTCTTCAAATCGGTTTCGTGTATTATCCAATTTGGAATGCGAACCTCCTTTATTCTTTGCCTTCTCTGGCTTGTCCGATGCTCGGTTTTTCTTTCTATCTTTCTTAGGAGAGTAAGGTTCTGTAGGAAGTTCCTCTGACGGAAATGTCAAGAAAACCTCCTTGTGGTAATATCATAAAAAACATACGCGACTGGGCAGCAGGAGATGCAGAAGGTTGGGAAGACTCAATGCCCCAAGGAGAATTGACATTTGACAAACTGGGTGTATTGTTATCTCTCGTGGAAGACTGACGTTCTCTGTGTGGTAGTTTGAGAGGTTTTGCCCCTGGATAATTATGATCAGCTCAGTTCCAATTCGGATACGATGTTCATTTTACACACAGGCATTGACTGGGCCACTCGGTGGAGGTTCTACCAAAGGCGACATTCCCGGTACTACAGGCGATTTAATAGTTCCCCACCCAGATGGCCCTGGTGATTTTTTTTCTGTGGTTGTGAATTGTTTGAGCGGAACGGGTTTCCCCCCTAGAAGCATAAATTGATCAGAGAAAAGTTTGTCTTGGAAAAAGGATATTACATTTTCCTGATATCTGAGGAGGTTTAGCAGTTTCTGAGTAACTTATATGAGCTTTATGAGATTGTTAGGAAGTTCAATCACACCTATTGGCAACGACAGTCGGTTTGGTGGGTCCGGTCGTTTCGGCAGTGAGTCGGGAGGCTTGGGTGGGTCGGGCTTTTTCCAGACCACCCTCGCAGAGGCAGCGGGACGAGGGTCAGACAATGTAGTACCTACCCACTGCGAAGACCCAACAACTACATAGAACAAGTAAGATATGACTGAATATACTGTGAGGAAAATTCATGTTACCAGGCCGTGGTTCAACCTTGGGAGGTGGCGCTTTCTTCTCTACAGGAAGAGGCCTGCAGAGCTTCTTGTTCGTCAGGTCCTCAGGCGGCACTTCGCACCAATGTGTTTCCGGATACGGTTGTACAATGGAACTAATGACAGCACATAGATCAGACGATCTGCAAAGAGCCTCATAAAGAAAAGCCACACACTTACCCTTTCCCCGGAGCCCAATCAAGAAACCATTGTCGCGTAACGCTGATTTCCTTCCAACCTAGCAGAAGTTGATGACTTTTTTTTTCTTACCAAGCGAAATCTCACGAAATACGCACCATCTTTTTGGGCATCGCGTCCCTTAGCATAAAAGCTGTGAAAGACTTTGGTTACACTGTTTTTCTCCAATGAATCCGGATTCTTTAAGATCTCTTTCCAGCGATGTTCGCCCAGTAAGGAGCCATGCTCAGTAAACAACCTGGAAATTTCGAGCAGGATCATTCCACGGGCCTACAAAGACGTTTCGCTTCATTTCCATATTAAGGAGATGGATGTGCGTACCTTCGGTTTATGGTATATCGATATGAGATGATCAGGCCCTATGCATTCTGCCACCCACTTTGCGCATAATTTCTGATCCTCGTCAATCAGCCAATTTGCGTTCAGCGGGTATGGCTGATACACGGTAAAGTACCGCGTATCCTCTTCAACCACAGGGGACTTGGGGCGCTTAACCATGATTAGTCTTCAAAGGCTACTGATGTTTGCAAGCAACTCCTCGTTGCATAGAATATTGTGTGAGATTCTGTCGGATTCTTCAATGCCAGTGTATTGGATGAAAGGGGCCTCGAGGCAACAACAAGGTTCACTTCAAGATTATGTAGAGATCAATCGGGTTCAACAAGCGATGAGATTATAGATAGAAGAGATGCAATAGTTCACACGTCATAATCATGGTTTATTGTCCGTCCCTTCCAGTATTAAGTCATACCAGGGCTGCGTACACATCATGTGTACGGTTGTATTAATTACTTAGATTAACAAATGACAGCCAGGATTTACAGTAAGCTACACGCAAATTCGTGAAATAAATGCTCGACAAAGCTGATCTGCGGATCCATGATCATCAGACGCACACATACTTAACAAACCAAACGCCATCGAGATATTGGAATATTGTGAAGAACCTTTTAGCTATGCCACCGACTTGCTAACCGACGAAGATAATTCTGATGATGTGTTACTGCACATTGCATCGGTTTAAAGCGTTTGTAGATTCATGATGTGTTGAATTCGACGAGATTGAGAAACGGCGACAGATGGCGATCAACTTTGCGAAGCCCGTCGGTAATGAAGAAATGTTCTTTTTGGAGAAAAGAAAAGCCCAGGATACAGATAACGCAAAAGAAAGAAAATATCGAAGAAGAAAAGAGTAAGGAATACTTGCGCGCAGGTGCCAGGCAGTACCCAGAGGTCGGTAAAAAGGACCGATTAGCTAATCACAACTCTGCTTCACCGGGACTTCACTGTGCTGATTCACATCTTTCTTGCTTTCCAAACCGTTCCTTACTTATCGTCTGCTTCCACCCACACTATAGAAGAAACAACTATAAGTTATTCGCAGCTTTATGCCTGGGGTTGCTCTCCTCCCTAATAGCCCACCGGGGAACGGACCATTCAACTCAAGTAAGTGGATACCTACCGACAACCTGCAGAAGCCAACCATGGCTCTAGCCGCTCCAAATGGCACCTATCAAGCTGAAGTATCTGTTGCGGACATCAAGAACAAGGCGAAGGAAGGGGTGAATAAGGAGGCTCGTGGTGTTTCTGCCATCACTCTCATTAAAACAGCTCGTTCGCAAATCCTTTCCGCGAAAGAACAAGAAGCCAAGGGGGACCTTCGATCCGCATATGCGTCTTATATTAGAGCTGCAACGCTGGCAAAAATGACGATGGACTCACCTGAGTATCTGCAGGAATCGAAAGGGAAAGGCGGAGTGGTCAGAAAGGAGCTAAACGAATTCCTTGCTGTACGTCGTCTCAATAATCATTTTTCGAACAATAAAACGGATTTCTGTCATCATAGAACGAAGGCCGAGATATAGGTGCCAGGACGACTTCTGTTGAAGAGAAACTCAAGGTCCTCGAGAAGGCTCACGCAAGGTGCGCTTTCTATATATAACGCCTTCAATCCAGTATCCTGAATCTATCCAGTGAGAACCAGCAAGCACATACGCCTCTCGGCGGTTCTATAGCAGACCGTATGCGAGCGTTACAAGATAACGGTTTATCACTTGGACCAAGCAAGCTGCGGGAGATCCCTAGAGAGATTCCAAACGTCCCCTCATCTCCTATTTCGCCACGAACGCTCCCCTCTGTTCCACAATACACAGGGAATAAATCTGATTCTCCGACCACCTCGCCATCCATGTCTTTAACTCATACACTCGTTTCGCCCACATCATTGGGACCACCGTCTCCATCCTCATCCACGTCTTCATCCCCCCCAAGCGCTTCTCTCCTCAGCAAATTTGATATCACCGGCTTTAATCAAGCATTCCCATCAATCGACGAGCTGGATGAACACCCGGCTTTTTCTCTTCCTTCCGTACCGACATCTTCACCAAAAACCAACGGCGGAGTGCTGCGCAGTGGAGATCCGTCGCCGTCTCCTCTAACATCTTTCCGTAACTTTACAGTACCTATTGAACGACCGTCAAGCACTCCGATTACACCTACTAACAATAATTTCTCTAGTCGACCCCCTTCCCCAGTTACTACTAGGCCAAATATACCCCACAAGCCATCGGGACTTTCCAACGGAATCAAGAAAACTACTTTTCCCATTGGAAATGCTAATGTCGTCTTTCCAAAGGAGTTGCTATCCTACATTCAGGAGTATAAAGTCCTTTTTCTCGACGTTCGAAATCGTGAAGCTTTTGATCGCGAACACATCAAGGCGAATGCCGTAGTATGCATAGAGCCCTCGATTTTATTGCGAGATGGGTATGTATTTGCACACATCAAACTATGACCTGTGTAACTTATTACTGCGACGTTTTGAGTTTGACTGCAGAATCCTTAGAAAATGCTCTAGTTGTTAGTCCGCGCCAAGAATCTACCTTATTCAGCAATCGCGACAAGTTTGAACTTGTAGTCATCTACGACGAATCGTCACAGTCGTACGGAAGCGAACGATCTCCGCTGGCGATCTTGATGCGCATAATGTTTGAGATGGAATTCAAGAAAATCCTCAAACACACCCCGATGATGCTTGTTGGAGGACTCGAGGCCTGGAAGAGAACAGTGGGTGAGGTTGAGCTCATCAAGGGGATGTCCAGCCTGGAAATAGAAAAGCCGGTCCCAACAAAAAATGGCGCTGCCTTGTTCATGACGTCGTCGAATTCGGCTTCAGCCAGCAACTCGAACGGTTCATCCGTTCCTGCACACAACACAGGTGCTGTCCACGAACTTTGGCAACCCCGAAGACTGGAACAAAGTGACACGTTTACTGAGCACCGGCCTACCATGTCATTAGACCAGTCTGCACACGCAAGGTTTGTATTTTCTACAACTACAACTCTTCAGGTTCTTATTTCTTTGTGGTAGGATGCCCGCTGATGCAGGCTATAATGGCATATTTCCCCCAAGCACTGACAGACCCTTACAACGTCGACCTGCCGTTCTTCGGCCCAGCTCCGGCTCTATCTCATATACCCGCAGTATGAATGATACCGTAAGTTCAATGTTATTACGGCAGATGTGTGCCTGTTTAAATTTAGCGTCTGTTAGATCACGTCCCCTGCTTCGAATGTCATTCCCCTCCCCGGAGGCTCTACTCTACCGTCAGGGTCTCCTATATCTTATCCACAATTTCCAAGACGTATATCACCCAACGCGTCTGGATCCAACAATCCCTTTATAGCTCTTACAGCGCAGTATGACATTACATCACCTCCTCAAGCATCCATTAATCCGTCGCAGTTATCACGAAGACGCAGCGACTTCGTCGACCAATCTCAAGAAGCATTGTCTGGTTTAAATGGTAGTCCTAGACCACCACCAATTGACTATCCGGAATTGACGTCGCCTACAATTATCCGCCCACCACCTGTAGCTGCCTCTGCGCTCGAAAGGCAAGATAATCGGCCCCGCGTACAACAAGCCAATTCTCCTTTTTCGCCTTCAGGACCTAAGCCTCCACGCATCCAGTCGGACTATCCTGTCACTTATTGGGCTGATACTCAAATTGGAACGTCTGGTCTAAAAAATTTGGGCAACACATGCTACATGAATGCCCCAATCCAATGCCTAAGCGCCACTGTACCGTTCTCTAGATTTTTCACTGGTATGAATTTCAAGTTAATTTTCAAAAATTAATATTATACTTATCAACGACAGAGGGCCGGTGGAAAAATGCTGTCAATTACACTAACCCTCTCGGTTCTAAGGGCCAGTTGACGGGAGCGTTTGCGAAGTTGTTGCATGAAATGTGGGGTGGAGATCTTCCCTACCTGACACCCATAGACTTCAGGGTAAATATTTTTCCATCTTGGACTCGATTTTCCGGCATTCTAACGAGCGATATGCGGGTAGAAAAATATTTGCCAATTGAAATCACAATATAACGGATCGGATCAGCACGACTCACAGGAATTTCTAAGCTTCTTGATTGATGGGATTCACGAGGACCTAAATCGTATTATTGCAAAACCTAATTATACCCGGACACCTGAGGAAGAGGCTGAATTGGAGAGGTTACCACCGCAGATTGCTAGCGATAAAGAATGGCGTGCGTGGCGTTCACGAAATGATAGTTTAATTGTGGATTTCTTCCAAGGACAATTCAGAAACAGGCTGCAGTGCTTGACTTGCCAGAAGGTACGTGTCCAGGTCGCGTGTATTGTGTCGGTTCGCTAAAGAGAGCCGCAGACATCGACGACATACAACGTTTTTTCGATATTGCAACTTCCTATACCCCATGGACGAAGCGGCAAAGTTGCGATTGAGCGATGTTTAGATGCTTTTTTCAATGAAGAAATCCTGGAGAAAGATGATGCTTGGTATGTTACGCGCGCCTAGTTATCGTTTGCTTCGAGGGAAATTCATACCTATATTCAATTAGGGATTGCCCACAATGCAAAACAAAACGACGCGCGTCGAAGAAGCTATCGCTAGCGCGTTTGCCGCCAGTGCTTGTGATTCATTTGAAGAGATTCGAAGCCAATGGCAGATTCTCTGATAAAATCGATACATTCGTCGATTTCCCCATGAAGAATCTAGATCTGACAAACTACATGCCTCCACCTTTACCGCCTGGTATCGACAAGTCCCAATTAAATGGAGGTCTTCCTATGTCACTCGAAGACCCACAGACTCAACTGCCTCCCTATCGTTATGATTTATATGGTGTTACAAATCATTATGGGAACCTTACCAGCGGACATTGTAAGCAATTTCTTTACGTATCTTACCCAAGACTGACTTTTGGTATAGACACAGCTTCTATCGCCTCGAGGGGCGGTTGGATGTATTGCGACGACAGCAGCGTCAAGCCTGTCGATTCTAAACAAGTAGTGGTACGTTAAGTTTTTTAAATCTAAATAAAAAGCGCTTTCCGTTAACATTTATATCAAATAGGGTCAGAAGGCATATGTCCTGTTTTACAAACGAGTCCGATCATAGAGTACACTTAATTATTCATATTCCTGCCATTCAACCATATTTACCCCATCTTGCTGTAGCTGTCATCCATCTGTATAATAACGCTCACATTCTCCCATTTGGAACATCAGGATATGTACTTTAGTTAAACCATTTCATCTTGGTCGCTGGTCATGATGTTGTCATACCCATGGATTTCCCGTTGGCTTCGTTTACCTCGAAATGGCATTTGTGGCACATCCAAATTTCCTGTCCCTCCCGGTGACCGTTGACTGCCATGGAAGAATCTGGAGCTCGATAGAATGCAGGCGAAAATTGTGAACCACATCGGTAACACTCAGGTTCGGGTTCGGTGGTTGGTGATGCCACTGTTTGAGGCACCTGACCTTCGCTGCGAAGGTTAAGAAGAGTATCCAAGCGTCGCGCTTTGCGAAGTAAGCCGTGAGCCTGACCAACTGGAGCTTGTTTGTAAGCTTGGCAGTACACCTGAAGAGCGGTCTGAAACAATAATGATCAGTAAGAAGTTGGTGCCGGCTGACGTTCGACGCACCTCTCCTCCTTCGTTGGTTTCACATATGTCGTAGATGTCGCGCTTGCTGCAGTCGTGTTCTTTGCATAGAATGACAGCATTCATGCAACCAGATTCACCCTTGAAGGTTGTGGTAATAGTTGACTCTCGTCGACTACTTTTCACCTAAATAAAAGGTCAAAACTAATTCAACCAGGGAGCAGATGAGAAGCATACAGGCTGAATCTCAAAGCCAAATCTATGGCCCTGTTTCCATGCACACGAGGCATGAAATTCTTTCGAGCAGTCATAACAGCGAATAACCGCCCCTTCTATTTCTCCACATAAACAACACTTCTACATTTTGGATGATTAGTCAATAATCAAGCTAGACCCATGATAGGGGTGATTGACTTACCGTTGACCATCTGTGACGAGATACTGTATTAAGACCTTCGACTAAGCGAAGACGAGAAGCATCCGTAAACGTCAGTTCGTTGGTGAAGACGGCACACAGTATGTGCACCCAGCCCTGTCCTTCAGTTGGTTTGCACGCTCTGAGGAAAGTGTCTGAAGGAGGCCATGGCTTCAACCTTTTGTCCTCATTTGCAGCACGAGGACATAGTAGACAGTCAGGGTTCTACAATCCAACTTAAATGATATCAATGTCAATAAATAGAAAACTGCTTACGATGGATGCTTCCTGAGTTTCCTCATTCTCACAGAGTTCGCAAACCCATGAATCAGCAGATCCCGGATCAACGATCGCGCCGCATGAGCCTGAACGATGAACCAACCAAGTAAGTACGTTTAAGAGGTTTATATACATAATTTCCTTACCAGCATGGGCACGGAATTGGCACCGTTTGCACTTTAACACTTTCCCCAGGGGTCCTGCTTTTGAACAGGCAAGACAACGGTTCTGAGGTGCTATTGAAATAGTAGGAGGCGGTGTTGATTGGTTCGAAACACTCGTCTAAGAAAAGTGCGTTTAAACCAGGTCAAGGCATCTATTATTCGATTCAATTTCAACAAACTTACTCTTGCTCGCTTGGTGGATGGACCAGGCAAAGGCGCGCCTTCCCGCTTCTCTCTAGTCTTCGAAGTCGGCACCGACTCTTCTCGTAATGGTCGGACGTTGAGGTCGGCGTATTTCCTCCAATTTGTACCGCAGGTGTCACAAAGAATGTTAGTGGGTAGTCCTTTTGGAGCTTTCCACCAAACTTTGGAATCTCGAGTGCGGCAGGCACCACAACTAGGTGTCTTGGAAGGCTGGGCGATAATGGAACTGTCGTCGTCGGACTGGCCGACTCGTTGACCGTCTTCGGCTTCCTTCGGAGACCTGTACTGCAAAATGACGGGTTTTGGGGGAGGCCCTGACGCTCTCTTCCGACTATTTTCTTCACCGAGTTTCTCGCTTTCAAAAAAATAAATTAGAAGGGGTGACAAAAGCGATAGGATGGAATTTACCTTTTCCAGTGACCGTAGAAACGCACTACCTCAGGCATAGTCCGCGAGGCGACTTCGTCTCGAACAGCACGAAGCTCGGCTCCATGCTGTTGAATAGCATCTTCAAAAGCGATAATTTCTGCTCTACTCCAGTCTTTATCGGTGTAAGGTGTCTCAGATTTCTTCCACTATAATAAGATGGATGAGACTACGCTGGTAAAATTTTGAAGGGATTAGGTATACCTTTTCTAAGCGTGTTGGGGTTACTCTAACACCACTCATCGACCCGTCTAAAGCCATAGCAGCTTCTGACAACCGTCGAATGACCTCTGTCAACCAGTCCACGCTGGACTGGACTTTAGGATCATCTGAGAGGCGCCTTTTAATCTCCTCAGCTATAGATTTATTAGTTCAAGTCGAAAGCAAAATGAGTATGCCTAACCTTCGGCCACTGTATATTGGTGTTAGCAGTGTATTACGTAATTATGAACAGGGACTCACATTCTGATTCTGTAAATGTGTTGAAGATGCCCAGCACCTCAATGGTATTGTCTGACCCTCGCTCTTCTAAGTCTGCACTTACGTTAAGATAATTTTATCAAGGCGAGAAGTTTTTTTTTACCTGGCGGATATATGTAAGGGTTGGGTTCTGAAGGAACGTTCGCTTGGAATTTAGGTCCCACACGCGAAGCAGTTCGAGGAAATATTAGATCTTCTGGGTCTGAAAAAACAAAGCAGTTAAGTTGCATGTAAGAGTATTTATGTTGATCTGAAGTACCCAGAGTATCTTCTGCAACGGTGTGTTGTCTGTCCAGTGATGAGCATATGCATGTATGATATAGGCTAGGAAATTGCAATTACCCGAAATACCGGAATGGCCACATCTTGAAGTGTTTGACCGGGAGGTTCTCTTCAATCTCTGCAAGGGTCTTGTCTTTTCGAGGTCTACCCCTACCTCTTGCAGCAGGCGCATTAGATCGAACTTTGTTTGCTGTCGGTGTGCCATGCCGGATATCGCGGCTGTCGACTTCCTCTTCATGCCGTCTTGAACATGGCGCACACGTCCACCCGTACCCTCTAGACGGTTTGGCTATTAAAGGTGGCTGGACGCACTTCATGTGGAAGTATTTCTTGCATCGGTCGCATTGCACCGAGTCAGCGCTAAACCGAGTTGAGCCGATTCCGGTGTAATGTCATGAAACAGGAAATATACCTAGGGCACCACACCTGGCACGTATCACACAGACGAATATTATCAGTCAAGTCGGGGATGACTTCCTTCTCTGCAACGATGTACTCGTAACGCGAAATGAGGACGTCCCGAATTTCATCGGGTACTGCGTTTCGGATTAGGTAATGGACACCGGATTGGAAACTTCACTCACGGTTGCGTACATCATGAGAAGGAATGACTTCAAACTCTTTCTTAATGTATGGATCGAAAAGCCTGTTGAAGTAAAATCTGTCTGGTCGTTTCTTCCAGCCTGACAAGTCTGAAATTTTGTCTCTGTGAACCACGTGGCACCTGGCGCGTAGTTGATTGATGTCGCATACTTCAGAATATATGGCTGCAAGTAGTAAACGAGGGTCCGCCACTGCACGGTCGCTCACATCACTTGGACGATAATACCAGGCAAGGCGTACTCGAGTGTAAAGATAATTTTTGCTTTCTTCACCTTTTGGGGCATCTTCTGGAGGAAGGAACTGCATTATTCTCGCAATGGAATAAGGCGTGCCATCACGAGAGTCCCAACTAGGCGAGCAATAAACATGGTCTTTTAAAAATTAGTAAGCTATCCCTCCGTAGTCTCATATCAAATGAAGAAAGTATTTACCATTTACTTTGACGAGATCCCCGTTTTTAAGATAGACAGGGTGGGACATGATATGTGTGACTGAAATAACTGCAAATACACCAAGAAAAAAGGAGGACAAAGGAAGAGACAGGAAGAGAATGACAGGAAGTAATGCTAGATTATTGGATTATTTGAAGGAACGGTAAGATGTGGGTGAAGGTGTGATTTTGAAGGGAGGACGGGGAAGGTGGAGGAGAGGAAACAAGAGAGATTCACACTCCGACGATGCCCATCAATCCAAATCAGTTGAGCGTCCTACTCGACATTGGTGGAACATTGAATGCCGAACAGCTACGAAAGGATCAACTCAAACGCACAAAGTTCACACTCTCCCAAATCACTGTTCCAGGATTCGGTATTTTTGTAAGAGACCCACGCCTCAGCCAATGAATAATCTATATGGTAACCAGTGCGTCAAGGCCGTTACAACTCCTCACTCGTCTTATTGCACGAGTACGTAGAACTATTGCTCGCCGCATGAACCAGGACCTTGGATATCCTAGATATTATCATGGCTGTATTTGAGACCACAAAAAGCAGGTTATACGTTTTCCGCGAGCGAAAGTCATTGTGAATGATATCTGCCCGAGCAAGCTCATAGTGACTATTTTGAAATCTTTGATGGGGAGATATCGCCAAATTCGCCTTACTGAGATATTTCTTCAATTATGGGTACCATAAAATACAAGACGACTAACACTGGCAAAAAACACATTTAATATTCAATTTATATGACCGAAACCGCTAGGCGCTAGGCGCATGCTCTATGTATAACTTTAAGACCGGGCTCCCGCCCGGCAGGGCCGTTACATCGGAGACCTGACCGAGAAGCTTAGATGATCGGGAATCGGGATGCCGGCTTACGCTCTGGCAAGGTACCAAATCGGGCATTCAATTTCAGGGATGGGACGCCTAGGCGCAGGAACAAGTTCACAAGGCAGCTGTCTCTTAACTTTCTTCATCATATCGCCTCAACAAGGTTCAGCGTAGGCTAACTGATGCCTCAGTGGCTTGAACGCCTCTTGACCACTGATATCCCTCGTCAATGGACTGAGGACACCGGGAAGACGGGCCCCTTCAACCAGGCCCTTGCGGAGAAGGACATATATGACTCCACGACCCTCACAATGGCTACGTCTGAGAGTACTGGTCACGAAAACACACTCCCTCTACCTGTCGTTCAAGCAAGTTCGTCTTCACTTCAAATGCGTCGTAGCCGGAAGAAGTCAGCAAGAATGAATGGCTTGTCTGTGCATTGGGCTCGCTTCAAGAAGCGGATGGGGACTGGGACCGCACCGTCTAGTAGTTCCATCATAGGCGAAAGCGCCGCAGAGCAGAGTTACACGCGGCGTATGGAAATGTCAGAAAATCGTGACTACGTGGACGAGGTTGTAGTCGATCGCAATTGGACAGAGGAGATCAAAAGCTCAGTCTCGCAGTCTGACCATGGGGGCAGTCCTGATAAGTCCGGTGGCAGCCATCCCAATGAAAGAGGTCTCAGTGACCACGAAAGCGTTGCCGAGGATAATTTCTGGGGAATCTCGACTCCTATCACCATCCTGCGTTATAGAGCCTGGCCATTCGTAATGGAAATATTCAGTTCACGCTTTATGGACGAAAAGGCGGAGCAACATTATGCTCAGGCAAGCCAAGTTTTCAATGTGGTATACCCACTTCTCTAATCCAAGGGCTTAATCTAGGAAAGCTGGTTCCTTAAAAAGTCTCTAGCATTATGGGCCTCCCTCTGGCTAATAGTCAATTGGGTGCTAGGTTGTATTTTTATTCCTCACGATCCTATTGTAAAATTAGATAAAATCTTTTATTTCGGAGTATGTCACTTTTCCTTCTCATCGTTCGATTCCTAATCACTTTCACAGGTGGCGCCAGTGCTCAGTCTTCCTGTCGTGTAAGTCCGACGGTTATCGTCGGATACATATGTGGCGTGCTGATCCCTCCACAGTGCTATGGTCATGTACGACTGGCCACGGGACCGCCCTTATACCTATCAAATTTTTCTGGTAACTTCTATATGGATTTGGTAAGTCTAACATGGAACATGTTAGATGTTTATGCCAATCATACAATATTTTTCTAGGTCATTTTATCAAGTTATATTCATGTAGGCCGGAATATCTTTCTTGGTGCATTTGTATTTTTTCTGCTGCTTATAACATTCCCTCACTACAGTCTCGCATGTGGTTATTACAATCTCGTTCCGAATTGTGGTGGTCGGGACTTCTTGGGAACTTTTTACTATGCCACGGTCTGACTTTTTATCTATCCTTGGTGGTTGGTTGTATTAAAAAAATTGCCCACTTATAGGCACTCCAAACGATCGCTTTGTTCGGCCTCAAACTCAACCGATTTCCAGCAGCCCTGGGCGCACTTGTGTTTTTCCTGTTGTGAGTTATGCCTCTTATCTGTTTGTCCCCGTTCCTTGACATGTTTGCAGTGCTTCAAGCGCCGTTATACCCCATAGGAGAACATGGGGTCGAAGTAAGTCGTTTCCGGGTATTTATTATTGGTTGATTCTCAATGTCAATTATTTAGCCATGATCAACTTCTTCGTCTTCCAGAGTTGTAAGCAGAGCCAGATACATGTGTCGCATCTTTCTTACTTCTTTGTTAGTCCTCATTTACGTACATTATGTGCGCGAGAGCGTGAGTAACAAGTTGATCTTTTTTATTGCATCTTTATTGACTATTTTTTCAGTCGGAAAGGCGGCTCTATACCTTGAGAGATCAGCTAAAGATTCAATTTAAGGCTACACAAAAGGCTCAAATTAATGAAAGAAAAGCTGCTGACTCAAAGCGACGACTTACTTCGTAAGTAGTGTTGCCTTCCACTTATCATATCTTCTCCTGATATTTTTCTTTTGCTAGTTATGTGTTCCATGATAAGTTTATAGCTGTGTTGAAAAAAATCCTGCATCTAATCTTTCATTTGATATCTACAGGTCCGCGTACCCTTAAACACTGCCCGTTAGTAATACTTGTGATAATAGTTTTGACGTTAAAAGCTGACCAGTGGTTAGTTCTTGCGGTGCAAAACATGGAAGCATCGGGGACTATAGCCAAAGATCAAGAAATTGAATTTAACGCTCTCTGTGGCAGCTTGAGCATGATGTCAAAAGGTACGTCATCGAATGGACCCTTTCAGTAGTACCGCCCTGACTGACGGGTCTCTAATGTTATCAGTGCTTAATGATGTTCTGGATTTGTGAGGAAAAGCCGTGTCACTTGTTCCATGACTTTTTTGCTGACAGATTTAAATTATAGCAACCGTATGGATAGCGGAAAATTTGAGTCGGCTTCGAGGGTATGTTTCCACAGTGATATCTGGAATTTTACTTGCTCACATTATCGTCACATAGCCATATGGATTCCACCAGGTTATGCGGTCATTATTCGTGCCTCTAAGGTTAGCCACAGACGCAAGAGGACTGAAATTTGAGACGGATCTCGATCCGAATATTGATATGGTTAGCCTTACGTTATCTAAATTAATGACAATGAAGTCATAGTCATTTTATTAACTGCCCGATTAGGTTGCGCGGAAGGCAGCTTATATGGCTATGGGACAAAGCTGTGAAACGATCAGGAAGCATATCTTCGATAATCCCGACGTGGATGGTGTCGTTACTGGTGATGAAACGAGGCTTCGGCAGATCATTACGAACCTTGCGAGGTACGGAGGTTATAGTGAAAGCATAATTGAATATTAATGACATCGTGTACGGCCTCAAACAGCAATGCATGCAAATTCACTCCAGCTGGCGGGAAACTTTCAATCAGGACACGCCTCATCATCCCTTTTATCTCGCCTGACGTGGATCCTCTAGAAGACCTCGAGTTTGTTGAGCCATCAGGAGAAGGGGAGAATGATAGTGCCCAGCGGCCGCTTTCTGCCAATTATCTTACGCAACACAATATGGAACATGGGAAGCCATACGAGTGGATTGTAGTGCGTATCGAGGTGTCGGACACTGGCTATGGTATCAAACCACAAGATATGGCCCAGAGCAAGTTATTTTGTACGTTTCACGTGATCTTAGTACGTACGAAGTTTGTATCTCATTAGCTGTTTTTTTGCCTGTTAGCCGCCTTTAATCAAACTGAACAAGGTAGACAACAAGGTACGCTGCATCTCTATCTGTCCATTAATCCAAACTAACCGACGTGGCTGCATAGGTGGTAAAGGCACTGGTCTTGGTCTAGCTTTGGTCCGCCAAATCGTTAAGCTGAGCGGAGGTCGATTAGGCGTAAAATCAAAGGCCGGAGAAGGTTCGACCTTTTGGGTAGAATTACCTTTAGGTGTTGGAAGAAAAACCTTCATGCCTGGGCCCCCTGATCTTCCAGACGGTTCGACCTCCGATATTGACACCTTTCATCGTCCCGGAAAGCGTTTCGGGGCAGTTCAGCAGCCAATAATAAGCAAAGATGCAATGGGCATGGCAATTGATGCACCGTCTGGCAAAAGACTGCAAAAACCTGGCGATGCTGCACAATCCAATGCGATGCAAGGCATCATGGAACAAGGTAAGTCTCTAATAAATTTATATACATAAGAAAATTAGTTAATATCACTTTACCAACTTCTAGGTGGTCGAGTGGAATTGGTGTTACGTCCGCGCGGAATCTCAGATATTCCTGATCCAGATGGATCGCCGGCCTCTACGACAATCAACAGACTAAACCCATCTGTCCATGACTCTTCGACAAAAGTCGACAAAAAAATCCGTACTTTGACTGATGATCATAGTAACCGTACCTCTTTAATAGCCCCGGACAATCCTCTTGATCACGATTCTCGCACACCATTGCGCCCACCAGACGCTGATGGCTCCGATACGACTGTCATCCAGTCAAATGCAGAACCGTCTAGCCCCAAGACGTCTGCTAGACCAACCTATGTACAACTTCCTTCCCCAGAAGCCTTTCCAATCGCCGATGGTGATACTTCATTGCTACCACTCTCCACTGGTTACTCTCACACGTCGAGCGAAAAGTCTATATCGAATCTCAAGGTTTTCGATAATAGTTTTACTCGAGGGAGTCCCTCTGCATCATTTACCGCGCTGAACATCGAGCCCAATATGCCCGTTCTGGTCGTTGACGACGACCAGCTGACACGGACTCTGATGAAGCGCATACTCATGAGGTTGGGTTGTGAGGTATCCTGTGCAGAGAACGGTGAAGTCGCTTTGGAGATGATTCTTGGACATCGGATTGTAATCGGCACGACTCCATCTAGCGATGCCTCGGGAT
>Ga0247779_1000513_pt1 | contig 23881 bp, 20 predicted proteins | sample UWRJL221509R5_FD_179925 | JGI IMG/M metagenome (GOLD analysis project Ga0247779, IMG submission 179925) | Plant litter microbial communities from Arlington Agricultural Research Station in Wisconsin, United States - UWRJ-L221-509R-5 | ecosystem: Environmental > Terrestrial > Plant litter >... | reverse complement strand
AGAATTTGGAGCTGAACGCAGCTATAATTGATTGTAAATGTATGATGTGAGTGGGAAAATTATCATTACGTTTAGAAAATCAGGTAAATACCACGACCAGGAATACTACTAGTAAGACGGCTTGCTGAAGGTGCGATGCACCTTCATATGGCCTCCCTGAGTTTCTTATCTACGAAAGAAACTTCTTTGCTGACTGTGTATTCCCAGTGCGGTCGTAACACACTACATCGTGGTACTACCTATCTGCTGCGCAGAAGTTTTTGTCCGTAAGCAAAGCAATTATAATCGTTTATACCATGCCGAGATGCAAATCACTTTATGGGATTACAAACCCTTTAAATCGTAGAGAAATGCAAGATTGACTTGGGAACTTAGGTTCAACAAATTACTTTCCAAATCCCTCAAATCCAAGTAACACGTCTTTACATTAAAAGAGCCGTAAGGGAATGTTTACCGGTCGTCCTTGAAAGAACAAACACCTCGAATTGATCGGAGGCGTAAAGGCTAAAAGTTCGCGTTCGTAAAAGATTTAGGTCATATATTGTGTGTCATCTGTGTTGGAATCTACCAAGATTAAAATCTTAAGCTTGATATCATCAAGAGCTGCGCATCGAGGGTTTGTCTCATAGCTGATAGAGCGGTGTTGTGTAAATACAGCAAGAATTGCTGAAATAGACGCAGAACACGAGAGTGTGGAGAGAGGAGACCAGAAGCGGAAGTGGCTGTGCGATTGGTGCAGTGCGTGCCTGTTCTTGACTTGCTCCCTTCGCACCCTTTTGACGACTCTGTCTGGAGTATACTCCACCGCCAGACATACTGTTACGACTTTCACGAAATATCCTCACTGTTAATGTTCTGACTTTCCTTCTTACTTACCACGACATTATTTATCGTATCTTCAACATATCTAAACTCAATGCGTAGTTCGCACTGGATTCACATTTACTATCTGTTATTGTGCGGCCAGGTTCTAGCGCTTGATGTTGCTCCAAGGTCAGTTTAGTTTCTTACACTGCCTGCGCACCAAATAATCTATGTTATAGATGGGGACAAGCTACTGCAATTATAAACGATGAACTCTTCGTCTTTGGAGGAAAAACAGACGTGTTTAACTCGTTTTCATACACTTCTGCTCCGAATACAAACGATCTACTTTATCTCCCACTATCCAGTTCCTTCTTAGCGGAATCACCACCTTGGATAATCGTCAGTGGTTCAGCAAACTCCTCGACATCGCAGGGACCCGCCCTTTCATGGAGCACCCTGTCGGCATATACAACCTCAGACATTCTTTTGTTTGGCGGAGAGCCAGGTCCCAACTCAGATATTGTTATCGTCGACGCTGCTGATTCTGCGGTTTTGCTGGACGTTTTCTCTCGCCTCCAGCCAAATTGGACCGTCGAACCTCCATCATGGGTAGGAGAGCCTATTCGACGGATACGTCATGCCACCGTTACTTCTCCATCTGGCTTAGTGTTCATCTTTGGGGGAGAAAAAGCAGACGGCTCTAAGAACGGGTTTTCAGATCACTTCTTGTTCGACCCCAACGCGCCATCTTTCGCGCTTCTACCTTCAAACAACGCACCTCCGGACATCTACGGTCATGCAGCTATAATTCTTTCCGACGGTCGTATCCTTGTATTTGGTGGATTCTCCCAATCCCGGGGAGGACTTATTCCATTTTCCACGATATGGGTTCTAGACACGAAGAGTCTATCTTGGGCTGTTATCAGTACTGATACCTCCTCGCTTCCCGATCCCAGGATGGCGTTTGTCGCCGTGTTAATTCCAGGAGGAAAGATCCTTATTCACGGAGGGAGTGACGCCAACTTGCTATCCAACTTCGCTGACGGCTGGGTTCTCGACACAACAACGAACCCCATGACTTGGACGCCTGTGGTGGCATTGTCACAATTGGGTGCACGACGCGACCACTTTGCAGTATCATCAGCGAATATGGTCATTTTTGGATTTGGTGTGTATCTTCCTGCTCATCTATGAATGACTTTTCTGAACCTATTCGTAGGATACCAAAATAATGCTCCGGCACCTGCTTCTTTACAGATTTTCAATCCTGCGAATAGTACATTTGTGCCGATGTTTATTCCACCGCTTGACACTTCAATCACCCAAACTATTCCTCAACCAACCCAACAATCTACCAGTCATGGATCGACAACGCATAGTTCCACCCATACGGCCAGCTCATCTTCATCTCCAAATCCTACCGGCGGAAATGGGAACGGTAATGGGGGAGGGAATGGAAGTTCAACCGACAATAACTCAGACACCGGCCGTACAACAGCCATTGCTGTCGGCACAGCTCTTGGGGTCGTAGCTTTCCTTCTCATCATGCTCGTGATAGGATGGCTTGTTCGTCGACGACGTCGAGAGATAGAGGGTCAACGCAGATTCTCGGTCCTGGGCGATGACGACGACGGACGTGATAGTCCCCATTTCGGAAGCCAGATCCCTATTGCAGGCACGAACGATGTAGACGATCATCGTCATTCTCGTGGACTCTTAGGCACGCTCGGTATAGCCGGTGCCTTGAGCGCTGCTACCAAAATGAGATCTGTTCGAAAAATGCAAGCACAAAGGAGAGACATGCTCGCAGATGAAGATACCCGCAGTTTTGGCGAGTGGTATAAGGCGCGCCAGAGATCTGGCACGGGCAACAGTACATGGTCGCTGTTGAGCATCTTTGGTGGTGCTGGTGGTAGCAACCGAACACCGCGCATACGCAGTCGCGAGCCAAGTACGCGAAGCCATGCTTCAGGAGGTCCGTCTGCTTGGAGAGAGAAAGGCGACCCGTTTTCAGACGGTGCTGCTTTGATGAAAGACGAGGAAACTGGCCTTGTTGGCGCTGCTGCTTCTCGACCACGAGCGAGGAGAGATTTGAGTTATGCTAGTTATGTGAGTTCGAAGAGTGGCACTAGCTATCGAGATCCGTTCGCCGATCCGGTCGAGGGAGAAACAAGAGAATACTTTTCTCCTACCGAGTTGTACAATCAACATCCTGCATCCCATGATCTGGATCCTAGTCAGCCGACTATTCGACAAGTCCCTCCTTCCCTTACACCCCTCACCACCGTTGTTCCCCTATCTCAGCAAGTTGGACAAACCTTAAGCCCACTTACGGAGCATACATCACGAAGCACACTTGGGTTGCCATTCAGTACTTCAGGGTCGTCTCAAGCTCATTCAAGTGAAAATATACCAAGTCCATTTACTGGTGGAGGCTCCTTATCACGAGCAACTTCGATGACTTCCTTCGAACCTACAAGCCCTGGTTCTCCAAAGGCGACTTCTATAATCGGTGCGGCAGATTCTAGCATATTGAATACCAACCAGCCTATGAGGAGGAGTGATTCATGGTGGTCGAGGTTCTCAAGGTCCAGCATACTCGATAGAAGATCGAGCGATGTTAACCGGGCCAGTCGATACCCTGATATCCGCGATCCTGCTCTACCACCAAGACTTGGCCCTATTGAAGAAGGTAGCATACGTTCAGGACCTGCAACAGGAAGTTCACCCGGTAGTGCAGATCAACCGAAATCGGCTTCACCTTTAGATCATCAAAAGTCGTCCATGTCTCGTGCAAATTCAGGAAGAAAATTGTATGCTTTTGGTGGTCATGAAAAGTCCATGACTTCAATACGCACTGCTGACTCAGAGGCTATTGAGAGGATGGCGGGTACCATGGACGTAGTGCAGCGAGTGAAGTCAAGAAATCGGTGGAGTATGAGTTCGCGTGGCTCTGGTGGGACATTCTCCTCTGAGGCGGGAGAGAGTCTGAGAGAAGGCCTACCAGAAGATCGAGGCCAGGAGCCAGGAGATTTAATGACTTTCGAGTCTCCCATTCAAGAGCGGTCGACCTCCTTTGCTGGCCCATCGACCGAGCCGCTATCGTCTCCTCTATCTGCTTTCAAAGAGACGTTTACCCCTATTGGTCCCTTGCATCTAGACGGTGGCAAGACGCCCACGTCTCCAACAGGAAAAGTTGCCGAGCGTATACAAGCGTTCGAAAAGCGACTATCACAGGACCAGAGTGTCATATTACCGACAAATACTAGGCAGAGGGAAGAGAGACCTGGTAAAAGAGTGCAGGTGGATTATGGGCTTGTTCCCAGACCTAGTCTGTATGTTGCGAACCCGGATAACAGACGGTCTTTCCACTCCATGGATTCATCATCGTAAAAGATGATCCACCCTATCTTTCTCTCTCTCTCTCTCTCTCTCCAGCTATTCATCTGTATACTCCTATGGTTGTATAATATAACTCCTAGCGTTGTCGTTTCTTTCGCCACGGACGGTTTACACTTGTACTTACTGACATTGTTTTTCTTTTCATGATTTCCTCTGATAGTTTCACGACCCCTTTACGTCTACATTATTGTCTTTTTTTTTTTTCTCATACCCATTTCCCAAATTCTGTCCCCTTTTTCCAACCAAAACTAGCCACTTTCTTGATCCTGTGGACAAGTCTGCTGCTATGTGGACTGTTTTTGTTTGCCTTAGAGGAAAGGCAGCTGTATCTACCTGTACTTACGCGTGTACTTACTTGAATTCCAATACACGATACCAATGATAACATTTACTTCATTACTTTGCAACACATGTATATCTATGACAGGGTCGCCAAGAAGGTCCTCGAAGCCAACAATAGAATATGGGAGATATAAAAATTTATACAATGTTATAAGGGAATATTACTTGAATTCAATAATGAGAAGGTGGCATGTTGGTTATTCAATGTGGAATAGAACAAAATTGTTCAAACGCAATGAACCATTACGAGATTGCGTCGGGGGAATAGATACGAGGGTGAAATAACAAGGTCCGCCTAGAGGCAGAGTATGTGTAGCTAACTGGTCCTTCACCCGGCCACTCTAACTTCTTCTTCAAGATCAGATATTTCCTGTACACCCTCTCGGAAGAATACGACATTATATTCAACTAAGCCTCGACGTTCCTCGTATACGCCAGTGGGTATCAAGGCGAGTAGAGCCAAATTTTTTGTGATAAGGTGATATGTCAAAGTTGTCGTGCCCCCGGAAGGTGAGGATGATGCAGCCAGGGTCGTGGATGCCGAAGGATAAAAAAGTTCTTTGCGTTTTGACGCGCGAGAATTGGCGGGTACCGGTCCTGAATTTGAAGATGATGATGGGGAGATAGTCGGTGGTGTTAATTTTGTTTGACTAGCAACACTCGGACTGGATCCGGAAAAATGTATCTGGGTCGGTACTGGGGTAAGGCCTCCATTGAAAGGACCTCGAGGAGTTGTTGGAGTGGGTGGCGTAGGAGACGAGTGAGAAGATCCGTTTGTCGGTAGCTGATGGATAGAGAGGGCTGGAGAGTGTAACACGGACGATGAAGCTGAGTGTTCTGGGGGAGAGAAGGATGAAGCAGATATACTTGAAGGAGGAGGAGTGTTTGGTAGGGCCTCTCCTGTAAGATGCCGCTGTCGTGGAGGAGTCTCAGTTATTGACCTATTGTGGGATGAGAAATGTAAGTGGAAATTTTGTAGGATCCGGAAAGTGACGTACCTATACAAAGGTCCGAATGAATTGAGCATTTGAAGATAATCACAGCATAGGTTATGTGTTGCCGAATCCACCGGCGAGGCATCCGTGGCAACGTAGAGTCTAGACCGGGTGTCGAAGAGAAATGCTTTGGGGGACTGAGAATGCTGTTTAGTGGATAGGTCGAATGTCAGCAATAAGGTGGGCAGGAAGTATAGCGATGAACGCACGGCACAGAAAACATTTAGGAGCTCTTCTAGGAATGGCAATGACTCGATGAGCTTATGCAGGACTCGTGAAAATGCTTCATGCAGTGAATGGTCGTAAACAGAGGTGAGGTGAAAATTGAGTTGGATTTGTTCATATTCCGGAGACATATCCAACAAACGGTCCGTAACGCGTTCATGGATCTGACGGAAATTCTCTAACCACCTGGGTCAGATAGCGCGAGTGAACAGAAACTTGTTGCAGACACACCAATCTTGTCGTCTTCTTGGAGTTTCTCGGCCTTGTGAACAAACACCTCCAGTATGATATCGGGGTTTTCTGCATAAGATGCGACGATAAATTCGACGAGTTTGGAGACTGGTTGATTGTATAGGTCCTGTTCAACTTTTATATAACAGGCTTTAGATAACTTGGCTTGCATAACCACGTACCCGGATATCGATAACAAAGATAATTGTGGAAAATTGTGAAAGAGGCACTCCGAGCGACTCGACTGTCGTGTTTGCTGGGCAATCCCATATTTCAAGCGGAATGACTGTGCTAATCGGCAGACATTCGTTGAGATTGCGAGCAAGAGGAAAAGGGTGGCAAAACGGACTCTATCGCATGTTTAGTTATCCGCATTGTTGTTTCGAGATAAAATGTCTGGTTTGGTGGTAAATTGTTAAAAAGGACCTGCTGGATGGACGTCTTCCCCGCTCTGCAGCGGAATATATTTTTAGTGAGGCAAGACATTCGGCAACGATCGAACACTAACCTGCGCAAACCCAAAAGGAGAATCTTTGTGCGGGGCGTGCTTCCTGAAAAGCTGCTGTTTCCATTGAGCTTTGGACGGTGTGCCAGAGGAGAGCTCGAGGACGTTGATGAATAATTCTGTACTGTTGCAGACATGTTTTGGACTGAAACGAGATTTAGCATGGCGGAACCATTCTGTCAATTCGTACACTATCACATGACATGACGCTTTAGCTTAATCGGCGCCTTTACGTTAAATTACCTCAACCGAGCATGACCGAATAAGACGAACGTTCGTCCTTTTTCCAACAATTTAAGACCCTCCCACCTTCCTTCTCCTTCTCGTCTCTTCAAAAAATGAAATTTGGCACAAAAATCAGTGTATGTTCCTTTCCCTGTGCTGGGTCCAGGCTCTCTGATATATTTCTCTTCAGACTGACCTGTACAACGAGTGGAGACCGTTCTATCTCGATTATAATGCTCTCAAAAGAGAACTCAAGGTAATCCTGGTTACAACTATCTATGACGGCATATAGCTAACCTTATACGTGTAGAAACGGACCACTAACGAGACAGGATGGACAGAAAAGGACGAACAGGAATTCAAGGAAATGCTCATGAAGGAGTTAGACAAGATCCACGATTTCCAAAAGGCAAAAGTAAGTCATTTGCTGCCAATTATACATCTTTCATCATTGCTTGCCCCTCGGCGCTATATGCACCGGTTACTTGACGCGATGGGGAATGCAATGTGCCGGAGTTTGCTTGCGTTCACTCGTGGAGACCATATACCTTTCTGCTTGTTCCTGCAGGCTGACTTACTTTCTTTAGACCTCTGAGCTGTCTCGACGAATTCACGAAGCAGAGAAAGACGTGCAACGACTTGTGGTAGAAGATAATGAACAGTCTTCACATAAGGACTCCTCTTCGCCTGCCCCTGATCCCGAAAGTCAACAAATACAACGGGACCCTTACGCTCAGGACGAAGGCTCGGATGATGATTTATCTGACGAGGAGGATGGCTCGGATGAGTCTTTTGATGCTCTGGAAGAACATTTTCATCGTCTAGAAGAGGAGGTGGCTATTCTTGTCGCGGATGTACATGATCTTGCTCTGTATACAAAGTTGAATATCACAGGGTTCATGAAAATCTTGAAGGTCTGTTTGTTGAGCTTTCCTTTACAAGTTTTTCTCCTTACTCTCTAGTTCTCCAATAGAAACATGACGTATGTCTTGCTTGCACGTACTATTTCCCCTAATCGGGCGCTCATTCACTCCACTTATAGAAACAAACCCAAGTTGCTCTGAAAACCACCTTCATCCAGGATTACCTCGAAAAACGTCCTTTCTACAAGTATAACTGGGATGCATTGATTGTCAAACTTTCCAAACTTTATGACCTCATTCGCACACGAGGGCACCCAGTCCAGGGCGACTCCAGTGCCGGAGGAAACCAGAGTGCCTTCGTTAGACAGACTACTAAATACTGGGTTCACCCAGACAATCTTGTTCCCCTGAAACTAGCAATCCTAAGGAATTTACCTGTGTTGGGTGATTCTTGATTCTGACATGTGTCTTGACATGAGCTGACTGTTTTTGGATAGTCTTCAACCCTGACAAGGAATTCGACCAGAAGGATGCTGGTGGGTGGTTCTATTTTTCTGATGGAGAGGCCTTTTTAAAACGGAACTCTCACAGCTATCACATCCATTTACTTCGACAATGAAGATCTTGAGTTGTATCTGGGTCGCCTGGAGAAAACTGAGGGCGCAGAAGCTATCCGTTTGCGCTGGTATGGGGACGTGGATAACAAAACAGTAAGCGCGCTTTCTTGATTGGTTTCGCGCTAATTGTTGACCTTATTTCTAAGATTTTTGTTGAGCGCAAGACTCACAGAGAAGACTGGACCGGGGAGAAATCCGTCAAGGCCCGATTCCCATTGAAAGAGCATCTAGTTAACCCCTTCTTGAGAGGGGAGTATACCGTAGATGAAGACTTTCAGCAATTAGTGAAGAAAGGGAAGAAAACGCAGCAAGAAGTAGACTCTATGATCCAGTTGGCTAATGAAGTTCAGTATGCCATTCTGACCAAGCAATTAGTACCTGGTGAGCCATTACTGGCTTAGCAACTTGATTGTCGAAATTGATCTATGCTCTGCAGTTATGCGCTCATTCTATAACCGAACGGCCTTCCAATTACCGGGAGATGCTCGTGTACGCATATCTCTGGATACCGAGCTAACTCTTGTTCGTGAAGATAATTGGGATGGTCGTGTTCGCAGTGGGGACAACTGGAGAAGGACGGACATTGGTATTGATTTCCCATTCGAACAGGTTGCCCCTGAAGACAAAGAAATATTCAAGTGAGTATTTGGATCATATTACTATTTCGTTCCTTTTCTCAAGGCTATCCAGGTACGGTGTTCTCGAAGTGAAATTGCAAACACAATTTGGGCAGCAGCCCCCTAAATGGGTAACAGATCTTGTTCAGTCGCATTTAGTGGAAGCTGTTCCTAAGTTCAGGTCAGTTGATTCTGCTTATGCTGTAAGATGCTATAACTCTCTTGACACACTCTCCGTCCTAGTAAATTCATTCATGGGTGTGCCACATTACTTCCAAGTCGTGTGGACCTTGTTCCATTCTGGTTACCTCAAAGTACGTCCACTCAAACAAAGTTATCTAATACATCTGACACCTTTTCGCGTTCAGTGGATGTTGACATCCTTAAGCCAGACACTGGTTACTTAAGTGTTATTGAGCGACCATCTGCGTTTAGCAGTCAGCCGGGTTCTGCGAAAAGTAGCAGCACACCTGCATCCTCGTCTCGTCAGACACTTTCGCCTCCTTCATCCGAGGGAATGGGCTCTCCAGTGATTGGATACACAGAACCTTTATCCGAAGGCGAAGAAGACGACGACCAAGAGCTTCGGCCTGCGAGAGACGAGCAACAGAGGACTGGACTGGACGTTGCCGACGTCAACGCTGCTATTGCCTACCGTGAACAAATGCTGAAGGAAAGACGCGCGGAGGAAGAAGACCAGAGGAAGCGGAAGAAAAGACAAGGGAAAGAAAAGTCTTGTGAACCAGTTCAAAAGGCAGATTATGCGTATGAAGATGGTGATGGTGCTTCTCATCCATCGACTGGAGATGTTCATCGACCATCATTTCTTCATAAGAAATCTAGTGGGATTTCGAAGCAGGTATTATCTATCGACCCTCTTGCACCATCTTCGGCGTTCGATGAAACGCTCAAGACCAAACTCGAAGGCGAACAGCTTAGAAGGCACAAAAAAGGCGGTTCGGCTTCTTCATCTCGCGTTTCTACTTCGCGTACACGGTATGGTCCTCGAAATGATCAAGTAGAGGATCGAGATGTGGCACGAGAAGAGCGACCGGAGGACGAGGTAGAGGAAGAAATAGCTCTCGGTGGGCCTCAACAAGAACGTGATGATAGGATCTTGGACAGGAGCTGGCGTGCTCCCGAGGGAAAGAAGATATCGATTCCGGTGAGGATAGAACCGAAAGTGTATTTCGCTGCTGAACGGACGTTCCTCGTAAGTTGTCCATTTTTCATTCTGTATACGCTCGATACATGCGTCTCAAACAAAACAAATCTTTTTTGCCACTCTATGATGTACTGATTTCCCCTTGACACACAGAAATGGCTCAATAACGCGGTATTCATTGGCACGATTGCAACGACGCTACTGAACTTTATTCCACCGGATGACACCCGCGGGTTGATTAGTGCAGCACTTTTCACGTTCGCGGCATTACTGGCCATCGCATACTCGGCGGGCATCTTTGTGTATCGGTCGTACAAGCTGCGCGAACGCCACGCATCGGGTCTGTATTATGACAAGTATGGACCGACTGTACTCTGCTTCGTTCTGTTCGCTGCTGTAGCAACGAATCTTGGACTCCGATGGTCTCAAATGTGATGTGTATGGCTGGCGTGTTTTGACAAGACCTGTCTGTTGTTGGATTGAAAGACAAGGAAGATACAGGCAACGAATGCGTTAGGGCGGTGATGGCGAATGGTATTTCGAGTTTCCAAGTCAATCCCGTCTCACTCTTTGGCTTCTTTTTCCGCCGAGGTTTGCTTTCTCACCTTTCACTTTGTAAATAATAATTCCTCGGTAAATATAAATATGTTTTGATTGGATTTTTTGTTTTGGCAGAACGACGTGGCAGCTATTTGGTTTCTCCTCCTTGATGGGTTGTGTGAAGTGGGCGGCGTCGTGTTCTCGCAATCATATGTATATATTCTTACTGCTTCACGACGATCATCCTCTTCTACTAGAATAGACAATGTGTGCGGGTTAGGACTTAGCAGGTCTACATAACTTATATTTTATGTTCATATATCAAAGTAGCTTTGGAAAATAAAGTTCCTTATGTCGTGAACTACCTCGAGTGAAGCGGGGTAAAAATCAAATAAAGCACGCGTCTTCATAGCACCCCGCGAAATTAATCTATCATAGGTACAGTACTTCATACCTGTCTTACAGGAATATCCTATGATGAAATAAGGTACGGACGTTGATATTATCACGAGGAGATGCTGATCCCCTCCAAAAATACATAATTGTCACCGAGGACGTGAACTTGGGGATGAAATTCCTTTTCACAAACGCTGGTTACTCACCGCGGAGCATCTCGCGCATTCTTTCGCAATGCACTCTGATTCCGTTCAACTGCAATGCACATCTGTCAATTGATGCCACATCTACATTTTGTTGATGTGCAGTAATCCGTATAAAGGCGCACAGTACATCCGTCGTCTCTAGGAAGAAAACATTTGTGAGCCAAATGCAATCAGTCCACATTTTTGACAGAGTCGACATTGTGGAGCAGAAAAAGCCGATATCCATGGTATGTCTTATCCGTGAATTTTATTCCGTGAGAACAATTATAGCACGGTGGGCTAGCTTCTTTCATCGTCATTGTTGCCCTCCCAGTTCTCGCCGCTGTCAATGGCAATGAAGGATTAGATTGATACTATTTATAGTTGGGGCCAGATTCACAGGCCAGTAAATCAAGCATCGGCGCCAAATCAAAAAGACATGCCGACAAGACATGATCATCGTCCACATGCTTTCAGAGGGCAGAAGAGGGGCAAGCTGGGCCACGATGCAAAACACCGTTCCCGAGTTGTCTTCGAAACCCAAGTACATCTCTATTTGGTTTCCTGAATAGTAACTTAACACGGAGAAAGTGTTCAGGCATTACTCCAGAACTTTGCAATCCGGTGCAGCACATTGCTGAGCACGGAGGACCGTCTGCACGCTGCGTAGCACATTGTCGCGATAGCAAAATGTGGTTATTACGTCCAAAATTTTGTTTCGTTTTGGATATGAGTGAAATCGTGTTATTATTTCGCTTGAGTTGGTATGCGACAAAGATTCCCATTCTCGATACATATCAGCTCTGCACTATGGACGAACTGGGTCATTTCAAAACATATCATTCTTCGCTACTTTAGCCAGACCGAAAGCTTTGGCCGACTGCACTGTTCCAAGGCTAGACACCTAATAGAACTGTTGCCAGGCGTCGGCGGAATCTTGTCGACAAGGATATGTTGTCCTGGAATTTGTTCTCTACACTCTGCACCTCGCAGGCTCCGACGGCGTTGTACACAGCTGGTATGTAGACCCGAAGTGACCGACCAGGGCTGAATAAATTCGACGACAACGACCAACTCCAAAGACGGGATTTCCATCCGGCTGAGATTCCGAAGATCTGATGACTGTTAACTGCACTGAAATCTCAGTTGGAAACCCTAGAAATCCTACAGCCACAGATCTGGATACAATATAATAGAGGGCATAAACCCTTATATACTGTATTCTTCGCCTCAAAGTGACGGTAAATTAGGCTACCAGGGGTTGCGACATGATGGATCTCGACATTTGACCATGGTAAAAGGGTTTTTGACACAACGGTGAGCCACGAATACGGTGAATACCTAGATGTGGAAGCCAGCAGCCACAAGAAGTCTAAAGCTGTCGTTATTTGACAAAATCCGCAACAAGGTATGCTTAATCTGCAGACTCAAGAGTATATGCTCCATCCATGATGTTTTTACAGCTGATGAGCTGCTAAATAATCGCCTCGAGCCTTGAGCATATTTTGATAGCGAATCTCCAGCTTTTAGGTTTTCGTCATCCAAGAAGTTCAGAAGGTCTCGGTCCCAAGCGGGGAAGATTGATAAGAATGAAATCTACATGATGCCAAATGACAAGATTGAATGAGATTTAGAAAGCAATTTGTAGCACGAGGGTTTGAAAACATACCCACAGTAGTGATGATGACGAAACGATAAAAATATCGAAGCGGATACTGCTAGAGTTGTAGTCATTGTTGATGCGTTTCATTGAGAAATGTGGCCCTTCAACTTCATTCAAAGAAATCACCATCAAAATCAACTGATGAGGTATTGAAGTATGTATGTAGTACGACTCACGTTGCAGAAAGCCACATCGAACCTCAAACTGGATGAAGGTGGTCACATAACGCCATGAAAAAAAAATTTTGTCTTTGGAAGGCCAAATGTAAGCAGTATAAGCGACATCATGCTACTAACTCGTGAGCCCTATGCGAATTTCGTGCATGTCGGAGGAAGGCTTGAGCCGCAGCCATAACATGACGACAACATATTGACAGGAATACACGAGAGTGTGAAATTATGGCCTAGCGCACCAAACCGAGCTCGTCGGGCTGAGGGAGCAGCAGACACAAAGAGGGCCGTTAACATCGGTGGAAGTCAGAACCAGCGTGGGCCCTCTTCAGTACCCAGACTAAAGCAGAGGGGGAAACGTCAGATGCTCGCTTGGGCTTGAAATGTGAAGGGTCGGTGGTGTCTGTTTATCCGTCCGTCCTTGAGACGTTCTTTTGGTTTTTCGATGATGCCTCTGGCAAGTATGTATGCGTGATCCAAGAAGCTGATTGAGGGCGCTGATGCGTATACCCAGAGTAGGCCTCGTGTACAAGAGAGAAACCAGAAAAGGCTACTAATCAGCCATCTGTCAAACATTGTCAATGCAACATTGCAACATAAATCCTCCGTGTGGGTTTGAGTTGGTGGGCCAGAGCGGATGGTTTTCATGCGTTGAAGACTTTGGTACTCGGGTGTTGAGCATATAGAAAGCGACGAGTTAAAGCAGTTAATTGGTGAGATGAGCAATAGTTATTGTGAGCGCAGACTTAATGTAATGTAAGCGAAACCTACAACAAATAAATACGAGAGGAGGGAGAACTTACTGAGCCAAGAAAAGATATATAAAAAAGTGGTTGCAGAAGGAAGGCGCGTCAAGGGAAGCACGACGCGACAGGCATGTATGATAGATAGTTCTTGATGCTGTGGCCCAAATAATCGCACTTATCCCAGCCATACAAAGAGAAAAAAGCTTCAAGAAAGTCGGTTTAGTAGGTCGAGTTGCTTATGAGCAGCGCTCTGAAGGAGCATAGTGGTGAAAAGAGGAATGAATACTTGAATAGCACTGAGCGCCCTTTATATATGTATTTTGGAAAGCTGGGCGGACGCGCCCATGACCGTCACTGACCGCCAATTCGAGTCACATGTGAGTGCCAAATACCCAAATAAGGAGCGTCGAACAAACAAATCCTATTTCCCGGTCAATCGGTATAAACCTGACAACATCTTTCGTTGCGCCCATGCAAATCAAAAAACCATCTCTCTTGTTCAGACTACCACCGTCCTCCCATTCATCTCCTCTAAATACCTAAAACTGTACCGGAAAGATTGGCATGCACTCACCCACCAAATCCCCGCAAGAAAATTCGCATTTGAAGTCCTGTTCGCTTTTCCCGGCGCACTCGGGAAATGGAACAACGGACGGAATATGTTTTCCATCATTGTAGAGCTTTTTTTTCTTTCATCGAGTCTTAACGGCTCGGGATATAATGCGATGCTTGCTTCAATGGTATGTACCCCTCAGATCGTCTTGATATGCTATCTAGAATATTTGATGATTTATTCTGCTTTTTTAGCAATACTCGTATTCGCATTCAGGCATCGCGCCCGCGCCCGCGCCCAAGGTGTACTCGTTCCGTTTTCGCACTCTGTATATAGCGCCCTTCACCTTGGGCGCTCTGTGGATCCGCTCATTCCGACAGAAAACTTTCTGTATATAAGGATAGGGGCGCAAAGGGCAGATGGCATTCTTTCACCCAATTTGAAGAGGTACGAGACTTGTTTTTTATTGCATTCATAAATACAGGAATACAGCTCATATTATTACTTTGCAGAGGGATATAACTATACCGCTAAAATACATAAGAGAGAGGAGAGAGGAATGCACGCATATGATGGAGTAGATGTGGGAAGTGGTATACAGGAGGCAAGATGAATAAAAAAAGCGAAAGAGGACAGGCATTAGGTGCGTTTGTCATACATATCATTCTCGTTGCGTCGCATAACTTCGTACGAATGTGACCCAGGATGGCCGTTGGTTTTTGTTTTTTCGAATCTTTCAAATCAGGAGCAATCGCAGCCCCTGTTCTCGAATTGTCTCGTGGATGTCTACTTCTTTACCATTTACGTCTCGTTTTTGCCAGACTGCCTCCATCAGCCGACGGGTTTGCATCAAGTTTCCAAAGCTCTCGTTCAAGGCCCTTATTCGGACCTTGAAAAAGTCCCGGATCGACGAATCGTTCGTCATGCAACCGGCAAGGCAGATAGGAAAAAGGAGGGCGCGGTCAAGCTCGCTGGGGAAGAGTTGGCCGAATAACCGTACAATGCTTTGCACTCCAGTGGTTATCTCAGGTACGCCTGCAAAAACATGCTTATCAGCAACATTGATCGACAGATGACTAAAGTCGATAACAACTTACCAGGTGTAGCATTGCTAAGGACTGTGTGAAGATACAAATTGGCAGTTTCGCGGAAGATGGTCGAGATCAGGACTCGCTCCTCCGAAGTGGGGTGGACGACGTCGGCTGAACCGGTTTGGCCACCATCAGCAGTAGTGGGAAGCTCGTTTTGTGAACGGTGCAGACGTTGGCTGATGATCGTTCCCCGACGAATGAGTTCTGGATAGCTCAGGCAGCCATTACGGATCTGCGAGGCTTTCCAGTGTGCTAAGGCGGAAGTCTCCGCAATAGCCCACATTGCATCGTCAGGGCAGCCTGTCAGCTTTTCCATATGCAATTTTTGGTCGTCTGACCAGAAGCTGCTTTGTTCACTATTCTGAGCATCGAACAAACTCTGGAAGAGCGTCAAGAATTTTGGAGCGCGTAATATTGAGATGGTCGAGAAAATATCAAGCCACTATTGATGTGCCGGTCAATTTTTACTCTCAAATACAGTCATTACGAACAAGACATACCAAAGTCGCCTTTACGAAATATTGCTGGGTCGAGTTTAGATTCATGAAGGCTATCCAGGGGTTCTCGGCGTTGTGAAGGTTGGTCTGTATCAGCCAGTTGACGAGGGTCTGGAATGGTTTTTCCCAGTCACAAGCACCGCCCGACATCTGGGAGAAGTTGACTAAATGGTAGGCTGCGATGGCATCGCTGTCCGTGCACCGTCCGTGAGCATTCTTGTTGTTCTCCAGTTGTAATATAGCCTCATTTCTCAGATAGTTTGTCACTGATTTCTCGGGGTTTTGGAAGGGCTCCAAGCCTTGTGCTACTCTCGTTTGTCGGAGGTGTAAATCGGCCAGAGCGCAAACTGCGAGGGTAACTGCCCCACGGGGCTCTTCGACGATGGCCTAAAGGGTTTAATGAAAAGTAAGCGAATTCATTCCCAATGTTTTCGGAAATAATCAAAAAAGAACTAACAGCGTATGTGATATCATTTAGTTCCTTGCCGCCGAAGCAGGACTGCATTTTGTGGACGTTGTCGAAATAGTGGACGACGAGGCTTTCTTGGGCAGCAAAGTCTCCTTGGGGTGATTGGGTAGGGGGTAAAAGTGTGGGGTCGGGGAAGAGCATATCATTGGGCGAAGGCTGGAGGAAAGAAAACTCGACCAAGGAGTCTTGCATTAATGAGGGATTAAATAATGCGGTTTGTGGGAAGAAGCTGGTTGAGGGGTCGAATGGCTCGAATCTCGACAGATCATCGTAGGATGAGTTTGCGGAGCCTAACGTTATAGAATACGGTGAGTCAAGGCCAGTGGCGTGTAAAAATAGAAGATGCTTACTATGCATGCCGGTAATCAATAGGTGGCTGGAATTGATAGTGTTGTTGTGATTGTTCTGGGTGTATGAAGGGTCGGGTGTATGTTGGAAAGACTCGAAGGAAAGGCGGTTCACGTTGTTTGAGGTGTTATTCGCAGACTGTCGGAGATGATGGGTACCTCCGCGTTGTGAGGCAGCTAATGGATTATGACGGGGTTGACCACGGATGAGACCTGCTCTCGATAGCTGTGCTTTGATGCTAGCCTTGTATGCATCTACGTTTTTCTTATCCTGCATCAGAAGATTTAAACATCTGACGGGAATAGATTGAAGATATTGGACGAGACACATACGCGCATCCAATCAGGTCGTTTGGGACCCCATCCTAGGCAGTTAATTGTCAAGCGCTTGCAAGTCTTGCAGGAGTCGCCTTCGCGTTGTTCATCGCATTTCTAGAGAGAGAAGGTTAAGAAGGAAGAGACAGAAATGGCTAGTGGAACGGACCTTCCGTCGAACGCGGCATGTCCTGAAGTTAACGTCATCGCTGTGAATATACGGGATGGGGGAGAATACGAGGAGACTCACCAGCATCCTCCTTTGCCTGCGTTGTTGGTGCGGGGAAGACTGGTGGTTGAGTGGTTGGGAGTGCCATGAGCACTGTAGGAAGAATCCTGATCATCAAGTGTGGGGACCATGGTGTCGAGCGGGGTAGAGTTGATGTAAGGGGAAGATGAGGAGGAGGCAGGAGACTGGCTACCGGCAGGCGATGCTGTGTGACTTCTGTAGGCCATTGAGGAAGAGGAGAAGATGGAAAGAAAGCAAGTTGGTGTGGAATGTATTATAACCCGGAGAAGTACTGAAAGAGGAAGAGGACCAGATAGAGTCGGAGTAATTTTATGAACGCGATTATTAGTACAGGGTTCGTAGGAAAATCCAGCCAAGCAAGCCGACCAAGATGGACTGCAATCTAAATAAAGGAGACACACCAAAACAGTTGATGGCTCGCTTTCGTATCCAGGGAAATCTCTTCCTGGAAAAATATTCTCTATTTCTTCGCAGATCCCTCCATACTCATCGGACGACTCACGGTACATCTTCTCCTCCGACTTTTTCACTCTACACCATCGCTTTCCAATGTTGAGAAAATTAATACCTAGCACTCAACACAGCAGAGATTTCCTCTCTTTTTTTCTCTTTTTTTTTCTCTTTTTTTCCTCTCTTTTTAATATCTCGCAGTGGAATCTCACGAATCTCGAGGTCAACGGTGCCTTGTAAGCTGCCTAATCGGGCAAAGCTCTCTTGGCACGTGCGATTGCCCAGGATTCAGAGATCAGATCCTATTCCAAGAGGATAATAGCTAAATTCGTCTTTCTTTTCGCAAAGATAGAACGTTGGGACGTATTTACACCAGGCCTGTCACTTCAGTCAAAATCCAGGGGTGCATCGAGCCCTTAACAACCAAGCCTTGCAAATCAGAACACTTATCGAACTGCCAGTCTGTTCATCATCGCCACCTGCGCAGGTTATTTCCTATATTTCTTTTTGCCTCACTTCGGGTCGTTTCTTTTTTCATATCTCAATGTCTTTGTGTCCACCTGACATATACTTACGGGCTTGCATGTCGTTGATGGCGATGACTGCGCAGCTTTCATCGAAACGTGGCCGGCCACGGCACACCACACTTTTTCTTGTATGTATTTGCACCGTGCTGCACCCAACAAAGAAAAAATCTTTCAATGATATTGCCATGGATCCAGACCCACGAAGCGAGCCGTTTTGGTAACTTCACCCTCGCAAGGAAGGCATAAAAGGTGGTATTAGTCTAAAGAATTTATGTTCGTCCGAGGTCCACTGAGGATTTGTCAAGTCGCGAGGTCCTAGTAGTCTCCCCGAGCCCCTTCTCTTGCTCTTGTCAATTATTTTATTGATATCATCTTCATCACGTCCAAGCCTTCCGCCACACAGTGTGGGTCTTCCCATCGCGTTTTTCAGATGTTTCTGTCCAATTCGAACAAACTTCAACTTTCCCGATGTACTAGTACATACGGTCAAAATTGAGCACTTTGTGTGGCCCAAACTTAGAACTTACTACCGCAAGTATATTTTCCGCTGTATTTTTTTTATAGATGACATACGTTCATTGAGCTGTCCTTATTTCAATACAACAACATTGAATTTAGATGGACCTTCTTCTCTTTTCAGGAAGCCCAAAGTTCTGGGATGATTGGCATCCATATGTATACTCATGCAGGATGTGTTACAGGCGTGATGTCTGTGGGTTACGGACGGTACTATCCCGGCGGGAATATTAGCTCGGAGGCTCGGAAGTCGGAGCACGGAACAGTCACTAGATAGAGTAGGTATCAGAGTGAGTGGTATCATACCCTCGATGCGTCAGATGGACATATCGTCGACTCTTCGTGATTATTCCAAGAGGTCTATCTTTTCAATGTGCTTAGATAGAATTCGAGATTAGTTGCTCCAAGTGAACTTACTCCGTCAAGTTAAGAGTTACATCAGAACAGTTATACCGTCAAATGCATATTTCTTTCAGAGCAACCGGGATGGTTAACTTTTCAAGTACACTCAATCGGATATGTATAGTACTTGAGGAAAAGAAACGAAAAAAGTACATACACCAAGGAACAAGCGCCTTTAAGCTTTACCGTCTTACCGGAGCTAAGCCAGTGTTAACGTTCATCATCCATGGATGGATTCACAGAGGCAACCTTGCTGCATGTAAATAAATCCCTATCCCAAGTAATCATAGTAGAAACATGATGGAGAGTTTAGTACTCCACTGTCCCATCCATCCATCTTCTTTACAGCGAACGAGAAGATGGTGTCGGAAGATGGAAGATGGATCTGCATGATGATGATATTGAACTTGAAGCAAAAAAAAGGAATCACTTGCTCGTTATTTGACATGATCGACGTCGATCGACAGCCAACTCTATGTTTCGTTAATACTTGGTCCTTGTTCTCAAACAAAACAAACAAAAAAAGAGTGCGACGGAAGAACGGAAGTTGTCCCTAGCGATATCATGGGTTCGAGTTCAGACGCGACAAGGGACTTATCTATCTGACACTTCATTGGCTGGCTACCAACAGCTGGCATCCGCAGGTCAAACAGCCGGTTTTCCATGAACCCAAGTATAACCAGACCCGGATTGAAAGATTCTGGGGTAAAATTCGTGATGTACATCATCCTGCATATCCATGTACGTATTTGTGTACATACCCGTTTTGCGTTTCATGTTTTCATCGAGAACTTGTGGGATGACTTTGATTTCAAGATCCATACGGTACGATGATCGATGATGATGATTCAATCAGGTACATAGAAGCGATCATGTTGCGAGAGAGGTGTGTACTACTATGTATGTTTATATGTATTGTGTAGGATAGGAAAAGACGAAGAGACAACAGTAAGTAGAACTTTGAGACGACGAGAGAGAAATGCTAGAGAGAAGATGGAGAAAAACAAGCAGGCCTGAGCCTGTTTGTACGTGTAAAAAGAGTAGAAAATAAAGGTTAGGCGGACGGTGGAAGAAGTAGTAAAGAAGAGAATAGAAAGGTGTCATGACAGGCCATGCATATATCCACGAACATAGCCCACGACTAGCGTCCTAGATTTTATTGTTGTATGTACAAGAAGAACTACACGCGAGTGGAAAAAAGAGGCAGTGCATAGTTAGATGAAGAGGGTGTGAACGATGCGTCAAACATAAAATGGACTCATGGCGACGATGACGAAGGAGGATTCGGATGACGTTCGTGATGCAGGGAGCAGTAAGAGTTAAGAGGTGTGATTGTGCATCGCCTGCCTGCCATATATGCGACGTCTTTGCGTTGTTTGGCTCATTGACGCGGTATATCTGTGTGAGAGTGTGATGACGGATGGGTGTGTGTAAAGTCCAGTTGTTACTACGAGTGCGGATGGCATACTTCTGTTACTTCGTTGCCGATGTCGATGAGCTCCATGTCTACATTTAGCGGAGCGATAAGCGAGCCACAACGTTCAGACAAGGAGGACGTTGTTCTCCCTCAGCAGTTTGCGCCACCTCACTGGCTTGTTTAGTGAGGTATTCTGATGCCAAAGCTTCTCCAGAAGGTCCGAAATGGCGCTACAGTTCCCAACGCCCTCTTGCCCACAGTCCTGCCGTAACATCAAGCCCAGTGCCTGTCTCTGGTCTTGCGACGTGCTGAACGCCCCGCAAATAAAGAAGCCAAACACCGTGCTCCTGACGATGGCACTTCGGTGCTCGCTCAGCAACAGCGCGTATTGTGACGTAGCAATATCCCTGATGGCAGAAAAAGCGTCGTTGGTGGCTTGTTGAACCTCTCGCACCAGTGGGTAATCCCCCGACTCGACGATCTTGAGCAGTAGCCTCGTCGATGTACGGAATATTTCCGCTGTTCGACGTCGAGCCCAGTCTTCTGGTGTCAGTGAAGGTATTTCTGGCAAAGGTCCCTCGCCGAGATGGGCATCGATGTCCTGTACTCGGTGAACGAGATCCGATACACTCAAGTTTCCCTCTTGCTCGTGTTTTCGTTTCCAATATGACAGGTTTGTCGTCTCCGCCAAAGCCCAAACAACGATATTTTCACACCCCATCGGCGACATCATGGAATAACTTGGGGGTTTCTCGATCCAGCTCTGTCTCTCCGGCCCAAATAGTTCGCGAATTTCTGTGAGCAGCACAGGCGGCCTCTGGGTCGTGATCGACGCCAACACATCAAACCAAATCGTTGTTTTGATGACGAATTCATCTTTGGGAAGTGCGGCTTCGAGGGCCATGACACAGCTGTTATAGCGTTGGGAACGAAGGTAGTTTTGCACAAAGACGACGGCGAAGGAGAGGAATGAGTTCCAACGTCCTTTCCCGCCATCGAAGAGGTAAAGGGAGACTACGTGTAGCGCTGCCATGGCGTCGTCGGTGGTAAAGTGCACATACATGGCGCGCTTTAATGATTGTGCAAGCACATCGAGGCTTGCGTTGACTTCGTTGTCGGCCAGCACGATGAACCCTGGGTTGTCTTGACGTCCATAATAGGCTTTTGATAATAGGCTGACGGCAGTGCGAGACTCGTAGTGGTTATTGATAGCCGACCATATCATGTCTGGTAGAACGTGCTTGTCGCCCAATAGATATTGGATTTTCACAACATTATCAACGTAGTTACGGAGGGAGTCGTAGAAGAGTTCGTTCGGTAAGAGGCTTGAGGGATGTGTGTGTGTAACAAGAGGCAGATCTCCGGGTTGGGGAGGATTAATGTATTGGTTTGGCTCCTCCAATTCAGCCATGGTATAGAGGTCGAACATGTCGGTGGCGGTAACGTCAATGTTGTAGAACTTGGAGAAGGAACTTCTTGTGGCGGGCGCTAAATTTCCCATTGAGAAGGAAGCAAGAAATTTTGATACACTATCAGATATACAGCGAATATTGATACAACAGATTATCCTCACTTGAAACAGGTACAAAATTTGGACGCTCATAGGTATAACCATACTCAGCTTGGTCATAATCAACTGACGAGTGCATCATAGTATCGCAGGGACTATCACTGCGCGAAGGTATGTCTACAATAAAATGTTCATTCGTCACCGGGGCGTCCATTGGGATCGAAAGCTGGCACCCACCTGCGTGGACGGGATACCGTGGCTCATAGATATGACGCATGCCCGAGTTGTGCATCCCGGACATCATGGGCATCCCATAAGGGTGATGATCACTCTCAACACTCTCTTCGCGCCTAGGGGTGCTCGCGGAAGATGACGACCCTCCGGAAGGATACATCATCTGCTCGTGAGCAGCCCCAGGGTACTGTGAGCTAAGCAGGAGGATATCCTCCTGCACAACGTTGCGCGTACCAGAACCAGCATGCCCTTTGATCATGCCTTGGGCTGCTAGATGAGCCTTGATGCGGTCGCGGATCTCTTGAATACGAGAGCTTTCCTAGATATCGTAATGGACATGAGCGCCCAACGGTCGGCACGGGGAGTTGGTGAAGAAACATACACGAAGCCACTCAGGCCTCTTCGCGCCAAAACCCAGACATTCTAACTTCAATCTCGAGCAGGTTTCGCAAGTCACTATTCCATTGATGCTTCGCTTTTCATCGCATTTCTGAAGGAAAGAAAAAGGCGCCAAGATCAGCATGGGGCAGATGGGTGGGGTAAACCTAGCACAGATATGAAATGCAACATACCTTGCGCCTAATTCTGCATGTATAACACCCAGATTTCGCCCTAACAGCTCCTTTAGGCTTCAAGGCTGCAGGGCCTGTAGCCTTTTTGGTGCGAGGAGATTTGGGGACAGCAGGCATGTCGTGAGAGAGACGGCGCTAAACGAAAAAGAGGATTGTTGAAAAGACGTATAGAACGACAAAGAAAGATAAGAGATGTTGATTTTACAGAACTTGGGTGAAGACTGAAAGGAAGGGGTCAGTGAATCATGGCCTTAAGTAGTTGAGAATACAGAAGGGAAGTGGTTTCCGTAAGAGAGTGATCACCTTGCGCCTGCATTGTAATTCTCGTTGTGACTGTGACGCATCCCCTCGTTCTCGCCGCTCGCGGCTTCCGGGGTCCTCGTCCTTTTCCAAAAGATCTAATGGGCACGTTCCACCCAGATACCTGGAATTCCCCGTCTTAGAAGCTACTTTTGGCCAATTTAAAGTCTGTAGGCACACCTTGGACAGCCTTGATCTCCGCGACCGTCATTACCGTTGTTCATACTATGTTTCTGCAACTAGAATAGACGTATTCAAATTGAGGCATTAATCAATAAGTTAGAACATCATTTTCCAGCGCCCCGCAGTAACGAATTCCGAGTCAAAATCCAGCCACTATTGGATTTCGAAAAGAATAATAGGCTTTCATACGTTTCCTTACGAATTTGTTCAATTTATTATTACGCCTACAAACCCACTACTTCCGAACGGATGTTGTTCATGTGCATCCGCTGAGCGCGGGAGGATATCTACTGATGACGAAGGTTCTCGTTCCGTCTTGAAATGGGCTGTACATTCAATCAAGGACTAGTGGTTACCAGCAATATTAATCACAAGTCATCTGTCTATTTATCAAAAGCATAAAAATATAATTTTATGGCGGGAGAATTGTGCTAATTCTGGAATATGTAGCAATATTCCGGTATTGCCTCGTCGCATTTCGAGAGAATGTAATCACAGTAATACAATTAATGGTTTATGTAAAGAATAACAAAACAAAAAAACAGTGACTTCAG
>Ga0247779_1000512_pt1 | contig 23908 bp, 24 predicted proteins | sample UWRJL221509R5_FD_179925 | JGI IMG/M metagenome (GOLD analysis project Ga0247779, IMG submission 179925) | Plant litter microbial communities from Arlington Agricultural Research Station in Wisconsin, United States - UWRJ-L221-509R-5 | ecosystem: Environmental > Terrestrial > Plant litter >... | reverse complement strand
TCCCCCACAGTGCACTCCCCCGGTCTAAATTGTCGATCAATTCCCCCATCTTCACTCCCACATGGGAAGCCGGCAAATTGCCAACCAGCACTTCCCCTGCCGTTAAGGCTGAGACCGCTGCACCTGCTGCTGCCGCCGCCTCTGCAGAGTAGGGGCTTGTTTAATCGAATCGAAGATGTATATCTGGGTATATGCATCGTTTCAGAGTTCCTATTTTCTGTCTATTATCTTCGACCAATGACTGTGATCATATCTATCAAATAAAAAATAAATCATTGTTAGCCTGGGTGCCTCTTTTTTTCTTTGTGGCTGTCTTCTGTCCGTGAAATCGGACGAAACTAACCTCCTGAGAGCCAGTGATAGCAGATCGTTTGTATACAAGATTATTGGGGAATGTAACTTACTGTAACCAGCTGTAACGGGGTCAATCAAATAATTGCACCAAGCCTGCTTGCCCTGGCTTTCTGCTAGCTCTACTATATACATACATATGTATATATGTAAGTTCTTGCCATCGAGGATCAGTAACATACAAGAGCTCTTGGCTGTGCTGTTCTGATTCCAGAAACTCTCACAGTCCTTGTAGGCGTAGCCGAGAAATTATTGAGCAATATCTGGCAATATCAGCGATATGGATGACTCGATATATCACGTTGCTAACTTGAAGACTTTGTAGCATTGCCAACAGTGAGCCTGAGCGCAATGCACCTGGAGTGAACACATGAACAAGTCGCGGCATACACATGTTGATACATGACCATCACAATATGTTCATTGCTGTTCATTGGCTGAATTTGACTCCCAAATCGTGCAGGTTTTTTTTTTTTGACGCTACAGGGTCGTTGAAACCCAAAGTATTACACGGTGTTTTCCGTGTGGTAGACAACCCGAGCTCGTGAAGTTCACGTTTTAGGTCTTTCCGTTGACAAGGCACGTTACCTGGGATCGCATCAGGATAATTATGGGTGTGCCTCTGATTATATTTATCCCTCTACCCTTTAGGCGCTCTATTAGCTTTCCATTTATTCTCTCTGTAAGAAGGCCAAAGGTGACGGAATTGGAGAGTCGATATGCACCATGGATTGGCAATATATTACTCCAAAAGGAGCCGAACTTGATGCATGTTCTACATGCTAGAAAAGCCGACGTTTCCAGACAGGCGCATCAAGAAAAGATCAAGATGAATTCGTAATGTTGTCGGTGATGCTGCCGGTGCGCATGCTGAGATGTTCAGGGGTATAAACTCAATCCGATCCCTTTTCTAGGCCCGGACATGATTGAATAGAATTGAATACAACGCAACTCGCCATGGCCATCCAACTTCCCTCCTTTGGGAGTACCACCATGACTGTCGACGATGACTCTGTTGACCCCCTCACTTTAGCTATAGCCCCTCCTGCTGATGAAACTCCTCAAGAACGTACTGCTCGTGAAGAGAAAGAAAAGGCCGCTCTACAAAGGAGTCATCAAATCGATTTGGAGCTCAAGGCCGCAAAGGCTGCTATGAAGAGGCACAAAAAGGCTGTTAAAGTCCTGGTCCTTGGGCAGAGCATGAGTGGTTAGTAAACTGCTGCATTCTTCTCTCCTTGCTGTTCCTGCGGTTAATGAGACTCGTTTGTAGGCAAGTCAACCACGATTAAAAGTAGGAACAAACATGATTATCCGTTTACTCCCATTACTGATTTATGTTGCTAGACTTTCAGATAACTTATGCCCAAAAAGCATGGGCAGAAGAACGCGCTTCATGGAAGGCCATCATTCTTCTCAACCTTGTGCGCTCCGTCAATATCATCATCGACGCGTTGGGCATTGCTCCCCGAAACACAACGGAACCCCGAGACTCGATTGACGAGCCTTTACAGCCTGCGGATACAAACTCCACCGTTGTCAACCCTACGGAACGTCATCATAAAACAACTTTGCGTCTCGCACCGTTACGGCAGGTTGAGAAAGAATTGAAAACGTTTCTCGGAGCTGGCTCGGAGGAAGTGCAAATAACTCAAAGATATGTTGGCATGGACGCTGAACAACATTTTCGCATGGAATTCAAAAATTCAGTCACGGAATTCTGCGTCCGTTCGACGTCCGGCTGGAAGAGTGTAATTGACCAGATACGAAACCCACAACCAGGTAGGGAATCGACCGCATACAAAGTAGGATGTCAAGTCGTCAGTGGCTGCAAAGAAGACATACGATGGCTTTGGGAAGACACAATAACGAAGCAAATTCTTCATCAACGTCATATCCGACTCGAGGATAGCCCTGGATTGTAAGGGAGTACTCAAGCGTGCTGTAAATTGTAACTGACGTCTCTCTAGTTTTCTCGAGGATATAGACCGTGTAGTTGCGCCTGACTATGAGCCTTCAGATCAGGATATCCTGCGTGCTCGACTACGGACTACAGGCGTTCAAGAATATTATTTCACTCTGGACAGAGGTAAGCAACGTTCCTTCCCACAGAATATGCATCGGGTTTACGGGAGTGAACCAGCAAACGGTACTCATCTTGATTGGATCATGTATGATGTTGCGGGTAAGCATTCTTCTCGTTTAGGTTGCTTGAATATAGTAGTGTCTCATCATCGTGGCATCTATTGTAGGTATTCGCACTGCGGTGAGTTCGTAATACTTGGCCCTAGCGATTATTTGGAATTTCATTGATGTAATTATCGACATCAAGCGAGCAGCATGGGTGCCGTTCTTCAAAGAAGTGACTGCGCTCCTCTTTCTGGCCCCGTTGTCGTCATTCAACGAGCGATTGGATGAGGATTCACGTACTTACCGATTGGAGGATACATTCTTGCTCTGGAAGGCGTTATGCAGCAATAAGCTGCTTTCTAACGTACAAATCGTAAGTCCCAGTTAGAACGTTTATTCTAAATGCTGATTTTGAATGATCCCATTGTTATAGATACTTTTATTAAACAAGACGGATCTACTTCGCAAAAAGCTTGAGCAGGGTATCCGTTTGCAGAAATACATCCCAGAGTACGACAAGCCCAACGATTTTGAGAGTGTATCACACTGTCAGTTTCCTTTTCACCCCTATCAAACTGTCGATATCTTCATATAATCGTGTTGCAGGGTTCCGGAAGATATTCAAAAGATATCACACTCAACATTCCTCACCCGAGCGAGTTTTTATCTCTCATTTTACCTCTGTCGTAGTGAGTAAACCTTTACCTCAACATAATTGGAACGACATTTCCTGACTTGTCCCGATCCCAGGACACCCACGCAACATCCCACACGCTTGACGCTAGTAAGTCCATCAGGTTCTTCACAAGCTCGGCATTTCACTGATCGCTCTGCTTTTTCTCCCTCAAACAGTACGGGAAACTATCCTGCGCAATGATGTTGTCGGAGCTGGTCTCATGTAGACTGGAACAAGCAAGTTCCATTGCCCCTACATACTCAAAATGCGGCCCTCCCAAATATGATTGGGCTCGCACAGTTGATTCAATGGCCAATTAGCCGTGTATCATCATCTTAACAATGTCGGTCCTCTTGGAGCATTACAGAGCATCACGCTCATCATGATATATTTCTCCGCGCTCCCTTCTGTGCAACTTGCGATCATTTCAACTCTTGTGCATCTTTTCATTTAAATTTTGTTCTTCCCTTGGTTTAGTTTATCTTATTCCTTTTCTTTATTATTATATGGTATTTCAGATGATGAATAAGTAGTATATCGTAAATCTCCGACTACTGACGTGTAATATTTCTTCCTGTATCATCTGCCGGTACAAATGTATGACCACCAAGCATTCTTCGTTCGTTTCCTTAAATCGTGTAATACCCAATTTCGTATATGTTGAAGTTATTTGGATTTTAGATAAATTAAATAACAACGTAGAAAAGAAACAGTTGTCCGCCTGTAATGAAAATCCATCATCGCAAATATATTTCTCCCTATTAGAGCTCGCCATGTTTGACCGGGAGATCTGGACGTTTCTTGTACAGATCGTACACCGGAGGAGTACCAGCGACTTGCAGATCTTTCGCAGCTTTCTCTGCACCCTGGAAAACACGAAGCAAGTTGCCACCTGTGAGCCCAGCAAGCTCATATTTGTTCCACCCTCGTTTATAGAGCTCGGCAATCTATTCAATTTGGGCGTCATGTACGGGCACAATGAGTATACTCCGGGCATGGATAGTTGAGTCAAAGCCCGGTACTCACCAGTGCAGGATATTTGGACACGTCTTCGAGTCCGACTGGGACATCGCCTATGCCATCAAAGTCGCTTCCTAGGCCAACACTGGGGAATACTTGTGTCACCTTTTTTGAAAAGCGCAAGGAGATGAGAGACATACTGTGCTTTGCCTGCGACTTTGGCGATGTGATCTACGTGGTCAGCAACGGCAGCAGTAGTCGCTTTGCCTGGCTCAGCGACGAAGAAAGGCGCAAAATTAACCTTAAGATTAGAAGAAGAAAGAGCAGACAATCCATCAGCGACGCGCGTCTGGATCCCTTGAGAATTGGAAATTATGGCTAACCATCACTACTGCATCTTTTTTGCTCTCCTCGAGGCCAATAAGTTCTAAAACATCATCGGGAACATTCCGAGGCACATCATGCACGGCACGAGCAGATGAATGCGACCAGATAACGGGTGCTTTGGAATGAGCGATAGACTGTTTGGCAGTTTCATCTGAAGTATGTGAGAGGTCGACTAGGACGCCTAGCCGGTTCATTTCGTCGATCAAAGAGCGTCCGAGAGCACTGCGAGTAAGTTCAAGTTTAGTGTAATTCAAAGAATATGTTACACGTGTAATTTTACACTAACCTCAAACCGTGATGAAGTGGTACTATGCCAGGCAAGTAACCACATGAGTCCGCAAATGCATTGTGGCATGTATGCGTGAGGGTAACGTATCGAACACCGAGGGCATGGTATTGCCTGAGAACACCAATCGAGTTTCCAAGTTGATGTCCACTGAAAATCGTTGCGTCAATTATTGTCTTGAGATGAGGAGTGAGGCCCAGGTAAGTGCATACCCTTCTATGCCAATGAGACTTGCAATTTTTCCTCCAATTATAGCCTGTTTTATGTCGTCTGTGTTTAGTGCCAGAGCGAATGTCTAAATTGTCATTTAATATCTCAATTATCGCTAAGCGCTAAGCATGAGCAAGCCCTTACATCGGGGTATTTGTTAATCAGGAGTCTAGAGACATCAATCTGCTCAAGTGTATCTCTACAGGAAGATATTAGCGCATCCTTCAAAATTTACAGGTAGGAAAGTTTGCATACCGAACGCGCCATGTCGGTTCGACAAATGTTGTGTCTTCAGAGTCAGGGCAGGAAACATATGCAGACCTGCATCGATAATAGTTCATATCAATGCGGTACTTGCCTGTCGCAATAACACACACACCAGAAGAACCCTCCGACCTTACCCTTCCTCAGACGAGGAATATCTACATGTCCAGGCATCTCGGAAGTAAGGTCAACCGCAGAGACATTGTTTGCATATCGGGCGCGGACGAGGATAGGTAAATCTTAAAGTCTCAATAGTAAGCTGCTGTAGACAGTAGAATACGTTTGAAGCGATAATCGTGAAACTAACCGATGTGACCGTCCTAGAGAGAATCGAATGCAACTCAACAACAGCCCCTTAATCACGTAATGAAGTACATACAATAACAGGAGCCTTGTCCAAAATAGCCAAGGCAGCCAACACTGGGTCCTTAGGCAGCCTGCCCAACCATGGAGCGAACGGATCACCAAGTAGCCTTTCGAACCCAACCAACAAGACCAATGCAGCAACGAAAAGCAGCATCAACAATCCCCATACAATACCGCGCGCTTTCGTATTGGCATGTTCAACCGTTTGGTTCTCCTCATCGTGATGATTCGAATTGAGAAGACGAGAGTTTTCGTTCGGACTCGAGCTCATAGTGGTGGTGGATGAAGTAGAAGGGGTGAGAGCCTTCTGTACGGCTGAAATAAGTAGGGCTTTGGCCACAGCCTTGCAGGTTTCCGCGTGTCTGTGATGCTTCTGTTTCTTCGTAGTAAACGAAACTTTCTTCTTGCTGTCTGTGTTTCTTCGCCACCAGTGTCCTCTACCGCTATCACTGGAAGAAGAGGAAGAGGAAGAGGAGGAGGAAGACGTCAAGCTGCCACTCGAACTCCTCGAACGTGCCGCCATTTATCAAAAATGGGCTATAATAAGCAAAGAATTTCCACCGTCAAGTCCATCTTTTCATCCAATCCCTCTATTACAACGACAATATGACGCCAAGAGGATAAGCACACCATGCGTAACCAGAATGTCGTGAGATAAGATTTAAAAAACAAACTCAAACGTCACAATATTCGTTCCTGTCAGTTCAAAATAGCTCAATCAGAAGCTTCACTCACACACACAACCCAACATTCTGAGATAAGAAAATAGAGATTCGTTGTGCTACTTATACAAATGTTGACCCGCACCCAGACATACTAAGAAGTGATAAAGCGCAGACCAGACAAAGGTGTGGTGCGATGCGTAAGAGAGGATAACTAATAAAATGCAAGAAGGAAGAAAGAGAAAGCAAGGGTAATATGGGTGTAAAACAAAACACGACAGACTAATAGCTGGAACCCAAATGGTGGTCTACTTTTGATTTCACAAGCGAAACAAGTAAAGCGGTTATCCTTTAGCGACTTCATGCCTTGACTTTGCCGATGACAGAGTCGGGTGCGTATCGAGGAATGACCTTGGGGTCGTGCAGCATGTTGAATTCCTCCGTGGCGTCACGGCCAGCGTAGAGGAGGATGGCTTTCTCACCTCCAGGATGGTCGGGGAGGAACTGAAAAGGACTTGTTAGCACAAACATCTTAGTTGTATGGAGACGAAACGCTACTCACGCTGGTAACATCAAGGACCTGACCGTCAATGACGACCCAAACATCGTCCTTCTTGTTATGCTTAGCAACCTCAGCAAGGGAGTATTCACCGCCCTTTGGCTTGTTAGCAGGAGCGTTGGCAGTGACGACGGGTGATGATGGAGTAGCGCTCGAGGATGATGGGGCGAGCTGTCCAACGAGAGCACCCAGACGTCCACCAGCCTTCTGCACGGCAGCCGAGGTGGTCTGCAGTTGGTAAGCAGCAGCAGAGTCACCAGAGACACGACCGAAGACAACGCATCCCAATAGTGATGAACCACCGAGACGGTTAGCACCGTGGACACCACCAGCAACCTCACCAGCAGCGAAGAGACCTGGGATGGGCTTGCCCGTCTTGCCAATGACGCGAGATTCGGGATCGATCTCGAGACCACCCATGGTGTAATGGAGAACGGGAGTCATGATGGCGACGTGGAAAAAGTCGTCGAACTTCCATTCACCTTGGAAGAACTTCTTGCCGAAGGGATCCTTCTTGGTGCGGACGCTCTGGTTGTAGTCGTCAAAGGTCTTCTTCAAGACCTCAGGTGCAAGACCAAACTCCTTGGCGAGAGCTTCACCGCTGTCAAAGCGCTTCATCAATCCACGACCGACGTAGTGCTTGCAATGCCATTCGATTTCCTTAGAGGCGGGGCCATTAAGGACAAGGCGAATGGGGAACTATAAACAGCTACTTTAGTAAACTGTATAAAAATAACCCCAAGTTTGACAAAGGCTAACCTTGCCATTCTCCCAGATCTTGCCAGTGACGTAGTCACGATGTTGAAGCTCATCAACGAAACGCTTACCAGTGTTGTCGAGAAGGAGACCACCGACACCACGAAGAGCCTCAGCAGCCAGGAACTTAACCTTGGCGTCTGGGTCCTTGGGGTCGACGAGACCAGTGGGATGGACTTGAACTTTCTCAAGATCAATGGCGCTGGCACCGATCTCCATAGCGAGCTTTTGTCCATCACCAGTGCAGTGATCACCGTTGGTAGTGGGGAGGTTGTAGTATTCAGGGCGATGCTTCTTGAGGAGGGAATTTTCGGTGAAATCGGCAGCATATCCGCCGGTGGCGAGGATGACAGGTCCATATGCGTCCTCAGTCTTTCCGCTGCGCTCGTACTTGACACCAATGACCGCGCCAGACTCGTCCTTCAAAAGCTGAGTGACACGGGCTTTCTTGAGAATCTTGACACGCTCTGGGTTGCTCTCAGCGAGATCTTCAAGGCGTTCCATCTGGGCGTAGGTAATGACCTAGGGTAATCAGAATACAATCAGGAAACATGTTGCAAACGGAAAGAGATCAAAATGAGATACACACCATTCCAGGGAACTGGGCATCACCACGATGGGTACGTGGCTGGCTGTGGCCACCGAGACGGGAGACCTTAGAAAGGTCAAGGTTGAATTTACTCTGGAGCCAGTTGACGGCGTCTCCTGAGCGGCCGGTGAGGACGTGGATGAGGTCGTCGCGGGCAAGATCACGGGCCTAAAAGAACATGCGCTTAGATCAAAGAACGCTGAACGAGCTCAAGATAGATAAACATACGGATTTCTTAGTGTCCTCGAAGAAGATCTTTGCAGAGTCAGGAATGTTCAAATCCTTCTGTGTGTTTGTGCCGGCACCGTTGATACCGGAAGTGGCCTTGGTAGAGTTACCACCCATGAAACTAGCAGGAAGAAGCGAATTTGAGAGGGCAGTATTGATGATGCGGAACAAGACTCACCCTTGCTTGTCGAGAAGCAAGACATTGGCACCACGTTCAAGAAGAGTGTGAGCAGCAGAGAGACCAGCGAGACCTCCTCCGACAACGATAACCTGAGCCATTGTTTAGTGTATGTGGAGGATGAAAAATGGAAAGGGTGAGGAGATGATGGTAGAGAAACAAGCCTGGAAGGAGCGGGAGAATAGGATTCTTATAGGGAGTCGCATCACGGGGTAATGAACAATCCCGAGCATCTAAAACATGTGATTAGACACTCTCTTTTCGGCGTCTACTCCGTCCGGCTCGTACTATACCCGACGTCGCACACAGTGTTTCTCGATTTCTTGCTCACCACCGTCATCATACAGCGTCTGTACAGTACATACACTGACGGCGGATTCAGTTGAGCTTGCGGATATCCGAAACATAAAACGGCGGAAGAGTGGGAATTCGCATACGGAGAGCAGTGGTGGTGCGGTGTTAATGCACGACAATCCATCCATTCCGTGCTTTTTCTGGCGCGCACTTGTAAAGGCGCAAAGTCCTACCGCATGAAGCCTTCCTCGTGGAGAACCAATAAGCATTACCGGTTTACTTACGCTGACACGCAAATTCATTTGATCAACGATCGGCTTGGTCTATTCAGCTGCTCTACCCCGCAAAACAAATGCTTTGTTATTCACAAATACCCGGTTGAGTCTAGTAGAGCCTGGAGGCCTCTTTACAACATCTAAATTTATGTAAGATTCCCCACAAGCATATATATATATATATACCCCTAGCCTGCGGCTAAGCTCGGCTGCGTTCCTCTAAATCGTCTCTGCAGCCTCCTTAATCACCACACAGCACCGCTCGACAGCTTCTGTCATCGTTGTTTCCAAGCTCTCCAATAGAACCAAACGCTCTACTTTATTCGTGGGCTTCCCATGTTCGACATCGCCGTTCTCGAATACACCTTCGTGCGCTTCAACGTACGCCGGATACACTATGTCTTCCCAATAGTTGGGTGGGTCACGCCATAAAGAACCCTCTGGGTCGGATTGAACTCCATGAGACAGGATCCGGGACAAGCGAGCGCGGAATGATATTATTATCAGTGTGTTATAAATCAATGCCGAAGGGGCAAGGCACGAGGTGCGTCGTCGTCGCATCAGTGTAATATAGCCAACGGCGCATTGGGGGAAGCGGGTGAAGGGGAAGAAGGGGAAGAATTTTGTTAGTTTACAGAGAAGCAAAGAATAACATGGATATTTCGTACCAGCCGTATGATATCCATGTCTTTCGTGTCTACGTTGCCTCAGCACATCATGAGGAACGCGAAGCATTATGCGGACATCTAATTGATCTATCACATCCTGTAATTTCAAGGAACAAATCATCATATATCATCAGTGAACTGCGAAAGACAGAGAAAAACACGAGCCTCCGGAAACTTTCAGCTTGTTATGATACAGCAGCACACGAATCCAAGCCCAACAGATGAACATCACCACACACCTTGTTCCAGTACAGTAGAAAACCATCTACCAACCCCCAAATGATCTTCTCATCCTTCTTTACTTCCAGCTCTTTCTTCAACCGATTGAACTCTGCCATCCATTGGGCACGGACTCTATCGTCAATCTTGATCTCTTTCTGCTCGTTGAGATGATCGTGGCTTCTATGGTCTGGAGGGATCTTGCCAGTTTTCTTGACTTCTTTAAGGAAATTAACCAAACGAGGCCATGTTATTGCACCAGCTGGTGCATCCCAGTCCTGGACGTTATGTACAGGGTGAAAGGGGACAAGTTCTTGAGGCTGATTTGAATGAGATGAGCATATCAGCTCCTGTTTAGCGCTTTACGCACAGGGGCAAAATCCTGGCAAGCCTGTCAGAAAGTAAAATCAAAACAAAGAGTCCAAACACGAACATCTTGGTGAATTATGACACTGTCTGGTAGGATGCGATTGAGATGCTTTGCAAGGGTCGTTTTACCCGAGCAAGTAGCGCCTCTATTTTCGACTTGAAAAATGAGTATAAGCAAATATAAAATAGGAGAAAATGACACTGACCCGACTCCGATAAGAATGACCCTCGTCTTCTCGTTCATGGTGGCAAGCAATTAGGAATCAATTATGATCGAGCGAAGAGAAGGAGATAAGATTACAACGAGTTGGGTCATGGATGTTCTAAATTGGGTTAACATCACGTGCCAGTCAGTCCATAAGCGATTGTCGCATTACGTCATAGACAACCCATGCGTCATTGGTGAGGCCAGTCATAAAGTATAAAAGACGCCCAACCTCAAAAGTTCAATTCGTCAATACCCCAACAACAATAGCCATGTTCACATCAAACACAATCCGCGCTGCTCGTCTTTCGACAAGATCGACCGCCCTCGTACGTTTTTCTCGCGGTGCTGCAGATCTTTTTGCTGATTATGAACATCTATCTAGCCTGCTGCTACCCGCACGTATGCCACGAATTATACCCCACCACCTCCACCCGCAGGTCAACCTGCACCCAACCCCGAAGCGCAGAACAAGTCAGATAATACCCTCCTGTATGGTGCTCTTGGCCTGGCTGCAGCGGGTGGTGCCTACATGTACTTCAAGAACCCAGACGAGGCTACGGACCTCAGAGATAAGGCGAAGAAAGAAGAGGCCAATCTGGAAAGGAGGACACAGGAAGCCCTTGATTCTGCCAAATCCCGCGCAGGAGGTATTCTGAGCAAGGGTGAGGATAAGTATAACCAAGCTAAGGTAAGTTCTAATCATATATTGTACCCAGTAGTGCGGTTTTACTCATGCTCTCTTATACTTGCTCTTTTTCTAGGCCGAAGGAAGGGAAAAGCTTGACGCAGTACGGTCCGCCGCAGATGCACGCGGTCGAAGCATCACGGAAGACCTCGAGGCGAAATACGACGCTGCGAAAGACGCAACTCAGCAGGGTTTGACAAGAGCCCGCGATTCGACTGAGAACCTTTATAACGAAGCTCGTTCATCCGCCGACAGGAAAGCCGCAGAAGCACGATCAGAGGCCGAGAAGAAGGCCGAGCAGGCTAAATCTGGATGGTTTAGTTGGTGGGGAAGTACCAAGTCCCAGGCTGAAGCGAAGGGCGACGAACTGAAGAGGGACGCTGCTGGTAAAGTTGCCAATAGCGCAGAGGATGTGAAGAGCAGGGCGGAGAAGCATACATGATTTCGTTTGACTTTCATAACACATGTGGTGTTACTGTAGAAAAAAACTCTCAAGACATTTGTTGTACATTATCTGTAATCACTTCAATTTAATGAATGTAACATCTATGACCTTCTATGACGCGGTTAATCATGGGAATGTTCGACGTAGAGAATGGCGACGGACCTTCGAGGCCCCTTATGAAGTCCATAATAACCACCGAAAAAAAATCGTATAATTCATTACAAAGTGCTATGTGGACTCAGGACACACTATATGGTAGATTGTGAGAATTCGTTTCGAAACTTGATTATTTGCGAGTTATTTTAATCGTCGCTATGAAAGAGGAGAAACTACAAGGAGCTTTGTCGCCATCGATCGGGGAAGCCAAAGCCGATTTACAGACACCGCAAGATTGGTGAAATCCCAGATGCCAGCTAGTGAGTGCCGCATTAGTAGCAGAACCAGTTGGGTTGAAGTTGAAAATGACACTCAGACTGGCTGAAAATCGTTTGGAACTCAAAAGAGAGTTAATAATAGGAACGGAACTTTGCAGAAGTCTGGAGATTAACGTGTGTAAGAATTCGGGAGAAACACATACATGAGAAGTAATTGAGGAAAATAGAGGCCCACTTTTCGTATTCGTATCCACTGTAGCCGTGATGATATGTTTGGTTTCTTTTTCTGTCAGAGCGGCGTGGATATATGCGATGCCCGAGTGACCGAGACAGGTCCACCACTGTCAGATTTTTCAACTTCGCGTGAGAGCGGTTGTCGTCTTTGCGAGCCGTTGATTGTGACAATGTACGCATACGAGCAGCAGGCAGGCAGCGTACGTGTTTTGTGTGTCTATTAGGTCAGAATTGTCGTCGTATTGACAAACAAAAGAAGTTGTCAGCGGAATAAGGCTCGTGTTCTCAGGGACGGTCGCTCTTTGTCGATAATTTATTCATGCATGCGACGGGTCTAGAAAAACGCTATCTTCCATCAGCAGTTGCGAGCTAGTGTAAAAAAGGGAGATCTTTTTGTGTATGCATGGACACATACCTCCCGAGCCATCAAGCGATGGACGCTTCGTAGCGGTAAGGCCGTACATTTATTTAATCGGACCATGCATGTGCTCCCTCTCGCCGTCAGAATATGCCAGATGTTCATCACTCCGGGAAAGACGAAGATAAATTTGACTCTGGAACAGTGACGCCGCAGGGAGAGTCAGAGTTGCATTTCTCTTCGTTCTGAATCTCTGTGGTAGTACTCTGCACTGCCAGGGCTGAGAATAATTAAGGTATTTTCTTGTGGAAAGAGCGTGGACAAAGGAGATCACCAGTGGATGATGGAGATCAGACGAGAGATCTTGTTCATCCTGGGAACGACTAGTACCTGCATGCAGCTATTTAGATTTAGAAATGACACCTTGACTGCTGACCGGACCCTTACTATTTTTCCAGCCCACTTCTTTCTCCTTTTCCTCTTCCTTTTTTCTCTCTTGTATACTTTATCGGGCGCCCACTTTTTCGCTTTTCGATATCAGGGAGAGTGCTTGTAAGGCTAGTATGAAGATCAGGTTGCTATTCATCCCCATCCGTGTTGTCTGATCCCCTCTTTTCTTGACCTGGTTAGATAGGTTGCTATTCTTAAATACCGTCGGGCAAGGCTTTATACTCTTTCTTCCTCTCCACATCCAATTCAACCTCCAGAGCGCCGCAACGCGCTTGCCCTCCACCCCCCATAATAATAACACCATGCCCAGGCTCTTCGGCAAATCCCAACAGTCTGAAATTCTGCAAAATGACAACTTCGACCCACTCAACTATCTACTCCAACCTCCTGAGAAGGAGACTCGAGAAGAGTTCGAGGCGCGGTTAAGAGAACAGGAAGAGGCAAAGAAGAGGTCAGACGCCATTGACGAAGAAATCAATAGACAGAGGGCAGAGTTGAAGAAAGCTAGCAATTTCGTCCGCGTCATGTTGCTTGGTGAGTACTGGTACTAATTTGTCCTTTCTTTCGTTCCTTGGTTCGGCGTGCGACGATCAATATCTTTGTTGCTTATGCATGATATGAATTCGTGTGGGCGTAATAACTGATCAACGGATGTCTATTTGCGACCTTTTTGCTCACAGGCCAGAGTGAATCGGGTATGTAAATTATGTTTACTTGGAAATTGCGTACAAAATGTTGATGACGTTCAGGTAAATCGACGACATTGAAAAGTACGTTTCCTTGTAGTGCTCGGTTAGATTATGATGAAGGGACTAATAAATGGGTTAACAAGACTTTCAGCTGATGAGCTCGGCAAAGGTACACATTCATCATATTAACATAATTGCTTCGACGACCGGCGCTGACAGATACATTGTACTATTCTTCATTAGTATTTCCGCCACGAACGAGCGTCATGGCGGGCTGTCATCCAGCTCAACGTGGTACGCTCCGTTAGGATTATGCTAGACGCGATCAGCGACGCAAACGCCAACGGATCGCCACCGTCAACTGCAGTGGGCATGCCCCAACGACGTCGTACCGAGTCGATCATGTCCATAGAATCTGACTCGACGACAGCCGTCTCAGAGCCCAGAGGCAAACAAAGCATTAGTCACTCCACCAACCACTCCAAATTCACACTCAGTCCTGAGCTACTCAAATTGCGCATGCGACTGTTACCACTACAACAGGTCGAGGAGACGCTTTTGCGCAAGCTGACCCCAGCCGGATCCGCAGAATTCGAAGCGACCCACCTATCCCCTATCACGAATTTGCCGTACAAAGCGCGCTCTGGTGGGAAGCAGATGAACAAGTTTGGGGAGCTCACAGTGAACTCAACCATGCAATGGAAGGTCGCGTTCGGGAAACTCATCGCGAGTGCAAGGGCGAGCATAGACAGTGCGGCTGATATTGACTTCGACGATCCTAACGATCCTGGAGTCGTGCTGAATGCGTGCGCAGAGGATATCATCCGCCTATGGGAGGATCCGGTGGTTAGGCAGCTGCTTAACGCTCAGAAAACACCGTTGGAGCATATGGGAGGATTGTTCGTCGATTTTTTCTTTTTCTTTGTTCAATATACTATTACTAACACTTGTTTCACTAGTTTCTTGGATTCAATACACCGTGTTACTGCTTTGAGATATGTGCCAACGGATGGTAAGTCATTGCTCAACTAAACGGAGTCCATCAGTAGTAATATCTCATCCTTGCTCATTAATAGACGACATTTTACGTGCGCGATTGAAAACACTCGGTGTTTCCCAGCATGATTTCGTACTCAAAACTGCGGGTCTGTCAAACCTCTGACTTATGAACCAACAACATTCTGATACCCTTAATAGGAGGTAACATTCTCAGCAAAAATTGGCGAGTATTCGATGTCGGTGGCGCACGCTCTTCGGTATGTATTTTTCTTCGTCCGATGAATATCTTATAATCTTTACTCATTACATTACGTTTCTTTAGCGAGGTTGGCGGAATCATTTCTTGACTCGGATTTTCTTGTATTAATATCTCTGTCCGTCTCCAGCTGCATGGGCGCCATTCTTTGATGACTTGAATGCAATCATTTTCCTTGCTCCTATATCTGGATTCAATGTAGTAAGTCTTTGCTCTTTTTTTTTTTCAAACTTACCCCGGAATGCCGTCAATTGACATGTTACTGCTTTTTTCAGTCTCTCATAGAAGATCCGAAAGTTAACAAGCTGGTGAGGCATAATCATCAATGTTTCCCTCCTGCCAACAGCCGAGGTTTGGGGATCTTATATTGATATTGTCCTATCCCTTTTTCTTAGGAAGATTCTATTCTCCTATGGAAATATATTGTTGCCCACCCCATTCTGGCAAAAACTCAAATCATTCTATTTTTGAACAAAGTTGATTTGTTCAAAGGTATGCATAGATTTGAATACATGTTTGCAACCGGCTTGCCAATTCTCATTGGGTCCCTCTTTTAGCCAAATTAAATGCCGGGGCAAAAGTGGGAGACTATCTGGTTTCTTATAGTGGGAAATCTAATGATTTTGAGTCCACATCAACTTGCACGCCATTCCTCCATTCAGTGCATACATGCCCCAACTAATTATTCTTTTGCAGATATTCGCAAGAAGTTTGGTGAGCTAAAATGGATTTCATGCAAACCAACATCCACTTAATTTTGTTTGATATTTTAAGCTCACTTGTTAAAACTGCACTCCCCGACTCCACGGACATTCTATAGTCATTTGACATCCATGACGGTGAGCGGAGATTCTCCCTTTCGTAAAGTGGATTTGAATTTCAGATCTCTCATGTTTTTTCTCTTGCCCGCAGGACTCTAAATCTACTGAGAGAATTCTTTGTAATGGTGCGTGCGATGTGGCTCCGCCGAGGTCGCGTTTTCCCAAGGCTTGTCGCTTTTCTAATCTTTTAATTTTAGTCAGGGACATGGTACTTCGCACTATGCTTGAATCAAGTAATTTGCTATAAATAGTGTTCATGGTAGTTTGTTTCGTTTTTCTTTTATTTGTTTCTTCTATTTCTTTGTTGTTTTTCTTCTTCTTACTTTCGTAACCTTCTTCAACTCCATTCGACCTCAACGTCAAAGTTCAATTCCATCATACAAGTCATCCGTCACATAGTTATATCCCCTTACTGTCTAGATGGTTACATGCATCCACCTACACTCAGGATACCATATACACTGGCGCCCCGCTATTTTGGTTCAGCCAATCGCATCCAACTGCGCACCACATCTTTTCATTCAACGTACATTCACTGACCACACCAATCAACGACCAGTCCACGCTTTTGAGTACGCTGCTTATTGCTACTCTGTTTTATTCGTCTATTGCCCACGATATGCCCACGCATCGACGACAACACCACCACCACCATCACCACTTCAGGAATGCCTTCATTGCGCCACTGCTCTGACAAAAACTATCCTACACTGTCCCTTTAGCTTTCCATCAACTTGGTCGCCATCTGGAAGTAATTTTCCTGTGTACATTATTAGCTGCATTTTTAAACTCTGCTGTTGTATTCTACCTCTCGTTAACATGCTATTCTTCATCTCGCTCTCCTTGAAATCGGATCTTTCCTTCATTTGTCGTAGATATCTTGAATATATACCTCACCTCGGTATCGATAAAAAGTTCGAATTCAAGCTTGACTGTGATGGTTGACCGTACAAATTGGTGGCGACGACGTACGAAATACTTTCTAGGAGCCTTTTTGAGCCTTGACGCGAATTCAGGTGTACAACACGTGATCGCATTATGAGTCGCGTCTCGACCGCGAGAAATTAATTAACGACTCTTGTACTTGAACCACATCCATAAGTTATAACGCAACACAGCAGAAGCTTGCAAACTCTTTGGCACGTTTGAATTACCCCTATACTGCTTCTTCTATCACCGCTCTCTCCATCAACTCAATCTGTTTAGTGGAATTGTCTAGTACCCATATAGCGCACCGGCAACCTTGAACACATCTACGTACTGCAGCCTACTTACTGCACATACATTCTATCACCGCGATGTCAGAAATTTTGGCTAATTTCGGATGCCTGGATGAGCTCACTCAAGTGATATATCAAGGCATTTATAAATTTGTGGTCTTATCTACGGTGTCGGATGACAAGTGGAACATCTATGTCGGTCTCTCTGGTTCTGAAGGAAGATGGTGGCGCGGATGTTGGACTGAGAAAGATATTCACAGACTGTTTGTATGTATTCTGTTCAAATCCTATCCTTTTCGTTGGGTCGCGCATGGTCGCATGGATGTGTGGACATCACTTTCTCGTGATACTTATACTTTTCTCTTAGGGCTCAAAAACATCGGACAAACTTCTCGAGTCCTTCGCCGAAAAGCTGGCAGAGGTCTTCATCAAGGGTGAGATATGCATAAATGACTGGAGAACCGAGAAAGGCGCGAATATCAAGGTTGGCGGGTGTCAGTGACGTCTTGAGGAGTTCTTGCTATTGACCAACCTTCGTTCGATTCAACGCATTCCAGTTCACCCTTGGACCGACGTCAAAGAAGCCAATGAATGTTGATCTTGAAGAAATTACTTCAGAAGAAGCTGCTGCACACGCTACGAGCGTATTTATAGATGTGAGTCGTCTTCTGAAAGGCTATGTATATTCGTCAAGAGATTGGAGGTGGTTTTGAACAGTTTTTGGGTTTTACGTGTAGATTGCCTTGCAAGCTCAATCAAGAAAATGTCGCCTTTTCCCATCATCTTCAGATGTGGCGGACTACTCGAGCGTTCCTGCCCCACTGCCATTATCGTCTTTACAACCATCATATTCAAGTTCCGGTGTTCCAACCAAACGTAAGGAGCCAAGTAAGTTGTACTCCACAAATTATTTATCTTTGCCAACTTAAGCTATGCTCATCATAGGTCCTGATTTGGCTACGCGGACCGATACACGGGCAACGAGCACCGCCAGTGGGACCAAGACGGCATTGAAAGAGGCAGAAAAAATAAAATCTCTTAAGGCACAGCTCAGAGAGGTTAAACAAGCTGTGCCTGCGGGAAGAAAAGGTGGATGCTTATTTCTTGAAAGAAGGTTCCTGTGGCGATGTAATTGACGCTCGTTGAACAGCATCTATTATTCCGCCTTCTGTTCGCCCCAACAAAGGTGCATCGTTGGCTAACCCAAATAAAAAGGCGAGAAAGTACCAGGCCATCGAGTTTGGGAGCGACGACGACGATGAATGAATTGCTTCGCGTACATTATACTTGTAGGAGTATGAAGATCCTTGTGGGTTCCGACGTATGTTATGGATATGAAATATGATGTATTGATCAGGTGCATAAGACACGTTCGTACGGTGTGAATCTTGGAGAGAACAAGCTGTGTAGCCCCGTGAATGATCATCTGAATCAAAACCCCGGGATTATGAGAAAAGCAAAGCGCAGTCTAAATGGCGGACATGGAAAGCCATCCATGATTAATCCGGGACTCGAGGTGGCGGGGATACGAACTCTGGATACGCACGGATGGATATGCCGGCAACAACCGAAACTGGGGAAACTGAATAACAACCATACATAGTATCCCTGTCCATTAAAATAAATAAATTCCAATTCCTCTCTTGACACACTCCTTTCTCTCATTCCACCCTCGACACATTCCAAATGTCTTTTGCAGGGTTTTTTGGGTCTGGCGATTCCTCACAGGGCCCAGCACCACCCCCTGACATGAAAACCCTCGAGGCCATGTTTCAGCAAATCATGTTGGCCGTCCATAAATCCGTCAGTCGCGTCGCCCTCAATGCTCTCGGATCTTTTTTTCATTATCGTTTTCTCTATAGCATCACGACATCAGCGAGCTCAGACAGGAATGTGCAGAGCTGCGGATGGCGAACGCATCCTTAGAGCGTCAAGTTCGGGAGGGTCTTCAGGTATGCCAGCCAACTTGACGGCATTTTACTGTTTAGCCAATTCATTCTCGGGATTCAGTTCAATATGTATGGCTCGCGAAATGGTACTCCGGGCTTCATGACCCCAGCGCCTCCAAGTCCTCAACTACGCCCAAAGCTGTCGCCCTTCCTGGTGCACAATATACCCGCCATAACGACGTCATCTCCTGAGGCCGTATATTATCGGCCTTCACCTCTGGGCGACAACTCGCTCACTGCGTTTCCCTTCGGAAATCGGGACATTCCTGGATTTTATGTGGTCATTCCCGCTGGCGGTGCTGGCACCCGTTTATGGCCCCTGTCTCGAGAAGGTCACCCCAAATTTTTGCTTGATGTCACCTTGAAAGGCCGGTCTCTCATCCAGGCTACCTGGGATCGTCTAATTCCCCTTACTTCCCCTGCTCGAACCACCATTGTTGCAGGCCCGGCTCATGTCAAAAGCATTCGTGACCAACTCCCAGATCTACTCCTCAATAATATTTTCTGCGAACCTGGACCGAAAGATTCCATGGCGGCTATTGGCCTTGCCGCGGCTATTCTCGCCTTGCGCGATCCTGATGCAGTTATTGGATCCTTCGCTGCGGACCACATGATCTCCGGTGACGATGCTTTCCTCTCTGCGGTTGCTGAAGCCGTTGAGGTGGCAAAGGAGAACTACCTTGTTACTATTGGTATTGCTCCATCACATCCATCCACAGGGTTCGGTTACATTCGTCTTGGCGAGAAGTTGGGAATGAAGCAGGCACCCAACGCCAGACTTGTTTCGAGCTTCAAGGAGAAGCCAGATGCACGCACCGCGGCTCAATATATTGGAACTGGAGCCTACCGCTGGAATGCCGGTATGTTCGTCACCAAAGCAACTGTTTTGCTCGACCTCCTCCACGAGTACAAGCCTGACCTCGCCGAGGGTTTGCGAACGATCGCTGCTGCGTGGGACAACGAAGCCCAGCGTGAAGCTGTCCTTGCAGAAATCTGGCCCGGATTAGAGAAAATTCCAATTGATAATGCTGTAGCCGAGCCCGCTGCAATGGAAGGTCGAGTTGCAGTTGTTCCAGCCACCTTTGGTAAGGATTATTGTTTCAAGTAGTTTGAAGACACTTACTAAAGTTCTTTTTAGGTTGGGACGATGTCGGTGACTTCTCCTCTCTTGCTGATCTTTTGCCCGCTGAAGCTAATCAGCCTCGTATCCTTGGAGACAGCCATCTTGGTTTGTTGTGTTTATTTCTTCGACTGCGCATGATATTGACAATCATTCGTTTCAGTGCTTACGGAACAAGTTGCTGGAGGAATCGTCGTTCCTGGTTCTGGACGTCTCATTGCTTGCTTGGGAGTCGATGATTTAGTTATCGTGGATATGCCAGACACACTACTTGTTACTACTAGGGCTCGGTCGCAGGAAGTGAAGCGCTTGGTCAAAAAGGCTCGCGATGCAGGTTGGAAGCAGCTGCTGTAATTTTTATCTATTTATCAGAACACAGGATCAGGATGGACGCTTGTCGGGAAAAGGACTTCTTATATATGTATCTATCTTTAATGGGCAAAAATTGGCTTGACTAAATATTTAATATCAATGCTCTTATACCTACCAGAACTGTTGCTGTTTGAGAGTTTGAGGTGCATCTGCTTTTTATCAAGTTCCGGGCCGCATTTGGTGCTGGTTGGGAAAAGCGTCATTTGGTAGCCATCTTACCTCAAGAGGCACGGCCAATTTTCCATCATGGACAGTTTGAATTGTTTTCTGTTCATCTTCATGCTCAACCATGAGCACTTCTCAAACCGCAAATCTCTTGGGATCTCAGTCTTCCCATTATGGTGCCATAGAGCACCGTGCTTCAAGCTCGACTGATCACGTCGCCCAAGAAGATGAGCAAAGACACAGCCGTCTCCATCGAGGACTCTCAGCAAGACAAGTCCAGATGATCGCTATCGCAGGAACTATAGGTACAGGACTATTCCTAGGAACTGGTCGTTCGTTGGCCCAAGGAGGCCCTGCGAGCATGCTCATCTGCTACAGCGTCGTTGGGTTCATCGTCTATATCACACTTCTACTTCTCGGCGAGATGGCGACGCAGTATCCTGTGGCAGGATCGTTCAATGCGTACACAACTCGCTTTTTCTCTCCGGGATATGGATTTGCATTGGCTTGGAATTATTGGTTCAATGATGCTGTTTCAGTTGCTTCGGACTTGACTGCTGCTCAGTTGGTACTACAGTTCTGGAATGTCGAACACGCTTGGATAGTCAGCGTCATCTTTTGGATATTCCTAGTAGGCGTGAACTCGTTGCATGTGGGAGGGTACGGGGAATTAGGTACGATGGTATTGCGCAAATACTGATAATATTCCGCTCACCTCGACTTCCAGAGTATTGGTTATCGTCGCTCAAGATCGCCACAGTCGTTCTCTTCATCATTGTCGGAACTTTTGTCAACGTTGGGTTCAATACGGAGCATACGTTCATCGGTCTCAGCAACTGGAAAATCCCAGGAGCGCCATTTGTTGGAGGTATCGGTGGATTTGCGAGAGTTTTCGTAACTGCCAGTTTTGCTTGTGCGTTTTTCTTTCTCTGATATTTAGTGACCATTATTTTTCTATATAAATTGCTAAAGTCTTTCATTAGTCGGCGGGACTGAAAGCTTGGGTATTACCGCGGGAGAAACGAAGAATCCTTCTAAGAACATGCCTAGAGTTGTAAATCTAGTTTTCTGGAGGTTCGTCCTCAAAACAAAAGAGTGGTATCAAGGCTGTTTTCTGAAGTCGATCTCTTTAGGATCATGATTTTTTATATCTTGACTATCATCATCATTGGATTAAATGGTAAGTTAAAATACATGCTTTTCTACAGCATTATAACTTCATACCTGCGTAGTACCATGGGACTACCCAAATCTATCTAACAGGAGCACGACTACTTCCCCATTCACCATTGTATTTGTATCCGCGGGCTCTTGTAAGTCTATTAATCCTCACTAGATAACCCTAGAGCTGATAAATGTTCCGGAACAGCGTTAGCCGCCTCTTTCATGAACACTGTAATTCTTACTTCTGTTTTGTCTGCCGGAAATCATGCCCTATTTGCCGGCACAAGAGTTCTTTACGGTATCTTTACTTTGTAAGAAGGATTTGTTCAAGGTTATTGATTTGCTCATGCTAGGTCTTTCGGTGTCCACACCCCGTCAAGCTCCGAAATTATTCGCATACACCACGGAGAGTGGTATACCAATACCAGCCCTTATTATGACGAGTAGCATCAGTGCCTTGTGCGTCCTAACCAGCTTTATTGGAAGTGGAGAACTATGGGGGTGGCTTCAAAATATTGTTGGGGTTTCGAACCAGGTAATTTTCCACCTTCCCTCTGTAGAGATGAGTATTTCATGCATCCACATAAGATCGCTTGGTTATCCATTGGTCTGTCGAGTTGGAGATTCCGTAAGGCTTGGATTAAACAAGGAAGATCCTTGAAAGAGTTGAAGTTCCACGTTTCGTGGACTTGGCCATGGGGCCCGCCATTTGTGGTAAGTGACCCATTTTTGAATAATTTGACCTTGAATGAAACCCATTTATTCTTAGGTCATCGCTGTTACTTTCCTCATTTTCTGTGAGTTGCGCTTTTTGGAATTATGTGTGGCGCCCCTTCCTCATATTGCCGAATAGTCCAGGGCTGGTCTTCCATCTTTCCTGTATTTTCTCCGGTCGACTTCATCTCGTTTTACATCGAAGTCCCCATCATGATTGCTATGTTTGTTGCATGGATGATTATCAGAGGGCCATTAACCTATGTTGAAGACGCGACTACCATTTCAAGCTTATCTGAACCTCTGCTTCCTGGAGCGTCTACTTTGTCATCGTCATCAGATAGCAAGAGGAAAAGCCGGCTGCACGATTTAGTCGACGTTGATTCCGTCGATCTATATCGAGACGAATATGCTGAAGATCTAGTTGAAATGGAGGCTGAGGATGAGGTGACAAAGCGTCTAAATGGCCGGTTTGGATTGCTTTGGAGGTTGTATTATTGGTTAGTGTAAATAAAAAGCCCTACTACCTTTCTATTTGGCACACTTCGACCTCTCAGAATTGGATGACAATGTCAACTCAAGCACATTACTCATAGCGGTATACTAATTACTAACTTTTCGTCTAAATCAGCACAGTTTCTTACACTCCCTTTGAAGAATTTTTTTTCTATTTGAGTGCTTTTTTGCGTAGGCGCTTAGCATCAGCCACGGAGGGGCCCTCTCTCATTCCTTCCCTCAAACTTGAGAACCCAGGTCTCCTAGTCTTGGAACCTAAAAGTCTTCGCTATGATCATCTTGTGTCCGCACAATCTCAGGGTGATGTGAACATCTTTGATTAGGGTAAGTAGTGACATTAAACAAAGGCATTCATAACGGACCTCCTCATATGGTTTTGTGGGCTCATCGTGTATAAGGTTAGTACCTCCAAATACTGAGTATTTAAATTTAGTCAACTCGGGACAAAACGCTCAATACAGATTAGCTTGTGTTTAAAATAACGGTGTTTGTGCGGTCGTGTGAAAGCTAGTCTCAAGTTGAAGTTCTTACCCTAAATACAGCACTGCAGATCATATTTGTATGCAAGTACTGTCCACGATACACTCAGCCCTCTAATATATTTACTGCCTACTTTAAACAAGGAATTAAAGCATGAATACCGCCCAATTTACCGCCCACGACACCAGTCCGCACCAATTCAAGCTCATGTCCTACTCACGTCACAGAAAAGGCGAACTTCGACTTAGTCTGATTGCCTTGTCTC
>Ga0247779_1000511_pt1 | contig 23948 bp, 19 predicted proteins | sample UWRJL221509R5_FD_179925 | JGI IMG/M metagenome (GOLD analysis project Ga0247779, IMG submission 179925) | Plant litter microbial communities from Arlington Agricultural Research Station in Wisconsin, United States - UWRJ-L221-509R-5 | ecosystem: Environmental > Terrestrial > Plant litter >... | reverse complement strand
ATTGGTTCCACCCGAGTTGGTTCCACCTGCGTTGGTTCCGCCTGCGTCAGTTCCACCCGAGTTGGTTCCACCCGAGTTGGTTCCAGCGGAGCTCGTTCCCCCTGAGCTCGTTTCCCCCGCTGCGTCCATTCCGCCTGAGCTCGTTCCGGCCGAGTGAGCTGCCCCTTCGCCGCCCATTCCGACTACGACACCGGTACCTCCCTGGCCACTTTCATTGCCCTCACTCGAGGCGCCGCCCTCACTGACATCGCCGGCCGCCGCGACGTCATCGTCCGGAGCCGCGCTGCCACCTGAGCTGGTGGTGCCGCCCAGACTGCTGGCGCCAGCCAGACCCACGCTGCCGCCCACGTTCGCATTGCCCGCGGTCGGCTGCTCGTGGTGCCGACCGCCACTGCACGCGCTGCAAGCGAGCGCGAGCGCGAGCGCGCCAACGAACATGCCACGAGCAGCCCAATCTACGCAGTCACCGTTGTCGACAGCCATCACGACCCTCCGGGCGTTGAGCCCGGTCGAGACTAGTTCAAACAGGGCAGGAAACCAGTCGCAATTGCCGTTCACCCCGTCTCGGCGCACGCTGCCCTCGTGTCCATATACGGCAGCCTGTGCACGGAATTTTACGACCTCGACAAGCCCGAGCCGCCGCCGGACGCGTTCGACTTCTATTTGGCGGAAGCCGAGCGCGCCCCAGGCGCAATCCTCGAGCCGATGTGTGGCAGTGGACGCTTTCTATTGCCGCTCTTGGCGCGTGGCTTCGACGTCGTGGGCAGTGACGCATCGCCCCACATGCTGGCCGCGTGTCGCGCGCATGCCCAGCGGCTCGGCCTCGAGCCCGCGCTGAGCGAGGCGAGGCTCGAGGCGCTGAGCTATGACCGCAGCTTTGGTTTGATCTTCATACCCTCCGGCTCCTTTTGCCTGATCACGGACCAGGCGGCGGCCTTCGCGGGGCTGGTGCGAATGCGCGAGTTGCTGGCTCCCAACGGGCGCTTCATCGTGGAGGTCGAGCGTCGCGATCGCGCTCGCTGTTCGGAGTTGAGTGGCACCTGGGGCGGTCGCTGGGTGACTCGTCCGGATGGCGCTAAGCTCGTGCTCAGTTGGCTGTCGCAGTACGTCGCCCCCAGCGGCATTTCCAGCGCGGTGCATCGCTACGACTTGCTGAAAGAGGGACGCCTCCTGGCACAAGAATTCGAGGATTTCGAGCTCAAGCTGTACGAGCTCTCGGAATTTCGCGAGCTGCTCAGGCGCGCGGGCTTCAGCCAGATTCAGGCGTTGACGCCATACTCCTTGGAGCCGGTGGACGAGCGTTCCTCCGCAGGCGCAGAGGACGGCGTGATCTTCGTTTGCTCGCGCGACGCGGGCTGAGCCGTGCTTCCGCTTTCGCCTGCCGTCGCGCTAGCGCCTGCCGTTCCGCTCGGTGCAGAGCTCGCGCTCTTGCCACACGCGAGCGGCGCGCCCAACAGCGCGCCGCCGACTTGCTTGCGTCGACCTGCCGCCTATTGAACCCGCGCGGTGAATTCCACCGGTCCGAGGTGCACTACCGAACCGTTGGGCACGGGCGCCCAAACGCCCGGCGAAAGACGGTTGTGGTTCACCTGGGTGCCGTTGTTGCTGTGCTCGTCGCGCAACATGAGCTGGCCGCTTTCGAGCTTGAACGTGGCGTGCACCGCCGAGATGCGCGGTTCGGCCAAGGCGATGCCGCATTGCGCCGCGTCGCGGCCGGCGCGCATTTCCTGGCCCTGCAGCACCGTGAACACGCCGGCCGAGCATTGCAACAGCGCGCTCGAGGCGCCCGCGCCGTAGGGGTTCGGCGGTAGCGCTTGGGGCGACGGGGCTTGCCCACCGTAGATCTGACCGGGCGGAGCGCCGCCGTACATCAGCTCCGGACTGACTGCAGGCGCAGCGGCGCCCGCATCTACGCCCGCGCCCTGACGCGGGGGACCGCCATAGCCGGGCGGTGAGCCATAGCCTTGCCCCGGGGGCGCGCCGTAGCCGCCCCCATAGCCGCCGGGCGGCGCGCCGTAACCGCCGCCGCCACCCACCACCGGAGCCGGAGGACCGCCGCCGCCGCCGCGCTTCTTGCCACCGCTGCGCACGATCACGATGATCAAGAGCGCGATCACCACGAGCGCCAAGCAGGCGCTCAAGATCAAAAGTAGTGGCAGCGGCTGCGTCGTGCCCTTGAGTTGAATGATGGTGGCCGAAGTCACACCGCTCGTGCGATGCGCCTTGTTGTCGTACACGACCAAGCGCACCACGGCTTGTTCACCGGAGCCGGCCAGGATCTTGTCTTTGTCCGGCGCTTCGAACTGAGCAAACGTGTCGCTGGCCTCTAGCGTGGCGCCCTTCATGCCCATCGCGATCAGCTGCTGCTGCGTGCGCTTGGCCTGGTCGATGTCGGTACCCGCGAGCGCGGTCGGCAAAGGTTGCCCCGAAGGCAGGAAATACACTTCTGCGCGGCCCTTTTCGCCGCCCCAGCAGAAATCCCCATACACTTTGAACGAGCCGCCGGGGTACACGCCGCCCTGCGACTTGGCCATGTCTTGCGTGTAGGCGACGTTCACGTCCAACGGCCAGGTCGACGGATCGATGCCGACAGGCACCTCCTTGAAGGTGTTGTCGCCCAAGATTGGCGGCTTCACGTTGTTGAACACCAACTTGAAGCTCTGCGTCACGGACGGCGCCACACAAGAGGCCTTCCACTTGACGATGTGCATCTTCGAGAAGCGTTGACGCACCGTGCTGACGATGGTGTTCGAACGCGCGCCGCCCCCTTCGCGCATCACGCTGAAGAAGCCACCCATGTCGGTGTTGGCCATGTTCTGCATGAACTCGAGCGAGTTTTGCCGGAACTCGTCGACCACGCCGGGCGGGTACCAGATGCTGATCACGGGCACGGGAGCCTTGGGCAGGGCCGTGTTGTCTTCCGGGAAGCGACCGCCGCTCAGGTACTGCTGCAGCTGCAGGGCGCCCGGGCCAGTGGTCGAGGGATCGGCGCCACCGAAGCCGTCGGACAGTACGATCATCGCCTGATGCAGCGGAATCGCCACGTCATCGCCGACGTTGCCGAGCGCACCGAAGCCGTCGGTCGCGGCGGTCTTGATGATGGTCAGTAGCGAACGATTGCGGCCGGAGGACGGAAACGTGTCCGTCGTGGCGTTGATCATGCTCTGCGCGCGCGCCTTCTGCGCGGCGGTGACCCACTTCGAATCCTTCACGACTTGGCGGTCGTTGAAGAACATCACGTTCACGATATCGTTCGCGCCCATGCTGAGCACGAATTGCTGCGCGAGCTGGCGCGCGTCGGCGAAGCCTCTGCCCATGCGGCGATCCGCGTCGACCAAGATCAACCACGCGGTGCCGACGCCCGGCTGCTGCAGGCTGTCGCCCCAAGCCGCGTCGCTGACGAACTTGGCCGGCACGTCCGAGCCGTCCACCGTGACGGTGAAGATGGCGTTGCCTGCAGGAAAAGGGAACGGCGTATACAGCGCGAACGGCTTCTCCAGATTCTGACTCATGCAGTCGAGCTGACCGTTCCCGGTGAGCGCGCCGCACTCGGCGATGGCATCGCTGACACGCTTGCTCTGCGACACCTCCACGACCGTGGTCAGGACCGGGTTGCCGTTGTCCTGAGCGGCACGCGGGTCGACGCGCAAGATCTTCGCCTCGGGCGAAGCTTGCGCGCAGAGCGCCACGAGCCAACAGACGAGCAGAGAAGCCAGCGCGACCAATGCGCGGCTCCGGGACCGATAGTTGAGTGAATGCTGCATCACTGCCCTGTTATGCTTTCGGGTCGCGTTTCGGAACTCTGACGGGATAGAGGCGGGAGGAAGCGGAAAAATCAGATGATCTTCACGATGACGCTGAAGCCACCGAAGCGCAGCGTGTCGTTGTCGCGCAGCTCGAACTTCTTGCCGCGTTCGAGCGGGGCGTCGTTCATGAACGTGCCATTGGTGCTGCCGCTGTCTTCGACCTTGAGTCGGCCCGGACGAGCCGAGGCGTATACGATCGCGTGACGCGAGGAGGTCGTTGGGCTGTCGATTTCGATGTCGAGGCCAGTGCTCGCGCCTTTGCGCCCGAGCACATTGTGTCCTTGATACAGTGGCCAAAACAGCCCGAGCTCGCTTTGGTCGTAGCTGACGAGGAAGCCGGCGAGCGCGCGCATGGCGCCCGCTTCGACCAGCTCGGGATCGCGGCCCGGACCGTGGGCAACTGCAGCCGGCGCTGGCGGTGCAGAGCGAGCAACGGGCGGGGCCGACGGGCTCGGGCCAATCGGCGCGTGGCTGCGGCGGATCTGAGCTTCGTGCTCGTCCGTCGTTGGAGGCGGGGAGGTGGCAGCGAATGCCGCGGGCTCGTGCGAGTGGGGACCAGAGGAGGCGCTCGGCCGCGCTTGCGTGGGCACCGCGACTGGCGGAACCTGTGGCATCCACTGCGGCTGAGCCGGTGGTGGCTGATACGCGGCGGGTGCCGGCGGCGGAGCATACGGCGGCGGCGGAGCATACGGCGGCGGTGGAGCGTACGGCGGCGGCGGAGCATACGGCGCGGGCCCCGCGGCGTGACCTGGCGGAGGCCCGTAAGCCGCGGACGGAGCAGCCGCGGTGGGCGAGACCGTGGCGCCAAATGGGTTCATTCCTTCGGGTGAGCCGAAGCGCGCGCGATCGGCGGCCGGGGCGGGTGCAAAGCCGCCTGCATCCGCGGGCGGCGGACTGTTCCACGCAGGCGCGGGCGCCGCTGGGGCATAGCCCGGAGCGGGCTGGCCGGGAGGCGGCTGCCAGGGCGGTGGAGGCGCCGTGCCATATTGCGGGGCTGCAGGCGCAGCTTGCGGGGGTGGAGCTGCCCAGGCGGGCGCGGGCGGCGGTTGCTGAGGCTGCTGCCCGGGAGGGGCGCCATATCCGGCAGGGGGAGCTGCCGCGGCCAAGGGGTTGCCGCAGGACAGGCAAAACTTGCTGGTGGGCTGGTTCGACGCGCCGCACCGCGTGCACACGATCATGTGAAAAACTCCCGAGCTCGAGCTGTGCCGCGCTCACTTGCGTGGCCAAGCGCCGGGAGCATACCCGTTTTACTGCGTCATTACGCAGTTATTGGGGATCACACACACACCGAAGCAGGGGTGCTGGTAAAGCCCGCCTGATGCACGGCAGGAGCAACGAGCCCGACCAGCAAAACGGGGCTGAATCGCTGATTCAGCCCCGGGGTCGGGCGTGCAAAAAAGGAGCGCTGCGAGCGGGCCGCCCAAAGCGGGCGACCAGCGAGATCAGCGGTCTTTTTCGTCTTGGATGCGAGCAGCTTTGCCGGTCAAGTCGCGCAAGTAGTAGAGGCGACCGCGGCGCACGACGCCGCGCGAGGTCACTTCCAGCTTCTCGATGCGCGGCGAATGCAGCAAGAACATGCGCTCGACGCCGATGTTGAAGCTCACCTTGCGCACGGTGAAGGTCGATTGGAGACCCGCGCGGTGGCGCTTGATCACCACGCCTTTGAACACCTGCACGCGCAGCTTGTCGCCTTCGACAATCTTGTAGTGCACGGAGACGGTGTCACCGACGCGAAAATCCGGCAGGTCCTTGCGGAGCGCGGCAGATTCGAGGGCTTGGATAATCGAGAGCGTCGCCATGGTGTCTGTGCCGATCCTGAGAAAATGGGGTAGGGGCGCGGGATTATGCATCCCAAGCAAGCGCCGTCAAGCGAATCTGAGCCGGTGTTCACTGTCTTCGCTTGACTGGCGGCCTCCGGGGGGCTAATCCGCCGGGCCCGCATCGAAAAGCGAGCCGTTTTCTCAACCGGCCCGCATGTAACGCGAATCCGTTCCCAGTGTACTGGGTAGCGGCCTCGCCACTTACCAGAACGAAGGTCCTCTCGCTATGAATCAGTTCCCCGGCGTCATCGGCCGCAAAATCGGCATGACTCAAATCTTCACGGAGGACGGCAGCGTCGTGCCGTGCACCGTCGTCGAATCCAACATCAGCGTGGTCGGCAAGCGCACCCAAGAGAAAGACGGCTACGATGCCATCATCGTCGGCTCGGGTGAGCTCAAAGAGAAGCACACCAACAAGCCGCTCGCCGGTGCGTTCAAGAAAGCCAACGTGACGCCGCGCCGTACGCTGCGTGAGCTCCGTTGCACGCCTGAGTTCGCCGCCAGCGTCGAAGTCGGCTCGGAGCTGAAGGTCGATCAATTGTTCGAGGTCGGTCAGTTCGTGGACGTGCAGGGCACGACCAAGGGCCGCGGCTTCTCTGGCGTCGTGCGTCGCCATCACTTTGCGGGTGGCACACGCACCCATGGTACTCACGAGTATCGCCGTCACGGTGGCTCGATTGGTACCAACATGACCCCGGGTCGCGTGAAGCTCGGCATGAAGATGCCGGGTCAGCACGGCAACCAGACGGTCAGCGTGCTCAGCCAAAAGATCGTCAGAGTGATCCCGGAGCAGAATCTGATTCTGATCCACGGCGGCATCCCCGGTTCGCGCAACGGCCTGGTGTTCGTGCGCGGCGCGGTCAAGAAGCGCGGCGGCAAGCCGGCCAAGTGATGCGGGGTCACGCCGCGTTTGGCGCGGCGTGATTCGCATTTGAAAGCTCTGCATCGGCATGGCTTTCGAAGCACTGTTTCCCGCTTTCCGCGCAGCGCGGATCCTGCACGATCAGGGCGGTTTGTTGCTCGTCGACAAGCCGCCCGGGATCGCCTCGCACGGCGGTGACGAACAGCAAGCTTCCGATCTCGTCTCGCGCTTGAAGCGTGTGTTTCGTGCACGCGGGCAAGCCGACTATCTGGGCGTGCATCAACGCTTGGATTTGGGTACCTCGGGCGTGCTCGCGTTCACCCGCGATCCGGCGCTGAACCCAGTGATCGCCGAGCAGATGGAGAGCCACGCGGTGGAACGCGCGTACGTGGCGGTGGTGGCGTTTTCCGGCAAGGCCACGCTGCGCGACTCGGGCCTGATCGAGCAGCGGCTGGAGACCGTGAAGGGGCGCACGCGGGTCGTGAACAGCGGCGGGCAGCGCGCCGTCACACGCTACCGCGTCCTTTCCAGCGTGCGGGGGCGTGCGTTGCTCGAGCTGCGCCCCGAGACTGGACGCACTCATCAGCTGCGCGTGCACCTGAGTCATGCCGGCGCGCCGATTGTCGGCGATACGGCTTATGGCGGGGCGCCAGCGGAACGGCTATTTTTGCACGCCCGCGATCTGGTGTTGAAGAGCCCGGCCGTGCGCGGCTACGCGCCGGTGCCGCCCGCGTTCGACGATGCGCTGCAGGCGCGCGTGCCAGGGCTCGGTTCGCCCGAGCGTGTGCGCGAGGCATTGGCGGACGCAGGCTGCCTGCGTGAGCCGCTGCTGATCGCCACGGACACGTTTCGGATCGTCAATGACTCGGGCGATTTTCTGCCAGGCGTATGCGTCGATCGCTACGGCGATTTTGCGGTGCTCTCGTTGGCCAGCGACGAAGCCAGCGATCGCCGCCAACAATTGGCGGATTTACTGCACGAATTTGGCGCGCGCGGGGTGTACCTGAAGCAGCGCGCGCGCGCCGACTTGCGCCGCGAAGCGCACGCCGAGCTGGCTCCGAAGGCGCCCATCGCGGGCGAGGCCGTTGCGCCGCCGCTGGTGGTGCAGGAGCGCGAGGCGCGCTTCGGGGTCACGCTCGATGACGGCTTGTCCTGCGGCTTGTTCCTCGACCAGCGCGACAATCGCGCGCGCGTGGCAGCGCTTTGTGGCGGGCGCAAGGTGCTCAATTTGTTCTCCTACACCTGCTCTTTCAGCGTGTACGCGGCGCTGGCATCGGCCGAGCACGTGACCAGCGTCGATCTCTCGGGCCACGCGCTCGCGCGCGGTCGCGAGAACTTCGCCTTGAATGGTCTCGACCCGGGCCAGCACGCGTTCGTGCAGACCGACGCCCTCGACTGGCTCGTGCGTGCCAAAAAGCGCGGTGAAAAATTCGGGGTCGTGATCTTGGACCCGCCGAGCTTCTCCACCTCCGGCAAGGGCAAGACCTTCCGCGTCGCCGACGGCTATCAAGGCGCGCTCGAGCGGGTGTTCGCCGTGCTCGAGCCGGACGGGCGGGTGCTGGCCGTGACCAACCACCGAAAGACCTCGGTGCAGGCGTTCCGCAAAATCGTGCACGAAGCGGCGCGCGCTGCGGGCCGCGAAATCAGCCAGCTCAAGGACTTGCCAGCGCCGCTCGACTGCCCGCCGGGGCCCGCCGGACCGTTTCCGGCCAAGAGCGTGCTAATTAGCGTCAAATGAGCGGTCGCAAAGGCAATGCCTACGAGAAGCCGGACGCCCGCACCAAGGCGGCCAAGGCACAAGGCTTCCCAGCGCGCAGCGTGTTCAAGCTGGAAGAAATCGATCGCCGGGTAAAGCTGCTGCGCGCAGGCCAGAAGGTGCTCGATCTGGGCGCCGCGCCCGGCTCCTGGTCCTTGTACGCGAGCCAGAAAGTCGGTGTGAGCGGGCGGGTGCTAGCCATCGATTTGCAAGAGATCCGCCAAGCGTTTCCGCCCAACGTGAAGCTTTCGCAAGGCGACGCGCTGACCCTCGAAAACGCCGCGCTATCGGAGTTTGCGCCATACGACGTGGTGCTGAGCGACATGGCGCCCAACACCTCCGGCTCCAAGATCCGCGATCAGGCGGGCAGCTTGGAGCTGTGTTTGCGCGCCTTGGACGTGGCGCTCGCGCTCGGCAAAGTCGGCTCCCACTTCGTGGCCAAGATCTTCATGAGTGGCGACTTTCAGATCGCTCGTAAAATCGCGGGCGAACGCTACGAGAAGTGCCAAGTGATTCGCCCCGAGGGCACGCGTCAGCAGAGCACGGAAGTGTTCATCGTCGGGCTGGGACTCAAGGCGCCTGCAACGACGCCTTGAGCTCGGCTCGAGCTAGAGCGATTCCAGGTAAGCGACGAGATCGTTGCGCTGCGCGTCGTTCAGTCCGGCGATGGTGCCGTGCTTGTCGCCGCCGCACTTGGCATCGAAGCGGTCCTTCAAGGTGGCCGCGCAACCATTGTGCATGAACGGGGCGCGGTAGCCGACGGCCACTAGGGACGGCACCTGCAATTTGCTGGTCGCCACGGAGTCGATCGCGACCGACTCGTTGTCGGTCAACTTGCCACCCGAGTGACAGGTGGTGCAGCCCACGTCGGTCGATTGAAATAGTTCGCGCCCGCGCTGGGCGGCTTGGTCGCTGGCGTCGCGAATCGCTGCCGGAGGCTGGAGCGAGAACAGCCATTCGGAAAGGGCCGATACGCGCGCTGCGTTCTCGTGAATGCCGCCCATGCGGCCCACGAACACCTGGGTCATCAGCGCGTCGACGTTCGGCAGATCGCCGTTCCAGTGGAAGGGTGCGGTATCGCGCAGCCCGACGTGTAGTGCCTGCGTGCGCCGCTCACCGGTTCCGGCAAAGCGCCAGGTGCGTCCATCTTCACCGCCCTCCGGGTGGCACGAAGCGCAAGCGATGCCGCTGCCCGCGTCGCGGTGAAATAGGTCATGACCCGTGTCGGCGCGGGATTCGCCCGGTAGCGCTATGACTTCGGCCACGCCAAACGGCAGATCGCGCAAGACCAGGAGCTGCGCCGGCTCACGCGTTTGGGCCACGAGTCGTCCATTCGAGGTGAACGCCACGGCCGTGACGGGAACGTCGCTCGGCAAGGCCTGCGAGAATGCGCACTGATTGTCGCCTTGCATGTCGGCCAGCGCGAAGATCGAGACCGACGAACTGCCACGGAAGGGTGCCGAGCCCGCGGAGGTGGTGCCTTGCTCCCCCGGGGACACCACGAAGGGCCGCGGAGCGCCAGGATCGGCGCTGCCGGCATGCGCGACGGCAAGCCAGCGTTGATCGGCGGAAACGGCGAGATCGACCGGCAGCGGCGGGCCCATGAATTGAGTGCTGGTCACGCTGCCATCCGTTGCCACGGAGCTCACGACGTTCCTGACGATGCCATCGCAGCCTAGCCCGCCACCACCATAGGCGCTGCCCGATGCGCTGGGGGGGGTGATGACGATTTCGTCGCTCACGGTGTCTTGGTGCACGATCACCGCGCCACCCGTCGCATTGGAAACCGCGCGCCAAGCGGTGCTGGCCTGCAACGTGACGCTCTTCACTGCGCCAGGGTCGCCGAACGAATTGCTCGAGCTCGTCGGCTGCGACAACTGGCCCTGGGCCTGTGGCATCGCGATGCGCCGGTCGAGCGTGCCCAGGCTGCTCACGCGCAGGACCTCGGCCGACTTGAAGCGCGTCACCCACAGCTCGCTGCCGCGCACCAGCACGTCACGCAAATCAGCCTCCAGCGTGAGCGTGCGCACCGCGGCACCGCCTTGCGCCGGGAGCGACACCAGCTTGCCCTCGGCGCAAGCCACATGCAAAAGGCCGGTCACGGAATCGAAGGCGATGCCGCGCGGCGCTTTGCACACGGCTCTCCTGTCCAGCACGTTGCCAGTCACCGGATCGAGCGACAGCACCGCTCCGCCGCGCCGCAGGGCGACGTGGACGTGTTTCTGCCCGTCCTCGACACTGCGCCCCGGCTCGTCGCCCAGCGTCAACGTGATCGTGCTGCGCAGCTTGAGCGTGCTCAGATCGACGATCGAGATGCGGTCGCGCTCCGGATCGGCGACGATCGCCGCTGAGCCGTCCGAGAGCACGCTGAGCGTGCCGCCGCTGATCGCTTTCGGTGTCACGGGGGCGGTCAGGGCCGCTCGCTCGTCGACGGGGATCACCAGGTGAGGTTCGGTATCGGGCTGCTTGTCGAACGAATTGCAGCCGCTCAGAGCAAACCCGAGCGCCACCCCTGCCAACCATTCAGTCCCTCTGATCTTAGACATGCGCTCTCCGAATCCCACCCTTGAGGCGAACCACCTGCCGGCAGTGTAGCTCAGGCGCGGGCGCCGCGCTCGCGACGTTGTCCCGAGCTGCGTTCGGGGGCGAGGCGACGGAGAGAGCCAGTGTGGTGAAATCGCGACACTTTCTTTTCCTGAGCGAGAGTGTCATACCCACTCAGGGAGTCGGACTTGGCTTGGTTGTTGAAAGGGATCGCGTCGTTCACGGCCTTCGTGGCCTGCCTGTCGCCGTTGCGGGATGCGCGTGCTCAGGCGGCGCCAGCGAGCCCGGATTGGCTGGAGAGCCAGGTAAACGAAAGTGGGCAACACTGCGCGCGGCTCGCTGAGCAGCGTCAGGCCGACAGGATGCTCTTGGCCTGCGGTGCCGCCGGGGTCTGGGAGTTCACGCTTGGCGCAGCAACCCCACGCTTCGTCCGCAGCTATGCCTTTGCGGGGGACGCGGTCGGCTTCGTCAGCGAGTCCGATGGGCGGCTGTGGGTGAAGTTGCAAGTGCTCGAAGCGCGCCCCTTCCCAGGCGCGTCCGCGCAGGGCGCGGCGGTTTTCCCGGACGTCGCGTCGCCCGGGCAGCCACCCGCCGTGTCCGCGCCGCCCCCCGCGCCTGCCCCAGCACCCCCCGTGCCCGCTCGTCCGCAGTCTGGCCACGTCGTTCGTGCTTCGCCCGGTGAGGCGCTGATCTCGCTCGGAGGTTTGGACGGCATCGCGCGCGGCGACCACATCGAGATCGCAATCGAGAACGCCGGCGACGATGGCAGCGAAGAAGCCCAGTTGTCGCGTGAGGTCGCCGCCGTGGGCGTGGTCACGAACGTCGGCGCGAAGAGCGCGCGCGTCGGCTTGGGCTTGAACGAAAGCGTGCCCGCGGGAGCCCTCGCAACCCCCACTCGCGCGTCGCGCAGCAGCAGCTTGACCGCCCCCCCACGCGTCAGCGGGTTGTGGGAGATGGAGCTGTTTTTACGCCCTTTTGTCGCGCTCGAGGAGCTCGGCGGTGGTGCCGTGTTCAGCGGCAGCTTCGGCTATCGCTTCACTCACTTCCACCTGCAGGCCGTGCTCGATCCGCTGGCTTTTGCGGCGGCTGAAGGCAAGGGCAACGTCACGGCGGTCAACGCCGCCGTGATTGGCAGCTATGACTCCCAATACTTCGAGCTGGGGCTGGGCTTCGGCGCGCAGACCGTGAACGAAACGGGCTTCCTGGTCGAGCCCGGATCGGGGCTATCGGTGGCGCAGTTGGTTCGGCTCGGTGCTCGCGACGGCCTCAACCTCAGCGCGCGCACCAGCCTCGCGCTCTTTCACAGTCAATTTCAATTCGGCGGCCTGGTCGTCAGCGGTCAGATCCCGGTCACGCGCGGCTACTGGCTGCTCCTCAACGGCGGTGGCGGGAATGTCGGCTATGGCTACGGTGAGTTCGGCCTACGCGTGCTGCTCTCCGGCAATGGTCTCAGTGGTTCGACATTCTTGAGCGTCACAGCGGGCGGTGTGGGCATCTTCCGCTCCTCGTGCGAGTTCAACTGCGAGGGAAACGTGTCCTATGGTGGCCCCATGGCTGGCGTGGGCGGAGAATGGCGCTTCTAAGCCGCGTCGTGCACGGCTGAGCCCCTCATGGCAAAGGCAAAGGCCCTCGGCTTCTGGCGTGGGTTCGCGGCACCGTTCAGGGCGGCGCGGCGTCTGCTCGGGCAACCGCAAGCCTGGCCCTGGCTGCTGGTGCCGGCGTGCGTGTTCCTATTGCTCGAAGTCGGCTTCATCGCCCTGGCCTTCCGCTTTTTGAGGCCGTGGCTAGGCCAGCAGCTGGCGCACGTGGGCTGGTTGCCGGACGCACTGTCGCTCGGAGCGTCGTGGCTCGTCATGGCGCTCGCGGCAGTGCTGGGCTTTCTGCTGGCGATGTTCCTTTCGCCGCTGCTCAGCGCCCCGGCGTTGGAGCGCGTCGTGAGCATCACGGAGCTCGAGCTGCACGCCCCGCAGCGCGCAGCGTTGGGCTTCTTCGCCGAGTTTTACTGCGGAGCGCGCGCGCTGCTCTCGAGCTTGGCGTTGACGTTGCCGCTGCTGCTCGCGCTCTCGTTGCTCGAGCTGCTGCTGCCCGGGTTTACGCTGGTGAGCGTGCCGCTCAAGCTGCTACTCGGCGCGTTGGGCGTCGCCTGGGGGCTATTCGATTACCCGCTCACGCTGCGCGGCATCGGCGCGCGCGAGCGCTTGCGCTTCATGCGCCGGCATTTCGCGGTCGTGCTGGGCTTCGGCTCGGCTTTCTCGCTGCTGTTTTGGCTGCCTTGCTTCGGCGTCTTGATGTTGCCAGTCGGGGTCGCCGCGGCCACGCAGTTGTACTGGGAAATCGAGCGGGCGGGAGCTTGAGCCGTTACGCGCCTTTTCCAAGCCACTCAACGGCGCTAGGAGCGCGCCGCTACCGCTTGGCACGCGCCGGGCACTGAGGTGACCTTCTTGCCGAGCAGGATCGCCGCCGGAAAGTACACCTCTCCTCGCTTGACGAACAGGTTGCCGCTCGCTCGGTAAGCACAGCCCACGATATCGTCTGCTTGCCAGTTGCCGGCACCGAAGCGAACGTCCACGCTGAAGGGCATGAAATCACGGCGCTGCTCGTCGCGACTGAGGCTGGTCTGAGTGACGCGGACGCGCCGCTCTTGGGGCGGGGGGCGTGAGCGTGAGAAACGGCTACCCGCGCGCTCGGCGAGCGGTTTCAGAAGTACGGTTTCGACTCGCTGGCGAGTCCAGTCGACCAGTGAGGGCTCATCGGCCAGCGCGAACGACGGCATGAAAGCGAGCACGAACACGCAGCACGAGAGCGAGCGGAGATATTTCACGACGCATCCTTTCGACCAGGTAAATAGGGGTTTGCAGCCAAAAAATCGGGCGGCGAGAGAGCCATTCGACGAGCACCGCGCTGGCCAGAACCGGGCCCCACAAGGCCGCGACATAGGCCACGTCCGGGGCGACGCCGGCGGAATCCAGCGCCACGATCAGCGCGCGCGAGACGACGGCCACGCTCATCTGCCCAACGACATGGCGCATGGCGCGCGCGTGCGAAATCAGGTCGCGTCGCCGCGCCGCGCGAACGCCAAAAATCAGCGCCGTCGCAACGATCACCGCTGAGAGCAAGAAGCCGGCCGTGACGACCGCACCGCCTTTGGCGTCGAACGCCAGCACGACTCCCGAAGGCAGGAGCGCAAACAGCAGGAGCCCCCCGGTCACGCGCCCGAGCCAGCGATGCCAGACGACACGTCGTTGCAACGCGCGAGTCAGCAGCAAAAGACAAAGCGGAAAGCCGAGCGCCGCCGCAGCCACGTGCACCCGCAACGCCGCGAGCCACAACGACTCGAAGCGGAGCGGAAGCTTTTCGATCACGAACGGCGGCAACGTTTCGAAGTCGAAGTAGGGCAGACTCATGCAGGTGATGAGCGCCGACCCAAGCAACATCGAACCGAGAAAGCCGCGCGCCGCCCAACGGCCGAAAGTTCGTTGCATCGTCATTCGACGCAGCAAGCCGCCAAAGGATTTGCCCTTTTCGTATGTAGGCAGTGGGGCGACGGTTTTTGGCTCTCGGGCGCTCATCGCCCGTCTGTCGCTGCCACTCGAGCTCGTGTGACAGCGAAGGGAGGCGAATTTCCAAAAAAGCCGCTGACCGGGCTACGCGACGTGTCGCGGGTGCAGAGCCCGCTTACCAACCCCTCGGGATAGGCCGCGCGCTAGCAGCTTCGCCGGCTTCAGAATGCGTTCTGCCCGGTGAGCGCTTTGCCCAGCACCAGCGTGTGGATCTCGTGTGTGCCCTCGTAGGTGTACACGCTCTCGAGATTCAGCATGTGGCGGATGGCTGGGTATTCGAGCAGGATGCCGTTCGCGCCCAAGAGCGCGCGTGAGCGGCGCGCGCAGTCGAGCGCGACGGCCACGTTGTTGCGTTTGCAGAGCGAGACTTGCTCGGGCAAAAGCTTGCCTTGCTGCTCTTTCAGGCGGCCGAAGTGCAGCGCGAGCAGGTCCCCTTTGACGATCTCGGACGCCATGTGCGCGAGCTCGGCCTGGATCAGCTGCTTCGAGGACAGGGGGACGCCGAACTGTTTGCGCTCACCCGTGTAGTTGAGCGCGGCCTCGAAGCAGGCTTTGGCGGCGCCCAGGGCTCCCCAGGCGATGCCGAAGCGCGCTTCACTCAGGCAACGCAAGGGCGCGCCCAAGCCGCGCTTGCCGGCGAGCAAATTTTCTTTCGGCACGCGGCATTCGTCGAGCACGATTTCGCCGGTTTCACTGGCGCGCAGGCTCATTTTTCCGTGAATGCGCGGGGTCTCGAAGCCCTTCATGCCGCGCTCGACCAGGAAGCCCGAGATGGATTCGGGTTGATCGTCGAGCTTGGCCCAAACCACGGCCAGGTCGGCGAAGGGCGCGTTGGTGATCCACATTTTGGTGCCGTTCAAGACGTAGTCGGTGCCGTCGCGACGTGCGTAGGTCTTCATCGAGCCCGGATCCGAGCCACTGTCGGGCTCGGTGAGGCCGAAGCAGCCGATGCACTCACCGCGTGCCATGCGCGGCAGGAAGCGCTGCTTCTGCGCTTCGTCGCCGAAGGCCGACAGGGCGTACATCGCGAGCGAGCCCTGCACGCTGACGAAGCTGCGTAACGCGCTGTCGCCGTACTCCAGCTCTTGCAGAACCAGTCCGTACTGGACGGGCGTCATGCCCGAGCAGCCGTAGCCGTGAATGCTGGCGCCGAGCACACCGAGCTCTGCCAGCTCCGGGATCAGGTCGCGCGGGAAGGCTTCGTCCGCGAACAGTCGAGCTGCGCGTGGCAAATAACGCTCCTCGACGAAGCGCCGCACGGCGTGCTGGATCAGGCGCTCATCTTCGCTCAGCTGCGTACCCAACGCGCTCAGCGACTCCAACGATTCGGCTGCCATCCAAAAACATACCATGCCCCGGCGCCCGAGCCTGGAAGGCGCGGTATTCGTTGAGCTTTGTTGGCCGCAAAAAGTTGGCCCGCGGCCTCGGGCTTCGATAAGCCTGGAGGGATGCCAAGCGTGCGGCTGTTTTCCCTGGCGGCTTTGGGCATGGGCGCGTTTTCGTCCTGCTCCGCCGGCGAAATTGCGCGTCCCGCGCCGGACCGGGGCGCCGAGCTGAGCGCTCCCATCGCGACGCTGACCATTCCCGCGCCGCCCGCCCCGGCGCCCGCCGCGCCCCCCGAGCCCGCGCCCGAAAAGGTCGTGGTCGCGTCAGAGGCTTTACCGGGCGACGCGCCTGGTAGTCCCGGGCCTACTGGGCTTGCCGGGCCCGAGCAGCTCCCCGCAGACGACGACGCCAGCGACGAAGACGGGGACGAGGACGAGCCCAGCCCCAGCTCGCTGCGCGAGCTCGAGCCGATCGTCGATCCTGCCCACCTGCTGGTCGCGATCGGGCGAGAAACTTTGGTCTACGAGCGGCCGAGCTTCAAGTCACAGAAGATTGGTTACCTGCGTGCGGGCGCGCAGGTGCGGCGCGACGCGGAGCCTGCCGGCTACGAGGGCTGCAAGCTGGGCTTCTATCGCGTGATGCCCGAGGGCTACGTGTGCGTCGGAGCGACGGCCACGCTCGATCCGGCCAATCCGGTCGCGCAGTTTTCGCGCGTTCGTCCGGACCGCAGCGCGGCCATGCCTTACTTGTACGCGCGCTCCTTGTACCCGACACCGCCGTTCTACACGCGGCTGCCGAGCAAGCTCGAACAGCAGCAGCAAGAGGTCGAGCTCGCTCGCCACCTCGAAGCGAACACGCGTTACGCTTGGCGCAGCGCCCTGAGCGATCCAACACCTCCCTTCTTGCTCGCGGGCGGGCAAGCGCCGACGCCCTTCGGCTACGCGCACGAAGCGAACAAGTTGACCAGCGGTCGCGCGGTCCCCGATAGCTCGTTCGCGCTGCTGGCGATCTACGATCACCAAGGGCGGCGCTTCGGTTTGACGACGGACATGACGTTGCTCCCGCTCGACCGCATGAAACCGGTCGCACCGAGCACGTTTCATGGTCTGGCGCTGAGCTCGAGCGTGACCCTGCCGGTCGTGTTCGTGCGCGCCAGAAACGCCTTGCTCTACTCGGGTAGCCCCAGCAGCGGGCTCAGCATCGCGCGTCCGCTCGGCTTTCGCGAGGCCTTGCCGATCACCGGCCGCTCTCGGACCTTGTCCGGCCTCAGCTATCTCGAGACGACCTCGGGCGAGTGGCTGCGCGACGAAAACCTGGTGCGCGTCGATAAGATGGTGCAGCGGCCCGGCTGGGTGAAGCCGGGCCGAACCTGGATCCACGTCTCCATTTTGAAGCAGAGCATGGTCGCGTACGAAGGCGACACGCCGGTATACGTGACGCTCGTGTCCACGGGCGCGGACGGTCTGGGCGATCCCAAGACCACGCATTCCACGGTGCGCGGGCAGTTCCTGATTCATACGAAGCACGTGACCGCGACCATGGATAGCGACGAGGTCGGCGACGAGTTCGACCTCCGTGACGTTCCGTACGTGCAGTACTTCAGCGAGGGCTTCGCGTTCCACGCGGCCTACTGGCACGATACTTTTGGCACGCCGCACAGCCACGGCTGCGTGAACCTTTCACCCAGCGACTCGCGTTGGTTGTTCCACTGGACGGACCCTCCGGTGCCCCAGGCCTGGCACGGCGCGATGACGCTGCGCGGTGGCACGCTGGTTTACATCAGCCCTTGACGATTGTAGCTTGCGCCTGGTGTACCTCGGAAATTTCGGCACGAAGCAGGGGATTGTAGCGCTTACGTGGGTCGCCCTTGGGGGCGCGTTCATCGCTTGCTCTGGCGTTGCTTCCAAGGAGCAGCAGCCCTCGCCGCCTCCCGACGTCAGTTCCGTACTGGACGGGGGCCCGGACGCCAGCCAGCCGTCCCTGTCTGGCTGCCTCGTGGACGACGATTGCGCCCAGGGTGTGTGCGACGCCAATCAGAAGCAGTGCGTCGAGTGTCGCGTCGATTCCAGCTGCGCCAAGGGCGAGCGTTGCAGTGACGGGCATTGTGTCGACGCACGACCGTGCACCGAGGGCAGCTACAGCTGTGACGGTCAGACGCTGTTTCATTGCTCGGCCGACGGTGAGCTCGAATTCAGCCGTGACTGCGGGGAGCGCGAGTATTGCGATCCGCGTCGCGCGCAGTGCCAGCCGCAGATCTGCAAGCCGGGCGAGGCCTCCTGTGACGGCGCAAAGATTCAGGTTTGCAGTGATGATGGTTCGGAGCTGATCCCGAAGCAGCTTTGCTCGCTCGCGCAGGTGTGCACGAACGGTGAATGCCGAGACATTGGCTGCGTGCCGAATTCGACGTTTTGTAGTGATGGCAGCGTGTGGAAGTGCGGACCGGACGGCACGACTTCAGAGCCCACCGATCACTGCACCGCGAGTCAGTATTGCCTCGAGAAGGAGCACACCGCGACGTGCAGCGCGAGCGCGTGCTTTGCTAGCGATGCCTTGTGCGTAGGTAATTTCGCAACGCAATGTAAGCCCGATGGGTCGGGTCCAAAGCCGGGCGGCAGCGACTGCGGAGCGGCCAATCAAATTTGCTACGAGGGCGAGTGCCGTGATCCGGTGTGCACACCCGGACTGAAATTGTGTGACGGCAATAGCCTGTACTTGTGCTCCGAAGCGGGCACCGGCAAGACGCTGATCAGGGATTGCACGGATGAAGCGGCGTGCGACGCAGCGACCGGCGCGTGCTTGCCGCGCATCTGCGAGCCCGGCAGGCTCGATTGTGATTCCACGCGCGTGGTCACGTGCAATCCCCAGGGCACTGGTTGGTTGCAATCGGGACCGGATTGCGCGACGAGCCACGCGCTGTGCGGTCTTGGTACGTGCAAACCGATCATCTGTTCGCCGGGCCAATACCAGTGCAAAGACGACAGCAGCTACATCTGTAGCGACGACGGCACGACACTCGCTCTGAACTACAACTGTACTAGCTCCGGATATCACTGCATTCAGAGCGGCACGTACGCCAATTGCTCCCCTTATTACTGTCAGCCGGGCGCGACGGGCTGTAACGGCAACCTGCTCACGACCTGCAAAGCCGACGGCAACGGCTGGGTTGCCGGTGGCACGGACTGCTCGTCGAGCAATTCGGTCTGTTCGGATAGCAGCTGCAAACCCAAGATTTGCGCGTCCTATTCGCTATTTTGCGCAAACGGGAACGTGCAGCAGTGTGACTACTACGGGCTCAGCTCGTATCAAGCGCAGGTATGCGGCTATGGCAGTTACTGCAAGGCGCAAGGGACCAGCGCGGGCTGCGTGCCAACTCCGTGCGTGCCGGACACTGACGGTTGCGCTGGCGAGAAGTACGGGCACTGCGCCTCCGACGGGATGAGCCTGGGCGATGGCGCTACGGACTGTGCTGCGGCGAGTAAGGTATGCACGGCCCAGGGCTGCGCTACGACTGCGATCGACACCATCGCCAGCCCCAATTCGGCGGGCGCCGTCAACTATTACAATCTGGTGCTCGATACGATCGACGTACAAAGCTCGCGGAAGTTGAGCGAAATAGAGGTCTATCTGTCGTTGCCGACGAGCCGCACGCTGACCTTCGCCGTGTACCAAGCGAACATCGTCAACAGCCAAACGACCTATGATCTGAAGTTTCAGAAAGTGGTCAGTGCCACTGGCAGCGGCTTCCAGAGCAGCGGCGCCATCTCCTTCAAGCTCGAAGCGGGCAAGACCTACGCCCTCGGCGTTAGCGTAACCGGAGGCAGCTTCGCCTACTACTACGACGCAGCGGCAACTCCGCCGGCTCTGAACTTTGCATTGGTGCGCGGCGGCTTCGCCAGCAATTTCGCGACCTCGCTGTCGTACGGCAATCCGAGCTTGTCTTCGATTTTTCACCTGCGGCTGACGACGAGCTTGCCCTAAGATCTGTCGTCGGACCGGCCGTCGGCCGAGTCCGGGTGTATGCTCGGGCCGTGTCCGAGCATGAACGTCTGCCACTTTCTGAAATCTCCGCCCGCACTCTGAGCGACTACGATTCTGTGGCGGAGTCCTTTTGGGCCGGCACGCGCGATCACGACGTGACGCAAAATTACGCGGCCTTGCTCGAGGCGCTGGGCGGCAAGGCTGCGCTCCGGCTGCTCGACTTCGGCTGCGGCCCGGGCCGCGATCTGCTGGCCCTGACGGCCATGGGGCACGTCGTCACTGGGCTGGACGGATCAGCCGTGTTCGCCGACATGGCGCGCGCTCGCTCCGGCTGCCGGGTACTTCAGCAAAACTTTCTGTCGCTGGCCTTGGGCGAGCGAGAGTTCGACGGCGTGTTCGCCAATGCCACGCTGTTCCACGTGCCACGCGCCGAGCTCGCGCGCGTGCTGGGCGAGCTCTTGTCCTGTCTGGTCCCCGGTGGCGTGTTGTTTTGCTCCAATCCCCGAGCCTTCGAGCGCGATTGGGAGGGCTTCAAAGGCGAGCGCTATGGCACGTTTCTGACCATCGAGAGTTGGCTCGAGCTGATCGAAGCTGCAGGCTTCGTCGTCGAACGTCACTTCCTTCGTCCTACGGACAAGCCTGCCAGCGAGCAACCTTGGCTCGCGATCGTGGCGCGTCGGCCGCGCGGTTAGCTCGATGCTCGTAAGTGAGCTAGGGTGCTTGGATGACCAAGCAAGCTCGACGCGCTCAGGAAATGAGCGCACCCGGTGGCGTCTGAAAATTGCGGTGTGTGCGGGGGTGACGGCCGGATTGGCAATACCTTTGGGCTGACCACGACCTGTCCGGGCTGCCACGGTTCGGGCAAGCGTTCCCAAGACACGGGGTTTCACGACGTGACCAAGACCAAGCCTGCGCATCATCGCGGCACGAACGGCTCGGTCGCCGCGGTCGAAAAGCAAACCTGGCCCTCGACCACCGCCGGCGCGCAGCTCGCCAGCGAGATCCGCGACAGCGCCAGCTGCGCGAATGACACGAAGCAGCGGCTCACGCGCGAGATCATCGACCATGAGGCCAGCCACGGTCTGTGCACGCAGACGTTCCTGAAAAAAATCAGGAAGCAGGTTGGCCTGCGCGCTCCTATTCCAGTTCGTCGATGAGCTGCGCCGTGTACAGGCTGAGCACGGTCGAGGTTCGACCGCTCAAGCGATCGTAAGCCTGGGTGACTGGGTGTGTCGCGCTGCCGTCGGGTAAGAGCAGCGTGTAGCTCTCCGGGCCGATCGGCGCGCCGATCACGTCTCGCCAAGCGGCGCCCACGGCCTCGCGCAGTACTTCGCCGAGGTAGGCGCCGATCAGCACCGAAGTGCGTTCGACCCAGCGTGCACCCGACGTGGGGCGGGCGCTGCTCGGCGCGAGCAAGGTCACGTAGTTGTCGAGCGAGTGTAGCCCGACCGGCGAGCGATCGAGGGGGCCCCCAGCAAACTCGGCGCAGTACAGCTCCACCACCGATTGCGAGAACGCCAGGCCCAGGCGCGGTAGCATGCGGGGGCTTGGCCATTGCGCCGGATCCCAAGGCGTCGGCGGCGTGACCGGAATGGCGATGGGCGGGCCGCTGACGCGGGTGTGCCGCCCTTCCGCGCCTTCGAAGAAAAATGGTTTGCCCTGCTCCAAACGCAAACGCAGCTCGTGGAATGGGGCAAAGCGCGTGTGATTGGCGTCGACGAAAACCGTTTCCGGGCTGGCCAGGGAGCCAGCCCACTGCCCGCCGTAGCCTTGGCGTAAGCATTCGCCGACGTAGCTCGCGAGCATGACTTGCGCGGGATATGCGGCTGGGCTCAGTGCTTCGCGCGGGGCACGACCGTACAGCACGTCGAGCACCGCCTCCACGCGCGAGATGCTCCCGAGCGAAAGATCGAAAGGCGCAAAATGCCGCCAGACGGGCTCGGTCGTGAAGAAGCCGGCGGCCATCGTGGCCAAGAGTGGGATGGCATCGGTCGCGCTTTCGCCCACCAAACCACGCAGCTCGCGCGCGGCGCCGCGTTCGAAGGCGGCGATGGCCAGAGCTCGGTCGCCGCTGAACAGCTCGACTTCGACCTTGTCCCACAGCCTGACGGCGGTGCTGGCGCTGCGCGCGGACATGGCTTCGACGTCGCGCAGCGCGACGCCCAGCTGCTGCAATCGATCGCACAGCCGCTCCGCCTCTTCTGCGGACAGCTCGTGAAGACGTGCCCAGGCCGCTTGCGCGTCGCCCACGCGGCCGAGTCGCGCGCAAGCCAAGCTAATGGCGGCCTCGGCGTCGAGCGAGCCGGGGTCCAACTTGAGCGCCAAGTGCGCGGTGGTGATGGCGCGCTCGGCATCGCCTTTTTCGGCGAGTATCGAGGCGCGCAGGGCTTGGGCGAGCGCCGGGATCGGGCCCGGCTTGGCGTGCAAGTGGCGCAGCACACCTTCGGCCTCGTCGATCGTCTCGTGATTGGGCGAGCGCCGAGCTGCCCGTATCAAAGCCCAGGCCAAGATCAGCTGTACCAGGGGCGAGCTCGGATCGTCTTGGATGGCGTAGCGTGCTTGCAGCACGGCGCGCTCCGGTTCACCCGCTTCGATCAGGAAGCGCGCGCAATCGGCGCGTAGCTCCGGATCCAACAGCGGCGCGTGCTCCAAGCGTTCGACGTGCGCGAGTGCGTGTTCGTGCCCGCCGTGATCCCAGAGCGTGCGCGCGCGCTCCAACATCGACTCGGGACCCGGCGTACGGGCCAAGGCCTCCGGCGGCACGCTGTTCGGGTCGCGCAGAGTGGGCGGCGCCGGTGCCGAATTTCGGGAGGAAGGGGGCGGTTCGGGCTCGGGCTGCCGGATCGTGTCGTGCGGCGTATCAGGCGCCTCCAGCTCGAGCTCGAATTGCAAGGATGCGCTGCGCGCACCGGGCGCGTAGCTGGGTGCCATGTTCTCGGGCACGGCGAAGCGCGGCAGGATCGGGGCGCGCGGAATGTCGGGCATGCTCATGCTGCGACGCGGCTCGGCTTTCGGCGGCGCCACCGGCGCCCTCGATGCGCCGATCGTCAGCTGGTCGTAGTCGGTGTCGGGCTCCTCGGCTGCGAATTCGCCGCTCGGTCCCTCGGACTTCGCCCGGGGCGCCGCGCGCTTGGGCGCGCGGAGCGTGGGCGCGCTTTGCAGCTCGCTGATCGGGCCTGGGTCGCTCGTCGCGCGCAAGAAGCCCTCGCGATCGGGCCGCAGCGTGCCTCGCTCAGCCGCCGTCAACATCGCCGTCGCTTGCGGGAAGTCGGGCTCGAGCTCGACCAGCTCGCGCAAACGCTCGACGACCCCCGCCGAGTCCAGGCGTCCGCGATGATACAACAGGCGCGTCGCGAAATAGGTAATCGCCACGCGGTGCACGTTCAGGTCGCCCAGCTCCGCCAATAGCCGCTGCGCGGTATCAATCTCTGCACGGTCGAGCCGCTCTTCGATCTCAAGCAAGCGCGGGTGATCGAGTGGACCCGAACCCATTCGGGCATAGTCGCTCTTTATCGTCGTGCTGAGAAGAGCGGCGTTACCAGCCTGCCCGAAAAAAGCCGGCTACGCTCGGATCGTAGCGGATTGCGCCAGGCGCGACCGAGCAGGCCAGTCGCATGCCGGGTCTGCTCTCTCTCCCTCTCCGGTGCGCGCGCAGCGCCGCACGCCCTCGCGCCGGGCGCGCGGAAGGCAGTCCAGCCGCATGCCCGGAACCAAAACGAGCGATAAGTCTTGGAAGATCAGATCACGATCTGCGAATGAGATGGAGACCTACAAAGGCTGACCGAACAGGCGCCTGCTGTCCCGGGGCGCAGCGCTGGCGGCCCAGCGCCCCCGTCCGAGCCTGCGCCAACGAGAGTCTCCAGCCGCGCGCCGCAGGCGCCGCGCGTCCCTCAATCCTCGCTCAACAGCCAAGCGGAGCTTCCAGTTCCTACGGCGCCACGCTCTTCACGCAGCGAAACCCGATGCCATAGCTCTGCGCATTCGGTACCTGTGCGTAGCGAAATGAGGGATGAAGCCAGGTTTCGAAGCCCGCGTTCCAGGCGCCACCGCGGATCACCTTGCGCTCGCCGGCTGCGGGCCCGAGCGGATTCTTGGCGGCGTCGGGCTGGTAGCTGCCGTACCAATCGGCGACCCACTCCCACACGTTTCCAACCACATCATAGGGCCCGAAGCGCGAGCGGCCGGCGGGAAATTTGCCGACCGGCGCGGTGGTGGCAAAGCCGTCGTCGCCCTTTTCCAAGGCTTTCAGCTCGACTTTGTGCGCTTTACCCCAGGCCAAACACTGCGCGTCGCAGG
>Ga0247779_1000510_pt1 | contig 23965 bp, 22 predicted proteins | sample UWRJL221509R5_FD_179925 | JGI IMG/M metagenome (GOLD analysis project Ga0247779, IMG submission 179925) | Plant litter microbial communities from Arlington Agricultural Research Station in Wisconsin, United States - UWRJ-L221-509R-5 | ecosystem: Environmental > Terrestrial > Plant litter >... | reverse complement strand
CCTTGTCCATTCGTCCGCCCAAACAAAACACCAAAAGAACTCCAATTGAAAGCATCCCGAATAAAGAATCCGAATGATCAAGCGAAGTAACGGAGACGAACAGACGGTTACAAAAAAAAACGCAGGGCCGCGAGATCCGAAAAGCCAAATGGCAATACAAAAAATTCTTCCACACCTTCCATCTACCTCTCTCTGTTATAAAGAGATAGATGATCAGAGGAAGAAGGAAAGGAGTCAACAATATCACTGTTATGATATAGCACAATGCAATGATGACAAGTCAAGTACCAAGATACTTGAATTCAGAAAGACAGAAATGGGAAAGACAATGAAACGCAACAAAACACTTGGAAAGAAGAGAAATGAAGGAAACTCACCTCAACCATAACGCCAAGAATAGCGCTCAGATACGTGCAAAGCAACAAGCAATCTACCGCAAGCATCAACGCCGCGAGTGCACAAACCTCCTTCAGCCCACCGACTTTGCTATATGCACCAACAGTCAAAACCGCAATTTCCAATACATAGTCGCGAATAATAGGAGCGTAGACAAGCGACAACGACTCGGTGATAATCTTCGGTGCTGGTTTCAACGACAGGTGGGCGTTGGAGGAAGGCGCGGAAACCATGGGCGGGGGTGAGAGCGTCGATGCCGGATTGGCAGTAACAGAGACGGATGAATTAGAGTTGACGATAACAGGATAGCCTGATTTCGGGTCAACAGTAACGTTGACTAACCCTACAGGGACAGTCAAATGTGGGTGCAAGAACACCGCCCTTGCCAGTCTCAGGGGTTTATCGAAGCCGACTGTGCATACTAAGAACGGAAGAGCCTCGGTGAGTGCTACGGGATCGATGGGAATCTTGATAGCCATGGCGATAGGCAGCGAAATGAGCATAGCAAGTACCGCACTGGAGAGAATAGCTAAAGGGAGCCAGAAGGAAGAACCCAGAGCTCGGGAACGAGTGAGGAGGAGGTAAAAGGTGGTGTGCATGAGAATGTATCCAGCGAGGATGAGCAAGATGTCCAGTGAATCTGCTTTCTATTGCACACTTAGTACACAGTACACATTCTGTAAGGATAAAGATGTGAAAACGAACCTTAGCCAAGTCCCAAAACCTAAGAACCAAAGCTCGAACAGCATACGCGACCCACTTGCCATTCCTCATTTGGCCCAATGGCATATGTTCGCCATGTGCCCCAAGGGCTCCACCAGAAAGCCTAGCAGCATCGACTTCAAAACGAATACCATTTTCGTCAGAAGTTGCAAGTGATGGCGCACGTCCGTGATGGGCATGGTGGTTGTGGTGGTGTTCCGAGGACGAAGAGGGGGCAGGAGCAGCACCAACGGAAGCAGCCAACTGGTCTCCAACGAGAGAAGCAACCCACTCATCTCTCGCACCAGGTTGGAACGCGAGTGTCTGCACGAAGGTGCGCGCGCCTGCCTGCTGGAGGGTGAAACAGGGACCCTCCTTTGCCTCGTCACTGACCTCTACTTTGTCTTCAGGAATCGAAGAGGGGCTCAAACGCGAGGAAAGTGAGGCAGAATGAGGTGCAATGGAAGGTCTATGGCATACGGCCGTGTATGCCTTCCCATCGCGTGTTGTGGTGAATCCATTGGCAAGGTAGTCCGTAAAATTGAGGGCAGAAGCGGACAAGGCAGGGTGTGCGAATGTTAGAGACTGGTATTCAGGTGCAACCTATACGACGCAGAAAGACAGGATGTCAGAAAATACGGGATAGAATAGCAGAGAATCACGACACGACATACCTCAGCACCGCGACCGGTTCTTGCATCGAGGGAAATAACGACCTGCTGTAATTCCAATACGGTGGTGTCCTGGCTCTCGCTTCTAGTAAGCATCTTCTTTGCTCTTGCCCATCTTCCCTCTTTTACATTAACCCACTCTCCTCCCTCGGATTCACCAGATAGTTCAGGACCTTTCCAGAGAACATATGCTGCTCGCAAGCTAGGAGGTGCATATACCGCCTGGCTTGGGTCCAAGAATGCCGAATGCTTAATAGCAGATAGAATACGAAAATACGCGAGGGTGCCAATGATACAGAAGAATACAATAGTTTCGATGGGTGTGTACGCTGCATGAAGCGCGAACGGTCGGAAGAGGGCTCGCATTTTTTTTTGTTGAGTCGCTTTGGTGAATGTGTGTTTAATCCAGGTATAAGATGACGGGTGGGTGCGGGGAAAATACTATAGGAATCGGTTGCAGTAGTATGTCGTGTCAACGACCCCTTTCTTCAGTGCTGTGGTCGTCGCTGTTGGTGTGTATCGTGTCTAAGAAACGAGTCCGTCCGAGCCTGTTGAGAGGCAGGCTAGCAAAGCGGTCGGCAACGTTGTCGACAACGAAGACCAAGAGAGTGACGGAAACAAAAGGTCCGAGGTACTGTGGAAGGGGAAAACAAAACAAAAATATGGAATGGACTGGGGCCCTTTTTCTTTTCGTCGTACGATCTCGCCGTTGCCTTTTTAGGATGTTTAGTCTTTTTCTCTATTTAGACTCAGTCCCTTGAATGCAGTGTTCCGACCCCCGGCCACTCCCGGCTATGAGCACATGGGAATTATTTTTGAGAGAGATGAACGCGGAGGCGAATTCAGGGAAAGACAGAAAACATGGAAGGTTAATTACCGCGACCCTCCGATGTCTTCCTCCATCCTCTTTTCTATTAGCTGTACACAGCTTTCTGGCCAATAATTCTTGGGTTGGCATGCTCATTGCTCAACATCTTTCTCTCCACCCTCGCTTAACAATTGTATCCAGTACTCCTAAAGGACCCCAGATATCTCTAACCAAGCCAACAATTCCGACCCCGACTCGCTCCTACGAGCCTCTGCGGACGGACTACATCTTACCCCATACTGAATCAAAGCACACCAGCGCTACAAGAGCGACGCTGTAACACGATATCATCTTATCTATTTTCTCCTTGACTTTTTCCCATTTGACCGGGATCTGCCCGCAAGCTGCGACCCCGATGGAGTGATGTTTTTTGTGAAAAAATTCTAGTCAACTTGCGGCCGCAACGCAACACCTACGCTCGCAGCATCGATGAATCAAACATTTGTTTTCACCGTGTACAGCTATATCATATGTTCTTCCTAATCGTTATCTAAGTTTGTATCAGATGGTGACATTTTCATGATGCAAAGTCGGCGAAGCAACGTGGCCGTCTTTCTTGATATCATACAGAAGCTTGCGGCATTCATGAACAGCAAAGCCTCAATATGAATATGCTGTACACACTTTAAGTAGCAGATAAAAATACAGTAAAGTCCACGGGATCCACGAACATCTTTGATGTTCTTTCGGGCCTGAATTATTCAAAAACGCGACAAAATCCACGATGTCATGTCCTGTTCGCTCCGGAATACAGAACCGAAGACGAACATAGGATATGGAAGCTCTCTACGCCTTCCTCTGCCTCATTATATGTGCATCGTCAAAATATGCACGGTGGTTCTTGTTTACCGTACCGAGATACGACCTACTTCAGCACGTAGTCAACTGAAGGGAGCGAAAACGATTATGGAGCATATGGGCTATTTCGAAGCTTCACGCTTCCCTCTTTGAACTGGGTGAATCGTTTACTAGTGAAAACCTACAACCCTCCTAGTGCGTGATACAACATGTTGAAGGATGCGGCTGCGGTGGAACTAAATGGGATGCATTTTAAAACACACTATATTGTGCGATGTCGGTATCGCAGCTCTTCCACACAAGGCGATTAGGAAGAATCGGATCGATTCCGCACCTCCCAGCATGAAGTACAAATCTAAAAAAGGATCTAGTAGAAATAACACCACTCAAGTTCATCTACTGTGTCGCTTCATCATCATACAAGCTGTATCAGTGTGAAGCCATCTCCTTGGGTCCGCTACCTCCGGGAGCACAGGCGACTTTTAGTTCACTCCAAGTTTTATCTTATCGTAAGAAATTGACTCGGTGCAATTTACCTCCGAGTTGAGCGCTAATATTATACTTGTGGATCATTGCCTCTTTTTTTAGTGTGGCCTTATACTCTGCATTGACAGATACAGAAAGACTTTTTCTGGATCTACCTCCGTACATTTTCTATTGAGAAAGGAGGAAACACTTGATTGACCCAAGAGAATGCTGAGGAAGGCAAAAGATGTTAATGAAAAGATAATTCCTTTGAATATAATTTTCCTCTGCATCATCAAGGTCCGCTTCTTTATACCATAAAGACAAGCACTCAGACATTTATTTCATCCTTACTCGTCGTGATCAAATAGACCTTGATTTATTACAAACTTCCCGAATAAACGGAACGCCACACACTGTATACTATACCGTCGTGACCGTACGATGCCGAGCAGACTTTGACCCGGGCGTCGGTCGGACCAACATATGCTTTTCGTGGAACGTCTACCCTAGCTTACGCAACATTTAATTATCGAGTACAGGTGACAAATTAATATCAGTGCAGGGATAATCAGGGTAGGATGGGCCTGATCATGTGCGTATATGATGCGACCTTAGCGCTTAGCCTACTAACTGAGTTTAGACTTTAAGTATCCAGGATACAAATGAAAGGGGTAAGCATTATATCACTTGTGTTGCACTACTTCCTAAGAGTTGAAGCGGCTTAGTGCTCAGGCGTGAAAATACATATAGACGCCACACATCTCGTGGTGGGCCCTGCCGCGACCCTCTCAAAGTTCAAATTGATTTTTGATTAATGATTGCTGATATATTATTTGATAATTGGACCAGAGTCACACTTCATGTAATAATCACTTGCGTATTTTTCAATATCCATTTTCTTGACGTAGTCGACTGTAATAAATGACGTACATGAAGTGCACTGCGCAGCTTTTTCTATAATGGTAACCAGTAAATTGTGAGGCCATCTACCCAAATCCAAAGAAGTATGTACATAGGCAAGTTAATGCCGGGGTCCCAATCGCGCCACTGCTGGCACTCACTCACTCACGTCAGAAATTGCGGTAAGGGTGGGTGTAAATTTACTTTTAGGACGTGGTATCTTTTATCAATCGTCCCACTGGCATTATTTATTAGAAATCAAGCCAGTCATATCGTATGATTCTGCTATGCCGTTTGTCTTGGAACAGTTCTGTTTTCTACCCTTTCAAGGAGTCTCAACGTAGCTTAATTAATTTTATCATCACAAGAACACGCACTGTAGTATCCTCATTCCTCTGCATGTGCAAGCTACAAGCATGGAAAGCGTAGGCTGGTGAATTCGGCATCATACCGGCAATCTTCCGCAGCCGTGTCGGAGATCACATTCTGACGTCAGAGCTACATAGCGTTCAACCCCGATTTCAGCCCCGCTCCGGATCAGAGTTCAACGTTCAACGTTCAACGCTCAATGCTCAACAAACGGTAAAATTTGAAGAAAATTAAACAACTCACCTTCACTTGGACCCAAATTACCTTACATGCGAGAGTACTCGTCCCTCTGTCACCGCGCTCTCTTTCTCCTTTTTTGACGGAAATTGACGGTACTAGACGGACAAACATATATCTGGGGCTGGTTGGCTGGCGCTAAATCTCTACCTCTATTCGACTGGTCTATCATACTGCTTTCGTTGGCTGTTTAACTCGACGTTTTTTCAGCCTTTCATAGGATCTATAACTTTAACGCTCTCTTCAGAGTACGCTTCTATGCCTCAACGACCGCACATCCAGAAAGGTGTCTATGGAGATTAGGAAAGGAGAAATCAGCCAGGTGAGTAAGAGTAAGAGATAAAGTTTTGGTCAGGGAGGGGATATATCGTCCTGAAATGTTTAATCAGGTATGATGTAGAATGCAAAGTATGAATGAGAAAGCGTTTAACAGAACAGATTTCTGGAGCCACTTCTCCAGTTGTTTTGCCAGACCGCCACTAAGCGCATGCGCTGAATAAAGTGCCCATTCTTTGCCACACCTCTAATGATAATATCGGTCCTCTTATCGACTGTTTCTCATTCATATGAGAGCATTCTCTACCAACATTTCACTATTTGAAGTGTTCCAGGTCCGAGGTCATTTCCTCCGTCATCGTCGGTTCGTAGCATAGATTCCATGGCGCTAGTAAGTTTTTCTGTTGAGCGGTTGAATATCGCACCAGGATCGAAATCGATTGACCGGATAGTATGAAGGAAAAGGTGATATATTTCGATTTTTTGCTGGCATTTGCTTTTTTAGTTTTTTTTAATACAAGCGTTTAAGCGCTCACATCTAGAACACAATCCAGAAGGTCTTTACAAAAAAGGAGACTTCTCATCCAGATAAAGCACGCCTTACGCATGACTTGCTTCTATGCCGATCAATATGCATATGCATTGAATACTATCGACGCCAGTGAAGAAGTTAGCGCCCAAATCAGAAGCACAAGTCGATCATTTCATGATATAAGGGACATATACTAGTACATCCGTCTACATCACTTATGTATGGACGTGAGTCGTGACAATTCTAGCGTATCGTTATCTTTGCCCGGTCGGTGCAATACTTTTAAATTTTAATCGACCAGAGGTAATTTTCGCTCGCGAGGATGGATGATGGTGATACGTTTTTGGGTGAACGCTTCGATGTCAAAACGTGCATATCCAGAAGCGCCCCTATAATCGACTACGTCAGAGTAGTACTATGAAAGAGAAAATGACGGCCGTACCCAAGTCCCATAGTGGTGTCAACAGGTTCGGAATGGAACGATGGGCCATTGATGTTGACGAGGGCTGGATATTATTTATGTTATGAATAAAATAGACTTCATGTCATTATCCCTTTTACATACCAGAATTAATGCGTGAGGCAACGTCTCGCGCGAGGTACCAGTCATTTGAATAGACTGCAGCTGATAACGAGTATTCTGAGGCGTTAGCCAGTTCCAGTGCTTCGTCTACCGTTTCGAAGGTTGCGAAAGACAAAACTAAATCAAAGGTGATATATCAGATATGCCCACGCTGAGATTGAATAAATCGGGGGCAACAAACCAGGCGCAAACACTTCTCTCTCCCACAGCCACATCCCAGGTTTGACGTTTTTAACGAGATGAGGTTGGAGGATTGGTCCATTTTTGCACACATCTCCTACCACAACTTCAGCTCCGCCTTTTACAGCATCATTGATCATAGAAATAGCATTGTCGGCTGATGATTCGGCAAAGAGAGCGCCCATGTTAGCCGCCTTGTCCCCTGAGAGATCACCGGCTTTGAGGTTCGAAACCAACTCTTTGATTCTTTCAAACAACTTGTCGGCTATGCCTGTCTGCATGAGCACACGGGCGGTGGCCATGCATACCTACAGAATTTATCGATCCAGTTCGAGAACCTTTTTTGTCAAAAGTACTTCAATTATATACCTGACTGGAATGCCCAAAAGCAGCAAAAACTATACATCTCGCGGCTTGGTTGATGTCTGCGTCATTGAGCACCTTTTTGTCGCTTCAGTTCTCTGGCTCTATACGTAGGTGAATCGCTGCTCACGATGGCTGGTGATTTGCCTCCAAGCTCAAGGATACATGGCTTAAGATATTTGGCAGCTTCCATGGCAATTAATTTGCCAACACGATCACTGCCCGTGAACTAGGGGCGGAGATCAACAACAACCTTTGCGGGGGATGTTTAAGAGATTGCCATACGCACATTGACGCATTTGACAGCAGGGTGTGCGATGATCTCGGCTGTCAAAGCCGGGGTGTTTTCCTTCGACACAGAGATAAAGTTGAGCACGCCAGGTGGTAAACCAGCCTCATGGAAAAGTTCGACAACAGTAGCGTGGCCTCTGGGGCTGAGCTCAGAGCTCTTTAAAACAGTAGTATTCCCACAGATAATCGGTACTGCGATGGCCCGCAGAGATAAAACAAATGTTGCATTCCATGGTGCAATTCCAAATCTAATAAAAATTTAGGGGTGATACCGATGAGATGCGACCCAGAGGACTTCAGAGAAAGACGCACACTACACCCATTGGTTTGCGCTCCGCGAGGATTTCGGCCCCGGGTACAACTCCAGAAGGATAGATCTCTCCCCTGAGCTTCTCCACAAGCGCAGCCTGAGTGCGGAGCGCGTCGACGGCCATAAACCAGTTGAAGTAAGCATAATATGGTGCGGCATCTGTTTCTTCTTGTGCACTGTCTATAATCATCGTGCGGTATTTGTCGGTTTGAACAAGCTCCGCAGCCTTAAGAAAAATATCACGTCTAGTAGCAAGGCTTGAGCGCCCCCAGGTCTTGAATGCTTCTGCAGCGGCGTCGACGGCAGCTTTACAATCTGCGCTGGAGGCAGATGCAGACTCGGTGACCACCTTTCCAGAGTATGGGTTACGGACTTCGAAGGTCTCGCCATTGCTGGCTGGGACAAACTGTCCGTTAATGTATAGCTGGCTGAGCGGGGCGGTAGCCATTGAATGGTACGGTCAAGGAAAAGTTGGGCTCGATATGCTTCGTAGGTCCCAAGTAATTCATATGATCCACCTTTTGTACGTATTCAATTCTGCCTCATTCGCGATTTAACGGCGACGTGGGTCAGAGTTTCCGTTACCTGCCTTACAAGCAAGATTTTAACCGACGTGGCGGTCCTCCATAAAAGTCTGACGTTGACAAAAAAAAAAAAGATAAGACTCAGGGTGGCACGGGTAAAATTTCTTATAATTGGAGAAGATAAGCCGCAATATCGGTTTGCCACCGCGAAGATGACTGGTGACCACTTTTGGGGACAGCTAGAAGTACGTGGAAGTTGATGTATTCTATAGGAGATAAGAATAATCAATGATCTTCAGTTCATGATAAGCATCGGTTTTACCTTATACAGCCCCGTGTACGAGTACTCTACCCCAGGTCCTTGCGATGTCAGTTTTGGACCTTGAGCGCGGGGTAAAGAATCAATTAGTCCTGACGTATGAATACAATTTGATAGGTCGATGGCTTTAATGAAATTATTTCTCATGGACAGAAGACGTGGATGACCCAGCGACGCCGACCAGCGACGAGCGTTCGTTGAAGCTAGCAATATGGTCACGTGGATTTACCGGCTTACGTCCGACCTAGTTTCGTTTGTAGTACTACAATTCAAATAAGAACCCACTGAGGAGCTGACATCACATTGGTCTTTATCCTGTCAACAGACTCGCATAAATCTATGGACGTCATGGCGGAGCTGAAGAAGTGAATTTTCGTCGCTATACATTGGGGCGTTGCGAGGACAACCGCGCTTGTATTATTCGAGTGCCTTACCCAAACGAAAGTGGCTGTTCAGTCAATAGCAATACCGTTAAATTCAAGACCTACTAGTACCTCAAGAGACTCCACTTCACCTCAAAACCACAATGGATCCGTTCTCGCTGAGTACGGGTATTGCAGGTCTTGTTGATCTGGCGGTATCCGTTGGAAAGACTGTGTGGAAGCTACAAGCATCGTTCCGAGGAGCTTCCAAATCACTATCACAACTTGCTGATGAAGTTGCTTCAATTTCAAGTGCCTTATCTATCCTACAATCTCGCTTGGAAAGAATGCGTCTAGCTGAACCTCAAGTACCCTTAAACACAGGCATCGTCACTGCATTAGAAATGCCCCTGAAAAGGTGTAAAGAGACGCTCAAAGATATTCAAAAGCAATTCGAAGGCGACGTTTCTTTCCGACGGAAGTTATCATGGGCTTTCAAAGACGAGGAGAAAGTCGATGCCTTTATCAGAAATCTGGCGCTGGACAAAATGCATTTTACGATGGTTTTGCAGCTTGACATGTCGTGAGTTTATTCTTGACCATCATTCATCTTCGTCATTGTTGATCGGTATGATGCTTGGGGTTACGAAGCGCACATATTGATGATGTGAAGACATCCGTAGAAAGGATTCGAGATGAGAATTCAATCACTCGTGCTGAGCTTAAGGAAGGATATCAAGCTATCAAAGATGAGCGAGAGGAAGAGAGGTTGGCAAAAGAAAAGCGAGCACAGGGTCAGAGGAGCCTCACCAACTCTTTCTTATTCATATGAACACCTATATAACAGAGTCAGGGAAGAAAGCGGTTATCAACTGGCTTGAACCATTGGATTTTACAGAGAAACTTGATAGCTCCTTGAGCCAGCGACAACCGAAAACTTGCATGTGGCTGGTCAATGGAGATGAAGTACAATCGTGGAAAGCCTCGCCGGGATCGTGCCTTTGGTTACATGGAATCCGTGAGTCGTATTTATTCTCAAGGCTTCCGTAGTTCATCGAGCCAGTATTATGTTGTTCTAATACCGTGCTTAATTGGTTATACTGCAAAAACCATGCTCACATTTCTTTTTCTCTACAGCTGGTAGTGGAAAAACTGTACTTGCGTACGAGTCCTAAATTTTCGTTCATCTGCAGACCAATTGACCCTCCATTCTTGCAGTTCTGCTTTGATAGAGTCTTTGTTGGCCACTAAAGCGGATGATGAATGTCTCGTTTACGCATACTGCGACTTCAGACAAATGGAGAGCCGTGATACTGCACGAATCTTGGGGACTATCCTCGCACGACTGCTGCAGAACTTCCGTGGAGATTTTTCATCCGAATTCGACGATCTCGTCCGAATGCAGCGTGAAAATCATAAGCCTCCCAGGTCTATCGCCAAACTCGTTGAGTTGATAAAAAAGGCAACGAGACATTTCGGAAGACCTCGAATTATTATTGACGCTCTTGACGAATCCAGTGACAGGGAGAAACTACTAGAAGCTATTCAGTTGCTGAGAGAAGATGATCGCATTTCTTTGTTCCTTACAAGTCGCAAAGAATTGGACATATCCGAATCTCTTTGGAACGTGCCTTCGATATCCCTCATCGATGATCAAGCTCGAAATGTTCAGATAGATATTGATTACCACATTGAACAAGAGATATCAAATCGAGCAAAATTGCGAAATCTCCCACCGGCTCTGAAGAAAACATTGTTCGCAAAGCTAGCATCCAAAGCGAATGGAATGTAAGCTGATAACAAGGTTATCAACCACTCATTATGGGCTGACTTCTTACTTTAGGTTCCGCTGGGTTCAATGTCAACTGGATTTTATTGCGACCCGTAAAACTTTCAAAGGTGTTCTGGATGCTCTAGATGACCTCCCCATTGGTCTATTTCCGACATACGAGCGCATATTGCTTGGGATCGAGAAAGCGGGCAATGAAACTTCGACCATTGCAAAGAGAGCGCTAAGATGGGTCCTGGGCGCTAGACACGCACTTCACCTATCTGAGATCGCCGAAGCCATCATGATTGAAAGAAACGAAGCTCATTTGAACGAAGATCTCAGGGTCCTGTCTCCAGATATTATTCTAGAAGTTTGCTCTAGCCTCTTGATCTACAATCCCCTTACCGATACGATCACCCTTTCGCACTTCTCTGTTCAGGTAAGCAGTCTGTCGCGATATACATAGAAAGACGGATGAACATGCTGAAATGCCTATCTTCAGGAATATTTGTTCTCCCAACATCTTGAGTCTACCTCTCTGGCAGACTACTACTACATATCCTCAGAATTTGTCCAGCTCGACATATCAGCCCTCCTGATATCATATATTGCAATTGAAGCCTTCCGTCACGATCCCTGTTCATCGTTCAAAGAAGTTCAAGATCTCAAAGAAGAACACCCTTTTCTTCGTTACGCTGCAAAGAATTGGTTCGAGCATTTGCGTTTTGTTGAAACTCCAAACGACTCTCTTTTTAAACTCCTCTTGGAGCATATAGTCGATCGCTCAGATTGTCCATCTCATCGATTCATTCAACAACTTGCCGAAGACTTCACGGAGGCTACCTTTTCGTCACATTATTTCTCCTATTTCCATCCACTGTACCATTTCTTTTCCGCAAGTCGGCCTATGTGGCTCATCAAACGCTTGCTTGAAGCCCACCCTAGTGTTGCCAACCAGATATTTTCTCCTCGGCTTGGAAACCCTTTGACTGTAGCCTGTCGTCAATTCCACTACAATATGGTGCGCCTATTGCTCGCGCATGGAGCAGAAGTCGAACAGTTAATAACCTTCGAGGGAAGAACGCGCCATTCCCTGTACCATGCACTCGAATGCGGAAATTATGATTCAGCAAAGATTTTTGTCGAGCGGGGCGTCGACATCAATGCGGCTATGCCTGCAGGCTGGACATTGCTGCATCAGGCTGCAGTCAGCGGTTCTCTTCGTTTCGTAGAATTAGTAGTACAGGCTGGCTGTGATATGAATCCTGTGACGACTAGCGGGAAAACGCCACTCACAATTGCGTTTGAATTGCAACAACCTTCCGTTGTCCGCTACCTGATCGACCACGGTGCTTCAGTAGAATTTCTCAATAGCCTTACACAATCGCAGATTGAATGGGCAGCTTCTGATCCGTGGTATCCCAAGTTACAAGAAGTCCTGAACACAAATGGAAAGCGGCCGGTTCATTTGACAAATGAACAAGTGCTTCAGGCTGCAGAATATCTCTCGACTAGATTGCCCCTCAGAATCGTACCCACGGTTTTGGATATGGCAGAATATTGGGCTGTCAACTTAGTACAACGAGAAGAATTCAAGAAATATGATCGGCGGGACAAGGGCAAAAATGACGACTATCTTTCAATAGTAATCAGTGCGACAGTGAAGCGTATAGTCTTTGAGACGATTTCGCATGACCAAGGTGTGCATATACTTCATTTCTTGATGAGCCCTAGTTGTCATCACAGCACACTCTTATTGTATGCTTTTTGCGTTATGCAGGTTATAGTGATTACGACTACTTCCAGGGAACGTACTGGAATTCTTGGACGTGGTTTGAAGCCGGGCACAGCAACTCCCCTCACCGTAAAACCATACAATTCAATGTCCATGCCTCAAGGGAGGATCATCTGCATACCAACATTTGGGATCATCGGGATCCTGAATTTGGTCCCTGGCTTGCTCAACTACATGAAGGCTGCACGGTGACAGTATACCCGAGAGCCGAGTTCCCTGGATGGGTTAACTTCGTGAAGAAAGTCCAAATCACGGTTTATTCATCCTTCATTTGAAGGCGAAATAAGAACGTAAATAATCTATTATCTCGTAGATTACTACTAAAAAGCAATCATCACATAATAATCTGCATTGTGCAATAATTCACAAGATTAAGTAAACCGAAGAAAACATAAAACGAGGGGCACTAGTGAACTGACGATGCATGTTGAATAATAATATAAACAGACTTGGTTCAAGCCTTTCCAGCAGGCGAACATTCTGTGTCCCAATCTGTAGGCGTAAGCTCTATTACTCTTTCCTTGAATGCCGAAAATGTGCAGAATTCTGGATGGCCTTCCAGATGGTCGCCGTCTTGAGAGCAAAGTGGTAAAATCATGTTGCGGTTTTGATAGCGCATTCGAATGTCTAGGGTAAATTAAGTCGTAAGAGAGCCTCATGAAAAAGAGAAGAGAAGCAAGGTACATACAGTGTTGTGCAGGAGCCGAGGGTTTCAGCCGAGACAATATAGATTGGGATTGGCCAGCGACCTGAGGTTGTTCCTTTTCTTCTTTCTTGAATAGTTCGAAGGTTATCGATGCAGTGAAAGCCGGCCATCTAAAATAGAGATGAGTTAACTAATTACAAGTTACCTGTAGGAGCAGCCCGAGATTAAGGATAGCAAATACGCACTTGTCATCATATACGTCAAATGTTTGGCAAAGAGCCGCAATGGCAGTATCGTGAGTGCTGTGTACTAACATCTTTAAGGGATCAGACTCCTTCCGGTCAATCTTATGCTGCATTTTAGTCGTCATATCAGCTAGGAGGCGGCCCATCCCAAGTCGGCGAACTTCTTCAGTTTTATCTGTTAGTGACAGAAGGAAAGGGCGATCAGCACAGTTAACTATGCTGTGATGTCATATCTCTTGTATATCTTACATCCTGCACGACAGGGAAAGTGAAATAAAGCGTAAGACGACGGTTAGGAATGCAGGACCACTATGACATACCTGAAAACCACTCGCTGACTACGGCACGCTCCTTGGAAGCAATTCAGTCGACATAGATTGCAGATAAGATTGGTCCAACAACGCACTATTACATCGACGATAGTCTTGTCTTCGAACTCGGGAGGGACCTTGATGCCGTGCGCTACAGCAGCTCTGATCTTGAAGGATATGATAAACTATATGAGCTTGGGAAAGAGCGAAAGGAGCCTGGCCCGACGCACCGTATCCATTACGCCAGAAGCTCTGGGTTTTCCATCCACTCGAATAGGGTTGCCATTTAAGTACTTGGAAACTTTTTTGTCCAGGTGTTCCAAACTTCGGTTGTATGCCTGTGCAGCAGCTGGGAGTCCGTTGAAAACCATTTCAGCATATCGAGGACGGAAGAACATACCTGTCGCGAAACCAACTTGCAGAATTTCAAGGCGTTTACAAGCGTAGGTATTTCCTATTAAGTTTTCGTCCTTCCCATTTCTGCAGTACTGGATCAGCTAGAGTGAACCGGTGACGAGTGATGACGTTATACCTGATCATAAGAGGTGGTACTGCAGATTCATGACACTTCTCGGTTGGGTATAGCCCATGCACAAGTTGTTGGAGGGATTCTGTCGTCCTCGGCATGTTTGTGCTTCTGTCTCATACTGTATAAGCTTTGTACAGGAAGTAATCCTAGCTTGTCCCTAAGCTTACCGAAAGTATACAGTATTCAAGTCTGACAATTTATCCGGGACGAAACCTAGTCTGTGGAGAATAAATAAGAATCAATATTGCAATGATCACATATGTGTCTTTTAGCGCACCTGTCAATATAGAGCTTCCGTAGATTTCGCCCATAGTCAAAGGTCGACTACCATAATAGTAAGAGACAATAATCGATATTTTCCCTACAGAGTCGTACCTGTCTACCCAGATCCGTCAACTCTCCTAACAAGCTGGGAGATGATTTCAATCCCCTTCTCCAGAGTTCGTACGAAGGCAGAACATACCATTCCCCATATCCTGCAGTCCCATCTTTACGTTCTACGACCTTCCTAGTTTCCAGTACTTCATCAATGTCCGTCGCCATATATGGGCACTCTTGTCCAGTTCCTAGTGCACTCGTTACAGCTGCTCGAAAACGGCGTGCGGTTTTACACATTATCCAATTCTCTGGAATTGACGCAGGTGGATCAGTCAACCTCACGCCTACCGGTGTCCTTTCGCCTAAGAGAATGCATATGTTCTGAGCGGCAAAATCAACAGATATCTATCATTGATTACGTACCGTGTCGTATATATACATGAACCTGCTCCAACTTCAAACCCTCAGGGTTCACCGGGTAATTATCTACCTCTAGCGGCACTTGAGGGTAGCGATAATCAAAGGATTTCATTTCCTTACTTCCATCTTTCGACTTTCCATAAGAGCTCTTGTATCCTGACATCGCGTCTGAGTCTAATACTTGAGCTTGTGGGTGGCAAATGGCGGGGTTGTTCAACGCTTCACAACTTGAAGTACGGTCTGCTGCAGCAAAATTGTTCCCAATAGAAAGCGTGATAAATAAGAATCGGAGTAGCAGGCGTTTATTTTTGCGTCCTTCTCGCATGTAATCGATAGGAGAGTTTCGAGATCTTGAGCGTTCGTTTGTGAAAATGGTTTTACGCGACGGTAGTGACGGTGCCATCACGATTTCCAAATTGGGGCTCTTTAGCCCCTAATCCAGTATGCTAGCGGCCTATTTATATATAACTCATTTGGCCTGCATTATTTCACATTAACTGGGAACACACGGCTTTTAGTAGTGGTATAAGTTTAACAGCTACTGTCATGCATAGTTATAATAATGCTTTGAGAGCCTGGAGAAATGAGGACATATATTGTGGTGGAAGTGAAATCTGCGAAGAGGACTTTATTCAGATACCATCAAAGACTGTAAATACAACATTAAGCAGCCTTCCTCACACAGTCATTTTCTAACTTAAGGTTATATGTTTCCCGCAGAATGTGTCAAGTTCAATGCAGCTTTATGTCATGGATGTGACCTAAAAGAATGAAATAACTTCATCCAGCAATTTTACGAGCATTAACAATGCGCACATTAATTAGGCTTTGCTACCTTTTATGCTGTCTTTATCAATGCAGATGATGAACGTTTTCTAAGGCTAAGAAACTGATAGAACACAGGCCTATTGTTGCCAGAACGGAACAACAAAGTACTACATAATGGTGCTACCTAATTTGATTATAAGCATCTCGAAAGCCGTCCCTGGTTAAGATTCTGAACGTTAATAGTCACACGATCACCCAAATTGAAGGATGATATATCGATGATATCTGACATTGCTTCGTCGTTCATATTGAAACAAACAGGGGCGGTTAATATTCGTGGCAAACGAACGAGAAATTTATTGGGAATTTGCATAGAGAACATATATACTTATACACAAAAATTCCATCGCATGTTAGTCTCATACTTTAAATGTCCATCATCAATTTTACGGGGCCCGATTACCAGAACTAGCGAGTAACATTTAACACAATAGCATTCAACAGTTCAGGTATCGCTTCAGCAAAAAATTTGTCCAATTAACATGAATTTTGCTAAGAATCTTATTGCTGCACGATACCTGGATCTAGACTCGTGTCAAGCCTCATAGGCCTCATACCGCAATCCTCTGCAGAACGCCTATTTTTGTAGCGGGTTATATAAATAGCACAAGGATGTGACCTGAAGTTAATGATTCAAACTTAGTACTAAATAGTATGTGCCATGAACCGTTGAGACAATCTTTGAAAGAAAGTCCCATGGCGGAATTTCATAAGTCTTTAGAATTAAATTTTTGACAGAATATGACTATCCATAATTCCAAGTTATGCGGTGTCACCGGTGTGTCAGGGAAATCAACCACGATCAAGGATTTTTGATGACAGCATTTCCCTAAGCCTTGTTCTCGACACTCAGCACCCTCCTCAGTGCTAGGTCTTTGCTCAGAGGAGCTCATCCTCATTATTATCCCTGTCGGTCTTCTTAGGGTTGGGATGGAACCTAATCGTCCTACCCATACTGTGCCGAAATCCATACTGAAGTCACCGACTAAGAGATTTTCCCCGCTGCTCAATATTGATCATGTCGAGATACCTCGGAGAACACAACCTGTCAAAAAGAACATGAATTACGGTTCGGGGAAAGGAGATTTACGACTGGAAGGGTTTCAAAACCGGATGCCGATTCCAACAGAAATAATATACCTCATAATTCGATGGTTGTCTGGAGAGAAGGTGATGCTACAAGTATGTGCACTCATTTCCAGGGAATGGCTTCAGTGTGCGAGGGATTATCTCTTCCCCAGAAAATTCGCCATGAACATTGACGATTTCCACTGTGACCCGATCGAAACTATTGCTCTCCTAGAACATCCATTATCGACAATAGGCCGCTATGTATACCATTTATCCGTCAATAACCCATCAGAAGTTGGCAGGCGTTTTGCCTTGCACCGTCCTTCAACCCCAGGGCCTTCATTGGACTACCGCCGCTTCTTACACGCGTTCGTGACAAAATGTGATTCTCTTCGTAACTTGACGGTCACCAACCTCGACTTGGACGAGTTCACTAATCATGAAACTCCGCTTCACCTTCGGCAAGCATTTCCCGATTTGTTGATGTTGGATATTCGGCGCTGTACATTTCGAACTTACGACCATCTCTTCTCGTTCATTGGGAGCAAGAATAGTCTTCGACATCTTGCGTTGACCGATGTTGATATTTCTGAGCCTGATTCACAGGACACGCGCATGAATGCATCTGTACCTAGGAATCTCAGGCACCTGCGCATACATACGGCGGGGTTAGCGTATGTTTTGGATTGGCTTTGTTCACAGGGACATCTTCCTTCTACAAAGTCAATGCATATCGGTGGCGTCATGAGCTGTGAAGACGAAGATAGCGCCGTACGGTTCTTCAAGAGACAAGGGCCTTTTATCGAGAGGATTAAGTTTTACCTGGGAAATTGGTACAGTGAAAGTGAGCTGCCATCGCTGGAAATGACTGGCAAGGAACTGATGCGCGCTGTTTCGTGTATTTAGTAGACCTTGCCGTGTGTACGAACCTGCGTGAGCTATCCATCAGTCATATACCGCTCAAAGATTCGGAATCTTGCGCCATGCTCTTCGACATCCTTGAGCAGATCAGATCCAGTCACCTGTCAGAGATTAAGCTGCACTTTGTTAATCGACCAGAGGATTTTGCGCACATGGACTGGAGGCGACTGTCGAATTTGCTTGATACGCCCAATTTTCGTGCACTTAGGAAACTTACTATCATCTTGAACACCACAGAAGCCGAATTTGAAAGCGGCTACACGGAAGAGGTGGACGCGTACGTTAAGACCTGCTTTCCCAGATTGCGCGATCGCAAAATTTTGAACCTGAGATTATTGGATGAAAGAGACCCGTGATGTAGGATGTTTTCAATTATGGAATGTCAGTACAGTATCTATCATGCTCAATTTTGAACTATATCTTTGTTAGCATGCGTTTGTAGTCAATATACAGCGGAACACGGGTTTACTACAAGATGGGACGTACAGATCAAGCTTACGCGTGATCAGTTTTGACGACTTCGTCACAGCGATGGCACAATTGTGTATTTTCCTCGCGAGTGAATGTCCAACATCTAGGGCATTTGTGACGAGCAGCAGGACGGACATGTATGCAAAGGGACCCGAGAGTAGCCTGTGACGAAGTTGATGCTACTTTCACTGATTCCATGAGTATTAGATACAAACGGCGTCACGAAGGGATCAGGAGATGTACCTGTGTGCTTGTCCGCATTCGTATAGCACCAATCACTTTGAATTGGCGAAACCTTTCCTTGTTCTCTTACAGAGACGTCGGAAACAATGAATAAAGTCTTCATGAAGTTCTCTTTATCATATTCAAGATTAGCTAACAAGTGAATAGTTCGTATATCTGTACTAACCTTCTCGGCGCAACAAATCAAGGTATTTGTCATGCAGAGTATCTTTTGGATACACAATCTCCACTTCCGCTTCAAGCGCGCTTTTCAGGTTCCTATTGCGGAGATTAATACTAGTTAATACTAGTTGAAGCTCAAATAAATAAATAAAACCTTACTTCTGGCGCCGAGCTTGCTCAAGGAGCGAAAGCACTGTATCACGAATCTCAAGTAGTTGTGACATCTCAGAAGACACTTGAGGGTCATTCCATTGAGCGTCCTATAAGTTTGGTCAAATAATCATCATCAAAGTCCATCCAGAGAACCTCTCGGACGTACTAGCGGGGTCCAAGGCGTTGCAAAAACTGACTTGCCATCAGCTTTCCATGTAGCATGAATTTCTTCCGCAAGATATGGAACGACAGGAGCCATGACTTTTGTTGTAGTCTCTAGGACCTTAAAAAAAAGAGGCAATAAGACCACTATCAACTTGATGCCGTTAAAAGGCACCGATTACCTTCTCTAAAACGGTTACGACGGCGCGTCTTTCCTGACTTTGGATGCCATCAGCATATAGACAATCCTTTGTGACATCGAAGTATAATGACGATAGAGTGATATTCGCAAAATTATTAAGTGCGCTGATTACTAGAAGTCAACAGTAAGTGACACGTAGAGATCAGGCGAGGTGGTAATACTAACCTTTTGGGAAATTGTAGGATTTATATCCTTCGAGTGCAGTTTGTTCAAGTGTATACAATTCATGCATAACATATCGGTCCAACTTATTGACACACCCATTAGAATTGGCATGGCAAACTCGCCTAGTAAGACTCACAATATTCATCTCCTTCCGTGGTACTCTCTCCATAGAGGCCATCGTGGCTTGATCACGCATGTTACCAAGGCAAAATCTAGCAGAGTTACGCAGCTTGCGTAAAGACTCTACTGCTTGTGTGATAACGGTCTTGCCAATCGACATATCACGCCAAAAATCAACTGTAGCTGCCCATAGACGCAAGACGTCTGCGCCATATGCTGGTTCTTTCTTTTCCTATGTCACTTTATATTCAGTGTACCGAAAAGATGCAGAAAGAGAAACCTTACAGGAGATCCACAAATAATTGTCATTGGACTAATGATGTTGCCCAATGACTTGCTCATTTTCTTGCCCTTTTCGTCGAGGACCATACCGTGAGTAATAAGAGTGGCATAAGGGCTAACAGCTTTGTCTTCAGCAGACTTTGAGCCAATGGCAGTCAAAAGTTGGCTTTGGAACCATCCACGATGCTGATCAGAGCCTTCCAGGCATAAATCAGCGTCGAACTGCTTTCCCGTTTTAACGATACCATCACGATCACGTCCAACACCCATCTCAGCTAACATGGACCACGAGGTTCCGCTGTCGAACCATACATCCATGGTGTCCTTTCCCCTCTCCCATGTCTCCGCAGCTGTTTTTCCCTCTTCCAAAAGCCAAGGTGGAACGAATTCTTCGATGGGAGACTCCCACCAGTCAACTTTCTTTGATTCGAGTGCATTGATGATGTAATCTAGAGAACGGGAATCAAGCACGACGCGACCAGTCGATATATGATGTAGAGCAGGAATGGGAACTCCCCATACTCGTTGGCGAGAGATACACCACTCAGAACGACCGCGAATGAAGGCTTCAAGGCGGTTACGAGCTGCTTATGTGATGAGCAAAAAAATACGCAATTAACGAATAAAAAGAATTTTACAGGCTTCAGGGAAGAACGAAACATCCTTCAAAGCTTTGAGAGCGTCTTCTTTGATGTGGTCCAGGTTTGCAAACCATTGTGAAGTAGCGCTAACAGGGTCGTTGAGCCTGAATTCGCTGGTTGTAGAAATCGACTCACGTCACGATAATAGGTTTATCAGTTTTCCAATCATATGGATAACGATGCTTGATCCGTTGAATCTTTACAACCTTTTGCATGTCCTTCAACAGCATAACCATTTCCTTGTTTCCATCTCCTAGGACCTCCTTTCCAATAAGCTTCTCTGCAAGGGCCGGGCCAACAACTTCGGCAACCTCAGAAGTAAATTTCCCTTGACCGCCGACGTGACAAATTACATTGCTGGTTGTTGAAGTTGGTGTCAGGAGGAGGTCCAAAGAACGGAAAGCTTCGTAGTCTTCCACTCCATGTGCTGGGGCACAGTGTACAAGGCCGGTACCAGATAAAGACGTAACGTGAGGGGCATGGATGATCTTAAGGGGTTGTGTCAAGAATGAGAATATGGGTTTGTAGGAAGAACCAATCAACTCTTTGCCTAAGTGAAACCGTTAACTGACTTTTCGGAGGTCTTTCAGCAGAATGGTAGAATGCCTTGCCTAATATTGAGTCTATCACCTCAATTTCTCCTAAGAAGCCGCGGACAGCATCCAGCCGATCTTGAGCGACAATAAGAACATTAGAACAGCCTTCTGCATCGGTGTGACGGACGATATTATAGATGAGTTCTTCGTGAACGGCAATACCCTACAGATACTTGAGGAAATCTCATTGACGTTGATATATTTTGATGCTTACGCACCATATTAGCTGTTAGAGTCCAAGGCGTTGTGGTCCAGACCAAGAGTTCAACTTTAGGATTATTTGACACTATATCCTGAAGCTTGCTGCTACCTATAGTCGCATTTGCATCCAATTCAAAGGTGACGTAGACAGAGTGAGAAACGTGGTCATCCTTGTATTCCAATTCCGCCTCCGCCAAAGCCGAGTGTGAAGAAGGAGAGTAATGGACTGGTCGATGTTGGCGGTAAATTTGGCCTGCGCATAAAAGGTAAAACAAGGGAGTTTACTTGTAGAGGGATATCAAGCACCTTTTTCGACCATTTTCTGGAATATACGGAGCTGGCGAACTTCGTAATGTCGGTCTATGTACAAAAGTGAGAGGAAAGTTAAAATAAGATGTATGGATAACCCACCTAGTGTTCTGTAGGTCCTTTCAGGTGAATACCAGTCTGCCATGACAGCTAGTGGTCGGAACTGTTCTCGCTGCGAATCAATCTCCCTCAAAGCTGTGGCCTGAGCACCTTTGCGAATGACAGAAGCTGGGGTATCCAATGAACTGCACTGCACTCAAAATAAAGTAATGAGCATGACTGCTTGCTAGCATTAGAAACTATGCATACCTGCATCTCTTTCATTGCCTTATTTTCTATAGGAAGACCATGGCAGTCCCAACCTGGAATGTAGCTGATGTGAAAAATCAGAGAAACGGCGAGGTAGCTTCACAAATTGTATAGCGCACTGGACTTTCCGGCCTTGAGAAACGTGAAATCGGTTGATAATGTCCTTAATAATTTTATTGAGAGCATGGCCTGGGGTTTTAAGTGTCAAAGATGAAGTTAATTTCATGGACTTCAATAACTACACACCCATATGTAAGTCGCCATTTGCGTATGGAGGTCCATCATGCAGCACAAAAAGTGGACCCTTCGCATTCTCCCACTAAAGTAGTAACGTTAGGAAATGGCTATAACATATATTATCCACCCACCTGCCATCGATACAGCAACTCACCCGTCAATTTCCCGTAAGTATCTTCAACTTCCTTCAAATTCGGTCGCAACGGAAACGTGGTTTTGGGAAGAAGTAAAGTTTCCGAGAAGGCTTTATTGTCAACATTGCTTTGGGTGGGTTTGTCCGATAGATAACGCGCTAGAAAGTGCTTTCGCACTCTGCATTTTGTATAAAATAAGTTCCATGAAGATGGAACGCGTACAGTCATAGAGCGGAACAGAACTCGTCGGACGCGAAAGGACTGAGCGAATCGGTGACCGCTTCGCAAACTAAATGAGTCCCGTGATTTGGGCTCTTGTACCTTTAGGTCAAGTTACATGTATGCGAACGTATTTCAAGTTCTTTGTTAGTATATCGGTTAGTACACGCGCTTGTCACGCGCGAAAGCTGGGTTCGACTCCCAGACAGAGAGTTTATTTTTATTTTTATGTAACTCTTTTTCTCCCTTTTCTCTATCTCCATCGCATATTTGTGATTACTCATGATCAATCATATGAATAGACACTGGCACAATCGGCAGTTTATGCGAGACATTGTTCTCGGTGAACGTTTACTGTTTGACGTTGTCACTACCCAGCAAAAGAATAAATGTTTCCTCCAAGTTCTTCAGCAAATTTATGAGAGTCATGAACTAGGCAACGAGAAAAAAAGTGCGATAAGGCTTAGGCTTAAAACACCTGCAATCAATTTTTCTGTAGTATGAGGGAAATAGCCTGCGTCCTAGGGACCTATGTACTGTACCTGTCACCCACTATTATACCTACTAATTAAAAGCCTGACGTCATCTCTGTTAGTATATCGGTTACTCGTGACCGAAAAAAGTAATCACCATTATGTAATCTGACCTATTTTTGATCTTGTCCTCCTCCCTTCGAAAACTCTTTGTTTACACTCAGATTTCCACGTAAAGCTTAAATTTTTGACACATGCATACAAATATGAATATTAAAAATATTTCCAAAATTTATATTGGGTGAAACTTGTCTGAAATTGAAAAATTAACATAACTTGATCAGGTATGTGAAAATTTTGCCTGCCAGTATTATTTGCATCGAGCTAGTGATATACAGGACAAACAGCTGGGATAAATTCATTAGAAGCTAGCATGTAGTGTTAAAATAAATGTACAATGACTTTTAGCTCATATAAAATAGGCTCAATATGAGGAAAATCCTAAGAACTGAAAGGATGGTAAGACAGTGAAATATTGTGTTTACTGTTCCCTGGTTTTGTCGCCTTCTTTTAATGACAAAATACATATTTTTCCTTATAATAAGGCTCAATGTGCTAATTCACAGCTCTCCCACGAAAATTGTGGTTGAAGCATGCTCAAGCACCTCTCGAGCAGAGCATAGAATGACATAAAACTTGGACCTTTTTGTTATATAACATAGTAATTAGCTTCTTGATCTATATCTTGACTTACACTGATTACAAAGAGGTTTAAAATTTTATTTAGATATTGACTTACAAAACCACAGCCGTTGAGACCCTAAGAGTGTCTGTTGTTGCTTTCTGGGACGAGTTCACAATCTTTGACATGAGCAGGTACAT
>Ga0247779_1000509_pt1 | contig 24167 bp, 26 predicted proteins | sample UWRJL221509R5_FD_179925 | JGI IMG/M metagenome (GOLD analysis project Ga0247779, IMG submission 179925) | Plant litter microbial communities from Arlington Agricultural Research Station in Wisconsin, United States - UWRJ-L221-509R-5 | ecosystem: Environmental > Terrestrial > Plant litter >... | reverse complement strand
AATGAACCAGTATAAAACGTGTTGAAAAAAATGCTATAATGATACAAGGTGTAGTAGATACATGCAGAAGTTGTATATATAGGTAGGAAAGTTGCAAGAATACTGGTAATACAGAAGGATGAGAGGGAGCATGATGAGATACAAGTCTATAGAATAAATATTGATAGTAGTGAGAAATAAATAGTAGAATGAAGAGAAACAAACTGCATCGGAAAAAAGAGTTCAGTCGATGTTTCTCTTACTGAAGAGAAGCAGGGCAGATATGATGCATGGTTCGAAAAGTCCTGCTTGGAATGACTCGCTGGTAATCTCGAGAATCACATTGGAGCTCTCATTGGTAACACGCAGGCGAGCATAGTGCTCAGGAGGATTAGGTCCATAGCTGTATAACTGCGTTGACAAAACATATAAGTCCTTCATTCCACCAGCGGTTAAATAGACAGTGACGTACATTGATTCCATCTGATCGGGGAATCCATGCGTACGTCCTCCCACCAATCACCATCGTTCTATATCTGAAAACGACGGATCAGGATTATATCGCAATCAGAATACTCTGAACTCATTTACGTTTTATCAGAAGAAAGCTTCAAGAAATCTCTGGTCCGTTGTAAAGACAAAATTCCCGGCGCCTCCACAGTCGGGCTCTGCGACCATCCGATGACTGCAAACGGTTTACCAGGTTTGGAAATGCTGGTTATGTTTGAGCTTGTGCGCAACTCGAAGTACTTAAGCTGCTTCGGGCCAATGACGATGCAGTTATATATGTCTGGGTTCATCGAAGTGAATTGGAAGGTCAATACCGACGCTGGATTGCTCTGAGGCGAAGGAAGTAGCCCGAATGTCGGAGGAAGAGATGAATTTGGTCTCCATGGGCAAGCGTTGATTGACTGAGGGTTCTGGGGGTTGTTCCAGCCAGCTTGAGCGTATGGGTTGCTTCCGTACATCGTTAAAATATTGAGTAAAAATGAGGTATTTGAAAAATGGGTGTTCTTATCGATGCGATAGTGAAATAGAGAGGTTAAATGTTGATTGTTTCCAGACAGTTATTCAGCTGTGTTTTTATATGCGTGCATCTAGTAAGCATACGGAATAATATGTGAGCTCGACCCGCATTTGCGTCGTACGGACACGACTCGGAGGATCTTCTTCACGGTAAGGATTACTGAAACGGCCTCTTCTGTCTTTCCAGAAAGGTCGCACAAGAACTACAAGTTAGGCGGTCTAGTGCTATCGTCCTTGTTCTAAGAGGAGGTTACGGTTACACAATTTCTTAATTTGGGCAACGTCCCTTTCCGGCTCGTGGAACATGACGGACTAACTGAGCTCAATACTCGGTACACCGAAGGTGTTTTCTCTCAGGCGTCTAAGTGTCAGCAACGAGATTTTCTTTGGCTTCAAATTCCTCAGGCATCATAGTTGCAAGGAAAGAAATCCTTTTACCTCGGTATAATGCATGATGGCGTTCGTGTTCGTTTCCATATGTAGTTAAAATCGGGGTGTAAACAGTTTCCACTTCACCACGTGAACCACGTGGAAACAAGCAATTGTGGCAATGCATGCGGGGATCTGACCGAAACACGTATTACGTGCCTGAGCCGTTTCATGAACTTACAAATACATTGTATTCGTAATGTGTACATAAACTATATCTTTGAAGATAGTAACACACGGAATTTAGAGAAACATCGTTTAATGATCGAAGCCATGACGTTGAAACTGTATAAGTACCGAGATATCTGATGAATCGTGTACTTATTTCGCAAATTTCTGGAAAGCGCCCATGAATGGGGCTTCGGTAATACCCACATTGGCGCGTCAGTGGATCCGCATTTTCTATTTCAGGGTTCCGTGCCGCACCGGATGGCACATTAATGGGACGGAAGAATTAGTTAAGCTATCCCGGTTCCATTTGTACGGAATGTACATATATAATCTCCATTCTACTTCGTGAGCTCGTTTGAGAAACCTGACCTACGTCAAGTGGATAAAACTGATAGAAGACGAGTTTGGTGGAGTACCAGGTAGCGAAATCATGTTATCAACGAACTTGCAATCAACAGATGGCTCTTGAATTACGAAACACTTTCCAAATACTAAAATTAAGATTTGGACAAGCGCGTAGTATATGAAGCCTACGTGTGCTCACATTCAGAGTAGCGCCCATCCTGATGACGTCGATAACCTTTTCCCGGTGACATGCAATTCCTCGGCTTCCAGTATAGTCATCAAATCAGGGGTATGATGATGCGGCTTGGAATCACTAATTTTGCCCAAGTGTGAACTCATAGTAAATCCTCGACAATATTTTGAGAACAAGGACGGTGTATGGGAATCAGCTCATTCTTTTGTGTGATGTTTCATGTTCATATAGTTTAGATGGCTTGAGTGAGCACAGTGTATTGGAATCGCTGTTTATGCCACCTTATAAGATATCAGCTGATGCAGTGCCCTGTGTAACCCGAAGACGTTAAATCGTTATGTTGTTGAGCCGCTACGAGTAGGGAAATAGAAAGTTTGAAAGCCCTGAGTAAGCCTAACGAAAATAATTATCTGAGAATTTCTAGAACTTGGGGAGATTCCAGACGATTTTCCTTTTCCTTGCTGTCCTCAGAACCGGAAAGGTGTACTCCGATCTTGAACTAACCTTACTTCTGCTATAGGCCGGTAGTATAGATAGATCACCAGAGGTAAAACATACTGCATATAACCCATGTGTGTTTTTTCTCTCATATGATGCTACACAGAGTTATTACACAGCGTACCGAGTCTGCCGACTGCAGTGTTTCCGAGTTTTTGTATTGAATGCAGTAAATAAATAGCCGAGGAGCACAAAACAAGAAAGCCAAGCATACTATGCTATAGGCGCTCTCAAAATTCTGTAAAAATTCACACATTTATTATTGCCCTTTGTTGCGTTTCATTAGCTGTGAATACATGATTATTTATCACAAAACATCTCCCCGACGTGTGAGCTTTCCAGAAATAACATATCTAGCGCCCTAGATGGAGGTTAGGAACCCCCTTTTATCGGGTGAAGCTTGAATGATCGACGTTTACCACATTGAGGGCACCAGGCGTTACTGAAAAAGATTTAAGGCCAAGTACTTGCATGCCTTTCCGAGAGTAAAGTCGTATTCCCAAGTTCTCAGTGGTGATAGTCAAGGAGAATCGCAGCATGTCAAGGTATGACAGCACCATTGCGTGCAAAGTAAGCTCCAGGTTAGCGATCAGTATTACCTTTCCTTATGATAATTTCCCCAGCTATTGCCGAAGCTTCTACACACAACATACCCGTGCGTATATTAATCTATGCTTTGGGAAAAGCCTATTTGAATTAGATCTATTCAATCATACAAGCTTATCGGCTTTCGGATTATAACCTACACCGTCTTGCTCATATGCTCCTGTTTCGTCGCTTTCAGGTTTTTGTACCATCGTCGCAGTTATCCCATTCAAAGAGATTGGACTTTCTCCGAACTTATCTTCGTTGATACTGTTAGGGTAATGGTGATCATAGACGATGTTGATCCGCGTGCGCCTAGAGTCTATTCGAGACGCGGCTTCCTCCTTCAGATAGGTTACAAAGTTTGGTCCGTGGGTTTTAAGGAAAGCTCCAGGAAGCGACCGTTCATCGATGACATGCCCATAACGCTGACAAAAGTCTGCGATGTTGACATGATCTTGATATTGCGGTAATATTGATATCTGCAGCTCGCCTAGAAGCGAGAGCAAATGAAGAAGGGGAGGGGAGCGACTTTGATTAGTGGGAAGATGCAGAGGACGCTCCTGCCATGCCCTTTTAAGGTAGATACTAGAACAGCAGAAAAGAAAGTCAGACACTCCCGTGCGTTTGGTATTCGCTGAGTAAGAGTCTTCATTGAGGGTTCGCTTCAAAAGATCAAGCGTGGATAATAGTAAAGATAGACTTGAGTCGGACTCGTTATTTCGCTCCGCCATTTTCTCTACGGTCCTCCAAGTAAGAAAAGCGGCGAGTGACATGAAATCATTTAAGTCCGAGTGCGTGTGGAACGTATCTGCGATTATCGTTGGGTCGTTTAGTTCTACTACCGTCTGGATAAAGGAATCAAATATGAAGAAGAATTGTTCATAGAAAACTGCGAGAAACGATATGTTATCAAAATACGAATTTCGTACAGCAAAAAAAGAACATACTATCCTGTGTAGGAGGGTCATCAACGAGCAAGTCCATATTGATAGTATACCAGTGGAAAAAACCTGTCGGTCCTTGAGAGGCGCGCTCTGACAACGTGTGGGGTTGGTGGGCAATTAAGTTGCCCAAAATTCGAGTATGCAATTCGAGCATGTGTTTGCCCAATATGTGCCTGGGGTTGATAGCTTTATAGAATATTCCTGGAAGACGGAGGAATAAAACGGAATGGATGTCATGGAGGAGCTCAAATGAAGGGTCGACGACAATCGATGCCATATTGGCTATCGGAGAATTCCAGGTCGGAACAAGGTCTCGATAGCAGGCTTGCAAGTGGTAATTTGGATAATCCCCTTCCTCGTGTGCGGTAATAGATAAGTCTTGAAAGCAGTGGTAAGATGCAAAAATGACGTGATCGTAATGTTCGTTTCCAAGTACGGCTGTTGCAAGAGCCCGTACAGTGTCGTAAATGGGACTCACGGGCAGATTTTCTTTCTTTCTTTCCCCATCAATGCGTGGCCGAGTGATATCGAAGTGTTCATTCCGCAGGATTAGCCAAGTTCGATCGAAGTCTATCCAATGAGGACTCGCCCAAAAAAGATAAGCTCGATGGGAGAATAAACGATATCTCCATGCTTCTGTTCTGTCCAGGCTGGTACCTGTGAGCAGTTGTGGAAAGCGAATAGTAAAAATATAGGTGAGCCAGACGACCAATTCGTGTGTTACATTGAAAACTCGACTAGATAATGTTAAGAGGGATTTGAAGGCCAAGGACTGCGGCGATTTATAAGGACATGGACTAGGAACCGCACTACCTGATAGCGGCTGCCGTATCGAAACAAAGAAACATTGGAAAGCCGGTAATACCGTCGTCAGGAGTAGAAATAAGAGTGTCGCGCCGACTACAATTGCCACTGGAGTTGCCACTGAGGGTGAGAGGGTGAGCAAAAAATCGATGATGCCAGCGAAAAATAGGACAAGGGCCGCTTGGAGTAACAAAGGAAGAGCGGCGAAAACCTCGGGAACATGCCACTTTTTAAGGGCGTCCGAACGCATATGATATATCCCGATAGCAGCCTTGGGTGATACAGCATCACTGTAATGTTGATGCTCTCTTAACCATTGTAAGGATACTATCCCCACGAGAACGGTGGTTAAACTGAGCACTAGGCTCAAAAACCAGAATATGTTGACTCGAAGATTGCTCTTTGTGACCGAGGGAATTGTCAACAAAGACCTTGTAAGGGCATCTTCTGCAGTAACATTCCTCGCCTCGTCCAGCGACAGCGCTATGCGAGCAAGAAGGGTGACGGATAAGTCACTGGAATCAGGGCTCAGCGTTTGATAAGACTGAACGACGAAAGACGTCACGACTGCAGAAAAAAGACCTGCCTGAGAGTGGACAAATGATTTAAGAACAGGTGAGGGTGTGTTTCTTGTTGTTCGATTGTTGCCCACTCACAAAAATCAACAAATTCTGGACTTCATCTTTCCAAGCGTCACACTGGGCTTTGTCTTTCTTTAGAAGTGCATGGAGTATGACTTCCCATGAGTCTCCGTTAGGTTTCGGGATAGGGTATTCGTAGGTATCCCCACAGTTCCACATCTAAAAAAATTATTCAACGCTGATGTTATTCAAACTATTTCGACTGATTTGACTTACTCTCTGTCCAGTCTCAAGTCCCTCTTTCTCCTTAGGCTCAAGCATGATATACTTGTTTAACGAAGTGATGTGGAGTAAGTCCTAGCTTATCTCAGATACAGGCAAATGAGCAAAGCTTGAGCGAAGGATAAGCATTCGATTCGGAATACATTGTTGGCAATTCCCCATGATTTGTATCAATTCTTCCAATCCAGACACCATTCAATGAAATTAGGCTCATCACCATGACAACCGGTTCATCATCGGTGTTGGAGAATAATTGACGGTTAATGATGAGTATGTATAGGATACCTGGAAGCCAGAGAAGGCTAGAGAAGGTCACGATGCTGGTGGACAAAATCATAGAACTGATGTTTTTAATTTTTGGAGGAATAAATTTTGCTTTTATTATCTAATCATGTCGGGTATGGTGTAACGGCTAACATTGCCGCCTCTCATGCGATCGCGGCAGCTCGGGGTTCGATTCCCCGTACCCGAACTTTTTGAACTTTTCCTTGTAGGTTGGATGGAAGATTCGTTATAAAAGAATAGAATGATGTGACAAAACGAGTGCTATTGTCCGGCTTGATTTCAACACACATAATAACCACATTGCGATCTAGCATTTACATACTGAATCAAAGAGGATGAGCAAGCGTTAAGTTGTTCAAGAAAGCCATTTGAGGTCCTCTGAAAGTATCCATGGTAATCGTAGTGGGGATGACACCATCCAAGAAGGTTAACATTTGAGGTGATTGAGGTGTGTACTGTGGCCAGAGGACGTTTCCGAATCCATTCGGATTCAAAGTCACGACAAACCGTACGAGGTAGTTTGTCAATTCTTCCCCTCCATAAACATTGAGCAAGTCTGTGACGTGGAACTACAAGAAACATCAAATTAGTCGCATTTCAGGTATGCATGCACATGGACCGCATTATTACCGATCCAAGGGTAGGGAGAGTTTTGAATCGTTTGCTTACTGAACAACCGTACGAACCGTTAGGTCTTCCTCATTTAAACCTGCAATATTCGTGAAACAGGACTCACAGAAGGAGAATGTTGTCTGCTTCCCAGCCCTATTCTGAAGCAAAAATCTTCTAGGGGCTTGGAAAACCAAGTCGCCTTGTAAAGATGCCAACCGTTTGTACTGAGGGGTAAGCGCATCAGTTACTCCAGTGTCGTATGGGGAACCTTGACTTAAATCAGAAGGATAGAGAGTGGCGAGCTGGGTTATCTCATCATCCGTCACTCCGACCCCACGCAATAGGGTATTTTGGACATAATCTTTGAACTGCGCCTCGGTGCTGAAGCGGAAGGTTAAGCTAGATTGATCAAGCTGCACCGGTTTCACGCACGTTATGTTCAAAGTCGAGAAAGAAAATAATGTGCCCTCGTCATCGCAATCACCTAGTTATTTCCATTAGCCTCGGCCGACGAATATGAAGTTTCATTCACCTGAAATGATAGGAACATTTGCGATAATTCCCTGTTGCACGAGCTTTTGGGGGTGATCCGTTAAGAAAATTCCGTCTGCTCGTGGAGGCCAAGCGAGGTTCAGAGACTGACACGAAACGATCAAGAACTTCTCGAAAAAGATGAGCGACCGCAACTTACTTGGAAGTCGAAAACTCCGGGAGACTTATCAATAGCCGCTTTGAGAACAGTGAAAGGTAATGCACGAAGACATTGGAGGGTGTCAGATGATCCAGAACACCCAGTCTCTTGAACGATGGTGTCGTATAACGCTTGTCCCTCGGTAATGTCACCGTAAGGAGGAGGTGATCCCGACTGCATGACCGCTGCCCGGAATAAACCCTCGTTGTTTCCCCCATTAGCTACAAGATGGAGCGCCACGGATTGAGAACCCGCGGATTCTCCCCATCTAAGTTGAGGTGAACGCCAGTCGGAATACTTAATAACGGGTACATACATGGTGACTTTTGTAGGATCACCGCCAAATGCAGATATGTATTTCTGAACCCATCTCATTGCCTGACGCTCTGAAGCGTTCAATCAGCAAGAAGATTATCTCTACTATAGAAACGATTCGCTTACGATCTTGCAGACCCAGGTTCCCCACTCCTGCCGCCTTGACTTCTTTGCTGGCTAGGAATCCAAATCCGGTCAATCTTACAGGGCATTATGAATTAGCCTTATACAATGGGTTAATAATGATCATTACCTGTAGTTGAAGCTGACATAGACAACTGGCGTTCCTAAGAGAATAGAACGATCCACGATGACGTTTCCGTCATATCTAGCATGCGAGAATAAGCGTCGTGACCGAAAGTCAGCATCAAAACTCTTACAAGGGAAATGATGATGTTCCTCTCTCAAAACCCCCTGCACAAGACAGATTCAACTAAAACTCATATCAGCGTGGAAATATAGAGGTATCGCACCGCCATATATCCACTTGATAGCAATGAGCATCATTTCTTAGCAATAAGCCACGAAACTCACTATCACAACAGGTAACTTGGACTTGGGCGTCGCTGTCGATGGAGTGATGACGTTGATCGTCAAACCTGAGCCAGATAATCAATTGATATAAAGATATTTCTTGGAGAACTGCTCGTACAGTCCTCAGAGTCTGGAAAGATGGCATCAATTCCCAAGTTTGTGATCATGTCGATGGTCTCAGCTGCTAGACCAGGGGGAAGTGGCAGCCCGGTATTCTGTTGCGGGCATGCTGGACCAAAAGCCCCGGCCGAATGAGTTCCATTGAAAGGCAAATTTGGTTGAGGAAGTCGTAATCTCAGGTCTCCCACTCTGGAATAAAAAGTTTAACGTTTTGATTGTACCTTGGAAGCAAAAAATGTACACACGGAGGCTGGGCATACGGTATCCCAAAAAATTGGGACGTAGTGCCCGAGGAGACTCCAATAAAGGTTCCAGAGTCCAACTTCACGGTTGGTGCAGCTAGAGTACACGTAAAGGCGAGAAATGCCACTGATATCTTCCTACTGCGCATTTTGCTAACGGAGGGCTAGGAAGTCAAGTCATGGGGATTTCTTTCGTTAAATAGACGGAATTCTCTCCAAAAAATAGTTCCGTGACAAGTGCACGGCATATGCATTTTGAGAGTTAAGGCTATCACAGGATCGTCCAAACATGCGCTCGAGGGAAGAAACTGACAAATCAGATGATAGCTTTTTAAAGATGGCGTTGATAGTCGACATGACACTATAACCTCTAGTCGTCACTTCAAATTTTGTGATGGTCGCATGAGAAATGCGCTGAGGCAGCCGAAATGTGGATCACAATGATGATGGTAAAAGACAGAGAGCGGGAAAGCAGGCAACTGAAAGCAGAAACGCAATCTGCCGATCCTCCACGTGAGATGCCGCGTTTCAGTAAGAAATCCAAATTTATGCTTATGATACGGACCTACGTCAATGCCAGGGAAAATTGATTGATGTGATACTCTCTTATGCTCTACCAGCATTCTTCGTGGTCCACGATGTCCCAGCTTCTTTAATGCCTCGCATACTTACATCTAGTAAAGCGATGCATAAAAGAATGATTATTGTGTACGGACCTGCGGAGCTTGGAGTAACATAAATCTGAGTCAGGGTAGAAGGGCTATTTTATTTGCAGACCAGATAGTACGTACATCGCACAAATGCATAGATCATATGAGTAGAGCTCTGATTCCAATCAGGTTCTTTCGTTCGAATGATGGTAGTGCTATGGAAACTGACATCATGCAGTGTAAGCGCCCATATCTAAACGACTTTTATGACATAGAAAATACACATAACAGGTATATATTGATACTTCTCTTGTCAAGGAGAACATATTCAACCTTACTAGGGACAAAAAGTTACACGTTGGCCGTCAAAGGTTTGATACTTGAAGACTTCATGTGCGACCTTGACAAGTATCCATTCTTCCTAACCCACAATGCATTCTTTACCGTAACTGTTGAACGACAACGCCGAGCTACTTTATCTTCTCATGGAATTTTCTATATGCACGGCGAGTAAGTGGTGAAGCTATGTATAGATTACACTGCCGCAGGCAAAGCTCGACAACCCATTTTTTCCAGCTTATAGAGGCTCTTGTTCCGACAATAATGGATGTTTTCATCGAGGACCATACGTTCGGGACATCCGAATCCAGTGTTCACTCCGACAACGTGTTTACTACTTCTGTGCTTCAGCCTACAGTGTTCCCGTTCAACCGGCTTCATCTTCGCGTTGTTATGAATTCTATTTCACCTTTTCAACTCGAAACTTCTAGTTCTGATCGGTCGCGAGTTTCAAGCAAATCATGGCTAGCTGTGACCACATCATAGCATTCTTCGCCTGTCATGCGCATATGTCGAGCGTGTATGACTCTAGCCTTTCCCTGGCATATATCAGACCCTGGTCCACCTCATACTCGTGGGCTTGTCTCTCGATGCCAGATTTAAGACTAAGGTCTTACAAGACTCGCTATATGGTATGTACATATCATGCGGTAATTACATGGTGATAACAATAAGTCTCTCCGTCGAGTAGCTGGAAAATGGACTCGATGGAGATTGTGTGCATAATGATTCGGTTTATCTGGAAAGTACAACCCGCGGCCTTTACTCCTGAACTTCTGAGCCATTTATGCTATCGAAGTATGACAATACACAGCACGAATATATGACGGCAGTTTATACCCAAAATTTGCCAATATTCACAGCATCAATGATCTGTTAAGAGTCTATCATTCTTATCTAGCGCCATGATCTGATGATACATAGGATCCACAGTTCCAACTTGTTATAAAGTGGTCTTAAACACTCAGGAGGGAGGAGAGGTACTCGTTATATCATCTGAGGTGACCATGTATTGTGGTATAACATGCGTCCGCTTGTAAATCGGTTATGCATCGCGCGCTTAAAATATCATCATAGGCGCCCATATCCCTCCGGCTCACAACTTGAGGTATCTCGGTAACATGAGTCAAGTCAAACTGATCGAGTCAGACTGATAATAGTGGCTGGTCTGTAAAAGTAACTTTATAGGTCTGTATTGTCTAGTAGTTTACGCAGGAGGGGATATGGAGCTGCAGTTAAGATACCGATGGTTTTGATATCCTCGGGAAACTTGTGTAGACTACAATAACAGCAAAAATTAGTGCTAAAACTGTGTATCAGAGCTTCTCCGAGTTTATCCAGAATCAGAATTTTTTGGTCGAGCTGAGTGTTTCTGCCCATGAAACGACCGTCCTCCGGTCCCATCTATAGTTGTAATGTGCTGTCTCGCATAACCACAGGTCTTAGCTCCCTTCCCGTACATTTCATCGGTAAAAGAATGTAACAAATATGCACGTCATAAGCTACGCCTCGTAGAGCAACTCAAAATGTAGATATAAAACAATCAACATTGCCACACCAAATAACTATTAAAGGAGGAAGTTCAAAGAAACCTCTCAACATCCACAAGTTTTTCGCATCCAATTCTCTGCACTCCTCCTTTTATATTAGATTAAGTATGCCAAATGGAAATGATAGTAAGTTCAGACCATGAGCCATATCCTGACGGTATTCTAATTGCTTTTTGAATTTGTCCAGCTTTTCGCTCCCGTCTCAACCAGTTCTGTCAACATGTTAGGGTGAAAATGGATTGTAAAAATATTAGGCCAATCGCCCATGCAGGAGATTGGACAGTTCAAGTTTTCGGTGTGTCTCTATCGTGCCGACTTGAGTGGCAGCAACTGAAATTTCTGTACTAGTAGACGGCGTTGTCTACGGAACCGGGAAGGCAAGTGTCCAAAGCGATGCGAAGGAAATTGCAGCCAAACAAGCATTTTATGAAATGTGTCGAAAGCACCCAGAACATGCCCCCGGATTTTAATGAAGAGATTGTACGAAGTCTATTGAGGTTCTTCTTTAGTATGTGAGTTCTCATCTCGTCCGTCTTTCCCTCAGTAATACACAAGCTACAGCTAACATAACATATTATAGATTTATATAATCTATTGTAATTTTCTTTCCTTGCGTGTTTACACATATTCATTGGGTCAATATTTATTTCACTGCGTAGCGTAGTTGAATCTCATAGAACCTTGTATTCTTAGATGCCTATATATTTGTATCAATGAGTGAAGACTTTAGGTGCGACGTTGACAAGTACTCATCCTTCCTTACCCACGATACATTTTCTACCGTAATTATTTTGTCCCAACACCGAGGTATGCTCTCTTCTCATGCCGACATTTATATGATATGCACGGCCAGTAAGTGGTGCATGGTGGAATTATCTTATATTACACGGCCAAAGGCAAAACTCGACAATACATTTTTCTAATTTGTAGAGGCACTTTCTCCGACAATAATGAACACTTTTATCGAGGATCATACTCTCAGAATATCCATATAGGCCAGTGCCCACTTCGACACCATGTCTAATTCTGCTGTACTTGAGACAGCATTCCAGTTTAACCGACCTTAACTCATGTTTCTTGTTGTTGTGAATTCTATGATTCCACCTTCCCAATTCGAAACTTCTAGTGCTGATCAGTCTCGAGTTTCAAACGAAGGCAAGACTATAAGACCAACATTCCCGAGTGGATTAGGCTAGCCTGGGACCCTATCACTGCCATTCTTCGCTTATCATGCGCGCATACTGATGCCGTATGAACGGTGTGGCTTTCCCCTCGGTATATATCGGACCCTGGTCTACCTCATACTACTCGTGAGCTTGTTTCTTGCTGAGTTAAAGTCTCACTAGACTCGCTATATGGTGTGCACGTAATATGCAGTTTTCTGACTGTGACTGAAGCTCAGCCTGTGGATGTTACTGGGTTTCGCATAGTCCAATCTCGCATATTGACATATGGATCATTTCCCTAAAGTATTAATTCAATTGCACGATGATAACGATAAATCTTAGCGACGAGTAACTGAAAAATGGACTCGATGGAGATTGTGCGTATATTGATTGCGTTCATCTCGAAAGTCCTAATCGCGGCCTAAGTTACTCCTGAGTTCTGAGGCCAGTGCTATCGCGATATAGCAACACACACCGCGGAATAAGTGATGGTAAACGCTTCATATAGAAACAAATAAATTTTTACAGTATTATTGGATTGTGAAGAGTCTATCATTGTTATCTAGCGTCATGATGTGATGCATGGGATCTACGGTTCCGACTTTTTATACAGTGATACCAAATAATCAGGAGATATTAGAAGCAACTCTTGTATCATCTGAGTTGACCGCGTATTATAATATAACGTGCGTCGGCTTTTGATTCGGTTATATATCGCGCGCTTAAAATAAGCGATTTTAGGCGCCTATATCCTTCCGACTTCCAAGTTAGAGCATCTCGGTAGCATGAGTCAAGGGGGACTGATTGATTCACTTAGCTAGTAATGACTAAGCTGTAATAATAGTTTTCTAGGTCTGCATTGTCCAGCCGTTTGCACAGGAGGGGATAAGCACCTACAGTTTGGTTTAGATACCGATTTTGATATCCTCGGGAACCTTGCGCGGACCACAATAACAACAAAAATTCGTACTAAATCTGGCTATCAGAGCTCCTTTGATTTTATTCAGAGTCAGATTTTTTTTGGTCGAGCTGAGTGCTACTGCCCATGAAACGACCGTCCTCCGGTCCCATCTATAGTTGTAATGTGTTGTCTCGCATAACCACAGGTCTTAGCTCCCTTCCCGTACATTTCATCGGTAAAAGAATGTAACAAATATGCACGGCATAGCTTGGGCCTCCTAGTGAGCCTCGGAATCCAGATGTTACATCAGTACCATCGCCATACTAAAAATGTATTAAAGGAGACGAATTCAACGGGACCTCTCAGCATCCAAAGTTTTCAACATCTATACTTTCCTCGCTCTGCCTTCTAAATTCAATTAATCATGTCGCAAGGCCATGACAGTAAGCACAAGAGAGATGTGCACATGAAATGACACTGTCCTGAATATTTTCGGCTTTATCTAGCTTTTCGATACCGTCTCAACCTGTTCTGTCAGCATCTCAAAGTTAAGGTCGAATGGGATTATATAAATCCAACCGCCCATGCTGGAAACTGGATAGCTGTTGCATGTCGTCTGTCTCCCTCATTTTCCAGCTTGATGTCTATGATTAATGTTTTTACAGTGAATGGGACCCAGATCGGCGTCGGGGAGGCAAGAGGAAAAGATGATGCGAAAGAAGCCGCAGCGAAAGTAGCATTCAATGAAATGTGTCGAATCTACCCGGAATATGCCATATTCTAAAAGAGATTTGGGCCAAAGATATTTACTTTCTCATAGAAGGTAAGAGCACCATCCTTAATGCAGAGCTTCAGTTAACATCAAATCCTACCATCTGCATAGAGCTGCAATTTCCTTTAACATTTGTATTTTATATTTGGCTCAATATTTATTCAATCTTGTAGCATAGATATTTCACATAGACATTGTATTCTTAGATATATATGTGTGTGTATGGTCGACAAACGTTCTATTACGACTGTATTATTGTGGCCATTCAAGAGGTCGAAGACCTTTCAGCTTGAGACAGAAAAATTATTTTTTCCATCATTGTTACCAAATGCCCGAACTGAGCATCAACCTTCGCCTCCAGAGCATTAAGCCTCTCTTCCAACCGAGATTCAACCGCGGACTGCATTTCCATCTTCATGGTTTCCAGCGTGGAGTTCAGCTTCGCCTCGAGCGACGAAACGCCTTCGTTAACACCTGTATTGATTCTATGCTCCATTTCCTCTAGTTGTCTGTCGAGCCGGCTTTCTTTCAATTCGCTGGTTTTGACCTCGGCACTGTCGCTAATGCGGAGTAAGGGATGAGTAATCGAATGGGCGTCGGAGTACCAGTAAGACTCCATGTGTTTTTGGGCCAATTCGCAGTCAATACATATCAAAGTGTCGCGAGCTGTGTAGATAAAATAGCGATGAGTATTAATTAGACCAGGCCAGTAAAGATATACACGTACCGCAGATAACGCAGACCCAGCACGGCAAGGTCAATTCTTTACTACACCCCGCGCAGACCAGCTCCGTGAGGGTGGGACGGCTTGTTACAACGTCTTCGGCTTCGGAGCCCTTTGCAAGTTTATGTTCAATTCCTTTAAACGTTTTGCTAAGGCGGTCCTTTTCATTTCTCTGCGCTTCCAGGGCCTTGAATGACCTTTTGATCCTTTCAGATTTACCCCTTGCCTGAGGAATTAAGATAGGCATTTGGTTATAGAAGACATACGAAGTCGTACGAATCAAGGAATGGGAGAGATGGTGAACGAACGTCCTTTCCTTCGTGAATATTCTGGAGTCGATACACTCAGTACACAGGTCAACTTGATTGGTATAGTCTTCACGTATGCAGGTTATACATATGTAGCGGGTGAATACGACTAGTTGATCGCAGACATCGCAATCAAGGTGGTTTCTGGATTATGAAGTTGGATAACATCAGAAGCAGTATGCAGAGTCTAAAACAATATTACTCACCGCCAGTGAATCAATCGGCCATGTAAATAATTCGCCATAGCCTGAAATAATCTCGCATTGGAGGGATGGATTTGCCATTGAAAAAGAGTTAAAACCTTTTTCATGTCTGTTGTAAGAAAACCTCGGGTACTTTCGGTATACAGATCCAAAAGGCTGCGAATCGTGAATTCAATCCATTTTCTCCTTTCTTCCAACCTGGCTTTTACGAAGGATAACGATCCTTTTCGTTGACGGTAGTCGAATAAAACTACTTCAATCGCATATGCCCAACGTTTACGAGCTACACTGAAAGATGGTTCGCATGTAGGATTGTCGATTAACGGTCGGAAACGGATGATATTCGGTGTATTGCCCGTCATAAAGAAGCGACCTTTAATTCCTCCTGATTCACTGACGCTTTCGTCAGAAGCATCCGAGACACTGAGATCATCGTCGTCCAGGCCACGACTTCCAAGTTTTCCGGGGTCGTGGTTTTCACCGGCATGAGAATTACGATCTCCATCATCGAGCATCACTGAACCATCTTCCTGAGTTTCGGGCCCTCCATCCTCACTTCCATCGATGGTGAGTCCAATCTCGTCATCTCCGTTCTCCGAACCCTCCGCTTCTTCGAGGTCCTTAACAGTGGCTGTATCGTTGATGGATGCCTCAAAGGAGCAGGTCCCTGTCTCAGGCGTCGCGAGATCTTCATTTTGAACATTCAATGGATCCCGGCTGTGACCATCACTATCAGCAGAGACACCTTCATTATTATCATCATTAATGCTACCATTATGTGATGCTATGTCGGCCTCAGAATCGTCCTCTGGTGCAGAAACCCGCCATTCTCCTCTGATGGTCCTTGTCTCTGGACAGAGTCTACCTTTGCATTCAAAATCTGCATATTCAGCGGATTTCATCTTGAAAGTGACGTCTATCAAGGTGATGGCAGTTGTTTCCACGCAATCAGGTGTTTGAAGTTCGCCAACAATATTAACAGGTCCCAAATATGTTTCGCCCTTCCCTTCGAACTTATCACTGACCACAGCACGGATGACGATGCTGAAGCTCCCTTGATAGGCAGTTTGGGGGTCGTCATTAAGGACACATACCCCTGTCCATTCTCCTTCTATCGGATGTGGGGCTTGACCGGATGAAGTCCCAGAATCCACTGGTTTCATGTCGAGTTCTGTAAATGCAAAGTCGGGACCGGGGCCTTTGTACAGAGCAGCACCATCATTATCAGGGGTGTCCGAAGATGTATAAGAGTCTGGATCGTCTGTGGCCATCAACAACGTGGAACGGGAAGGTAAACAGGCGGTCTCCTTAAATTCTTCGTAAAACTAGTGGCATTTGAGAATCATGAAACCATATTAAGAGCAAAAGCACTCACCATGCCATATGCATGCCGTTGGAATTGAGCATCAACGTCTCGATGAACCTGCTTGAAAATAACTGGGGTAAAAATTAAGTAATGGTCCAAGAAGTAATGATTAATGTGTGCCTACCTTCAAGTGCTTGCATGCGGGAACGGTAAACGGTAAAGATTTGAGTCAGAGTTGTGCTATGAGCGGCCATCTCATCTACGTGGATGACGCGTTTCTGAGCGATTTTAATAATCGTGAGGTGATGACGAAGTACGAGATGGATAATCGGCAGTATCCACTTAATAGCATTCTCAACAACTATCCTGAAGAATTCGTGACGAAAGGAAAATGACTCACAATTTCCGCTCGGAGTCCTGAACCAGCGACAAGTGTAGCATCAGAGGTTGTCTCTATCACATACGATATTTCAATTAAATTCTTAGAAAGACGATGTTCTTGAATATCTTTCATGGCGTCCACTAGATCAGTCAACCTGGGTTTCTTGTATGCATCTTGGGGTAGAGGCTTGATGGCCCGGAGTATGCCTTCAACAGATCGGAAATCTTCGTAGTTGAGGTAATGATTAACATAAGCTCGGTTGGCGGGGTGGGCAGACTCGCTTGCTTTATGCATCTCGCGCATGGTTGCGTAGATCTTCTGCTTATAATTTACGAGACTAATGTGATAACCTGGTGAAACAATCATAAAAAGATCATGCAAGATAAATCTTTACGAACGCACCTGCCGCCCAGTATGCTATCCATTGAAGTAGTCTATAACCAAAGAAGAATGACTATGTTGCTCTAGCAGAAGATAACTAACTACGCACGTCCATCCTTTTGGTCTTGTCAGAGCAAATTTGTTCGCCTCTTTCACGCTTATGAAACCCGAGTTGTCTTCGTCCATGGCTTCAACAATGGGCTGGATGTGCCCTACATCAATAAAGTCGAACACCCAGGTATCTGGGTCCTCCTCGCTAGTCACTGGAGGCTGTGCTTGGGTTACTGCCGTTGTCGTGGAGAGAAGAAGCGAGTTAGATGTCTGTGTCATCTCCGGAGGTAGCGCGGTATAAGGAGTTCCAGGGACAGAATGGTCAATGAGAAGATAATCTCGCAGAGTTGAGACGAAAATTTTCGCCTTGACGCTACTTTTGATGCCCTACTATGCGATTAGTAGCTGTAGAGAGTTGCAGAAAAAGGATTCACCATGCGGTCCCATATTCTCTGCAATTCCTTGAAAATAACGTCAAACTTTTCCTTCGCACGACACTAACAAATATTAAACGTACTGGATCCTTCAACTTCGTTGTAGGGTTTGGTAAGACAGCCTTCTTAATAAGCTTTCCTTCCTCCAGGATGAGAATCGACGCGCTGACGAGTTTGTCAAGTTTCATGTTATGATCTTTCATAACATAACCATGTTCCTCTATACGGTCTGATATCCTCTCCAGATTATTATTTTGCACATTTAGGAGCTTTTCAAATCGAATCAAATTTTTTGCCAACACCTCGTCAAGATCCTGCTTGAGTTCCTGTCTTAATTCCTGCCTTATCGAAGGCATGAGTCCGCTTTGTCTCGCCGCTGAACCTTGTCGCTTCTCATCTGGCAATGCCTCGCCCGACTTCAACATTAACTCTTTGAGAAGATCGTCCTGCTCGATACACGCCTTCGCTCCTCCGTTCTGTTGGATAAATTTGCAGACTTCCTGCTCGCGTGGTGTGTCGAGTTTCCGAAACAGGGCTGTTACGATCGAATCCAATTTGACACCCATCGAATCGACCTTCCCATTGACGTTGATTAGCATGATGTTAGCAGCGTCGATCCCGGCGGCAGCATAAGCTGTAATGGCAACTTGGAGTTCGGACCTCCGTTGGGTAAAAACTTGAATGTGGTCCAAGAATCGTCTCTCGTATATGTTAGCCTTGATGAATTTAGCTTCTCTATCATGAGTACCAGAATGAGAATGGGTGTTAATTATGAACTCACAAATGAATCTGCGATCCATATAATAGGTCAAATCACTTCCACATTTTGTGATATCATCTGCAATAGCTTTTACGAGTCGTTGGAGGAGTGCCCTCTGTTCTGTCCTTTCGTCATCTGCAGAGTGCGCATGCTTAAGGTGTCGGAGCCTGATATTTACGGGCACAGAGACTTATGAGTACTTCCACGCGATGAAAGAAAAATGAAATACACACTGGAACATGGCACACATCATGTTTTGCATTTGAAGTTTAACAGCGAGGACCTTCTTGTTATTATCCCTCCTAGCAAGGTCAAGTCTGATCACCGAATGGAATGCAAAAATAGCAACTTTAGAGAGAGACTATTAGAAGGTGAAGCACAGAAGTAAGAGATTGTCTATAACCAAATACCTCCAAGAATAGGATGAACATTTCCAAGTGCCACCAATCCCTCCAAAACTACGTCGACGGTACCGACGAAATTGTCGATTGCAAGGCTTGCCTCCATAATCTTGTCATTCTTGGCCGCACTCTCCACGTCAAGTTGAAGGCATCTGTTGATCGTGGTTTCATTTTCCGCATAGAAGTTGTCCAGATCTTGCCACAATTTCGTTCCGTTTTCTTCCAGGGTGGATAATGAATACGAAGGACCATGCTGAGGTAGGGGAAACTGAACAGACTCCATAATATGGCGATGATAACGAGGAAGATGGCTTGCGATACTCGTGTTGAACCATCCATCATGCCGTTATAATTGTATTGAAAATAAATCCCACAAAGGAACTCACGGCGGCTGAGTCGTTGACACGGTTGACGTGAGCGCGGGGAGAAACAATCCAATCGGGATGGGCATAACAGCGGTAGCGTAGTAGGCGCCCATTTGTTAGAGCGCCGAGGCCAGTAGTTTTAATCTGTAGTATTGTCTGCTATGAATTCAGAACATGATAGTTTGCACAAGGTCGAGCGAGACTCGAAGCTCATTTTAGAAGTTACGGAAAAGGGTCCCCCCTTGATGTATTGTTGTTGATAAAGATATATATAATCGTGTATGGTGTAACGGCTAACATTACCGCCTTTCACGCGGTAGCTCGGGGTTCGATTCCCCGTACGCGAATATTTTTGTTTTTTGAACCATTGGCAAACTAAATCTTTTCGAATCATAAAGCCTGAGCAGATCCATGGACGTTAAAATGTACCAGCAAATACGGTCGGGTATGGTGTAACGGCTAACATTGCCGCCTCTCATGCGATCGCGGCAGCTCGGGGTTCGATTCCCCGTACCCGAAGTTTTTTTGAAAGCATTTTTTATCGTTTTCAGATTGCGCTCCTCGTACTCTCCTTTTTCGATCTCAATAATCGAACGGTCAATATATGTAAACATATGTATACTACGCTATACCATGGTTGCGGTCCTTGGACGTTATTTGAATCCTATTGGATTTTGTGGTTGATATGGATTTTCCAATTCCTTGATTTCTTCGTCTGACAACTTGACATCGATAGCCCCTAAAAGTTATGGGCATCAGCTTCATGATATTGAGGGAGTTAAAAGTCTATCATTAGTTACCAAGAACATCGTATAGATTCTCCAAAGAAGTCGAGCCCACAATAGGCGCAGAAACACCTAAGATGTGGTCACATATGTAGCGTCAGGTCTGTGTCCATCCCATGAAGAGAAAATATGAGTAACGCGTACAGTCTTTGGATAGAACCCAGGCCAAAGCGACTTGTGCCATGCTTATGCCTCTCACTTGGGCAATCCGTTCGACACTTTTCGCACATGAATAATATCGAATAAGTATTCAAAAACCCAGCGCCATGATATGGGTAAAACCACTCACGCGTTCACAATGTTTTCAGTCGCTTCCTCATTATACCGTTTTTTATTCTATCTACCTTGGAACGTGTCGTATCGCCCCGGTTAGAGAAGGGCTTGGTAAGTGTCCCGCGCCCCAGAGGAGACCACGGAATAGAACCGATACCGAGATGCTAGAGAAAAATGATTAACGCGAATTCAGTCAGGTATAAAAAAAGTACCTTCAAAGTCGGGAACATCTCTCGTTCTTCTTCCCTATAAATCAAGCTGTATTGGTTTTGCATTGAGATAAACGGGGTAAGCTTGTTATTGATAGCGTAGTCTGAGTTCCAACAAGAGGAAAAAGGTAAGCAGACAGTGTCGTTCCAATGGGCTCGAGAAGAAACGCACTCTGCATAGCATGGACTACAGTGCGCCATGAGACGATCATGATTAGGAGCATGTTTTACGGGCACCGGGAATCGGATCTCTTTGACCACTGGTAAACTCACATTGCCACGCCCAGCAGGAAGACATCCCGATGTACCTGGCATATCCAGCCTGGACAACGTCATGAAGCGCTTGCATCTAATTTTGATTTCATCTTTAGGTGGTGTCATGGGTAGGTTTATTAGGAGATTCGAACTAACCGTTTCTGCGATTGGAGTTTCAGGATCGAAGCGATGGCCTGTTGAAAATAAATTGTTAGAAATATTTGAACGCTCCATTGGAGCGCCTAAGCCAACATTACATTGCAATACATCGACGTAATCCAGCTGCAGACGCTCCAGACTGTGTTTAACAGATTCGAAAATATGCTTTTTAAAACCAAGTATACATCCTCAGTGAACTGTTGTTCCGTAGGAATAGACTAATAAGTAAACTCACCTTTCTACTCAAACCATGCTGATTTACGTATCCTTCCGAGTTAGGATGGGGCATAAACAGCGTTTCGGTGTCAGCCGTTTTTCCAACAGCGAAAAATACCTGTTGGATGCGATTGAGCTCCGTTGGTTTTTTTGTTGGAGGTCTATCTCTCTGAGTCCGTGGTCCTCGCAAAGAAGACAAGTAAATAAACGAAGAAACATACTTTGGTCATAACCACGATTCTATCGCGAGGAATATTGAATTGCTTGATAGCTTTGCCCCAGACAATCTCGGAACGACCATTGGAGTAGACCTACGGAGCAAAACACATTCAGAAGAAAGAAATTAGGCAAATTGAAGAAAGATAGCACAAAGGTACTTACATTCGCCGTGTCAAACGTGTTTATTCCTGCATCGTATCTTTCAAGTTTCCACAATCACAGATGTCCCAGACAGACATTAATTACGATGCCAAGAGCTGATTTTGTGCTATACTTACGCAGCTTTGATATGCTTCATGGATTCCTCCTCGGGTAGAACCCACGATTGCCATTCCGGAGACCCATAGGACATGCACCCTAATATGATCCTTGACACCTTCAGCCCAGAAGACCCAAGACGTACTGGAAGGAGAAAGCAAAAGTAAAGGTAAAGATAGTCATTCCAGTTTTCAGCTGGTCAAGAAGGTACAGTCACAATCAAAAGAGATTTACCGTAAGATATCTTCTTCTTGTTTTGAGTTTCAGACATTAGGTTCCTTCTGGGGAAGAAGTTCAACGATGTTGGAAGATGCGGAGAAAGGTGTGATGTTCTCGAGCCGATAATCAAATCATTACCGGCTTTTATAACGTTCAGACTTCGCCTGGTCAACATGAGTGGAGCCGTTACTTACACCACCGCAAACCCGATGGGTCGTCTCAACTCATAATAAGTATAAGTAGATTTGGGACGACCTCAGGTACGCTCTGCGCTTCCGTATGTGATATTTCTGCGCTTCCATCTCCGAGCGATCATCGTGCGATAGCTTACTAGATTGTGACGATAAAACGGTTTGTTGTAAGCTGGTTGAGAACGATTTTGTTACATTAATTCTCTCGGCTGTGCAAACCAAGGCTCTAAAGACTCAAGGTACATATGGAAAATGAACAAGGTTTGTTAAAGCTATATATGTTACGCGATCTAGAAGTCATTACTTACCATCACAGTACCAACGGTATAGGTATCATGACCACCAATCTGACTCAAGGTCCACGTCCTCCACGGATTCTTTTCACGCCAGTTCTAAGTCGGGACCGAAATCAGTACCTCGTGTGGAAAGGACCGCCGGTATAAGGCCTAGGGCTATTGGTGTTGGGTGTTCAAATTCAATTAAAGAAAAAGTGCGATAGGCCGGTAATTTCCGTGAGAGAAATAAGAGTTCCATTCACCAATGCCCGCGGAGAGGAAAGGTCGATCGGTATGGATTCCTAAAAGATCAGTCGAGAGAGAAAAGAATTTGCACGAGCAATTATATCTTGATAAAAATTTTAGAATTTTTCGTAATGAGATCGTTATTTAAACATATGCGTGAAGATTCGTCTAAATGATGCAGACCATGAATTCAGGTCGCAGGTTGAATGATATAACGGAATAGAAAAAGAAAATCTAGCAATGAAAACAATGCACCTTGTACATAGCATAAGCTAACCAATCAATAAATACTCCACTGCGAACTAGATTGTCGAGGATGACGATGGAATGAAAGAGCAGTTTGAGCATTTATGAGTCGAAGATGGCACCATAGGCCGGAATACCGCGAGTTTCCATCCCATATACGACCTTCCTGGTGACCTTGGGATTCGAGATGATGAAAACTGCCTCAGCATCACTTTCGCGGACGAGCTGATACGTGAGAGCGACCATGTCAGGGCGTCCGAGAGTGCGCGTATTCCAGACAATAGCATCCGGATCGGCTTTCAAAACGGCGTTCATGATCTTGGGACCGTACGTACTCTCCGGGTGGGGCGTGGACCATAGGACTCGACGCGGAGTGACGTTGGCATAAAGCAGAGAAAGACAGGGGCCAATACCTGATCCGGTGGCGACCACGACGATTCGCTTGAAGAGTCTAGAGGTGTACAGGAGCCCGTGGAGAGGATACCCCCGCGTCCAGAGCTTCGTGGGCGGATTTTGGATGGTCTGCCGAGTCCAGTCGCCGGCGTTGGAAACTACGACGGAGAATCCGTTGATATTGCCATTCTCATCCTCATCGGGGATAGTGGCGAACGCGTGCCATTCGAGAAGAGGTCTGTTGGAAATCTTGAGCCCATAGAAAGGTTGCATGGGTCGGTACTTGAAGTGCAGGCGGATAGCGTGGTCGGAGAGAACTTCTGGGTAGACTTCTCGGAGACGGAGACGTGACCAAGAAAGTAAGGTGCAGCTGGTCGACACACAGAAGAACCAGAAGTTGGGCGACTTCGCCAGGAAGAGTCCAATAGGAATGTTTGCTTCTCTGGCTGAAGCTCGGGCAACGAGCCCATTGTGCACCCAAAAAATGACGAGTGCTGTCCATCCAGCAAAACGATGACCAGCTTCGAAGTGGTCGTGAAATAGGACTCGGAATCTGGGATGTGCAGCGGCCAAAATCATAAGGAACATGGAGACGAGGATGTAAGACAAAACAACGTTGACCAAATTGTCTCTCGAGCGATCTTGGACGTAGTCTCTGGTGACGAGGGCGGTATAGAGAAGGAACCATACCACAGCAGCTGTGCCACTTCCACTGTGAGCCCCACCGTAATGGAAGACCTTGGCGAGTCTGCGACGGATGGAAAGTGGAAGGGAGTGAGGAACGCAAACGGCAATTTCGTAGAGCAAATTGACAAAGTTCTCCTGTCGGAAGAGGAGAGTGGACATGAGATTTGCCGAAGAAGCGCTGGCGACATCGTTTGGGAGTGGGAT